>JACXTT010002980.1_pt1 | contig 26463 bp, 26 predicted proteins | sample 9270951 | NCBI WGS metagenome assembly JACXTT01 (sample SAMN15532306, study PRJNA645909) | rock metagenome | isolation source: weathered quartz diorite | place: Puerto Rico | collected 2017-06-21
TGCTGGGCTCGTGCATGGGCACGATTCGGGCAACCGCCCGGCCCCGGTGGGTTACCTCAACGACCTCGCCCGCCGCGACCCGACGCAAGACCGCGGTTGCATTCTGACGAAGTTCTCTAATTCCGACCTTGTTCATGTGACACATTGTAGCACATTTCGGCGCAGGTGTACCTCCCCTGCCGGGCGAGACGTCAACGTGTCCTCGAAAGGCATCTTCGAATCGACCGATGGAGCGACCCTAGTCCTCGCCCGAGAATCGTTCCCACGCGGCCTGCCGGCTTGTCCCTAGAGCCTCCCCGATACGTGACCACGCCACTTGGTTCTTGCGCAGCAGGTTGACAGCTCGCTGCAATTGGTCTTCGGATTGCTTCAAGCCGGCAGCGTTGATCCTGAGCTCGTCGATCAGTACTTCCGCCACCTCGCTGTCGGGCCCAATCGAGAGATCTCGTCCGCGTCGTTCATCGGACTCGAGTACCTCGTTGCAGAGCCGTATGCATTGGTCGCAGATGAAAACGCCAGGGCCTGCGACCAGCCTGCGAACTCTGTCCTTGGTCTTGCCGCAAAAGGAGCAGCGCCAAGCACGGAGCCGCTCATCCCTTCGTTTGAACAATGAGCCATTCGTCAGGATACCTTGACGAATGCCTCGCGTCAAGATCACCTGACATGATGCTCCTCGGGCAGATGGCGGAGCCTGCCGCAGAATCGAACGAGTGTTCGTGGTAGCCCCGGCGGGATTCGAACCCGCGATCTCAGCCTTGAGAGGGCTGCGTCCTAGGCCACTAGACGACGGGGCCGCTATTGGTGGGCGGCGTTGGGTTTGAACCAACGACCTCTTGCGTGTGAGGCAAGCGCTCTCCCACTGAGCTAGCCGCCCGTGGGACGTCTCATTCTACCCACCCTCGTACGATGGTCAGCGAGATGGCGACGCCCCTCGCCCAACGACATTGCGAGGTGTGCACGCCGGACACGCCGACTCTCGCCCCGACCGAAATCGACACGCTTCTCCAGCAGCTGTCCGGCTGGATCGTCGGCCAGTCAGAGGGCCACCTGCAGCTGACGAAAACCGTCCGGTTCAAGGGCTTCATGCCAGCGATTCTTCTGATCGATCGGATCGCCCCCATCGCCGAGGAGGAGGGCCATCACCCAGACCTCCACGTGACATACGGCTCGCTGCGGGTCGAACTGTGGACGCACGCCGCCGGCGGGCTGACGGAGAACGACTTCGTGCTGGCGGCGAAGATTGACGAGATCCTGCCCTCCTGAGGCCGTTTCACACGTTCTTAACTGGCTTTCCTTTGTTTTGTCGGCGAAATCCAGATAGAGTCGTCGGGCTTGATGCACTTCATTGTCTGCTGGGCGTTTCATCAGAAAGAGCGAGAGGTGCTGCTGAAGGGGGTCCTGCCCTGGGGGATCGACGCCGTCGTCTTCTGCTGGCGATGTGACCGGATGCGTGGCAGGGCCGTACGGGTCCTCCGGCTGACGCCCAACGGCGTCCAGGCATGAAGCGCGCAACTCATCGTTTCAGAACCACCGCGGGGTAGTAAGCCGGCAGCGTCGTGAGTCGCGGAAACGCCTGTGCCGCCTGGTCGCGCAAAGCCAGGTCGACACCCCAGCTGACGACGACCACCGCGTCGCAGTCAGCCAGCTGCTCCGGCCGGGTCACGACTGTGAAGTCGCTGGTGTACGCGGACAGCACCTGCTCGTCGCTGTGGATCACGCAGGCCCGACCGCCCGACCCATGGATTCGCTCGACCGCGACGGCCGCCTGCGGCAGCGCCAGGGGATCCTGGGTGTAACCCGGCGCCTGGTTGACCGCCGCCACCAGGGCACCGAGCAGCACGACCGGCGCCAGCACCCACCAGCGCGCGACCGCGGCTGCCATCAGGAAGGCGCACGCGGGGACGAGGAAGATGAAAAAACGCGGGTACAGGAACGCCGGCTTCAGCCCCAACCACAGCACCAGGACGGAGACAGCGACAACAGCGATCGACGCCCACAGCCAGGGCGCGCGCCGCTGCGTCCACAGGCCCAGGCCGGCGCTCGCCACCCACAGGCCGACCGGAACCACCACCGGCGCGCCGACCAGGAACAGAACCAGGTCGCGCGGATAGGTCGGGTAGAAGACAGGCGGCGGAAGGCCATGCTGCGTGAGCTCCATGACCTGGATGTGCGCATTGGCGCCGACCCCGATCACCGCCGCCCCGATCCAGGCGGGAGCCAGGCGGCGGAGCCTCGGCCACGATCGCTCCGCAACCAGCCAGGCGATGTGACAGAGAAGAACCACACCGACGAACAGCTGGGCTGACATCGCCACCCCCATCGCGACCGCGTAAGCGAGGAGCCGCCATCGTGTCCACCGGCCGGCCAGGAACAATGTGCCGGCGACCGAACCCAGAGCCGCGAGGCTGTAACCACGGACGTCGCGGCTGTTGTCGACGAAAAGCGGGTCAGTCGCGATGTACAGGCCGGCGCAGATCCCGGCCAGCAGGCCAAACCGGCGCACGAGCGCGCCAGTCGAGAGTCCGACCGTTCCGCCCGCGGCCAACGCGGGAAGGAGTCGATACAGCACCTCGTTGCGCGAGCCGGTGGCTGAATAGATCAGGTGGCTCAGCAGCGAAATCAGCACATGGTCGTTGGTCGCGACCTGTGTCACCGGGATCGTCGGAATGACCGAGCGCACCGCAAACGCGTCCGAGATCGAAGGCGTGGCGATGAAGTTCGCGAAGGTGGCGGCCGCGTCATAGCCGAACGATCTGTTCGCTCCGATCATGTAGACGGCGAAGGTCGCGGCGCCGAGGATGGCGCCCACGACGAGCTCGCGTCTAGCCGACGTCCCCGACAAGCTCTTCGATGTCTTCGCCGGTGTACGCGGCCGCCTGCATGCGGAAGAGCCTCGCATAGCGACCCCCCAAACGCATCAACTCTTCGTGCGTGCCCTCCTCAACCAGGCGGCCATGCTCGAGGAAGATGATCCGGTCGGCTCGCCGCACAGTCGAGAAACGATGTGAGATGTAGACCGCTGTCCGGCCCCGAGTGAGTGAGCGCAGCCTCTCGAACAGGTCGTATTCGGCCTGTGCGTCGAGGGCGGAGGTCGGCTCGTCGAGCAGCAGGATCCTCGCGTCCTCGCGCATGAACGCGCGGGCCAGCGCGACCTTCTGCCACTCGCCACCCGACAGGTTCACTCCGGCGTCGAACCATTTGCCGAGCGCGGTGTCGTAGCCGGCCGGCAGCTTGGAGATGAGCTCGTCCGACCCGGCCTGCTTGCTCGCGCTGATCACGGCATCGCGGTCGGCGATCTCCGGCACGTTGCCGAGCCCGATGTTCTCGCTCGCAGTCGCCTGGTAATCGACGTAGTCCTGGAACATGGCGCCGATCTGCCGGCGCACCTCGTCGGGCTCGAAGTCGCGGATGTCGATGCCGTCGATCAGGATGCGCCCCTCGCTCGGATCGTAGAGCCGGCAGATGAGCTTGAACAGCGTGGTCTTGCCGGCTCCGTTGCGGCCCACGACGGCCAGCGTCTCCCCCGGCTTGATCGTGAACGAAACGTCGGTCAGCGCAGGGTTCTCCGAACCCGGATACACGAAGCTCACGTTCTCGAACCGGATCTCCCCATGCATCGGCTCCGGGACAGGCTTTGGGTCGGCTGGTACGGGCATCGACGGCTCCCTTGCCATCAGCTCGAAGAGGTTGTTGAGGTAGAGGTTGTGCTCGTACATCCCTGAGAAGCCGCTGAGGATGCTCTGGATCGAGTTCTGCACGGCCGTGGCGGCCTGCGTGTAGAGGGTCAGGTCGCCGAGGGTCAGGCGGCCGACGATCGCCTGCAGCGCGACATATAAATAGGTTGCCGAGGTCACGATCGTGCTCAGGTTGCCGAGCACGAATCCGGTCAAATAGCGGCGCACCACCTGGGCGCGCTGGGTGTCGTAAAAGACTTTGGCGATCATCCGATAACGCCCTATGAAGTAATCGCCGAGGCCGAAGAGCTTGACCTCCTTGGCGAACGAGTCGGTGGTGACCAGGCTGACCAGGTAGTTCATCCGGCGCAGGAGGCGCGAGCCCCAGCGGGCGATGTTGTAGCCGCGCCATCCATATCGCGTGTCCGCGATGAACGCTGGAACCGGGGAGACGAGCGCGAGGAGCGCCAGGACGGGACTGATCACCACGAGCAAGGCGATCATCGTGATGAACGTCAGAAGTGACTGCAGAAGGCCGAACGCGGTGGCGATCATCAACACCGGGCGGTTGATCGAATCGTTCTGCGCTCGGCGCAGCAGGTCGTACGACGCGGGGTCCTCGTAGAAGGCCAGATCGAGCGACGCGGCCTTCTCCATGACCATCAGCTGGATGCGCATCGAGACTGAGTTCTGCAGCACCTGCTGAGCGACGTTGCGCAGGGTGTTGAGCAGCGCGATCAGGGCGAAAATCACGAACTGCAGAACGGCCAGGAAGACGATCGCGCCGACTGCGGTGAATTCCGGGCTGTGCCAGAACCACAGCCAGAACGATTCCCTGTCCGCCAGGTGGCCATGGTTGACCAGGATGCCCTGCACCACCGCCTCGATGAGCTTCTTCGACAGGTAGGCGGAGATGGCGGGGATGACACCGGCGATCGCCGTCGTGACGAAGAGCATGACCGTGGTCGCCGGGCTCGCCTCCCACACCAGGCGGAGGACCTGCGGCAGCGCGGCGGTCGTACCCGTGACCGACTGCTTGAGGTTCTCCCACCGGCCGCGGAGGTCTTTCGGCCCCTCCGGCTGCTGGGGCGGCTCGATGGTCGGGTCGCCGGTCAGGCCACTGTTCGCCGGACCGCTTTCGGGGTTCCGCCGGCGACCCCCCCAGCCGCCCCACCAGATGACGGGCCCGTGGGAGCCCGGCGGCATCATTCCCATGTGTGCGTCAGCTTAGGGAACTCCACTTGACTTCCTCTTTATTACAGTGTAATTATGTAATACATGGATGAGAAAGAGCTCGGTTCGATCAAGGGTTGGTTTGCCGGAAGGCTCCCTGACGGCTGGTTCAAGGGAGTGGAGGTCGCCGTCGAGGACGACCAGATCGTGGTGATCGGCACGCTGCCGGAGATCAACCTGGGCTCCACGCCCGAGGAGAAGGAAGGCGCGGCAGCGGGCCGCATCGCCCGCTTCCGAGAGGAGACTCGAGGCGAGCGGATCGGCATCGCGAGGGAGGCCGAGGAGCGCTTCAAGAAATTCATCACGTGGGGCGCCAAGCTCGACGGCGTGACCAAGCGCTTCAACCCTGGCGGGGGCGGCCGGGGCGGCGACGACCGGAGAAGCGTGATGATCCGGCGCTGGATGCGACGCCACCGTGGGCGGCACGCGCGAGAGGCGGAGCAGCAGAGCCAGGTTTTCTAGCTCTCGGCCGGGCGCGCAGGGCCGCTAATCAAAACTGAGCGCGGAGTACATGCTCCCCAGCCAGCGGCTCGGGACGGTTTTCAGGAGCCTTGTGTTCCTGAATCCCGCCCGGGCCGCCATCGTCTCCCACCGGGGATATGTGAACGGATAGGGCACCCAGGGATTCCCGCGGTCGCTCCCGTACTCGACGATGATCAGCCTGCCTCCCGGGCGGAGCATCGAGCGTACCGCTTGCAGCACCGGCGCCCTGTCGCGTACGAAATGCAGCGAGTTCGCCATCAACACGCCATCGAGGTCGTGCATGTCGAGAGGCCGCGTGAAGTCCGCCACCCGCGCTTCGAAGCGATGATCCAGAGCCCGCAACGCATTCGCATCCTTGTCGACCGCGGTGATGTGAGCGTCCGGGCCAAGCAGGTCGGCCAGCGCCAGCGTGAACGCTCCTTCGCCGGCGCCGAGGTCGGCCCACCGCCCGCCCCGTTCCGCGACGCCGCCCTTAATCAGGTCGATGAGATCGGCGTGCTTCACCTTCTTCCCGAACCTTCGGCCCGACCTGCGGCTGCCCGGAGTCCACGTAGAGGACTACAGGCTGCCGAGCGTTGCTATTTCTTCCGGTCGCGGCGGAACAGGATGCGCCAGAGCAGCAGCAGGATCACCGCGCCGATGAACGCGATGATGATCTGGTTCACGATCGACGGGCCGACGTTGATCGAGACGTGAAGCTGGCCGGCGAGCCAGCCGCCGATGATCGCGCCCAGGATCCCGATGATGATGTCCCAGAACCAGCCCCTGCCCTTGCCCAGCACGATCCGGCTCGCCAGGAATCCGGCGATCAGGCCGACGACGATGAAGACGATGACGTTCTCGAGTGTCACTGCGCTATTTAAGCCTTCTCCGCTCGATTCCTTGCCACGGTAGGCCCTAAATTTCCTCGAGCAGCCCCCGGATGGTGACGATCTCCTCGCCGCTGACCACGTGCGCCATGCCGGGGTAGAGGGTGACGGTCACCCTCGCTCCCATCGCCTTGAACACCTCGCCAGCCTCGCGCACGCGGTGCTTCTGGATGTACGGGTCGACGTCGCTGCACCCCAGGACCACCGGGGTGCCGTCGAATCCTCCCTGATAGTCGTGGGGTGTGCCGTCTGGTCCGATGAGCCCCGCGCTCAGCCCCACCACCCCGCCGTAGCGGCGCGCGTTGCGGGCCGCCCACTCGAGAGTCAGGCACCCTCCCTGCGAAAAGCCGAGAAGCACGATCCGCTGCGCGGGCACGCTCGCCTCGACGCTCTCGACGAGTCGGGAGACCATTTCGAGCGCACCAGACAGGTGCGGTTCGTTGCTCTCGAGCGGCGCCGTGAAGGGATTCGGATACCACGCATTCCCGGCCGCCTGCGGGGCGAAGAACGCCCAGCCCGGCGGCTGCATCTCCGAAGCGATGCTGATGATGTCCTCGGCGCTCGCGCCTCGACCATGGAGGAGGATCATCGCCGCCCGGGCCGAGTCCCGCGGCTCGCCTGCCTGGACGATGCGCTGTCCGTGGGCAATGCTCAATGCTCTCCTAGTATGCCCGGCGCCTTCACGTACGCGAACCCGCGAGTGATTCACTGGGGGCCGGGGTCGGTGGCCCAGCTGGGCGCCCAGCTGCAGAGCCTGGAAGCCACACGTGTCGCGGTGGTCAGCCCCCGCTCCCTGATCGAGTCGGTCGACAGGTTGCAGGTGGGGTCCGCCACGACCGTCGTGATCGGCCAGCACGCGCCGATGTCTCAGATCCAGGCCGGGCTCACGGCCGCCAAGGCCGCGAGGGTCGATGCCCTGGTCAGCTTCGGCGGCGGCAGCGCCATCGACGCGGCAAAAATCATCTCGGTCGGGCTGGCCGGCGACGATGGGCGTGCGGTCCCCCATGTGGCCATCCCCACGACGCTGTCGGTGGCGGAGCTTGCCGCCGGCGCCGGATTCACGAATGACGCGGGCGACAAGGCGGGCATGCGCGACCCGCGTCTGGGGGTGCAAGCGGTCATCTACGACGCCGAGCTGACGCTTGCGACGCCGATGCAGCTCTGGCTGTCGACGGGCATCCGCGCGCTCGACCACGCGGTGGAGGGCTTCCTGGCCGAAGGCGACCATCCGTTCTCGGACGTGATGGCGCTGGACGCGATCCGCCGCCTCTTCACCACGTTGCCCCGCGCCAGAGAGGCGCCTGAAGACGTCGACGTGCGGACCGAAAACCAGCTCGCGGCGTGGTTCTCGTTCACGCTGCCCGGCGCATCGGCGAGCGGTTTGAGCCACACCATGGGCAAGCAGATCGGCGCCCGGCACGGCATCCCGCACGGCGTGACCTCGTGCCTTTTGCTCCCGCACGTGATCCGCTACCTGGAGAAGACGATGCCCGAGCGGATGTTGCTGCTGGCGCAGGCCACGGGCGTGGATCCCGCCGATCGGGTCGAGGAGCTGATCGCCGCGCTCGGCCTGCCGCAGCACATAAGCCAGTACGACGTGGGCCAGGCAGCGCTGCGCCGGGCGGCGGACGAGCTTGCGGGCAGATACCCCGCCGCGGATCTGCTGGGAATCTATACGGCCGCGCTCTGAGGAGCGCCGCCGAAGCGAGAACCGCGGTCAGGTTAGTGGCGACGACCTTGCGAGCGTCGCACGTGCACGCCGGCTTTTGTCGATACAACCGCAAGAGCGTCGGATGCCAGTGCTCGTTCGGAGGCGTGGCTGACGCGCATCAGATGGAGGCCGGCGACCCTGACGCTGGCGAAATGCAGCGCGGGCTTGAAGCCGGACGGACCCACGGCCTTCTCGGCCGGGATGGCGACGCTGCCCAACCACAACCTCCGGAGGCCTTCCCTTCGCGCGACGCCCGAGATGCCAAGCAGGACCGCACGAAAGATTCCTTTGCGGCGGTGCTCGGCGATCGTCACGCAGTTCCAGATGTAGGCCTCGCCTGGCCGTGGGGTGATCTGCAGCTGGAGCTCGCCGATCCACTCTGGACCGCTCGAGAGCCATCCGTAGCCTGCGACGGCGTCCTCGACCTGCACCACGAAACACCGGCAGCCGCGCGCCAGGCGGCTTGCGGCGAGGTCTGCATCCGCGCCCATCGCGGCGGCGACCATACCCGCGCGGGACTGGTCAATCTCCTCGACGGCAGAAAGCGGCGGCGGACCCGGCCGCGCCAGGTCCGCCGTCCAGAGAGTGCTTCGGATCAGAACCGGAAGTGCAGGCGCCGGATCGCGTTGATGACGTCTTCGTCGCCTGACGCCGAACCGCCCGGAAAGCGCTGGAAGAAGGTCAGCACCGCGTCGGCGGCGTTGTTGAAGTGGAGCAGCGCGTCGCATCCCTTGAAGTCGCCGCTCTCGGCCTCCGACGACCACTTCCCGTCCTTGACGGTCGCCCGCCACTTGCCGCCCCACGGCCCGTCCACCTGGATGCCGTACGTGAAGTCGAGACCCTTCGCGACCTTCTCGTCCACCGTGTACATCCAGAAGATGAAAGCAAACGGCAGAATCAGGCCCGCAGTCGCTTCGTCGATCGTCGCCAGCTTGTTGCCCAGCCCGTACTCGATGTCGTACGGGTGAACGCCGTAGTCCATGATCTGGAACGTGCCGTAGAAGCCCGCCGGGACCGGTCCCGCAAACGGGTGGTAGACCAGGAAGCTCGTCCACTGTTCGGGCGTCAGGTCGTCGAGGATCTTGTCGAGCTTCTGGGCGTCCTTCTTGAATCGCGCCAGCGCCTCCTCGCGCGGCAGCTTGCGAAACTCGAGCGCGTGATCGTTGAGCGTCTCCCCCATCACGGGCAGGCCGAGTGCGGTCCCGTCCTTGCCCGCAACCGCCGCGTCCCAGTTCTTGAAGTAGCCCTCCATGACGTCGATCATGTGGCCGACGAGGTCACGCGTCTCCCAACCCGTGCAGCGTGTGTCGACGTTCCAGTTCTTCGGGTCGGAGACCATTCGCGTGAAGTTCTCACGGTCACGACGCATGACTTGCATGACCGTGTCCTTTCCTTCCGCGGACATCGGGTTGACCGGTGCGATCACTGCGGTGCTCATTCGGCATCCCCTCCCAGAGACGTCAGGTGTTGACCACGGACGCTAGTGAGCCCCGGTCGTCGCCGTGGTCGGCACGACGATCGGCGGCAGTATCTCGTCGAGGCGGTCCCGCCGGACCTGGAACCACGGAGGCAGGCTCAGCGTAGTCCCCAGCTGCTCGGGCGACTCGTCGACGGTGAACCCGGGTCCGTCCGTGGCGATCTCGAACAGCACGCCCCCCGGCTCGCGGTAGTAGATCGACTTGAAGTACCAGCGGTCGATCACCGGGGTGACGTTGCGTCCGGCGGTCACCAGGACGTCGCGCCAGGCCTTCTGGGTGGCGGCGTCCGGCGTCCGCCAGGCGACGTGGTGAACGGTGCCGGTCGATTCCTCGCCCACCGGCCCTTCGGGTGACTCGATGACGTCAACGATCGCGTGTGGACCGCCTGCACCCGTCTCAAATCTCGTTCGATTGACCTCCTGGGCAGCCACTCGGAAACCCATCACCGACGTGAGCAGGTTGAAGGTCGCCCCCATCTCGGCCAGCGTCATGGTCACCGAGTGAAAGCCGCGAATTGCATGCTCCGCGTCCACCGGGCCATCCGGCCAGGCCGTCCCGCGTTCGTCGGAGGCCTCGGCTACGAGCTCCACCTCGATGTCGTCGGCGTCGTGCCGGACGAGAGCGTCGCCGTCGAACCTGGTCACCATCCTGTGATCCACGTCGAGCGCCTTCAGACGGTTGCTCCAGAAGCCGAGCGATCCGGCCGGCACCTGGAACGAGACGGTCGTGACCTGGCCGCTGCCGCTGCGCTGCCCGGGCCACGCCGGCCAGCCGAAGAAGGTCATCGCCGTGCCAGGCGTGCCGAGGTAGTCGCCGAAGTAGATGTGGTAGGTGTCGGGCAGGTCCTGGTTGATGCTCTTCTTGATGAAGCGCAGCCCGAGCACGCCCACGTAAAAATCGACGCATTTCTGCACGTCGCGGCTGATGCATGTCACGTGGTGGATGCCCTGGATGCTGGCGGCCACGTCCCCTCCGACTACTTAATCCGTCCGTGCACCCTCATATTAGTCGCGGCCCTATTGGGCGTCACTCGCCGCTTCGGCCTCCGACCGCGACCAGATTTCGGCCGCCATGGGCTCGTCCATCTCCTCCTGCAGGTGGGCGACGAGGCCGATCGCGCGGGCCATCACGGCGAGACCGCGGCAGATGCGCCAGGAGAGCTCCATCTCGCTGGCGATGGCCGCGATCGCGCCTGTGGCGTTGACCGGCAGCTCGCGGCCGTGGACCCTCGACGCCTCCTCAGCGATGAGCCGCATCAACTCGACATGGCGCCCTGAGAAACCGTGCTCGGCGGCGAGCGCAAATAGCGCGGCGGTGCGTGGGTCGAGGGGCTTGTGGATGGGGTGACCCAGCCCCGGGATGGCCTCCTTCCTCGCCCGGAAGCCCTCCACGATCTCGCGCGCGGCCATGCGCAGGTCCTGGTCGGGTGGAACCTCCTGCAGGAAGCGGGCGGCCTGCTCGATCGAGCCGCCAAACCGGTCGCCCATGCCGAGGAGTCCCGCCGCGACGGCCGCCTGCAGCGCCTCAGGCGCCCCGTAATAGGTGAGCCGCGCGGCGATCGTGCTCGGGGTCAGGCCATGCTCGACCAGGGTGACCGCGAGCGCGTTGAACATGACCGACTCATCACGGTTCGGGAGGCGGCCTTTGAGCTCGAGGAAAGCCACGTCGCCCAAAGACACCTTGCCGATGAGGTCGGCGGCCAGGTCGTGACCGCGGACGAAGATCTGGTCGGTGGTGCTGCGGCCGAGCCTCGAGCGAAGCTTGCGGCTCATCGGCGGACCGTGAGCCGCGTCTTGTAGCCGGCCTCGCCGAAGTCGGGCTCGGGCACGAGCTCGACCCGGCTTCGGAACATCAATTTCGAGCGGATCGCCGCCTCTATCTCCGCGACCAGCGCCGGATCAGACTCGTGCCGCTCGGTCACCTCGACCTCCACCGGGATGGGCGGTTCGATCGAAGTCTGCGGGCCTTCGCGCACCACCCGCGCGCGGCCGGTGACCCGTGGCCGGAAATCGCCGACCACCGCGAGAATCGCGGTCGGATACACGTTGACGCCGCGGACGATGAACATGTCGTCGCGCCGGCCTAGCACCCGCTGGCGGAAGCTCGTCCGCCCGCATTCGCACGTCGTCCCCTCGATGCGCGCGATGTCGCCGCCGCGAAAACGCACCACCGGCATCGCCTCGCGCGTGAGCGTTGTATAGACGAGCTCGCCCTCCGCGCCGGGTTCGATCTCGACCGGTTCGAGAGTCTCCGGGTCGATCAGCTCGACCCAAACATGACCCATGCCGCAAAAGTGCATGCCCTGCTGATGGGTGCACTCGCCGAAAAGAGAGGGCGCGATGTCGCCGATGCCCATCACCTCGGTGACCGTGACGCCAAGCACCCGCTGGATGTGATCCCGGATCGCTGGAATGCCTCCTCCCGGCTCGCCACCGGTGACCACGTGGGTCAGCGGGATGGCGCTCGGCTCGGCGTCGGTCCTCTCGAGGCGGTTGGCGAGGTACTGCGCGAAGGAGGCAGTCGAAAGCAGCGTGTCGGCGAGGCCGACGCGCAGGCCGTAGATGACGCGCTCGGTGTCACCAGGCGCCACGGGCACCGAGCGCGTGCCGATGCGCAGCAGCACGAAATGCGTATGGCCCGCGACAAACGGACCGGCGCCGAACGTGGTGAGCACGCTGTTGTGCTCGTGGATGCCAGTCGCGTAGTAGGTGCGCGTGCCCATCAGCGTCCAGGTCTCCATGTCGCCTCGCGTCAGGGCGAGCACGCTCGGCACGCCCGACGTGCCGCTCGTCTGATAAACGCGCTTCACCTGTTCGGGCGAGACGCACAGGTTGCTTCCGAACGGCGGATCCTCGTCCAGCGCCTGCTTCAGGTCCTCTTTGGTGGTGAACGGAAGCTGGGTCAGGTCGCCCAGGCTGACGAAGGAATTGCCCACGCCCGCCTCGCGGAACTTGCGGGCGTAGAACGGGGATGACTCGCGAAGCCGGCGGTACTGGCGTTCCCAGGCCCCGACGGAGATCCGTCGCGTCTCCTCCCAGGGCGCCGTCTCGACCTCACGCTCCCAGATCCAGTCGCGATCGCAGTCGTCACCCTCGAGCTTGTTGCTCGCCATGCGATTGTCCAGATTAACCTTGCGGGCGTGCATCGAATCCTGCCGACGACCGTGGTCGGGAGCTACCCGCAGCCAGAATGGTTGGTCGACCGCCAGTTGCTGGGCAGCCGCCTGCCGCCCCGCACCCGGGCGCTCGAGATCTGGCGGGTCGCGCCCGAGTTCCTGGAACCGGCGCAGGACGACGCGACCATAGTCGCGATCCGCGAGATGGAGCGCGCTGGGATCGACATCCTCACCGATGGCGAGGTCCGTCGGGAAAGCTACTCGAACCGGTTCGCCACCGCGCTGGATGGCATGGACCTCGACCACCCGGGCACGGCGCTCGACCGGACCGGGCACCCCAACCCCGTGCCGCGGGTCGTGGGACCGGTCCGCCGCCGGCGGCCGGTCGAGACGCGCGACGTCGAGTTTCTGCGCGCCCACACCGACCACCCGATCAAGGCCACGCTGCCCGGGCCGTTCACGATGTCCCAGCAGGCCCAGGACGACCACTACCACGACGAGGAGGCGCTGGCCATGGCCCTGGCAGCGGCCGTCAACGAAGAGGTGCGCGACCTGTTTGCGGCGGGGGCCGACGTCGTTCAGCTCGATGAGCCATACCTCCAGGCGCGCGCGGAGAAGGCCGAACGCTTTGCGATCAAGGCGATCAACCGGGCGCTCGAAGGCATCACCGGCACGACGGCGCTGCACACGTGCTTCGGCTACGCGCACATCGTCCACAACCGTCCGAACGGCTACCCGTTCCTCGAGCCGCTGGCCGACACGAAGGCGCAGCAGATCTCGATGGAGTCAGCTCAGCAGAAGGTCGACCTCGGCGTGCTGAGGTCTCTGCGCGACAAGACGCTGATCGTCGGTGTGATCGACCTCTCGGACGAGAGCCCCGTCGAGGACGTCGAAACGATCGAGGCGCGGATCAAGAACGCGCTGCGGTTCGTCGAAGCCGAGCGGCTGATCCTGGCTCCCGACTGCGGCATGAAGTACCTGCCCCGCGAGAAGGCGTTCGGCAAGCTGAGCGCGCTCGCCCAGGCGGCGGCCAGGGTCCGGGCCGGGCTCTAAGCCCTGCCCTGGGCCCGACGGGCCACGTGCGTCAGGTCCTCGATCGCCTGCCGGGCCAGCTTGACGGCGCGGGCGTACGCGGCCTTGCTCGGCGGCCGCGAGCTTTTCTTGAGCGCCGCGTCGATGTACTGCTTGGCCAGCTCAGACGGCTCCTTCGCCAAGTTCATCCTCCCTTCAGGTCAGACCAGAAACGATCGATGATGAGCTCCGCAAACCACTCCGACCAGTATTTCTGTTTCAGCTTCTTCTTCGCCAGGTAGTTCCTGAACTCCGGCGTCACCTCGAGCTCCGCGACCAGCAGCGGTACGACGTCGTCCGGCCGGATCTCCTTGATGAAGCCGCGTGTAGCAATGTACGCGTGTTTCGCCTTCGTCTTCCACGAAGCGGCTCCGTCCTGGAGCAGCGTGGTCAGGCTCGCGTCCTTGAGGTCCTGCAGCTTCTTCTGGGTCAGCGCCACAGCACCATCCGCGTCGCCCACAACGCGCCGCTGAAAACCGCGACGAGCTGCAGGGCGAACAGGGCGATCGCCAGGTCATAGAGCCCGATCGCACCGCCGTTGATGAGCCACGAAAGGCTTACGGCGACCGTGATCAGGCTGAGGGCGAAGGTCCCGAGAAGGATCAGGCCAGTGGTCCGGTAGGGCCGGACCACCGGCTCCGCGACGCCGCCGGGGTACGACTGGTACGAGGCGATGATGATGCCCAGGAAGACGAGCACGAACCCGGCCAGGGCGGCTGAGGCGCCGAGGATGGCGATCACGACGTCCTTCGGCTCGATCATCCGGCCCAAGAATAAAGAGAGGCCCGGTTGCCCGAGCCTCTGGGGTGACAAACCAGTGTCCGACTACTAGCCGAGGCTGACCTCACTGATGCGGGTGTCCCAGTTGGCCAGGGCTGTGCGCGTTCCGCCACAGCTCCCTAGCGTCGCCAGGTACGTGCTCAAGTCGCAGGTCTGGCCGATGTACTCGGACGCTATCCAGATGTTGCTCCCGTCGACCACGGCCGCGCCGTAGTCGCCCCAGCGAGGACGCGCCGGGTTGGGTGCGTTGAAGACCGCGTAGCCGCTGAAACCATCGGCCGGCCCGGCGCCCTGTGCGGCCAGCTGGACCGCACCGACGCCGCCGGCGCCGATCGAGGCAAAGGCCGCGCTCGGGTAGAAGTCACGACCGACCAGCGTGAAAGCCATCACGCCCTTACCACTCGGCGTCACAGCGATGGCCGGGTAGGTGATGTTGTTCTGGCTGACGGCGAGGTACCCGTTGTTGACGAGGGACGCGCCCCCTGGACCGTTCGGGTTGACGACGAACCACTCGACGCCGGCGCGCGTGTTGGCCGACGAGTTGACCGCCGTGTCGAGCGCGCCCCACAGCATGCCGTCTGCGAAGACGACCTGCTGCATGCGCGTGTCGTTGCTGTCGATCGGGTATTCGTGGTTGGGTGCAAACGGGTCCCGGAACCCGAGCGCGAAGTTGATGGCGCAGGCCTTGTGGTTCAAGCAGTCGCCAAGCGGCGTTGAGCCGACTTTCTGCTCGGACCGGGCGGGAACGACGTAAAGACCAACGTTCAATGTGTCGTGGGAGAGGTTGAGGCTGGGCGTCGAGTCAAGCGACGAGGTCTGGGTCAGAGACCAGACGAGCAACTGCGTCGATCTCCGCGGGCCTGTCGTCGAACCATCGCCGTGCGCCTCATCGGCCGCATTCGAGCTCATGAAGTACTCGGTGCCGCCGCTGTCTGTGTTGAACTGTCCGGCGGGCGCCGTCGCAGGCCAGAGGGTGAAACCTGAGTTCCCGTTGTCCATTTTGTTGGTGTCGATCTGCGTCACTTTGACGGTGGCCGCACCCGCCGCCAGGGCCGCCTTCGAGAAGGCGTAAACCTGCGCACCGTGGAAGTCGTTGCCGAACAACGAGTACTCATTCGTCGTCAGGTAGATGCCGTTCGCGTCCGCGCCGAGGTGCGGGTAGTCGCCGATACATGCGTTGGGGAAGTCCGGCGTCGTGCTCTGGCCATAGGGCGCGATGCCCTTGCAGCCGTGGTTCGGTGTCCCGTTCTTGCCGTCGTCCTGGACCTGCACGCGATAAATGGTCCATGCGCCGGTCGGGTCGCCCGTCTGGCTCACCGCGAGGTCGAGATGGTTAGAGCCCCTGAAGTCACCGTTGTCGAACACGTCGAGCGTCAGCACGTCGGCATACCAGCGATTCGTCGCGGCGTCGTACAGGCAGCTCGGGTCGGTCACAAACGGCCCGACAATGCCGGTCGAGCGGTCGAACTGCGCCGGGTAGCCGAGGAACGAGTTGAGGTCCTCGGTCGGTTTCACTGTCCCCCCACTCGGGGAGAAGATCTTCATGACGTCGTTGATGATCTCCATCTCGACGCCCTTACCGACACACAGGCCCTGGTCCGGCGGCTCGAGCGAGAACTGGTTGCCGCTGTTGGCCCGACGCTGGTTGCGATGATTCAGCCCGTCAAAGGTTGCCAGCACGCTAAGCGGTCCCGTGCTGGACACGCCGACTCCGGCGGCAACGGGCGCCGTCGAGACGTTAGGCGCCCCATGCTCGATAGAGCGGCTGCGGTTGACGCCGTTGTTGTTGTGCGAGCTCGCGTTGCCGGCGCCGTCGCCGATGCCGGGCCCGAGCTCATGCAGCTGAGGGCCGAGCTCGGCGCCGTCAGGCGTTGGGCTGTACGACGTCGAACCCGAAGCCGCCACCTGGCGCGTTGTCCCGCTGGAGCTGGAAGCGACCGCCGGTACGAGCGCCACTATTCCCGCGAAGATGACCGCGGCGAGAGACATGATCGGAATTCCGAGTCGTCGATATGTCATCGGCACCCCCTGCTTACAAACCCCTACGGCACACCCACCCCGCGGTCTCGGTGCGGGGTCCAGAGATACTAGCGACCCCCGGAAACGAATGCCATCATCAATCGTGGTCGGGCCCCTCAGCCCTTCGGGTACGCAGTTTTTACATAGCGCCGCGGCATCTCAGTGAGGCGACGTGACTCCTGTTACTTCAAGCTCCGCGATCAACTGACAAGGCGAGTGGGTTGGGTCTTTCGGGAAGGTCGTGGGGGCTGGACTCCTGTGAGGTCCGCGGACCGGGAGTAGGTGTGGGGCGGCCTTCCCTCCAAAAAAGTGCACCTGCGGCGCGGTGGCCGGCTCAGTCGCGCGGCGTACCCGGAAACCAGGGCGTGGCTCGTTCCGCGTCGATCGGGCGCGAGTCGGCCCCAAAGAGCGCCACGAACACGTCGAAGGCCAGGATGATCAACGCGACGTAGAACAGCGCCACGCCTACATTCTTCCCCGATTCCGGGCGCTTCAGACCAACACGAGGGGTTGGTCACAGCGCCGAAACGGGCAAAATCGTATTCACGCCGCCGTAGCTCAATTGGCAGAGCAGCTGTTTTGTAAACAGCAGGTTACGGGTTCGATTCCTGTCGGCGGCTCCAATTCGAGTCGAACTCAAAGAAGAGGCCCCTCCGGAGAGGGGACTTGGAGCCGAAAGCAATCTAAGAGCAACCTATCGGCGCTGGAGAAAGCGCACCACTACGGCGACCGCACCCGCCACGAACAGGGCGACGATCACAATGCCAGCCCAAACGAAAACCGACTGCCACCATGGGATCTCGTACACAGGGTTATTGTGCCGAGAGCAGATGTGCGGCCAGGAACTCGAGGATCCGCCCATTGGCGGTGACCTGGTTGGCCAGCTTCGCGACGCCGTGGCCCTCGTCCTCGAATATGAGGACCTCCGCCTGACCGACCGCCTCGGCGATCTGGATGCTTTCATCGACCGGCACCCGTGGATCGTTGCGGCCGTGGATGACCAATAGCGGCGCCTTGATCGAGGCGGCCCGATGGATGGGGCTGATCTCGCGGAGAAAATCCGCTTCGGCGCCACTCGGGTCGCCGTACTCGTTGATCCGGAGCACGCCGCGCCACGGCGGCATGTTGCGAAAGAAGGTATGCCAGTCGGCGATGCCGACCGTGTCCACGCCCGCGTCCCACAGGTCCGGGTCGTCGACGAGCACCGCCAGCGTCATGAATCCGCCATACGACCCGCCCATGGCGGCCGTCTTGGTGGCGCGCCCCGAACCCTTGAGGTGGCGCGCCGCCTCGCAGCCGTCCTTGACCGAATTCCACCGCAGCGTCTTGTCGTCGAGGCTCTGGAAGCGCATGCCGTACCCGGTCGAGCCCCGCACGTTGGGAAGGAGGACGTTGACCCCGATCGCGTTCAGTAGGTGCGCCTGCGGTAGGAAGCTCCCACGCGACTGCCCCTCCGGCCCTCCATGGAAGTACACGACCACGGGCCGTGGCTGGTCGCCGATGCGGTAGTAGAGCGAGGGAACGGTCAGACCGTCGAAGCTTGCGTACGCGATCTCCTGCGGCTCGACCAGCCCGTCGGGCATGTCGCCGGTGAAAGTCCAGCGCGCGCCGCCGGGCCACTCGTAGATCTCGGCGGGTTGGGTCGGACACTCCCAGCTGATGAAGAGCCGGGCCCCATCATCGCTCCACGAGGCGTGGTAGCCCGCGTCGCCGCTGTGGTCGGAAATGGTGACGCCCGGCCGCAGCGCGACGCGGTCCAGCTCGCGCCCGGTGCTCAGCTCGATCACGCGGATGCTGTCGTAGATCCCGTCGTTCACGATCACCGCGGCTTTCGTCTGGCGCGCATCGACCACCACGCCTTCGACGTCGTGATCCTCGTTGAACAGCCATCGAACCACCACGTCCGGCCGCTCCGGGCCGACCAGCGCCAGGCCGAGAAAGTCGCGGCCGACATCGGTCAGGACGAGCAATCCCTCGTCGATCCACTCGACCGTGCTGGCGCGCAGCGCGCCGTCAAGCAGGCGCACGAGGCGGCCACCGCGGTCGAGCATGTACACCTCGGTCGGCGTGCCCATCGTTTTCATGACCGCGGCCCGGGCGCCGTCGGGACTCCAGGCCTCCCACAGCCAGTAGCCGCCCGGCTCGGCCCAGGACGTCAGCGTGCCCGTATCGAGGTCGATCTCGCCGAGCACCATGTCGGCCTGGCCATTCGGATTCCAGCCCAGGCCGGCGCGGCGCCCGTCGGGATGCATGGTCACCGACTGGTGGATCGCCTTCGGGTCGCTTGTCAGGGGTCTCAGCCGGCCATCCGTGGAAATGCCGAGCTGCCATACCTCGTTGCCGCCTCGGTCCTCGCGGACGAGCAGCCCGAGCGGCGTGTGAGCGTGCGGCACCATTCGCGTCTCGCTCCGCGCCACCAGGACAGGCTTGGCGCCGGGCGCGGTCTGCCTGTAGACCTGGACATGCCCTCCCCGGTTCGAGGCGAAGTAAAGGCTGCCGTCGTGCGCCGGCAGCGGCCTGGTCGCCCTCGCGACCGAAAGCAGCCTCTCGATCCGGGCCGGGTCGGTCGCGGCGAGGACGTCCACGCCATGACACTACGATTTTGGGGGTGGACGCCAACGAGAGAGCGGACCTGATCCGCCAATACCGAGACGGCTACCGGGCCGTGAGGGAGGCCCTGGACGGCATCACCGATGACGAGCTCGACGGCTCGGCCGAGGCCGGCGGCTGGACGCCTCGCCAGATCGCGCATCACCTCGCCGACAGCGAGATGATGTCGGCGATCCGGATCCGGCGCCTGCTGGCAGAACCCCAGCCGGTCGTGTACGGCTATGACGAGAAGAGGTTCGCCGACCGCCTGACCGGCGACCGCCCGATCGAACCTTCTCTCCAGGCGATGCGATGGGCCCGGGAGACCTGCTCGCAGCTGCTCGACCGCATGACCGAGGCCGACTGGCGCATCGTCGGCACCCACACCGAGGGCGGCCCTTACGGCACCGTGGACTGGTTGAGGATCTACGCCGCGCACGCCCACGAACATGCGGCTCAGATCAGACGTGCCCGCGGAACGTCTTAGGCATGGCGACGACGCAGTCCCTGATGGATGCCGCCGTGGCCCTCGCGCAGACGAGGCGCAAAGCTGACCTCGACGATCTGATCGAAGAACTTCGCATCCCCTCGATCAGCACGCTGCCGGAGCGTCGAGAGGACTGCCTGCGCAACGCGCGGTGGCTGGGCAAGCGGTTTGAAGCCATGCGCATGAAGGTGCACATCGTCGATGTAAGCGAGGGCGGCCTGCCGGTGGTGGTCGCCGAATGGGAGGGCAGACCGGGGAAACCGCACCTGACGATCTACGGCCACTACGACGTCCAGCCCATCGATCCGATCGACCTGTGGCATTCGCCGCCGTTTGAGCCCGTCGTGCATGACGGTGATCTCTGGGCGCGCGGCGCCGCCGACAACAAGGGCAACCACATGGCGACGGTCAAGGCGGTCGAGCACCTTTTCGCCGCGGGCGCTCCGCCTGTCAACTTGCGATTCATCATCGAAGGCGAGGAGGAGATCAGCGGCCAATCACTCCCGAAATACCTGCGCGAGAACGGCGCACGTCTGAAGACCGACGCAGTCCTCATCTGGGACAGCGGGATGGACGAGTGGGGTCACCCCACGCTGGCCACCGCGCTGCGCGGCCTGCTCTACACGGAGATTCACGCGCAGGGACCGGCGGTCGATCTGCACTCCGGCACGTACGGAGGAGTGGCGCCGAACCCGATCAACACCCTCGCCCGGATCATCGCCGAGCTGAAGGACCGCAGCGGCCACATCACCATTCCGGGTTTCTATGACGCGGTCCGACCACCCAGCGCGGAAGAGCTCGCGATGTGGAAGGAGAAGGACGCGGAATATGCCGCGACCATGAAACGCATGTCCGGGGCCAGGGCCCTGGAGGGCGAAGAGGGTTTCCTTGCCCTCGAGCGCGCGGGCAGCCGGCCGACGCTCGACGCCAACGGAATCCTCGGTGGTTTCGTGGGCGAGGGCCAGAAGACCATCATCCCCGCCCACGCGTTCGCCAAGGTAAGCATGAGGTTGGTGGCGGACCAGGACCCGGCCACGATCTTCGCTGCGTTCGAAGCCCGGGTGCGGGAGCTCAGCACGCCCGGGGTCGACGTCAAGGTGAAGATGCTCAGCAGCGCGCCACCGGTGACCTGCGGCGTCGACCACGCGGCGGCGCGAGCGCTGCGGGCGGCCTACAAGCGAGCCTTTGGCAAGGACACTTCATTGATCCGCGTAGGCGGTTCGATCCCTGTGGCCGTCGATTTTGAGGAGGCGGTGGGCGCCCCAATCGTGATCAGCGGGATCGCGCAGTCGGACTGCGCGATCCATTCGCCGAACGAGCACCTCGCGGCCGACAACTACTACCGCGGGATCGAAGCCGTCATCACGTTCATCTGCGCTTTCGCTTAGTCGGCCGGCAACAGCTCGAAGGTCGCCTTCTCGCCCGGCGTGAGCGGTTGGTGGGGTTTGGAGGCTTTGACGAAGAACCCGTACTTCTTGCGAACCAGCCGTGAGACGGCCCGCGCCTCGGCTGGATCCGCCACGTGCCTGGGCTTGACCTTGATCGAGCGGCCGCCGATGTGAAGAATCGCCTCGCCGCGGGCCACCAGGTTTTGCGGCCAGTCGCGCCCGAACCCGCCGCCTGACCGGACGAAGACCCGGCGGCGGTCGGTCGAGACCCAGATCGTGACCGTGCGCGGCTTGCCGGTCTTGCGGCCGTACGTGGTGAGGGTGACCTCCTTCTCGCGCCCGGCCGCGTCAATGGTGTCGGGCCGCAGCTCAGCGGCCATCGTGCCCAAGTACCCGCGCCATTCGCTACGATCCGCGCGCTGTGCGGCGCCGCCTGTTCCCGTTGGCGATCGTCTCAGCCCTCAGCCTGCTAGCACTCGCCTCCGCCCTGCTCCTGCTCTCGAACCCCGGTGCCGGCTCGCCTCATTCCCTCCTGCCGGGCGTCCGGGCCGCCGCTTCCACGCCACCCCCGATCGACAACCAGGCCCACCTTTACGTGCTCGACGGATGGGGCGGTGTCCATCCGGTCGGCGCATCGCGCCCGCTGACCACCAGCGCATCATGGCCGACCAGGGACATCGCGTACAGCCTTGCCCTGTTTCCCGATGGCAGCGGCGGATATGTGATGGACGGGTGGGGCGGTCTGCACCCGGTGGGCATCGCGCCCCCCGCCGACAGCCACGTCTACTGGCCCCACTGGATCGGCGCGCGCGAGGTCGTGATGGCTCCGTGGTCGTCCAGCATCGAGCCTGCCGGATATCTGCTCGACGCCGACGGCGGCATCCACCCGTTCGGCGGCGCGCCCGCCGTGGCGGGCAACGCACTCTGGCCGACCCAGGGCGTCGCTCGTGCCATGGTCCTCACGCCGAACAGCACGCCGCAGTCGGTGATGGGCTACACGCTGGACGGCTCCGGCGGGATCCACCCGTTCGGTGGAGCGCGTGTCGTGATGGGCGCCGCCCACTGGTCGGATGACGCCGCTCGCGGCATCGTGCTGACGGGCGGCCTGAATGGGCTGTTCGTGCAGGGCTACACGCTCGACTACTCGGGCGGCATTCATCCGTTTGGAGGCGCACCGGCCGTGCAGGACTCGCCGCTATGGCCCAACCAGGACATGGCCGACTCGCTCGTATCGTGGACGGCGGCTCCTGCCGCTTCGCCCGGAGGCTGGGTGCTCGACCGTCACGGCGACGTCCGCTCCTGGGGCAGCGCTCCGACGCTGACGCCCTCCAGGACCTGGCCGGGGTGGGACATCGCGCGCGGCCTTGCCGGTGCGGGGAGCGGCGGGGGCAGCACGGAGCGGACGATTCTCGATGCACAGCCCATCAGCGACTCGTGGGGCGCCTACTACAACCAGCGAGACGCGCCCTGGGCAACGTCAAACGTCGGCGCGGCAACGTATCCCGTGTGGCAGATCGGGTGCCTGCTCGCGGACCTGGCAATGGTCTACTCGCATTTCGGCTACCGGACCGTGACTCCAGCAACGATCGCCGCCCACACCGAGTGGTTCAACGGACACGGGGCGATCTACAACTCCGCGTTGAAGGTGCCCGGCCACGCAACGGTGATTGTCGACAACCCGGACATCGCGTGGATCGTCGCGCACGTGTCGGCGGGCCATCCGGTGGTGGTCGGGATGAACCTGCCGACCGGCAGCACGCACTTCGTCACCCTGACCGGCCTCAACGGTGCGTCGGACTTCTGGGTCGACGATCCGTGGGAGCAGAACGCGATGCATGTCACGTTCTCGGGCGACTGGTTCGACCGCGGGCCGATCTACGAGGCGATCGCGTTCATCTGACAGGGCCGGACGAGCGTCCGGCCCTGTCTGGAGAGGTCTAGCTGCCGTGCACCGCGGCGATCAGATCTGGAACGAGGTTGACTGCATTCGGAGTACCAAGGCCCGTAACCGGATCCCAGCCGGCCGTCGCGGCGTAGTTGGGGTCCTGCGGGCTGTGGAACTGATCGTTGTTGCCGGTGTTGACGTCGAAGAAGTCGTTCGCGTAGCGGGCCGGATTGTTGCCGATCTTGTAAAGAGCGTCGTTCAGGAACCCCAGCGGGGCTCCGTTGACCTGGTCGGCGATGGCGGCCACGGCCGCGAACGTCGGCGACGAGACGCTGGTGCCTCCGACGACAAACCACCTACCCCCGTCGTAGACGAGCACACCGGTGCGCGCGCTTGCTTCCATCGCGACGTCGGGGACTCCACGCATGTTGTTCGTGTTGGCACCGGTGTTGCTGCCGGGTGGCAGCGTGTTCTGGTAACCCGGCTTTGCGAACACGTGGCTGAACCCGCCTCCCGCCACCACCCAACCGATTTCGGTCACGCCCGGGTGTGCCTGGCACGCGCCCGGCGGTGAAACGCTGTCGGCCACCCTCGAGCCCGTGTTGGCGTCAGCGCAGAGGTAGGTGCCGCCGACTGACGTCACAAGTGGGTCCGAGGCCGGCCAGATGACGGTCGGGAACGGAATCAACGGCTGCGCATTCGGGCCGCCGACTGGCGATTTCATGACGTTTGCGTTGCCACTGTCACCCGAAGATGCGAAAACGCTCACGTTGTGTGCCTTCGCGGATGCGAACGCGCCGCGCAGGTTCTGCAGTGCAGCGGTTCCGCCGTTGAACGTCTCCTCGGCTGCGCCGAAGCTCTGGCTGATGACCTGGGCGAGCCCGTGGTCGATCACGAATTGCTCGGAATTCATCATCTGAGGGAAGCCGGGCACTCCGAGCGTCTCGGCCGTAGGCGTAGTCACCAGCAGGACATTGGCTAGAGGAGCGACTGCGTGCACCCACTCGACGTCGAGAGAGACTTCGACCGACCACCCAGAGCGGTCCTGCTGGTGGCCATTCGCGGTTGGCTTGGCGTCAGTGCAGGCCTGGACGCAGAGGATGTTGAAGGTAGGATCGCCGGGAGCGCATGTGTAGTTGTCCTCACCGCACATGTGCGGAAGGTTGAATTGAGTGCTGAAGTTGTTGAGGTCGGCCCTGATGGTCTGGCTTCCGAAGGAGTCGACCACGGCAACCGTGACGCCCTGGCCCTTGTTGCCGGCGTCGTGCAGCTGCTTCAGGTTGTACGCCACCTGGAACGGCCCGGGCGCCCAGCATCGACGACCGATCGAGATGCACGCGGCCTGACTCGGCGGCGCCACGCCGGTGCTCACCAGTTGGACGTCGCTCACCAGCGGATGTGGTACTGCCCCGAGGGCGGCCGGCACCGGCGCCCACGATGCTCCAAAAGCGACCGCCGTGGTTGCGGCCGCCGCCCACTGACGAAAGGACGGAAGCAGACGGGTCAATTGCATGCCAATCCCCCTTGCGGCAAACACCCTTCTATTCCAGCTGCTGCTGGACAGTCCTGGATTCTGGCCGCTGGCTGAGTCCGCTGTCAACCAGGCGTAATTGATGGCGGGCACGGTAGACGCGTTCCGAACGGTGGCATACCATCCCCGCATGCCTGGCGTGCCCGGTCATCGCGCGTGATGTTCCTCGCGTGGGGTCGCAGACCCATGGCGTGACGCCCGTATGACCATCGCGCTGGCCGCTGTCGAGCGGCGGCGCAACCGGGAATGCCGCTTGACGCCGGATCGAGCCTTGCGCTCGCTCGACGAAGCGGCCGTCTTCCTGGAAGATCGCGGCTTCCTCACCCGGATGCCCGATTCGGCGCTGCCGAGCCTGTTTGGTGCATGTCACGAGTCGCCCGGCCGCGCCGGCGGCAGAGGCTTCGACCTGTGGCCTCGGACGAAGTGGGTCTGGTCGTTCCAGCTGAGCCAGCGGCCAGGAACTCTTTTGACGAAACTGCATCGCGGCAAGTCGCTCTACCTGACGACGCAGACCGCGCGCCTTTTCGATCCCCTGGTCAGGCAATCGATCGCCGCCACCTCTGGTGACGAGGCCGCGCTCCTCGCTCATCTGGCGAAGCATGGCGAGTCCACGCTGGAGGACCTGGAGACGGAGTTGGGATGGGACCGCAAGCGCACGAAGCGGGCGCGCGACCGGCTGCAGCGCGTCGGAGCGGTCCTCGGCGACGGACTGGTGTTCGAGGATGAGTCGACCTGGCATTTCGCGCCCCTGCGTCGCTGGGACCAGGTCTTCGACAAGCCCGCAGCGTCTATGCAGCCTTACGAAGCCGTCGTCATTGCCGCGATGCGCGCCGCGGTGCTCGCTCCGCAGGGCGACCTACGAAACTGGTTCAGCTGGCCAATTCCATCCGCGACCGTAGAAAAACTGGTTGCCGACGGCCGGTTGATGCGGCCTGCCTTGGGATGGCTCGCGATCGCGGACTGACTGGCGGAGAGGGAGAGATTCGAACTCTCGATGGGCCAGTGACCCATAACGGTTTTCGAGACCGCCGCCTTCAACCACTCGGCCACCTCTCCTCAACCGGGCCGCACGGCTCCGTCCTGCGGTTGGAGCATGGCGGTCCCGACCGGATTCGAACCGGCGCTCTCGGCCTTGACAGGGCCGCGTGTTTGGCCAGGCTACACCACGGGACCGGCAGCGGCTAAGTCTACCAACGGCTTGAAACCACCTCCCCGCCCCCTCTGCCCTGAAGGGAGAGGGAGTAAGAGACCCCAAACCTATAATTCCCTCCGGCGTGAGCGACAACGACCGCCCTACATCAGGCTCTCCTGAGGAACTGCGAAGGCGGTTCCAGATCCTGGAGCGAGTCGCGATCTTCTTCACGCTCCCCGACAACATCCTCCACGCGCTCGCCCGCCGCCTCGCGCCGGCTTCGGCGGCCAAGGGGTCGGTGATCGTCCATCAGGGCGACCCCGGCGACACCATGTTCATCGTCGAGACCGGCCGGTGCGAGGTCTACGTCGAGGAGTCGCCCGGCCACACGATCACGATCGCCCTGATGGGCCCGGACGACTTCTTCGGCGAGATGGCCCTGATTTCTGAAGAGACGCGCACGGCGAGCGTTCGCGCCCTGGAGGACTGCCGGCTGCTCACCCTCGACCGCAAGACCCTGTACGAGACGGTGCCCGCGGACTCGGACGCACTGATCGAGTTGACCAAGCTGGTCGAACAGCGCAAGGACACGCTGCCCAACCTGATCGCCCGGGCACGTATGGTCGCGCCCGAGCAGGCCGCCTCGACCGTCGCGATCTACTCGCCCAAGGGTGGCTCCGGCCGGACCACGATCGCGGTGAATCTAGCGGCCGCCCTTGCCAGGCGCTTCCCCGGCGAGGTGCTGCTCGTCGACCTGGCGCTGCCGTACAACCACGCCGCGCTGATCTCCTACCTGACGCCAACCGGGTGTCTGGCTGCGGCCAGCCAGGTGCCTCCGCAGAACTTCGAGGAGGCCGTGCTCGGCGCCATACTGCACCACCCGGGCGGCATGATGCTGCTGCCCGGCGTGCTTCGCGCCGAGCAGGCGGACCTGATCAGGGTCGACCTCGTTAACCGCCCCATGGGCATCCTGGTTAAAGCGTTCCGGTACCTAGTTTTTCACCTTGGCGTCGCTTTT
>JACXTT010002981.1_pt1 | contig 26457 bp, 20 predicted proteins | sample 9270951 | NCBI WGS metagenome assembly JACXTT01 (sample SAMN15532306, study PRJNA645909) | rock metagenome | isolation source: weathered quartz diorite | place: Puerto Rico | collected 2017-06-21
CATCAAGGCTTTCAGCGCCGAAATGCAACGACCGAAACCATCAGCGTCGTGGTTCTCCGGCCCAGCGTACTCCACGCAGTTGTTGGGCAGCATCATTGCAGCTAGGATCGCGATGCCGGAGACCATGTCGTCTAGTGTCGCGTAGACGGGTTCGCTTAAGATGTGGTTGTAAGCAGCGAAGCGGTTTTCGAGAAGCGGGATGATAGTGCCGTTAATCTCTGGCCCCCACCAAGTGAGCACTCGCGTCAGAAATTCTTCGTAGAGTGCGGGGCCGTGGAGCTTCCAAATTGGAGCCGGATGATGTCTGATTGCGATATACACGGCAAATAGATCAAGCACACGAAGCTCAGTTTCAGCTGCAGCGATGGTAATCCCATAAACACCTTCAAGACGATCTAGTACCCACTGCCTTTCGAAGCCTGTTTGGAACATTCTAAATAGCTGCTCTGCTGCGTCGCTAATGAACGAGCGATCGCCCGAACCCGAGGAACTAGATTGAATCTCTCCGACCGAAGCGCATTCGCCGAAGCCCTTCGATGAGGAGGATGTTTCTGCAGGCCGTCGCAGCGTTCGGTTGCTCACCGGCAGCCATTCTAGCATCCAGACGTTTGCGGCGACAAGCTCGGCGATACAGTGTCTATGAAGGGTCGGAGAGAGCACTGACAGAACCGCCAAAATTGTGTTTCGCAAGTTTGTGGGTTGCACTGTTGTTGCATCTTCTCCGGGTGATTTGATAATAGGGTGGCTCGTTCATGGCTCGCCGCTCCGCATTGGCCCCCAACTCCACCACAAACCTCGGCTTCGAACAGAAGCTCTGGCTCGCTGCCGACAAGCTTCGCAGCAACATGGACGCGGCGGAATACAAGCACGTCGTGCTCGGCCTGATCTTCCTGAAGTACATCTCCGATGCTTTTGAAGAGCACTACGCCAAGTTGGTCGCGGGCGAAGGCGAATACGCCGGCGCTGATCCCGAAGATCAGGACGAATACAAGGCCGGCAACGTTTTTTGGGTCCCGCCCGCCGCTCGCTGGAGTTATCTCCAGAACAGCGCCAAGCAGCCAACGATCGGGAAGATTGTTGACGACGCGATGGTTGCGATCGAGCGCGATAACCCGCGCCTAAAAGGCATTCTGCCGAAGGACTACGCCCGACCCGCGCTCGACAAGAACCGCCTTGGCGAACTCATCGACCTAATCGGCACGATCGGCTTGGGCGACGCTTCGAATCGCGCGAAGGATATTTTGGGTCGCGTCTACGAATACTTTCTCAGCCAGTTCGCCAGCGCCGAGGGCAAGAAAGGCGGCCAATTCTACACCCCGCAGAGTGTCGTCCGTCTCCTCGTGGAGATGCTCGCCCCCTACAAAGGCCGCGTTTACGATCCCTGTTGCGGTTCCGGCGGCATGTTCGTGCAATCGGAAAAATTCGTCGAAGCCCACGGCGGCCGGCTCGGCGACATCAGCATCTACGGCCAGGAGAGCAACGCCACCACGCGCCGCCTCGCCGTGATGAACCTCGCCATCCGGGGCATCGAAGCCGACCTCGGCGAAGAGCAGGCCGACACCTTCCGGCGCGATCTCCATCCCGACCTGCGCGCCGACTTCGTCCTCGCCAATCCGCCCTTCAACGACTCCGACTGGTTCCGCAAAGACGACGACCCGCGCTGGCAGTATGGCCTGCCCCCGCGCGGCAACGCCAACTTCGCCTGGGTGCAGCACTTCATCCATCACCTCGCGCCAGGTGCACCCGGATCATCCGGCGGGATGGCCGGCTTCGTCCTCGCCAATGGCAGCATGTCGTCGAACCAAAGCGGCGAAGGCGAAATCCGCCGCGCCATCATTGAAGCCGACCTCGTCGACTGCATGGTCGCTCTTCCCGGCCAGCTCTTTTATTCAACTCAGATTCCGGTCTGCCTGTGGTTCCTTTCTCGAGATAAAACGAACAACCGCTTTAGAAATCGAAAACGGCAAACGCTTTTCATCGACGCGCGCAAGCTAGGCCACCTAGTAGATCGTGTTCATCGCGAACTGAGCGACGAAGAAACCCAGCGTATTGCCCAAACCTATCATGCTTGGCGCGGCACGGATGATCCATTGCGCAATTCGCATTCGGAAGTTCGCGAATACGCTGAGATTCCCGGCTTCTGTAACTCAGCGACTGCCGACGAAATCGCGCAGCATGGCTACGTCCTGACTCCGGGCCGCTATGTCGGAGCTGAAGAACTAGAGGACGAAGGCGAACCGTTCGATGAGAAGATGAGCCGCCTCATTAACGAACTAAACGCGCAGTTCGCTGAGTCAGCCGACCTAGAGCGGAGAATCAGGCAAAACCTAACGGGCATTGGTTATGCGCTCTAACCACGCGTTACGCCCGATTGGTGCGGGCGCAATCGTGTACTCAGGGTTCGCATTTAGAAGTGAAGATTTCGCGGGCGCGGGCATTCCCGTGGTTAAGATAAAGAATGTCAACAATCGGACTGTTGATTTAACTGATACCCAGTTTTTTCCAGAGTCAAAAGTCACCGACAAGCATGCCAAGTTCTTCCTAACCGATGGCGATGTGCTGATCGCCATGACCGGTCAAGGCAGCGTTGGAAGGGTTGGTCGCCTGCGTCTAAATCGCGAGAAGGTGTTGCTCAATCAGCGCGTAGGCAAGTTCGTCGTCGATCCAGCAGAGCTTGATCGAGACTACCTGTATTACGTGATCTCAACGCCGCGGTACGAACAGATCCTTTTCGACGCTGGTGCCGGAAGCGGCCAACCAAATCTCAGCCCAGATATAATCTGCTCGGTCAAAATACCCTTTCCGCCGCTAGCCGAGCAAAAATCCATCGCGGCGGTGCTTGGCGCTCTGGACGACAAGATCGAGTTGAACCGGCGGATGAACACGACGCTGGAGGCGATGGCGCGGGCCCTCTTCCAAAGCTGGTTCGTCGATTTCGACCCCGTGCGCGCCAAACTCGACGGCCGCCAGCCCACCGGCCTCGACCCAGCCACTGCTTCCCTCTTCCCTAACGAATTCGAAGATTCAGAGCTCGGTCCGATCCCGAGGGGCTGGCGCGTCGGCAAAGTCAGCGACAGCTTCGATCTGACGATGGGTCAGTCTCCTCCTGGAGAAACCTACAACGAAGAAGGAAAAGGTCTGCCATTCTACCAAGGTCGAGCCGACTTTGGTTTCCGTTTTCCAACGCGTCGCGTTTTCTGCACCGCGCCAACACGCCTTGCGAAAGTAGGCGACACGCTTGTAAGTGTGCGCGCTCCTGTCGGCGACATCAACATGGCAGACGAAGACTGTTGCGTTGGTCGTGGCGTTGCTGCCGTTCGCCACAAAAGCGGAGCCAGCTCATTTACCTACTACGCGATGGAGAATTTCGAATCGGACTTCGCGCGTTTTGAAGCTGAAGGAACAGTCTTTGGTTCCATAAACAAACAGGACTTTGCTGAACTTCCATTTGTCGTTTCGGCGCCACAACTGATCGCCGCTTATGAACGCGTTGCGTCTCCGTTCGATCGAAGAATCCGAGTCGCCGAACACGAGTCGCGCACGCTCGCATCCGTTCGTGACGCGCTGCTGCCGAAGTTGCTAAGCGGAGACCTTAGAGCCTATCATCAAGGACTGCATCAAACCGCTCAGTCCTCATGATCACTGAACGGGCTGCCGCTCGGAGTCATTGAGCTAAAGATTCCGGAAGACACTGACAAATGGTTCGCCTCTGCATACAACCAGATCCAGACGTATAAACAGGAGATTCCTTCGTTGATGCATTACAATGAAGTGACGGTTGTCTCCGACGGACTCGAGGCCCGTATCGGCTCGCTCACCGCCAACCAGGAATGGTTCAAAGTCTGGCGCACGATCGAAGGGGAGCGTGACGCTCCACCCACTTCTTTAGAACTGGAAACGATGGTCCGAAGCGTATTCGAGAAACGCCGGTTCCTCGATCTCGTCCGCAACTTCATCGCGTTCGAAGATGATCCAGACCGCGGGACGGTAAATAAATTGATGGCGGGATATCATCAGTTCTTCGCCGTCAAAGCCGCAATCGCCGAAACGATTCGCGCGACGGCAAAGGTTCGCACCGGAGAAGCCGAGGGAACCTATTGGTCAGGACCGATGGAAGGCGGCAAGCCGGGCGATCGTCGCGTCGGGGTTGTGTGGCACACGCAAGGAGCAGGCAAGAGCCTGTCGATGCTCTTTTACGCCGGCTGCATTATCGAAAATCCCGCGATGGAAAATCCCACCCTGGTTTTCCTAACCGACCGAAACGACCTCGATGATCAACTGTTCGGCCAATTTCAGCGCTGCTACGAGATTGTGAGGCAGACGCCGGTTCAGGCGGAGTCAGTCGAACATCTGCGCAAACTACTAAACGTCGCCAGTGGCGGGGTCGTGTTCACCACGATGCAAAAGTTCATGCCGGATGAACCTGCCGGCAGGGCACCGCTGCTCTCGAACCGCCGCAACATTCTTGTTATTGCCGACGAAGCGCACCGCAGCCAGTACGACTTGATCGATGGACTTGCTCGCAATGTTCGTGACTCGCTCCCGAATGCATCGTTCATCGGCTTCACTGGAACACCGATCGAAAAGACTGACGCGAACACGCGCGCGGTCTTCGGCGATTACATCAGCATCTACGACATCCAACGCGCCGTGGCCGATAAAGCAACGGTTCCCATCTATTATGAAAGCCGCGTCGCGAAGCTCGGGCTCAACGCAAGCGAACTTCCCAAGATCGACAAGGAATTTGATGAGATCACCGAAGGCGAAGAGCTGACTCGAAAAGAAAAGCTAAAAACGAAATGGGCCGCGCTCGAAGCGCTCGTTGGAAATCCGAAACGCATCGATCTCATCGCGACCGATCTTGTAAAGCATTACGAGCGGCGACTGGAAGCAATGGAAGGCAAAGCGATGATCGTCTGCATGAGCCGCCGCATCTGCGTCGAGATGTACAACGCGATCACCGGGCTTCGCCCCGAGTGGGCGAGCGGACCAAACGACGACGACACGGCGAAGTCTTTGGTCGCCAAGATCGTCATGACGGGCAGCGCCGAAGACGGACCAGACTGGCAGCAGCATATCCGCAATAAGGACAAGCGCCGCAAACTCGCAGCGCGTTTCAAAGATCCAAAAGATCCGTTCAAGATCGTGATCGTCCGCGACATGTGGCTGACCGGATTCGACGCGCCAGTGCTCAGCACGATGTACGTGGATAAACCGATGCGCGGACACAATCTCATGCAAGCGATCGCGCGTGTGAATCGCGTCTTTCGCGATAAACCGGGCGGCATTGTCGTCGACTACTTAGGCCTGGCCGATCAACTGAAATACGCGCTCGCGATGTACACCGGCAGCGGTGGCCAGGGAGAGCCCAGCATCGATACCGCGAAGGCAATCGCAGTAATGCTGGAGAAACACGAAATCGCCTGCTCTATGATGCATGGCTTCGATTGGTCGAAATGGCACGACGGAACGCCGGCTGAGAAAATGTCACTTCTTCCGGGCGCTCAGGAACACATTCTTGAGCAGGACAACGGTAAGGAACGATTCCTCCAAGTTGTAACTGAACTGTCGCAAGCATTCGCCCTTTGCGCGGGAACGGAAGAAGCAATCGAGATTCGCGACGACATCGGCTTCTTTCAAGCCGTGAAAGCGGCGCTCGCAAAGCCGCGCGGCCCGCGCAAAACAACCGAAGAACTCGATCACGCAGTCAGGCAGTTAGTCGCGAAGGCGATCGCGCCAGAAGGCGAAATCATCGACGTTTTCCAAGCCGCCGGACTTAAACAGCCCGACATCAGTATCCTCTCCGATCAGTTCCTCGCCGAAGTGCGCGGACTGAAGTTCAAAAATGTCGCCGTCGAGCTACTGGAAAAGCTCTTAGGCGACGAAATCAAAGTTCGATCCAAACGAAACCTCGTCCAAAGCCGCGAGTTTTCCGAGATGCTGAAGAGGACGCTGAACGCCTACCACAATCGCGCCATCTCCACGCAAGAAGTCATCGAAGAACTAATTAAGCTCGCAAGGCACCTAAACGAAGCCGACAAGCGGGGCGAAGAGCTCGGCCTAAACGACGAAGAAGTCGCCTTTTACGATGCCTTGGTGCAGAATAACAGTGCGCTCGAAGTAATGGGCAAAGATAGTTTGAAAGTCATCGCGACCGAGCTTGTCACCCAAGTTCGCAAGAGTGTGACCATCGACTGGACCTTACGTGAGAGCGCACGCGCCAAGATCAAAGTCTTGGTCAAACGAATCCTCCGAAAACACGGCTACCCGCCGGATCTGCAAGACGAAGCCACAAAGTTAGTCTTGCAGCAGGCTGAGCTGTTGTGTGCAGAATGGGCCGCTTAGGAGGCGGTCGCCAATGCCAGAGCTTTTGCTACACAATAAGCCGGTTAAGAGCGTATTCAGCCTGCTTGGCGAAAAGGAGAACGACATAACATTCAGCCTTGGATGGGCGCTCGCGCAAAGCCCTTCGCTGTTGCAACGCTTTGTGAAAACGCTTCTGCTCGGTCAATCGAGCGTCTCTTTTATGGAATGCGTGATCGGGCTTCAAGAATTTCAGAGGGACTCCGGTATCACGGACCTGGAGATCCGCGGCGCGAATCTTCATCTAATCATTGAAGCAAAACGAGGATGGACACTTCCCGCCGACGAGCAACTGCAGAAATATCTGCGGCGTTTCCGCGAAACTAGAGCCAAGAATCAGGTTATTGTAACCGCGTCCGAATGCTCACAAAGTTACGCGCGTGAATACCTACCAAAGGGCATTCGAGGCATTCCAATCCGACATATCAGCTGGAGCGAAGTAGGCACCCTCTCTCGTTTCCCTGACGGCACCCACGCTGAAAAGCGACTGATGCAAGAATTTCGGAACTACATTGCAACTATTGTTAATATGCAACCAAAAGAATCGAACTGGGTCTATGTTGTATCGCTCAATTATGATGAATGGGCACCGGGCCTCACATTTGTCGATGTTGTTGAGAAACGTCGGCTCTATTTCCATCCATATGGTCGGGGCGGGTGGCCTCTGGACCCACCTAATTACATGGGCTTCAGATATGGCGGTCGACTTCGATCTATCTGTCATGTTGAGAGCGCAGAAGTCATCCGAAACTTCCATAAACACATCCCAGAACGCCCCAGCAGAGACGACGGTCCGCATTTCCTTTATCACTTGGGTCCGTCGATCCAACCCGCAAAGGAAGTCAAGACAGGTAAGATCTTCAGGTCCGGTCGAAAATGGGCGATGCTCGACTTGCTTCTGACCAGTGAGACGATTGCAGACGCTACTGCGAAGAGCTTCGAGCGAGTCAGGGAGACGTAGCATCCCAGATACGTTTCCGCGCGGCGATTGTACCCGCTTAACTGGGACATTTGTCGCAAATTCCCTCCGCCCATCTCTAACCCAATCGCGCAATCGGAAGCAACGGTCGCCACGCTGGCCCTTCGCGCGCCGCCTCGACTTTGGTTGACGAGCCTAATAGATGATACCCAAACCCTCCTGGCCTGGCCCGCCCCCGCCCCCCGGCGCCACCGATCCGGTCAACTTTGCAAAGCGCAGCAGCTGGGCAGATTTCCGCACTCGCTTTAATGCGAAACTAGGGGCGACTTCTCCCTCTCAATCTTGCTACAAATCGCAAGTGGATAATCGCGGCCATTGTCTCACCTGACCTTTCCGACCCGTTGAACTTCAAGTGTTTACGGGGAAATCATCTCAAATGAGGTGATTATTTTCCGGCGGTTGCTAACGCGCTTTCGCGATCCGTTCCAGCGCCGCCCGCCTCGCAGCAATGAGAGCATCCCGCTCTTCCGGTCCACAGATAAACAGGTTTTGACTACCATCCCCGGTCACAATCCCCACTTTCGTTCCTGGCGTCTTGAACTTCTCGGACATGTGCGCTCGGAGCATCTCGATCCGCAGGCGATTGTCCATCTTCCGGCTTCGCCCCAGGGGCAGCCGCGCGGGAAAAGCTTCATCCGCAAATACGGATAACCAGCTGCGGATCGAGATGCGGGCTGTTTTTTACCCTCCGACTTTAGAGCGACTGTCGGTCGGCTGGCTGCCGGCCAGACCGCCGTGGTCGGTTGGGCGTCAGACTACGAACTAGAGAATGAGTCTTGCCGACAGAAACCCCCAATTCCGCGGCAAGAGCGCGGTAAGTTTTTCTCCGACCGGGTTGCCGACAACGGACAAACCGTTCGAGTTTCTTCGCAGCTGCTTTCGTCATTTGGAGTTCCGGGCGACCGAGCTTCGTCCCGCGATCGCGTGCTGCAGCCAAACCCGCGAGAGTGCGTTCGCGGATAATGTCGCGCTCAAATTCGGCAACTGCGATTAGGATGTTCATCTGCAATCGAGCGGCCGAATTATCGTTGCTCGTATCGATCCCCTGTCCGGGGATAACCAGAGCCACCTTGTTATCGATCATCGCCCCTATGAGTTGAGATACACTCGCCAGACTCCGACCTAGTCGGTCCAATTTGTAGCAAAGCACAACGTCCAGTCGGCCTCGCCGAACCTCGGTCATCATCTTGTCCAAACCCACTCGGGTAAACTTTGCTCCGCTGATCACGTCGCTGTATTCAGTGACCTCGGTCCACCCTCGGCGTTTACAGATTTCACGTAGTTCCTGTCGTTGGGCGCTGGTCGTCTGTTTGTCGGTACTCACTCGCAGGTAGATCGCAGCTCTCATTCTTATTCATTTCACCACTTTCAGAAAGACGGGTCAAAAGAAATGGTTCAATAAACGAATGTTTTATGAACAGACTCTGAATGGTGTATTTTCCCAAGGCGCAGTTTCACCCCCATTTTTGAACAGCCATCCCGCTACCCGATTGTTGTGCACCTGTTGAAGCGCGAAGAGGCTCCAGTTAACTGGCAAAGTGACTACAGTCATCGTCGAAGGTGACGGTGATGTTCACGTCGAGCTAAGCAATGCCGATGGGAGCAGCCAGGCAAAGGTTGGCGTCGAAATACCGGCAGGGCAACGCTGGTGTCCGATGCGATGCCCGGTGATCGCTGTGGACATCTAAGAGGTTATAATTTCCAGATTGACAAGGTGGCGGGCGGCCTGACACGCTCGCTGCCATTACACGATCTGAATCCGGGGTAGGGCAAAGCGAAGCTCTTTCTCGGGGTTTCTTCCCCTCTTTCAGACCGAGCGGTCGCAGGGTTAAACAACCGGGAGAAAAGGAACAACAACTATGAACTTATTCAGATCAACAAGGACAACTCCAATCACAACAAATTCAATGAGCCGCGAATCTTTCCCTCTCATCCTCCTCGCCTTCGCTGCGTTTGCACTTTCACGAACTGCGCAAGCACAGGATGGGAACGAGAACAATTCAAACACAGCCGAGGGCCAGGGCGCTCTTCATACGTACATAGCTACAGCGAACGGTTCTTTCGGCGACACGGCCATTGGTTTTGGAACGCTCTTTAGCAATACCACCGGCAACTTCAACACGGCCACCGGGGTTAGTGCGCTCTCGAGCAACACCACCGGCAACGACAACACGGCCACCGGGGTTGATGCGCTCCAGCACAACACCACCGCCAGCGACAACACGGCCACCGGGGCTAGTGCGCTCTCGAGCAACACCACCGGCAGCGACAACACGGCCACCGGGGTTGGTGCGCTCCCGTTCAACACCACCGGCAGCGACAACACGGCCACCGGGGCTAGTGTGCTCACGTTCAACACCACCGGCAGCGACAACACGGCCACCGGGGTTGAGGCGCTCCGGAGCAACAATGCCGATTTCAACACGGCCACCGGCGGCTTTGCGCTCAATAAAAACACAAGCGGCGTGAGCAACACCGCCACGGGACTGGAGGCGCTTTTTAACAACACAACCGGCGGCGATAATACGGCCACCGGTGTCACTGCGCTCTTTAGCAACACTACCGGCAGCAAGAACACGGCCGACGGCGTGGATTCACTCGAGCAAAATACCACTGGCACTAACAACACGGCCGAAGGACATGGTGCTCTGATCAAGAACACCACCGGCGGCAACAACACCGCCCTGGGCTACCTGGCCGGTCAAAGTCTGACCACAGGCAGTAACAATATTGATATTGGGGCCAACGTGCTTGGGAACGCTGGCGAGGCGAACACCATCCGGATCGGAATACAGGGTACACAGGCGGCAACGTATGTCGCCGGTATCTACAGCAAAGGCATAGCCAGCGCCACAGGTGTTAACGTGAAGATCGATTCCACCGGCAAGCTCGGCACCGTCCTTTCCTCAGCCCGCTACAAGGAGGCGATTAAACCGATGGACAAGTCGAGTGAATCCATTCTCCAGCTTAAGCCGATTACCTTTCGCTACAAAAAGGAGTTCGATCCCGACGGCGTTAGGCAGTTCGGGCTTGTAGCAGAGGAGGTGGAGAAGGTTTGCCCTGACCTGGTAGTTAAGGACGAAGAAGGCAAGCCATTGACCGTTCGGTACGATGCCGTGAATGCGATGTTGTTAAACGAGTTCCTGAGGGAGCATCGCAAGGTAGAGAAACTGGAACAACAGATCGATACGCTCACTGCAGCAGTGCAGAAGATGAGTAAAGAAATCGAAACGAACAAACCTGCCCTGCACGTGGCCGATAACGATCAATAAGAATTGCCGGACACGACCTGACAACAACCTGCTCCTCGCCCGCAGCCACACTTGACATCCTTCATAGGGGTTAGGCGATTCAACGTGAATAATAGCATGTCGTTCGCATGACGCGCCCGTTGCGGCCAAAAATAAAAGTCAGCTCAGGAAAACCTCCGCCAAGCTGACCCTCGGGCACTGGACTCGTAAAAAAATACGACCACTCGAGTGGTATGTCGGTCTTCGATCCTCCCTCAGTGTAATCTGGAGCACCTAGCGCGTCGGCAATCTGCTTCTTCTGAAGACCCGTAAACCGACTAAGATTCTCTGGGCACCGCGCATTGGTGGGCGCGCCTACTGGCAAGGAACGCAGGTGACGCAACTGCCGACCCAGCTTCGCCAGATCATCGACGACAGTCTAACCACCACGGTCTTGTTTATGAAAATAAAGTGCGCCGCAATTCGTCGGGCTGGTAAGATTGTCGCGACCGGGCTATCCCATCAGGATGCGAAGCTTTCCGCGGGCGGCGTCACTGGAGAGCATGGGTTTCTTACGGATACTGATGCATTTGTTAGTCGCATGCGTGCAGCGGAAATTGCGATTGCTTCGGGTCAGGCTTATGAGATTGCAGATCCGGATTTGGGGCTCAGTAGTTCAGACCTTGAACGCGATTATCCTCCTGATGAGCGTGTTGCGTGACAGCAGGCCAATAAAGCGCTGCACGAGTAACTTGGGTAGCGCTCCCCGAAGTGAAAAGATAACCGACCGCACGCACGTCACGGAAGAATGTTTTACGAAATAGGTGCATTTGCACCAATTTCGCCTTCGCGCTTCTTCGCGATCCGCTCCAGCGTCGCCCGCCGAGCGGCAATCAACGCTTCCTGCTCTTCTGGTCCGCAGATAAACATGTTCTGACTGCCTTCCCCGGTCACAATCCCCACTTTTGTCCCTGGCGTCTTGAACGTTTTCGGCATGTGCGCCCGCAGCATCTCGATCCGAAGTCGGTTGTCCACCTTTCGAATGTGTCCGACCTCGATCCCCTGCCAGTAAACCGGCTCTAACTCGCCTTCGAGGGCTGTCTTGAAGGTAACGTCGTGCAACAATTGGGCGCCCTCGTCTTGAGCCTGCTTTAGCTGCGCGGCAAACTCTGGATCGTTCCTTTCATGGGCTCGCACGGTGTTGTAGGAGACCCTTGCAGCCTTCAAGGCAAGTGTTAACTGGCACGACATCGCCAAAGCCTTAAGAAGGCGAGGTCGCCATCTCATTGCCGCGCGCGCGCGCCCGCGATGGGTCGCTTTCAGTTGTTGCAGGTAGGCAGTCTCTCTCCCCCCCCCGATTCCCACGGTCCCTCCTGGTCGCCAGGCTGCTCCGTTTTTATCGCCTTCACGCTGCGTCTGCTTGCAAAGATCGAGTACGAAGGTCAAGGATATTTGATTGCCTCAACACGGCCTATTGTTCGCAAAGCGGGAATCGGCGAATGACTGCCGACTCAAGAGTATTGGGAACCAGGAGGCCAATATTGCCAGAAGGAGGGCGACGTTGGGATCTCCACCACTTCTCGTTTTGATGAATGAGCGGGCAAACCCTTGTTCCCTGGTTGTGAAAGTTCTCCTCGCTGTAACCGAGGTCCGCAGCTACCCGCAGCAACTAGGGTAGGTTATTTGAAAAATGGTCCCGTTTTCCAACAGCCAGATGTGGTTCCTGCGGGTTACTGCGGAGCCTTGGCAAATGTGTAGGTCTTTACCGTGTAATTGCCGCCACCGTCGTCGCAATCACGCTCTCTACTGGATTCGCTTCTTGTTACGACAAAGGCATCCAATTCGACGGTTAAATTACTCTTGAAGATCGGCGCTAACTTGATTCCGATCATCTTCTTACCTTTGTCGGCGTCGCGTTGATCTTGTTCTTTCAAACCCGGGATTTCGATGTCTGCGTTTTCGGCAAGCTCAAATAGTTGAGATGCCATTAAGGGCGCGTCGAGATTACCAGTGCGCTCAGCTTCCAGCGCCAGTCGGCGGAGAAATGTCAGTGCGGGAGTACTAACTCGTTCCTGAGCGGCGACATGGCCGTCCATCAATGGCGCCATGTTGAATACTTCTTGTACAATCCAATCGAGGGTCTGGCACCACTCCCGAAAATCATGGCGCAATTCGCCGGATCGAAGTTTGCCCCTTAGATGCCACGCTCGCACGATGCCAAACACGCAACCGAGGTAGTATGCTTGTCGATCTCGTAAGATCCCGAGCGTATCGGGAAACTGAACCCCGGTTCTCTTTAGGATTCGCACGATACTTGAACGATTTGCCAGGTCGCGTGTCGTCTCGACTCCATTACTCGTCATCAGCACGAAGAAGCGGGATGGGTCCACTTCAATTTCTTGGCAGTGGGGGATACGGCACGGAAATGAGCCTGTCGCGGTCAAGAATGCCTCCAACGCGGGGGAATCTAATACGCCGCGATAGTTGTCGAACTGAATAAACGGACGCCCGTTGACTAGCATGGCGAAGAAGCTCTCGTCCGTACTGCCCACGCCACCCCGTTTCAGCGGCACCAATGCAGGTTGTTCGTTGTAAACAGCTGCCGTCATTTTCTGACGGTACGTTTTGCCGCTTTGTGACTGGTCGGCCTCGGCGACATCTGCGGGTATGGGGCCGGATATCAGATTTCCCATCTTTAATGCGGGTGTAATCAGGGCTGCCATCGCACGCGACTCATCACCTGCTGATTGGAAATGAAATTCGGAGTGGAGCTGTTTTAGCGAGCTAACAGCTTCCTCAAGTGGAACGATCGGTGGAGTTTCGCCTCGTTGGACCAGAATGCCACTGCGCACATCGAAGCCGGGTCCACAGATTTCTAGCCCTCCGTCGTCTTCGGTAATGATGGGACAATTCGCAAGGCCATTAATTGTTGGCAGAAGATCTGCAGCAGCGCCGCAATCGATGAATGCTCGCGCGGTTTCTTCCGGCACAATCGCTGGCTTAAGAACCCAGTTATCGTGCTTACCTTTTCTCCACGCGAAGAAATTTGCAAACGTCTCGAAAAAACTGCGAGCGGCACTCGGTCGCAGGGGTTCCAAGACGGTAATTCCGGCTAAGTTCCGGTAAAGTTTGACGACTGCTTTGCCACGCCTGAACACGCGATGAGTTGGCGCTAGAAGGCGAAACAGATCGATCGCGGATTTAGTGATAGGTACGTTGCCGCCTGGAAGAATGACCACTGTGCTATCGCTCAGGTTTGGTGGCAGCGGATCAGTAAGGGACGATGTCTCAACGTCGGATTCGGTCTGAGCCAGCCACTCGGTCGCGAGTTGGGGGTTCATCGAATTACCTCTGGGTTGAAGAACAGAATCGGTTGGCGGCTACCATCCTCCCTCAGACCATCTGGCATTCGCACAAACTGACACCGCGTCCAAGTTGCCGGATCAGCACCTAATGTCACAGCGTAGCGCATGAACGCACGCAAGAGGTGATCGTTTTGGTGCGCGCAATAGAACCAGCCATGCAGGCTTTTTCCGCCGCTGTGCACTGCGAGAGCGAGTGGCGCGCGGGTCGCAAGATGCAGAAGTATTGCGGCATGGTCGTCCGCTGAACCGTTATCGAACTCGACGACCAGAAATCGCCTTGCCCCCGTGTTATCGAGACAGTGTGCGGCCTCATGTCCCGCTTGCGCCCGCCCGGTTAGTTTGGACATCGGCGAAGGGACAATAAACTGCAATGTCCCTAGTTGGCCTCTCCAGTCATTGCGCGATCGCGTAGCGAACTTTTCCTGCGTCCATCCGCAGCAAAGCAGTGAGTTTTTCGGGAACAGGGCATCAATGACGTCCTCGGTATAACTTTCGTCCGTGTCGAACCGCGTTGGGGAAAGTTCCCATAAATCAACGGCGCCGGGACCTTGCGAAATTATGGCTTCCCGCTGCTCATCATTTATGCTTGGCCATCTAGGGGTCGCCCGGTGTGGATTGTAATTGGCGTGTGGATTCCAAGCGACGGACTTGGAATTTCGCACGGCGTTCTGGATCTCGCGATCCGGCACTTCCCGACCACATCCCTGGGTTACGGCTTGCAAGATCGCGACGATTTCATCTTCGCTTCGGTAGCGATGCAGGACTCGCGCTAACCGAAAGAGATAGCTATGAACGCCGTCGCCATGCTTTGGTGTTGCCGCCAACAGATCACGGATGAACCGCGGTAGATTGGAGGACCGTCCGTATGGATTGGTCGCATTTCTTCGGAGACTCATTAGTGAACCTCCTTCCGAGTGAATCGTTCGAGGGCGCGGTCCACATCTGAGATTTTGAACCTGACGGATCGTCCCAATCGAACGAATGGAACCGCCCTACGAGCGATTAAATTGTCGATCGAGCGAACGCTTAACGACAGATGTTTGGCTAAGTCAGACTTCTTGACCCAACCAACGTTGTTAACGAACTCGCTAGTTTTTTCGGCCTGCGAGGTAGCCGCTTTGTTTTGCGACAAAGACATAAACGGTCCTCCTGTTTTGGAGTTCCGTCTGCTTTGTCGCCGGGCCGCAGACTCAAGGCCCCCACATAGCTGTTTACCCGCGAGGCCTTTCGACCTTGCGAGAGGAACGTCTCGTACAACTTCGCCGAGAATGCGCTCTCGTCCCTAAGAAACGTCTAAATGCGCGGCGGTGCAGAGTCAAGCACGCAGAATCCGATTCAATGTCTATTGCTGAGATGACCGTATAACAACTCGTCGAGTCGCCGGATCTCAGACTCGACCTTTTCACGACATGGTTGGCCTTGCGCCCGCGCCTCTTTTTGTTTCTTAAATTCGGAGCGTGCCCACTCAATTGCCGTGATCTCCTTCGCGATGCGTTTGGCCTCGCGATGTGATTTGGCTGCTGCTTGCTGCCGTTTGAGTAGATCGAGGTGTGCTTCTGAAATGTCTAGATCATAGTAGGTCCCAATCCCATCCTTTGCTCCGTCGATCACCCCCAAGAGTTCCAAAAGCTCATGCTTTTCTTTGTCCTTTGCTATTTTAGAGGCAGCAAGGATGCGCTTCCGCAAAATCGGTAGCCCATCCTCGTTAATGTTCTGAATCTGATTGCTGACGGCTTGTTCTTCGGGGCCTGCTTTCATCTCATGGCGCTTTTGCGTCAACTCTTCACGAAGTTGCAGCATACTGGTGATTTGCCGTCGGAGCTCGAGCGCGCGTGTCGAATCCATATCTTATGCTACCTTGCGGAAGTTGATGATCTTCCTGCCTTTCGCCGCGCGGGTCGGGGCGATATTCCAATACATCTTGGCGGTTTTAGGTTTCACGAGCTGTCGATAATGCTGAAACACGAGATTGCTATTGCTGTGGCCTAATTCGAGAGCAAGCGCCGCGGCATCCTTGAACTGCGCGAGATGATAACTGGCAAAGCTGTGTCGCAGCGCGTTGTGTGGCCATTCCGTGATCTCAGCCCCTGTTCGAGCTGCATCTAGCAGCTCGCGATAGTCCGGCGGTGTTACTAACCCTGATGTGCGAGCATAGGGCTGAAGCCACTTTGCGAGATTGGGGCGAATGCGAACGAAGCGGCGCCTGGCGCTTTTCGATTTGGCGGCAACTACTTCAATGAGCTTCTGTCGAAGATCAACCTCGCTCCAATCGAGTCGTTCGAGTTCTGCCCGACGTAGGCCGGCAAAGGCGCCAATCGCAACGAATGGAACGAGTGTCGATGATGCCGATTCGAGTAGCTTTTCAGTCTGTTCGACCGACAGAATACCCACGGCGGTCTCAATGACTTTGGCGCGTGCTGTTTTCTCCGCAGGATTTCCTGTGCAATATCCGCGCTCTCGGGCGAAATTGAACGCTACGACTAAGACACGACGGAAATTGTTTCGAGTTGTCGCGGCGAGGCGTTTGCCGGTTTTCCTTCCGCTCAGGTTCCGTAGCCATTGATCAATGTCCGTGGACGTGATCTCGGCGACGGGCTTCCCGTCAAATACATTTGAAAACTGAGTCAGTCGGCTAGACAGATCGCCGACGTAACGCTGGCTTGCTCCATCTGCCTTTTTCGCTTCAAGCAGTTCCGTAACCAACTCAGCGGCGGTGCAGGTTCGCTTGGCGGCTTGCAAGTGCACCAAATAAAGCCGCATGGCGTCGCGGATGGTCGCTTTGGGGTAGTCCTTCAAAAGCTCCGAGCATTCGAGATATTCAGCGCGATGCTGTTCATTGAAAGACACGCCAGCGATTCCATAGTTCTCTTTCTCGGCTAGCTTTTGCGCCAGCAACGTCTCGGCTGACGACTTCTGTCGAAAAAACTGTCGATTTCGTCCGTGGGCGCCCTTCGGCCATGTGACGCAGTAATAAGGGATTCCATTGATTTTCGTTTTGGTGAGGTGAACGGTTGTCTTGCGAGTGTTTCGAGGTTTGCGCACAGTAACGAAAGGATACGAAAAAAGTCGTTTATTTGTCAAGTATTTGCCAACTTTGACCGGATTGCTTAGGTAACCGTACGGACTTAAAATCCGTTGGGCCGTAAGAGGCCCGTGCCGGTTCGAGTCCGGCCATCGGCAACTTGGTCGGAGACGGTGAATCGTTGAATCGTTAAAAGGTTAAATCGTTACAGCGTCGAAGCGTTGAATGGTTGAAGCGTTACAGCGTTAAACCCTTGAGTCAGGAAAATCGAGTCACGATTGAATTACGATTCACAGCGTGCTCGGAATCGTGCTAAATCTGTCGCAATAAATGGAAGGGCCACTTTTCATACCGTTGATTCTTGGCACCGCGCGCCAGGGACGCGAAAGCGAAAGGGCGGCGCGACTGGTTTTTGAACAGACGAAGAAACGCGCCGGCATCGAAACGGAATTCATCGACGTGCGAACGTTGCCCATGCGGCTTGATGATGCCGGCGAGCAAATGAAAGATCCGAAATTTGCGTCGACCATCGAACGTTGCGATGCGCTGATCATCGTGACGCCGGAATACAATCACAGTTGTCCCGGCCTGTTGAAGCACGCGCTCGACATGTGCTTAAAGGAATACATTCACAAAGCAGTCGGAATTTGCGGTGTATCGGCTGGACCATTTGGCGGAGCGCGCGTGATCGAAAATCTTTTGCCGGTGATGCGCGAGCTTGGTTTGGTCACAATTTTCGAAGACGTCAATTTCGGAAGAATCGGAACTCTTTTCGACGAGCGCGGCAATTTGCTCGATGACAACTATATCCGGCGGGTGGACAAATTTCTCGATGAACTAATTTGGATGGCGCGAGTGCTGCGCTACGGCCGCGAGAGCGTCGTGCCGGGCAAAGATGGAGTGGTGGAGTAATGGAGTGAGGGAGTACTGGGGCGTTGGAGTAATGGAGTTTTGGAGTAATGACTGATGGCCAGTTGAGCGCGCGGATGGCCCGGCTGGGAATTCGCGAGTCTGACTTGGAAGAAAGCTTCGCGCGGTCAGGTGGGCCGGGTGGTCAAAACGTAAACAAGGTTTCAACCGCGGTGACGCTGCGCCACCGGCCGACCGGGATTTCAGTGACCGCCCAAGATTCGCGGTCGCAAGCGATGAATCGGAGGCTGGCGCGCGAACGCTTGCTCGATGCCATTGAAGAGATTCAGAAAAAGCGGCGTGCGGCTGCGATTGCGCACCGCGAAAGAGAGCGGCGAAGGAGATCACCTCGGCCAGCGCGCTTAAAGAAAAAAATTCTGGAAACAAAACGCAAGCGCGGCGAGTTGAAAAGACAACGCGCAAAAATCGAGAGGTAGGTGGATCGGCTTCTCTGAAGACGATGTCAAATAATTGCGGCTTCGCCGCCTGATTTAGCAACGCGTTGCGGACAACGCGTTCCACCATGCGAAAACTGCAGCTCGGAATCATCGGCACCGGCTGGCCGGAGCAGCAATATGCGAATGCGGTCCGCGCGATAGATCGCTCTTGATCCGTGATGAAGGAGTTGAAGCCTAAGGCTGCCACAGCAGGTCTTGCAATTCGTGAATTCGCGCAATCTGTAGCACCGATTTTTCCTTGGCCGACTCAACGCGGTCAAGCTCTGCAAGCCACATCTTATCCTGCGCTTCAAGCTCTGCAAAACGCTCTTTCGAAAGTATCGCCTGTAGCGCGTCCCACACGTTTGTCAGCATGTGGTTGAGCGCATGCACCTTCTGTTGTTCGCTCAAGAAAATCGAGCCTGAGAAACCCTCCCGTGCAATTCCATTGGGCGCGACAATCATATGTTCATCGAAATGGTCATCGTAAGCGATTAATAGGGCCAAGTGGGTTTCATCGCTAGCTGGGCGTGCGTTAGCGAAAATCCAGCGTTTCGACTTCAGATCGTAAATTCCAGCAAAATGCGCGTAGTAGCTCTTCATGTCGGACAACTCTTTCGGATTTGTCGTCGCCACGGCGCGGACTTTCACCGCCCGATTGGCTCCGATCCGAAAATACGGAGTAATTTCAGCAGTCGCATTCCCCTGATGTGATTGCTTGGCAATCGCCTCATTGACTGTTTTCTGAATACGGTCGCCGATTTCCATTTGGCTCAACCGATTATCGTGAATTTTCAGAACAGATATGTTCTGGAATCCGAAGCGACTATCACTCTCCATGACACACCATGTTGAATCAGCCGCCCAATAAATTCTCAGGCCTCGATGGTTTTCACTTTCAAAGTAATCAACGCCGGTAACTCGTCCGAGCACCCGATGTTCTTGAATGTTCGCAAGGTAAACGGGGTTTTGCTCGACGCTTTTGCTTTCGAGGACTAATTCGCGTGAGCGGACGACGACCGCATATTTCTTAGCAGGCGAGATCGATTGCCCTTGGACTACGTAATTTTCGGGCCAGTCGGCGGCCCATAAGCTCATTGTTATGACGGCCTGAACGCTGAACGTAAGAAGCGATCCCGCGTGCATAATTAAACATGGTCACCGATTATGTGTCGCAACGCGAGTTTTCTATCGTGACATGACAACCCTCAATCTCGGCATAATCGGGACCGGTTGGCCGGGGCAGCAACACGCGAGCGCGATCCATGCCATCGATGGAGCAAATCTCCACGCGTGCGCTGATGTGGACGAAGTGCGGCGAATGGCTTTTGAAAATGAATACCGGCCGCAAAAAAGCTACGGCGAATATCATGAGCTGTTACAAGATCCACATGTTGACGCAGCCATCATTTGTTTGCCGAACTTTTTGCATTTTCCAGCCTCGCTCGCTGCGCTGGAAGCAGGGAAACATGTGCTCTGTGAGAAACCGCCGACATTGAACTCGGCCGAAATGAAAGTCCTGCGGGAAGAAGCAGCGCGGCGAAAACTGATTTACTACTTTAGCCGGCAATTTCGTTTCACCGCGGCGACGCGCGCAGCGAAGAACGCGATCGAAGAGGGCCGTCTCGGTAAAATCTACTACGCAAAAGCGATATTTGTGCGCTCACGCGGGATTCCGGTCGGCACCGGGCATTGGTTTACCGAGAAAAAACGCTCGGGTGGCGGCGCCTTGATTGATATAGGCATTCATGCTCTCGACGCCGTCTGGTATTTGATGGGAACGCCGCGACCGGTCTCGATCAGTGCGAGAGTCTTCCGGAACTTCGCCCACCTGACCAACGTTCCGGTGTTCGATGTCGAAGACGCGGCCTATGCATTCATTCGTTTTGCGAACGACGCTGTCGTCCAACTGGAGACTTCGTGGGCCGGCAACCTCACCGATGATGTCCCGCCGCGAAAATATTTCGGCCAAGAGCTGGTCAATTCCACGATCTATGGTACTAAGGGCTCAGTTCGTTTGAAGCCGCTGACACTTTTCCAAGATCGAAACGGTGAAATTGTCACGCTGCCGCTGAATGCCGGTGAGGACGAGCCGGGCGGTTTCGAACGGCAGTTGCGGAATTTTTTGGACGCGATCGCGGGCAAGGCGCTGCCGGTTAACAACGCCGACCAGGCTGTCGTCCTGATGGAGATGATCGACGGCGTCTATGCCTCAAGTGAGCTCGGGCGGGAAGTACCGATCGCCTGACGGCGGAATGACCAAATCCGAATGACGAATGACGAAACAATGACGCAGCCCGAGTGACAGAAAGCCTTGGCGGTAGCACTCCATTCGTGCTTTGTGATTCAGACATTTATTCGTCATTCTTTTCCCATCTACCATGGCCGATTGGCGCGAATGATTAATGACGACAATCGTCTAAAATGATATGAACAAACTTATTCTCACTACGGCAGTGTTTGCGGTCGCGGCCAGCGTGTTTTTGACTTCGTGCGCGCACGAACCGGTCACAAGTACGACAACGACGACGCGTGAAACCACCGTCACGCAACCGGCGACAACTACCACAACAACGACTCACGCGACGACGGGCTACTGAGTTGGGAAGTTGCCTCGGTTGATCAGGGACACGCCAGTTCCGTGTCCCTTTCTTTCATTTCGGGGAGCGCACGCATCCTGCGTGTTTCGTTCGGCATCTTGCCGAACGGTTCGCGGCAGGATGCCGCGAATTGCACACTGGAAGCGTGCGGTTCCGGATGTCGGCGTTCGCATCCGCCGATTGACGAACTCTACGTGGCTGCAGGAGCGGCTTGTTCAGCCGTTTCTTCTTCAGCCTGACTGACGACTGGCGCGATGGCTTGAAGGGTCTCGCCCTCGCGCGGATTGATTAATTTCACACCCATGGTGTTTCGGCCGACGGCGCGAATTTCTTTCACCCGCGTGCGCACCATCTGGCCTTTGTTGGTGATCAACATGATCTCGTCATTCTCTTGGACGGTAAGGGCACCCGCGACTTCACCGGTCTTCTCGCCGGTTTTCATCGTAATGATGCCTTTGCCACCACGGGATTGGCGCCGGTAATCATCGAACGGCGTGCGTTTGCCGATCCCGTTTTCACCTGCAACCAACAGCATGGAATTCGGATCGACAATTGCAATAGCCACAACGTGGTCATTTTTTTCGGGGCGAATTCCCCAAACGCCGACGGTGTTGCGGCCTTGATCGCGCAGTTGCTCCTCATGAAATCGGAGACTCATTCCTTCCTTGGTGATGAGAACAATTTCGTTGTTGCCATTCGTTAGTTTGGCATCAATCAGGCAATCGTCGGTCTCAATTTGGATCGCGATGATGCCGCCTTTGCGCACGTTCGCATAATCCGAAAGATTCGATTTTTTGACGATGCCGGAGCGCGTTGCGAAAACGATATGCAGGTTTTCGTCCCAGGTTTGATCGACCGCGTTCGGTCCCGTGCCAGCTTTCTTGGACTGAATGCGAATAGTTGCGGCAATTTTCTCCCCGGGGCGCAATTGCAAAATGTTGGCAATGGAACGGCCCTTTGCCGCCCGACCCATCTCCGGAATTTCGTAAACCTTTTCGACATAGGCGCGCCCCGATTGGGTGAAGAACATCAAGTAATCATGCGTCGTGGCAGTGAAGAGGTGTTCGACGAAATCACCTTCTTCCTCTTCCGTTGCTCCTTCGCGCGTTTGCATGCCGATGACCCCTTTGCCACCACGACGCTGGGCCCGAAATGCGCTGACCGCGGTCCGCTTGATAAAACCGCCGTGGGTGATGCTGATGATACAACCCTCGTTGGCGATGAGGTCTTCCATGTTGATCTCAGCTTCATCCGGTGCGAGCTCGGTTAACCGCGGCGAGCCGTGTTTGTCACGGAGTTCGCGCAGCTCCTTTTTAATGATGGTAAAGACGCGCTGCTCTTTGGCCAGAATGTCGCGAAGATCCTTGATTGTCTCGAGCAGGCCCTTGTATTCCTTTTCGATCTTTTCGCGTTCGAGGCCGGTCAGCTGGTAAAGACGGAGATCGAGAATCTGATTTGCCTGATGCTCGCTGAAAGCGTAGCGACCATCGATCAGACGTCCCGGATCCCGAATCAGAATACCGATTTGCTCCACCTGGCGTTTGGTGAACTCGAATGCGAGCAGCTTCACTCGCGCTTCATCGCGAGTAGCCGACGCGCGGATAATGCGAATGAATTCATCAAGATTGGCCAGGGCGATGAGGTAACCTTCGAGTGTTTCAGCGCGTTCCTCCGCCTTACGCAACTCGAACCGGGTCCGCCGCAGGACGACTTCGCGGCGATGCTCGATGTAAGCGGCATTGGCTTCCTTGAGCGAGAGCAGTTTCGGCTGACCATGATCGATCGCCAGCATGATGACCGCGAACGAGCTTTCCAGCGCGGTGTGCTTGTAGAGATTGTTGATAACGATCTTGGGATTGCCATCGCGTTTTAGCTCAATCACGACACGCGTGTTTTCGTCCGACTCGTCGCGAATCGCGGTGATATCGCCGAGAACTTTTTCGTTCACCAGTTCGGCGATGCGTTCGACCAGGGTGGCACGGTTCACGTTGAACGGAATTTCTGTGATCACGATTTGTTCCCTGCCACCCTTAAGCTCCTCCACGCCAGCTTTCCCGCGCACTTTCATACTGCCGCGACCAGTCTCGAGATATTGCTTAATTCCGCTGACACCGCAGATTGCGCAGCCGGTCGGGAAATCCGGCCCTTTCACGTGCTTCATCAACTCATCGAGGGTGATGTTGGAATCGTCGATCTGGGCGCAAATTCCATCGATCACTTCGCTGAGATTGTGGGGCGGAATATTCGTGGCCATGCCGACGGCAATGCCGGTGCCGCCGTTGACCAGGAGGTTGGGAAACGCGGCCGGAAAGACCGTCGGCTCGGTCCGTGTTTCGTCGTAGTTCGGAACGAAATCGACCGTATCCTTCTCCATGTCGGTCATGAGCGCGGCGCCGAGGTGGGTCATGCGCGCTTCGGTGTAACGCATGGCCGCTGGTGGATCTCCTTCCACCGACCCGAAATTACCCTGACCATCGACCAATGGTTCGCGCATGGCCCACGCTTGGGCCATATGCACAAGCGTAGGGTAAATCACCGCCTCGCCGTGCGGGTGATAGTTACCGCTGGTATCGCCACAAATCTTGGCACACTTCCGGTGCTGTCGCCCCGGGAACAGCGACAGGTCGTGCATGGCGTAGAGAATTCTACGTTGTGACGGCTTGAGCCCGTCACGCGCATCTGGCAGCGCGCGCGAAATGATGACCGACATCGAGTAATCGAGAAACGATCTCGACACCTCTTCAGCCACATTTACCGGCTCAACTTTTTCGTTTGGATTAAACACGAGAATTAAATGACGAATGACGAATGAATGACTAAGCGCAAATGACGTTTTAGCAGAGCCACGACGCGCCCGCGCGTATTTCCTTCGACATTCGTCATTCGGGCTTCGTCATTTCTCACACATCCAAATTTCGGACGTTTAATGCGTTATCTTCGATGAATTGACGGCGCGGCTCGACCACGTCGCCCATGAGAATCGTGAACATTTTATCGGCATCGACCGCGTTGTCGTCGTTCAGATCCACTTTCAGCAGTTTCCGCTTGTCCGGATTCATGGTCGTCTCGAACAATTCCTTTGCATTCATTTCGCCGAGACCCTTAAAACGCTTGATCTGCACGCCGCGCCGGCCAATTTCCAAAATCTTGTGCAGGATCTCCGGAATGGAAAAAAGCGGGCGTGAAACGGCCTTGTCGCCTTCGCCTTCGATCAGCTCGAAGATGGGGCGATCGCTCGCGGCGTAGTGATTTACCTTGAGCCCTTTTCGGGTGAGCTCAGCGATCAGCTTTTGGATCGCGGCGGATTCGTGGAGCTCGACCAATTTGCCGCGGCGGCGGCTGGCACCATTTGTCTTCGCCGGCGCGTCGCCTAACGGAAGTAACTCCTGCCCGAGTTCTTCGTCGAACAAATTAAGATCGAGATTCTCATGGTGAAATTCGCGGACTGCTTTCTCGTCATGAAAGTAATGAATCGTCTCCTCGTTCCCGTCGCGCACTTTGACCAGGAAATTAGGTAGCTTGCCCGATTTCGAATTGCGCTTCGCCAGAAACGCTTCGAAATCACCGCCGTGGCGCCGCACGGCTTCGCTTAGCTTCGCCAGCTTCTCGAGCGATTCGAGGATGTCTTTCAACTGTGCCGCCGTGACCTCTTTCTCGTCTGCTAAATTCTTCAAACGCACATCCTCCGCGCCCAGCGAGATCAGAATTTTGTTCAGCTGGACATCGTCATCGACATATTCTTCGCGCTTCTTGCGCTTGATTTGATAGAGCGGCGGCTGCGCGATGTAGATTTTGCCCGCACGCACCAACTCGGTCATTTGCCGGAAGAAAAATGTCAGCAACAGCGTGCGAATATGCGAACCGTCGACGTCTGCGTCAGTCATGATGATGATGCGCCCGTAGCGCAGCTTCGATATGTCAAAGCGTCCTTCGTCCTTGCCGTTGCCGGGGCCGTCTTCGTCCTTCGGCTTGCCAATGCCCGCGCCGATCGCCGTGATCATGGCCTGAATCTCGTTGTTCTTCAGGAATTGATCCTCGCGCGCTTTCTCGACATTGATCAACTTCCCTCGAATCGGCAGGATCGCCTGATAACGCCGATCGCGTCCCTGTTTGGCAGAGCCGCCGGCGGAATCCCCCTCCACAATGTAAAGCTCCGTCAATTCCGGGTCGCGCTCTGAACAATCCGCCAGTTTCCCGGGCAAGCCGCCACCGGTGAGAGCCCCTTTGCGAATCGTTTCCCGCGCTTTGCGAGCGGCTTCGCGCGCGCGGGCCGCTGTCAACACTTTATCGAAAATCCGTCGCGCGACGGGCGGATTTTTGTCGAAGTACGTCATCAAGCCGTCGTAGACAGCAGAGTTCACAACGCCATCAATCTCTGTATTCACCAGCTTGACCTTGGTCTGCGATTCAAACCGCGGATTTGGCAGTTTGATACTGAGAACTGCGATTAGTCCTTCGCGCACGTCATCGCCGGAAATCGAGGGATCCTTGTCTTTAAACAGGCCGCTCGATTTGGCGTATTGATTCACTGCTTTCGTCAGGGCGGTGCGGAAACCGGTGAGGTGTGTGCCGCCGTCCGGGTTCGCGATCGAATTTGCAAACGGCAAAATCTGGTCGTTGTAGCTGTCGTTGTATTGCAGAACGACATCGACAAAAACTTCGTCCCGCTGTCGCGAGATCACGATCGGCTTCGGATGCAACACCTGTTTGTTCTCGCCGAGCTGCTTTACGAATTCTTCAATGCCGTGCTTGTAGAGGAAGGTCTCCCTCCTGGGTGCATCGCCGCGCTCGTCGGTCAATGTAATCTCAAGACCGGGATTTAGAAACGCCAGCTCGCGCAGCCGCGTGGCCAGCCGTTCAAACTTAAATTCGGTTGTGATCGTGAAAATCGTCGGATCCGGTGCGAACGTAATCAGCGTCCCGGTTGTCTTTTTGTTTTTGACCTCACCGATGACTTCCAGCTTTTGTGTCGTTTTGCCGCGGGCGAAGGCCATGTGATAAACCTTGCCGTCACGCGAGACTTCCACCTTGAACCAATCCGACAGCGCGTTCGTGCATTTTGCACCAACGCCGTGCAAGCCCCCGGAGTACTTATATGCGCCTTGACCGAATTTTCCGCCGGCGTGCAGATTGGTCAGCACCAGCTCGACCGCCGGCATTTTCCATTTCGGATGAATATCAACCGGTATCCCGCGCCCGTTATCCCGGACGGAAACACTTCCGTCAACGTGCACGGTCAGCTCAACCTTGTCGCAATACGGCCTGCCCTGTTCGTCGCGCGCCAGATGTTCGTCAATCGAGTTATCGACCACTTCGTAAACCATGTGGTGCAAACCACGCTCGTCCGGATCGCCGATGTACATACCCGGGCGTTTCCGCACCGCTTCCAGACCTTCCAGTTTATCGATCTGAGCGGCGTCGTATTTCTGCATTACGCCAATTCCGGTCATGCGATTTTTAGGAAGTTTTTGAACCGGAATTTCTCCTTGAACTTGCGCCATAAAAGCTGGGCCAGGCGACCCGACAAAAAAAGATAGCTACAAACGCCTTTG
>JACXTT010002982.1_pt1 | contig 26455 bp, 26 predicted proteins | sample 9270951 | NCBI WGS metagenome assembly JACXTT01 (sample SAMN15532306, study PRJNA645909) | rock metagenome | isolation source: weathered quartz diorite | place: Puerto Rico | collected 2017-06-21
GTTATCACCTGCGAGGTATCGTCCGGCAGTACAATATCGCTGCCATTGTAATTTTTATGGAGCAGGGGCTTTACACCGGCGCCGCTGCTATCGGGCGCCGTATCCATGTGTGCGCAAAAACAAATTACCGGCACGTTCTTAGCAGTATTGGAAGCAATGCTGGCATATACATACCCGGAGTCATCTATATTAGCATCGGCAAGGCCCAGTTCAAGCAGTTCCTGTACCAGCAGGCGGCCCAGGTCTTTTTGTTTTCCGGTAGAAGGGCAGGAATCCGATTGCGGGTCGCTTTGCGTATCAACCTGTACATAGCGCATAAAGCGTTCTGCTACGGAAGAAGCATAGTTTTCAAACATAGTTGTATTTTTAGGAGCTGCAAGCTACAAAAGAAGCAAATTAACACAAATGAACGCACACAACAATAAGAAACCGCTTATCCCCTTTGGCTGGCTGCGGGTACTGCTCTTTGCCTGCTTTTATTTGGTGCTGCTGGTAGCAGCCAGCCTGGTGCTTGGCCTCATAATTGGAGTAAGCACAGGCAGTGTACCGGATAAGGACCACCTCTTTTTTATTTCGTTTACCCTGAACGCGATAATCTCCGTGCTGTCTGTATGGGTGTTCAGGACCTGGATAGACCGCAAATCATTTATAAGCCTGGGCCTTGCCTTTTCCAAAAACGGGGCGCATGCGGGTACGGGTTTCTTTCTTGGTGTATTGCTGGTATGCGGGGGCTCGCTGCTGCTTTCTGTAACCGGTCATCTTGAATGGACCGGTACGGTGTTCAACGGGAACGACCTGTTTATCGGCCTGGGCATGATGGCCATTGTGGCGTTTTACGAAGAGCTGGTGTTTCGTGGCTATGTTCTCAATAACCTGATGGATTCCATGGGAAAATGGCCCGCGTTGCTCATCAGTTCCTTTCTTTTTGCCTTTTTGCACAACGCCAATCCCGGCTTTTCGTGGCTGCCGGCGCTCAATATTTTTATTGCCGGCATATTGCTCGGTCTTAATTATATCTACACCAAAAACTGCTGGTTTGGTATACTGCTGCATTTTAGCTGGAACTTTTTCCAGGGCCCCATACTGGGCTATGAAGTGAGCGGGGTGCACCTGCAAAGCCTGTTTCAGCATGATGTAAAAGGAAGCGACTGGCTTACCGGCGGGGCTTTCGGCCTTGAAGGTTCTATAATAGTAGCTGTAATCTACCTGCTGGCCATTGGCGCACTGGTATGGGTATATGAAAAGAAATTCAGGCCCCGGCCCGCGGTGTAGGAAATTGCTGATTGCGCGATGTTGAGATGTAGGGATTTAGCGTTTACCCGCTGCTTTCTTTTTGGATTTGGGCGCAGCCGTAGCGGTAGCAGCGGGCGCTTTTTCATCTTCGTATACCACTTTTTTCTCCGGCACCACCAGGTCGCCCGAAAAATCCGGCATTATGGCGCTGATATTAATCATGAGGTTATCGCCCACATCAAAAAATTTCCAGCTGGTACCCATATCGTCGTCCGATTGCCCGATCATATAAGACCAGGTTTTGGCATTTCTTCCGTTTATGGGGCAGTCGCGAATCCTTTCCACGATACATTCCCAGCGGCCAAGGCCGGCATACACGAACTGCTTCACATTCACTTCTTCTTTTTTCTCCTGCATGGAATCTTCAAAACGCGCCCTTATGCCCTGCATGATGCCCGCATAAGCATTCATACCACCATACAAACGGGCTATACCCGGATGGGTGAGACGGATAAAGGTGATCCAGTCTTTTTCGTAGTAACTGCGCACCAGGCTGTCGGCACAAACCGAAATATGCTGTTGAATGGCGGCCGAATCAATTTGCGCCTGTACGGGAGCGGAAGCGGAAACAACTACACATAGTGGCAGTAATAGCGTATAAATAAATTTCATAGGGTGAATTTGCACACAAGATAGAAAAAACATTCGCCTGTGCAAGAGGGGAATACGCTTAATTAGAAGCAGTTATTTCTGCTGGTTAACAGGCATTTATACCAATGCGCTTACCCGCCATACCCTAATTTCCTGTTGCATATCATAAATAATGTATGTAATTTCTCCCCTTAAACAAAACTCAGCTTGTTATGAAAAAACTACTTATCGGGGCCATCGTTGGTGGTATCATGGTCTTTGTATGGCAATTTCTTTCCTGGACCATGCTCAACCTGCATGGTTCCATGGCTACCTACACGCCCAAACAGGACAGCGTTATGAGCGTGCTGAACAGCCAGTTTTCGGAAGATGGTTTCTACATGATGCCGGGTTATAAACCGGGCATTTCCCGTGACAACATGGAAAAGCAGATGAAAGATATGGATGGAAAACCATGGGCCCAGGTGTATTATCACAAGGCCATGAAAGTAAATATGGTGAGCAATATGGGCCGTGGCCTGGTGGTGAACATGGTGATGGTGGCGCTGCTGTGCTGGGTATTGCTGAAATTTAATGCGCCGGGCTTTGGGACCATTCTTATAGCCTCCCTGCTTACCGGCTTTATTGGCTTTCTCAATATCGCTTATACCTACCATATATGGTACCAGACCGCCGATACAATGGCTTATTTTACCGACACCCTTGTAAGCTGGGGCGCATGTGGTATATGGCTGGGATGGTGGTTGCGGAAGAAATAGTTGATGGTTGGTAGCTGATAGTTGATAGCTGACCGAAATATAAAAGGAGCGTGCCGAAACACGCTCCTTTTAAGTATAATTTATAGTTGTCGCCTGTCAGCTATCAGCTACCAACCATCAACCATCAACTTTCTTACGGCATGATGATTAGCGGCGAAGCGCCTGTAATCTCTACCAGTTCAATATCAAACACAAGCGGTTCGCCGGCCAGGGGATGGTTGGCATCCAGCAGCACGATATCATCGCTCACTTCGGCAATGACTACGGGTATTTCCTGTCCCTGCTGGCTGGTCATATTCAGCCGCATGCCTACTTCGGGCACCATACCGGGAGGAAAATTAGCCCGGGGAAATTCAACCAGCATATCGGGGTTCTTGGGGCCATACGCCTCTTCTACCGGGATATTGATGGTTCTTTTATCGCCTACGCTCATGCCGGTTACACCATCGTCAAATCCTTTTATGACCATGCCGCTTCCTACTTCAAATTCCAACGGTTCACGGCCTTCACTGCTGTCAAAGGTGGTTCCGTCTTCCAGGCGTCCATGGTAATGCACTTTAACCGTATCGCCGCTTTTAACTGTTTGCATAAAAAATATTTAAACGTAAATGTTGCAGCCGGTTTCTACACTGCATTGAAACAACAAGGAGTGACCGGCCACCCGCAAAGTAGGACAATCTTTACATTTTCCATTAAAAGTTTTTCAGCATCTTTGGCCTTTCAATACCGTTTTTTATCATTTAAAAAACACGAACGGATGAAGCCATTCTTTTCCTTTTTTATCCTGCTGCCGGCACTGGCCTCCCTGCCTGCCCGCGCACAAAACGATTCAAAAACCACTGCCGCTAAAATTATACCCGGGGCGGAACGGATGAGCGTATATGTGCCGCTGCTAAAAGGTAAACGAATTGCTGTTTTTGCCAACCAGACTTCCCGGGTAGGTAATACTAATCTTGTGGATACCCTTCTAAAATTGGGCATCAGCATAAAAGTAATCTTCGGCCCAGAGCATGGGTTTCGCGGAACGGCCGATGCCGGTGAGAAAGTGGGGAATGCAGTAGACGAAAAAACAGGTATCCCTATCGTTTCGCTGTACGGAAGCAAAAAAAAGCCTTCGGCGGAAGATTTGAAGGATGTAGACATACTGTTGTTTGACATACAGGATGTGGGCGTACGGTTTTATACCTACCTCGCTTCGATGGAAGACTATATTGAAACCGCCCTCGAATTTCATAAACCCCTGCTGATACTGGACCGCCCCAATCCCAACGGCTTTTATACCGACGGGCCGGTACTCGAAAAAAAATTCAGTACCAACGTGGGCCGTGAGCAGGTACCCATTGTATACGGCATGACCATCGGCGAATATGCGTTTATGGTGGCGGGTGAAAAATGGCTCTCGCCCAAAGCCAACGAGGTGTACGATTATTACCGGCAGGCAAAGAACTCGGCCGATACGCCTTTTCATTTCCTGGTCATCAAATGCCAGAATTACGATCACAAAAGCAGGTATATATTGCCGGTAAGGCCTTCTCCCAACCTGCCCGATATACAATCTATCTACCTCTACCCTTCCACCTGTTTTTTTGAAGGCACCGTATTCAGCGAAGGGCGCGGTACCAACAGGCCCTTCCAGGTATTCGGGCACCCGCTGCTGCCCAAAACGCTCTATTCGTTTGTACCAAAGCCCAATGAAGGCGCCAAAAGCTCCAAGCATTATGGCGAAACCTGTTATGGCTGGAACCTGGGCGGCAGCCCGGAGGCCGTGCTCAAAGAAACGGGCAATAAAGTGCAGCTCAAATGGCTGCTGGAAGCCTACCGCCTTTTCCCGGCAAAAGATTCTTTTTTTATTATGCCCAAATCGGGCAATCCCGAAAACAGTTTCTTTAACAAACTGGCCGGCAACGCAGAGCTGATGCAGCAGATAAAAGAGGGTAAAAGCGAGGCCGAAATACGCAACACCTGGGAGCCTGCATTAACGCAGTTTAAACAACTACGCAAAAAATATTTACTCTATCCCGATTATGAATAAGAAGTCCGAGGTCAGAAGTCTGAAGTCAGATATCTGGAGAAGGATAATAATAAATAAATACTGGTGTAATCTATGAACAATTCGGACCTCAGACCTCAGACTTCAAACCTCCGGCTTCCGACTTCAGACCTCAGACTTCTGACCTCGGACCTCCGTATTGTGTTTATGGGTACACCCGAATTTGCCGTGGCCTCGCTGGAGGCGTTGGTAAAAGCCGGCGGCAATATCGTGGGCGTTATTACCGCGCCCGATAAGCCGGCAGGCCGGGGTATGAAGCTCACCCAAAGCGCCGTAAAACAATATGCCGTTGCAAAAGGCCTGCACACCCTGCAGCCCGAAAAACTGAAGAACCCCCACTTCCTGGAGGAACTGCGGGCACTCCGGGCCGATATACAAGTGGTGGTAGCCTTCAGGATGCTACCAGAGCTGGTATGGAATATGCCACCTATGGGCACCATTAACCTGCACGGTTCATTGCTGCCGCAATACCGCGGCGCGGCACCCATCAACTGGGCGGTGATCAATGGCGAAAAAGAAACCGGCGTTACCACCTTTAAACTGCAACATGAAATTGATACGGGGAATATCCTGCTGCAGGAGCGCTTCCCCATCGGCGAAGATGAAACAGCCGGTGAAGTGCACGACCGCATGAAAGAGATTGGTGCACAGCTGCTGGTTACTACAGTAAAAGGACTGGCGGAAGGCACGCTGAAGGAAATACCGCAGGGGGGCAACGACTCACAACTCACTACTCACAACTCACCCCTCAAACATGCCCCCAAGATTTTTACTGAAACCTGTAAAATAGACTGGACCAAACCGGTAGACGATGTCTACAATCTTATCCGCGGCCTCTCCCCCCATCCCGGCGCCTTTGCAACACTGCAGGGCAAAACGCTAAAGATATACCGGGCCAGGAAAGAACATGCGGCGTTGACACCCGACTCGCTCAAATGGCAGTCCGATCATAAGACCTGGCTGAAATTCGCCGCATCAGACGGCTATATCCATGTAACGGAATTACAACTGGAAGGAAAAAAGAAAATGACCGTAGAAGAATTCCTGCGGGGTTACCGCTTCGGGCAGTAATTAATTAATATTTTATATCCACACCAAACTTAGCACCGGCCACGCCCAGCTCGGCAGCTGCGGCATCGCTGATGCGGATGGTAAGCCCGGCGCTTTCTTTCATATCCGGCAGGCTGCCCAGCACTTTTGCATAAATGGCTCTCCCGTTGGCAGGGTTATTTACTTTCACAATACTGCCCACGCTTATATTGTTCATCAACGCGTAATATTTTCCGTCATTCCAGCCGCTGGTGCTTTTAAACACACCCGCATTGCCTGTTGCCGACTTATAGCCTTCGCCATACAGCGATTTAAAATAGCCGCCTTTATTATCCAGCGTAACCGCCGGGGCCGCCGGCGTAGTGTTGACTACCGGCTTGGGTTGTTCTTTCGGCGCTTCGGTTCTTCCCACAGGCGCCGCAGTTTTCACCTCAACCGGTTTCTCTGCTACTGCCTCCTGTTTTTTATCCTCTTTTACGTCCGGCTTTTTCTCTTCTGTTTTAGGCGTTGCCGAGGCTGTTACCGGCGGCGGCGCCACAGCAGCTATATGCGTAGTTCCTTTTGCAGCCAGCGCCGACTGCCCGGGTTTTACTTTTAAATAACCTATCACCAGGTTTAATCCCGGTTTTATCTGGGCGGCTTTAATACCGTTCCATTTTTCTACATTTTCTTTCGACAGCTTATTGTAATTGACGCTCAGGCGGTACATCCATTCTTTTTCCTGCACGGCATGGTATACCGGTACAAACACCTCGTCGGCGGTTTTGGAACCGTCCTGTGAGAAATTGCCAGCCGTCAGCGGCACTTTAATGCTTTGCCCGATGGCAAGCGGCTTATCGAGCGCCAGCCCGTTGTAAGGCGCCAGTTCTTTGGGATTGGCATTATACAACCGGCCAATGCTATACCAATTTTCTTTGGGCGCTACGGTGTGCTCCAGCCAGAGGTTAGGCGACACGCCCTGCACCACCAGGTGGCCGGTTTGCGCCATGGAGAAAACAAAACTACATACGCTGAAAAAGAAAACAAATGCACTACGCTTCATATATTGGATGTTTGCAACCTGCAAATATGAAAACTTTTTTACAATTACGGTGATTTCAATATTCTCCATTCCTTCGGGTAGTAATTATTGACCCGGTTGGCCAGTATTTTTACCCATCCCAGCGGATGCCCTTCATACTTCACCAACGCCCAACCCCTGTAATTAGTATCCACGCGCAGCTCTTCCCGCCGTAAATATTGTATAGATTGCTCCTTGTTTAACGGAACGCTAACAACCTGTGGGCTCACTATCGTACTTATAGCAAGCGGGTGATCGGGAATTAGTTCCCGCGGGGTGGTCTTCCCGGCGGTAATACCGGCTTTTTTAATATAGAGGGCCGATTGCAATACCGGGATATCGGCCTGAAAATACGAAGGAAGCGCAATAATATCCTCTTTTTGCCGGAATAGGATCAGCCCTGCTGCATCGTTCAGCCAGGGGCGCACCAGCGCCTCTTCTGCTTTTGACGCTTTTTCCAGCCCCCCTTTTTTTGATCGTATCCCCTGCCAGGCATCGCCGTCCTGCTTTTGCAGGGCTGCAATAAAAAAGCCCTCGCCGTTCAGCTTATCGGGGTAAAAGCGGTAGCCAAAAGCGCCTGCCTTGTCCGACACTGTTTCAACAATACCCGCATCAGCGGGTATTTGCAGCTGCAGGCCCCGCGCGCCCAGCGTTTCCGCCGTCCAGTCCAGTATAGCTTCATCTTCTTCTTTCGAATACGAGCAGGTAGAGTAAACCAGTATTCCTTCTTGTTTTAATGCCGGCCATACATCTGCAATAATGCGCTGCTGCCGCTGCTGGCAGAGCTGCACATTGGCTTCGCTCCATTCCTGTATAGCGCCGGGGTCGCGGCGAAACAGACCGCTGCCGCTGCAGGGCGCATCAATAACAATCACGTCATAATAATTCTCCAGCCGGGCAAAGTCTTTCGGGTCGTTATTGGTGACCACCATATTGGCCGCCCCCCATTTGGTACTGTTTTCTTCCAGCAAGTGTACGCGCGATTTGATGACTTCATTGCTTACCAGCAAACTCTCTTTGCTGATTACCGATTGCAATAAAGTGGATTTACCACCCGGTGCGGCACAGAGGTCCAGCACCCGCAATGGTTTTGTAATATCAGCTGTTTGCCGCAATACCTGCTCCAGGAACATGCCCGAGGCTTCCTGCACATAATACAGCCCCGCATGAAAAAGCGGGTCGAAGGTAAACGAAGGGCGTTCGGAAAGATAATACCCAAAAGAGGACCAAGGCACTTTGGCATAAGACGTAAGACGAGAAACGGCATCGGCAGACTGACCGCCGGTAAACGAAAATTTAGAGGGGTTGATGCGGATGGATGTAACCTGCTCACCGCTTGCATGTACCCGCAGAAAGGCTTCTTTGTCGAAGCCTTCTACATTAGCCAGGGATGCTATAAGTGCGGCAGGCAATTCAGCCATTCTTACCTCCTCTTTATAAATTCTTTATCTCCGCAATCAAATCCTGCAATACTTTTTTGGCATCGCCAAACAGCATGGATGTTTTGGGACGAAAGAAAAGTTCGTTTTCTATACCTGCATAGCCCGGCTTCATACTCCGTTTATTGACAATAACGGTTTTGGCCAGCTCCACATCCAGTATGGGCATGCCGTATATGGGCGAAGCGGGGTCTGTTTTGGCGGCAGGGTTTACCACATCGTTGGCGCCCAGTATCAATACAACATCTGTAGAGGGAAACTCTTCGTTGGCCTGTTCCATTTCCATCAGCTTATCATAGCTCACATCGGCTTCTGCCAGCAGCACATTCATGTGCCCGGGCATACGGCCCGCCACAGGGTGTATAGCATACTTTACTTCTACCCCTTTTTCGGTAAGTATTTTTTCCAGTTCATGGCAGGCATGCTGCGCCTGGGCTACCGCCAGGCCATAACCGGGAACGATCATTACCTTATGTGCATACGCCATAACCATAGCCGCGTCGCTGATGGATATTTCTTTATAACCGCCCTGCTCTGTTTTGGCACCGGCCACCGCGTTGTTGGACGCGCCGAAAGAACCAATCAGTACATTTTTAAGCGAACGGTTCATGGCCTTGCACATGAGTATGGTAAGTAATGTACCCGCGGCGCCTACCAGTATCCCGCCGGTGAGCATTACTTTATTATCGTACAGGAACCCGCCGCAGGCTGCCGCTACCCCGGTAAAGGAATTCAGCAGGGAAATAACCACGGGCATATCGGCGCCGCCGATGGGCAATACAAAGAAAATGCCGTACAGCAGGGAAAGGCCCAGCACCGTATAAAACAACGGTATAAAATTATCGGGCACCCAGCCAATAAGATAAGCCGCCAGCGAAAGAATAACAAACAACAATACGAGGTTGAATATATGCTGGCCGGGAAAAGAAAAATCCTTCACCTTACCGTTCAGCTTTCCCCAGGCTATCATACTGCCCGCAAAAGAAACGGAGCCGATAACCAGTCCCGCAAAAATGATCAGCAGCGTAAGCCGTATATCCGAATCGCCACCCATGACCAGTGCAAACGACTGCGAGAGGCGGTTGAACTCGGTAATGGAAATGAGCGCCGCGCAGGCCCCGCCCATTCCGTTAAAAAGACTTACCATTTCAGGCATGGCGGTCATCTTCACTTTTTTGGCAGCCAGTGTGCCAATTACACCGCCAATAGCCAGCCCGCTGAATATCCAGCCGTAATTGTGCAGCGGGTTGCCGGCTTCGTCTTTGTACAAAAAGATAGTCCCTGCAATAGCCAGCGTCATACCTCCCGCCGCAATCAGGTTCCCTTTACGGGCGCTAGCGGGGTTGGACAACATTTTAAGCCCAATGATAAAAGTGATGGAGCCAATAAGATAACAGAGGGTTAGTATGCTTAATTCCATTAGCTGTTTATTTTTTCTTTTTGAACATTTCCAGCATCCTGTCTGTCACCACAAACCCGCCCACCACATTCAATGTTCCGAGTATCACGGCAAGGAAGCCCAGTACCAGCGCCAGGTAATTTTCGTGGTCCGCTTTGCCCATTACAATAATAGCGCCGATGATAACCACGCCATGAATAGCATTGGCTCCGCTCATCAATGGCGTATGCAGTACGCTGGGCACACGGCCAATTACTTCTATGCCCAAAAAAATCATCAGCGCCACGATGTAAATCATTTGCTCATGCGCAGCAATCCAGTTCAGTATATTTTCCATACAAAGAAATTTTTAAGTCAGTAATGCCTTCACCCTTTCATGTGTTACCGTGCCGTCCTGTGTTATACAGCAACCCTTTACCAGGTCGTCTTCCCAGTTCAGGTGCAGGCCGCCTTCTTTATCGGTAATCAGCTGTAAAAAGTTCAATACGTTTTTGCCATAGAGTTTGCTGGCATCGGAAGGCATGGTGGAGGGAAGCACCGAATTGCCCACGATAGCCACTCCATGATACTGCACTGTTTCATTGTCTTTTGTCTGCTCCGTATTGCCACCCGTAGCAGCGGCCAGGTCAATGATCACAGAGCCTTTTCGCATGGCCCCGATCATGGCAGTAGTAACAAGTATGGGCGCTTTTTTGCCCGGTATCTGGGCGGTAGTAATAACGATATCGGCTTTGGCAATGCTTTCGGCAATTTTTGCTTTTTGTTTTTCCATAAACCCGGCGGTTTGTTCCACCGCGTAACCGCCTGCCTTGCTGGCATCGGCAGCGCCTTCTACTTCCACAAACCGGGCGCCAAGGCTCATCACTTCTTCTTTTACCGCCGGGCGGGTATCAAACACTTCTACAACTGCTCCCAGTCTCCGGGCGGTGGCAATGGCCTGCAAACCGGCCACACCGGCACCCAGTATCAATACTTTGGCTGGCGGAATACTGCCCGCAGCGGTCATAAACATGGGAAAATAACGGGGAAAAATATTGGCTGCATACAGCACCGCTTTATAACCGGCTATATTGGCCTGCGAACTAAGCACGTCCATGCTTTGTGCGCGGGTGGTGCGGGGCAGCATATCAAGGCTGAAGGTGGTCATTTGCGCTGCCGCCCATTGCTTCATCAGTTCCGGGTTAAACAGGGGCTGAAATACGCCGATACATATTTTGGAGGAGAGGCCCGCCGTTTCGGAAGCCGCGGGCGGGTGGATAGACAATAGCAACTGGGAAGCGGCAATAATTTCGGCCCTCGGCTTTAACTGTGCCCCGGCCTTGCTGTAATCTTCATCGCCAGCTGAAGCTTTTATACCGGCACCCGGTTCCACCAATACTGTAATTCCTTTTTTTGTGAGCGAAGCAACTGCCTCCGGCAGCAGTGATACACGGGTCTCGTATGATGGTTCCTGCAAAACTCCTATTATCATAGTCTATTGTTCTGCGGGTAAGATAGGAAGAATTTTTTATTAAAATTCAAAACCGGCGTACGAATCAGGATTGTTAATACGGGTGCTTTTTTTAACGCCGCCCACCTGCGCATGCATAATACTTATTTGTGTATCATACATTTCGTACAAAATCGTATTCGTTATTTCTATTTTATGCACGCTGTTTACCGCGCTCACCTGCAGGTAGGTCCACAGCGAAGCGCCCTCCGTTTCAAACCCCACAAATTCAAGCGTCACCGGCTTGCCGTCTACTTTCAGCTGCAGGTGTTTTTTCAGGTATTCGCTCAGCATTTGCTGCGCTTTCTTCTGGTCTTTGGGGTTGCTTAATTCCACCTGCTCATTGTACTGTTTGCGGAGGGTTTTTTCCATATCGTCTACGAAGGTTTTGCAGGAAATTTCCAGCAGGTGCTGCTTTTCATTGTGATTTATTTCCGTTACGCTCACAAAAAACGGGTGCGCAAAGCCAAAACAGCCCACCAATAACCATTTATAGAGTGATCCAGCCATTGTTAAATAAAATTTTTCTACCACAAATCTCTTGATTATTTTCCACGCAAAATCAGGTCAGTGAGAAAACTTCCGGTGAGGGCCGGCTGCTGTCCCATACTGCTTATGGACGATTTCAGATTATATTTTGGTTTAGGCACCCATCATATCCTCACCTGGGAGGCCATGGATCATATCCTTTTCGTTACGGCCCTTTGTCTCCGCTACCTGTGGAAAGACTGGAAAAAAGTGACCATTCTTGTTACCGCCTTTACCGTTGGTCATTCCGTTACCCTGGCCCTGAGCGCTCTTAACCTGGTACATGTGCCCCGCGCGTGGATAGAATTCCTGATACCCCTTACCATTGCCGCTACCGCTTTGAATAATATTGCCCAGAAGCAGCAACAGGAGCCTTCACGGCTGCCCGCTATTTATTTTTTAGCCCTGTTCTTTGGTCTTATTCACGGCCTTGCCTACGCCAGCGCATTTCTTGACCTGGAAGGCAGGGAAGGGTTGGTGGCGCACCTCTTTGCATTCAACCTGGGCATTGAGCTGGCGCAATTGCTGGTAGTGGCTATCGTGCTGTTTATTTCTTTTGTGGTGGTGCAGTTGCTCCGGCTGCCACGTACCGGCTGGCTGCGCATTGCCTCCCTGCTGATATTGGTAGCATCCTTTAAAATGGCTTATGACAGATTTTCGGATATTAAAAACTATAAACATGACAAAACTCTTACTGCTCCTGTTGGGGGGGCTTGGCTGGTGTAGTGCAACGGAAGCACAGAACATCCAGAATAATCCCGGCTCCAACCACGCCAACAAATTTGAACAGCTGGGAACTATTCTTCCCACGCCCAATGAATACCGCACGGCCAGCGGCGCTCCCGGTCCCAAATACTGGCAGCAACGCTGCGACTACGATATCAAGGCAACGCTGGATGAACCCAATCTTCGCTTAAACGGCAGCGAAACGGTCACGTATTTCAACAACTCGCCCAACCAGCTCACCTACCTCTGGCTGCAGCTGGATGAGAATGAACACAGCAAGAAAAACAACGCCAACTACCAGGACGCCAGCACCATGCCCCGCCAAACCAGCGATTTGGGACTGAACCGCATGGACCCGTTTCCAAAGGACAAGGAGTTTGGCGTTAACCTGCTCAAGGTAACCGATGCCCTGGGCAAACCGCTGAAATATACGGTCAACAAAACCATGATGCGCCTGGAGCTGCCGGTAGTGCTGAAACCCGGCCAGCAGTTTATTTTCAAAATAGACTGGAATTACAATATCCCCGACCGCGTTACCAAATTCCAGGGCAGCCGGGGCGGCTACGAACATTTTGCGGATGACGGCAACGAAATTTTTACCATCACGCAATGGTATCCCCGTCTCTGCGTATACAGCGATTTCCTGGGATGGCAAAACCACCAGTTTACCGGCCGCGGAGAATTTGCGCTCACCTTTGGCAATTTCAAAGTGCAGATGACCGTACCGGCCGACCATGTTATTGGCGCTACCGGCGAATGCCAGAACTACCAGCAGGTATTGAGCCCCGCCCAATACGCCCGCTGGCAAAAAGCCCAGACCGTAAAAGAACCCATTGAGATTGTAACGCTCGATGAGGCCAAAGCGGCAGAAAAACAAAAGAGCAAAGCAACAAAAACCTGGATATTCAAGGCCGATAATGTACGCGATTTTGCCTGGGGCTCTTCCCGCAAATTTGTAATGGACGCCATGCCGGCCTACGTAGAAGGTAAAAAGGTAATGTGCATGAGCTATTACGGCAAAGAAGCCTATGGCCTGTACCGCAAAATGAGCACCAAAGCGGTTGCCCATACCATTAAAACCTATTCCAAATTCACCATCCCCTTCCCCTACCCTGTGGCGCAAAGCGTGGAAGCAGCCAACGGGATGGAATACCCGATGATTTGCTTCAACTATGGCCGTACCGAAAAAGACGGTACCTACAGCGAAGCCACCAAGTACGGTATGCTGGGCGTGGTCATTCATGAAGTAGGGCATAATTTCTTCCCCATGATCGTAAACAGCGACGAACGCCAGTGGAGCTGGATGGACGAAGGGCTGAACTCGTTTGTAGAATACCTCACCGAGGAGTTATGGGATAATAAGTTCCCCACCCGCGGCGGCCCGGCCTGGACCATTACCGATTATATGCGCCTGCCCAAAGACCAGTTGGAGCCCATCATGACCAATTCTGAAAACATTGTTGGCTTTGGTCCCAATGCGTATACCAAACCGGCTACCGGGCTCAACATACTCCGCGAAACCATCATGGGCCGCGACCTGTTCGACTATGCCTTTAAAGAATACGCCCGCCGCTGGGCTTTTAAACACCCCGAACCGGGCGACCTGTTCCGCACCATGGAAGACGCCAGCGGGGAAGACCTGGACTGGTTCTGGAGAGGCTGGTTCTATGGCACGGACGCCTGCGATTTATCGCTCGATACCGTGAAATTTTTTAAGGCAGACATGAACTATGCCCCCGCTGCCCAGAAAGATACTGTTGCCATGCAACCCCTCCGCAAACCGGCCGGAAGCACGTTTGACGATATTTCCAAAGTGCGCAACCGCGAAGACAAAAACATAACGTTTGCAGTAGATGCCGATACCACCCTGCGCGATTTTTACTGGCGCTACAACCGCGGCCTGGAGCCCTACGATACCAGCCGCTACCCGGTGCCCGTAACCGGCAACCAGGAGCCGATGGACGATGCCCTGAAGCAAAAACTGGCCGGCAAATATTTTTACGAATGCACCTTCAGCAATAAAGGCGGCCTGGTAATGCCCATCATTCTTGAATGGACCTATACCGACGGTACCAAGGAAATTGAGCGTATACCCGCTCAAATCTGGCGCAAGAACGAAAACAAGGTGGTAAAAGTATTTATGAAAGATAAACAGGTGGCCAGCCTGCAACTGGACCCCATGAAGGAAACCGCCGATATCAACACCAGCAACAACAGCTGGCCCAAAATACCCGACGAACCCAGCAAGTTTGAAGTATTTAAAATGAAACAGGCCGGCGTACGCGCTACCAACAATACCAACAACCCGATGCAGAAAGCAGAAGAAAAGAAAGAAGGCAAGAAAGGGTTTTAGAAACAGAGAAATAAAAAACAGAGAAATGAGGAAGTAGGCGGCCCGCTGTTAAAAATTCGGGCAGCAATTATAGAGCATCAGGGATTTGCCCCACTTTCTCATTTCTCTGTTTCTTATTTCCCTTTGGGAAACACATCAAACAACAACTGCGTATTACTAATAAACGCCAGCTGCCGGCTATCGGGGCTCCACGAAGGCGTATTGATGGTACCCTGCCCGCCGTATAAATAAGCAACTACTTTTGAAGGGCCACCGCCCGCAGGCATTATCCTCAAATACACCTGTTTGTAAAACGGGTGATCGTCAGGGCTTACTTCTTTGGGAAAGGATATAAACACTACCCATTTGCCATCAGGCGATACATGCGGGAACCAGTTGTTAAACCCATCGCTGGTCAGCTGCTCCTGCCCACTCCCATCGGGTTTCATCCGCCACAACTGCATCAGGCCGGAGCGCGCTGAATTGAAATAAATATATTTCCCATCGGGCGAGTACTCGCTGCCATCATCGAGCCCCGGGGCTGTGGTTAGCCGTATTTCTTCACCGCCGGCCGCAGGTATTTTGTAAATATCAAAATCATTGTTGCGCTGCGCCGTATAGAGCAGGTATTGACCGTCGGGCGACCAGCTATGCAGGTACGAGGGGCCCGTTTTGGTTATCCGTCGGGGCTCGCCGCCGCTTATGGGAAGCACATAGACGATCGACACATTTTTATCCGCCGGGCTGTGATTGCTGATGCCCAGTTGTTTGCCATCGAACGAAATCACGTGATCGTTATTATTATGGCTGGCAGCCCCGGTATTTATCAGCACGGGCATTTTACCCCAGGCAGTATCCAGCTGGTACAGCAGCCCGCCGCTATTGTAGATAAGCGACTTGCCGTTGCGCATCCAGTTGGGGGCCTGCAGGGAAACCGGCGACTGGTAAATAATCCTGCTGGTGGCCGTAAACGGGTCCAGCAATTCAATAGTGCTGCCAATATAATCCCGGTACGGCACAAAGCCGGGGTTGGCCGGCACCACGATGCGCACATTATGAAATACCGCTTTTTCCGAAACGGCGGGATTATGCGAACAAACAAATAAGCCTACATATACTTCCTGCCCCAGGTCAAGACTGTCCAGCTGTTCCGTTACAAACGTATCGCCGGCCCTGGCCACAGACATGATATAGGTATTGCCCCTGCGCTCCAGTTGAATAACTCCCGCTGCGGTAAGCGCGGATCGTTTTTCTTCCGTTAGGCCGCCCGGCGTACGCCTGAACTGGAGCGAGGTGAGCCCGTCGCCATGCACCACCGCATTGATGTGCGTGGCACTGGAATCAAGGGATGAACGGACCATCCATCCCAGTTTCCGGTGCACTTCTACCCCCTTGCCGATAAATGCGGCATTGGTGCGCACGATAAAATCGCCTTTCAGCTTTTTCCATACAAAATGAAATTCGTCGTGCCCAAACCACATATTGGTGCCCGCTCCCTGGAGGGTATACACCTGCTCACGCGGATCCCAGCCCGCGCTGCCTTTCAGGGCAACATGGCCCACATCGCACTGGCCTTCAAAAATACCGGGCACTGCCTGCTGCGCACGGGCACTGCTGATACAAACAACGGAAGGGAGCCACAGTAGTAATAAAACGACGGGACGTAGCATAGCTGGAAAATTTGGCGGTTTAAGCGGGAATGATAGCAGGATAAATGTACCGATTTCCCCTGCCTGCACGAATATAAATAACGGCAGAGCAGCCCGGTTGGCAGAAATATCAGGGCATTTGGCAAAAAGAATATCAGTTGTTGTTCTCCCTCAGGTAAATGGCTTTTTGCGTTCGGTTGATGCAAACCGTATAGCCGGCCAGGAAATTATTGCCCAGCACACCCTTGCAGCCGGCCGATTGCCGTATCAGGTCCAGGTCCATGACGCGGAAAATGGGCTCAAAGGAAAGCTGGTCTATTTTAATCACCTTGCTGATGGTGGCGCCGGGCAGTTCATAATGCGCCAGGCTCACATCTATATTGCACATGGGAGCGCCGGTATCAAAGAGGAAATTGGTTTTGAGCGTATCTATATGCACACCTTCAATAACAGGTACCCCGTTTTTAACGGCATACCCAAACCGGTAGTTACTGCCCGGGCATTTGAACGGCGAATGGCTGAATTGCAAAAAGGAATTCCTGTAATCGAGCAGCACATCAAACCGGGAAAAGAAACCCCAGCCTATAATAACGTCAAACGAAGTATTCAGCCGGGCTGCAATGGCTTCTATATGATCCCGCCTTACCGACACCGTTATATTTCGTTCTTCGTAATCGCCCATGGCAAACAGTTTTATTTTACCGGTTTGCGCAGGGTGCTCATTGCTGCCGGGAGCGGTAACTTTAACCGGCGCATTACTAAGCGGCATAGCCAGGCGGCCGGCCAGCGAAGAAGATAATTCAATTGAATTGGAAGAACCGAAATCGACCAGCGCCAGCACTTCACGGTCATTGATCGTGACTTTGGTAAACAGCAGGTTAAATGATGACAGCTGCACGGCCGCAGAATAAACTTCCGTATCGCCGGCAACGGCAGTGCCGGCATACAATAACAATAACCCTATCCCCAACAACAGTTTCCTGCGCACCTGCAATAATAACATCAGATTTGTTTAAGCGATAGCACAAAGCTCGTGACTTTTGAGCATATACAGGAAATAAAATGCGTGAACGGCTAATTATCAGACACCGTCCCGTCCCGCACCTTCACCTTTTTTCGGCCGGAATTCTTCTTTTCAAAATCCTGCACCTCTTTGGGTTTGGCTTTGGCCTTTGTAGAAGAAAGGCTGTCGGTACCTTTTTTTGCTGCCAGCGGGTCGCCGCTGTCTTCCAGTTTGCCCAAGCGCCAGAACTCCGTTTTTAGCACGGTGCCGGCCGCGGGGTCATAAAACTTCCAGGTACCGTTGCGAAGTGAAGACCCGTCGTTCTTGACCACTATTTTGTTGAAATGGTCCGGGTTGGTAGGGTCTTCCACATCGATGGTGTCATATTGCTTGTCGGGGTTGATGGCCCGCCAGCTCTCTTCCTTTACCAGCTCGCCGTTGAGGTTAAAATACTGGCAAACGCCGTCTTTCAGTCCCCAGTGGTAATTTTCAATGCCAAACAGGTCACTCATCAGGGTATACTTGCGCCAGGTGCCTTCTTTGCGGTCGTTTTTGTATTCGCCTTCTTCCTCGAAACCGGGCTCCCCTCTTATCTCATCGTAGCGTATCACCCATTTGCCCTGTTTTTTGCCTTGCTTATCTACCCCGTTAAGGGTATCCCCCTTGGGGCCAATAGTATAATCTTTCAACTGGCCGTAGCTATTGAGACAAACCAGGCAGGCAAGAAGTACGATCCAACGCATAATAGCTGAGTTTATATGGTAAAGTTACAAAAGGCAGGCCTCCCGTCAAGCCGGCCGGCCCCTTTAAACGCTGCATCCCCTCCTGTTTATTATTTCATCCCGCTTGTTAATTTAACCTTAAAAACCACCCTTCCACCGATTTCTGACAGCAATTCATGGGTGTTAACAGGTATTTAACCAGCTTTCTTTGAAACTTGCGGTCATATAAGCTTATGATGTTAAAATGCCTACTGATTACAGGAAATGGGGCAGCCGACCAGGCGCTCTCCGGTTTTATTGAAGAAACCGTCACATTAGCCTTACAAACGGTTACGGGTTCAGCAGAAGAAGCGTATGTGGCCATGGAGAAATCCGTGCCGGATATCGTATTCCTGGCCGTGCAGCAATACTACCAGGTAAGGGCCATGGGGTTCAGCCGGGAAAAACCACCGGTATTTGTTTGCCTGGTGCCGGACAATTATGAGTCGGAGCTACCCGCTACCCCGGTGCTGGCCATCGGCAAAGGGCATCTCTCTTACGAGCTTTTCCTGAATGCCGTAAATAAGGCCATTGTGCAATTGCTGGGGTCGTTTTCCCCCGGCAACCACAGGGAGGAAAGCTGGTTTTTTATCAAATCCGAGTACCGGATGGTGAAAGTGAATTTCGGGGACATTCTTTTTTGCGAAGGGCTGAAAGACTATACGCAGATATATACCAATAAAAAAAGCAAGCCGATTATTACCCTCCAGAACCTTAAAACCTTCCTGGACCGGCTGCCGTCTACCAATTTTGTACGGGTTCACCGCTCCTACATCGTATCGCTGAACCATATTGAAAGCATCTCGAAGAAAGAAGTGGAAATCGGGGAGAAAGTAATTCCTATCGGCAACAGCTACCGGAATAACCTGCTGGATATCGTAAAGCTGTATTCGTAACGCTAATAATGAATACCCAGGCTATCCAGTTCCCGGACACTCACCATGGGTGTCTTCTTATGCTTAATTTTCTCTACCACCAGCCTGCCTGTTTTTAGCGCATCTTCCCGGGTGGCAAACAGCTTATGCCCTGCTATGGCCGGTATGCAGTCCTGGTGTATGCCAAAATCTTTACCTACATGTATATCGTATCCCCAGCCGCCGTTCATTTGGAAGGGGGTGAGTTTCACTTCAAGCAGGTCATTATAAGAAGGACCGGAATCCTTTTTGAAAAAAAAGATTCCGGCCCCTGCTGTTAACAATATTATGCAAGCGATCAGGATGATCTTTTCGCTCTTAGTCATACTGGTTGTACTCTTCGGTGGGGTGAAATTCCCAGAAATCAGAAAATACCTGGCTGCTCACGTTACCGGTCATCAGGAAACCGCGTTGTTTTACGGCAAAACCAACGGCGCCGGTACGGGTACCGCCTTCAAAATCGGTCTTTTGCACCCAAAGGTCGCTGGCAAAATCATATTCCCAAACGCTTTTAAACAGGGAGCCGTTTTCGCCGGTGCACACATAAGCTTTGCTGTTCATTACAAAAGAGGCCGCATTGGTGCGGATGATATTATAGTTATCGTCGTAGTTATCGGTGCTTACGTTGGCAATCTGTCTTTTTTGCGTCCAGGTGCTGGCGGAAGGATCATATACCCAGAAATCGTTGGGATAAGTGGTATTGTCCTGGCCGGTACAGATATAGGCTTTGTTGGAGTATACAAAAGCTACAGCGCCTTTGCGTTTGAAACCCTGGAAGCTCTGCAGCTGTGTCCAGGAACCATTACCGCTGTTGGCGGTAGGATCATATATATAAAAATCCTTGAGGTAGTTGTTATCATAGCCGGTAGCGATATAGCCTTTATCGCTGATACAGAAGCCAACCGCATCGTAACGGGCAGTGCCTGCAAAATCAGCCTTTTTTACCCAGCCACCTCCGGGAGTATACTCCCAGGTGTCTTTCATTTTGGTGATACCGTCCTGTGCAAGGCCGGTAGCGATATATCCTTTGGTAGTTGTTCCGAAGGCAACGGCGCTTGAGCGGGCTGCACTATCGGGCAGGCTGGCAACCTGTGTCCAGCTATTGGTATTTACATTATATTTCCAGAAATCGGGCAGGCGGTCATTGGTGGCGGTGGCGTTTCCGGCCCCGGCATAGCCAGTGCCTACAAAAGCGGTATCCGCGATGGTGAAGCTAACCGCTTCAGTACGGCTGATACCGTCGAAATCGAAACGGTTCACCCAGTTGCCGATAATGGTGGTAGAAGACCCGGATTTGGTACAGGCATAGAGTAAAAACAAAGCGCTCCCAGCAAGAAAAAGATAAGAAGTAACCTTTCGCATAAATGTGTATTTGTTTTGGATAACTACGATAAGCGTTCGCCCGATCGTCAAAAACGTTAATCAGTTTCGGGGGCGAATTTATATATTAGCCAACTAAAAAAAAGGATTATTTTGCTTTTTAACTTTAATTTTTGTAGATTCTCCTGATTTGCCCTCCGGGCGGCCCGGGCTGCTTCCACCCAAAATCTTACCTGCAGGGGCTGTTTTCCCGAAAATTCGTTCTAATATTGCAGCCTGTTTGAAGGCTTGCCCGTTTTTCCTATTTATCATTCTAAAAGATGCCCATTGGATAATTGTATAAATACCATGACCAAATCGCGGCTGGTCCCGGAATGCGCTGCATTCGCCGATTATTATACGGATAAGGGAACAATTGTAACAAAACCCTAACAACAACTTAACGAACATTGCCCCTAAATTTGGCGCATTCATGAACATGAAAAAGATATTGACTACCAAAATAACACGCTGCTTACAGGTTATTTTCTTAACTGCTTTATTCGCCGGCTGTGAGAAAGCCACTATCCAGTTTGGGCAAACGTATATTGACGACAGCTATACCAATATAGTACTGGTTGATTCTATGACCGTAGGCGTGTCCAATGTATACAAAGACTCCGTTATTACCTCGCAAACCGGGAACATATTACTGGGCACAACACACGACCCTTACCTGGGCAAGGTAACCAGCAACGCTTATTTTTCGCTGGTACCCAGTTCCAATACCGCTCCTGATTTCCTCCCCAATGCCGGTTACGATTCGGCTGTATTGCTGATGAAAAGCAATACCGATTATTACGGCGATACCACGGCCGCGCCAACCTATACCCTGCGGCAGCTGAGCAGCGAAATCCTGCTGCCCGACCAGCAATTCTACTTTTATAATAATTCTTCTTTCCCCGTCAGCACCGGGCAGGCGCTCGGCAGCCGCACGCTTACCATACGGCCCAGCAATGGCGATAGTGTTAATATAAAACTGGACGATACCCAGGGCCTGGGCGCCAAACTATTTGGCATGCTGCGCCGCAAGTCGGACACAATAAAGACCAATACCGCGTTTACCAATTTCTTTAAAGGCCTGCAGCTTTCTACCTCCGATGCCAATGTAATATTCGGATTTAAAGACAGCGTAGTACTTCGTGTATACTACCACGAAACAGACCAGCTGTACGAGAAAAAAGCGTTCGACTTTACGCTCAACAACAGCAATTTCCAGTTTAACAATATTTCTTTCGTACGCCCCGCTTCAGGGGGGCTGGCCAATCTTGGCCCTACTAACAAAGAAATATCATCCTCCCTTACCAATAATATCGGGTATAGCCAGGCGGCAACAGGGCTTTACCTGAAAATAAGTTTTCCTACACTGCGCGGCTTATTGCAGCGGCCGGATTATATTAAGATCATCAGCGCCCAGCTTGTTATTAAACCTTACCCTGGCAGTTACACCGGGCAGTATGTACTGCCCCCTCAACTGGTGGCTGCTACCACCGACGCGTTGAATGAACCCGGCGGTACGCTTACCACAACCTCCGGCGGTACTTCCGCCATAGAAACCGGTAATCTTTATATCGATTACCAGACCGGTATTAACACTGCCTATACCTACGATGTAACCAGTTACCTGATATCGCAGATTGCTACCATTAATACCAATTTTTCTACCGGGTTGCTGATAATACCTCCTTCCACAAACCGCTTTGGTACCATGAAGCGGCTGGTGATGGGAGATTCTAAAAACGCCAATCTGAATGCCCGAGTGCAACTGAAAGTTTATTATATATCGGTCATTCACTAGGCAAGCGAATAAAACCGGACCTGTGAATATTTTTAAACTATGTACATTTTAATGCGAGGCCATCCAACCATTAAAAAACTAACTACTAACGGATGAAAAAGTATTTTGCTATAGCGTGTTTGTTGTTTTCTGCCGGCGTTTACAGCCAGAATAATAATTCCCCCTATTCTATCGTGGGCATCGGCGATATTGAAAATAATTTCTACAACCGCACTTCCGGGCTGGCCAGCACCGGCCTGTCTTACCGCAACGACCGCTATATCATCAACAATAATCCTGCTTCCTATACCGCATTGCCACAACAGTTTTTTGCCATTGAACTATCGGGCATGGCCCAGTTTATCAGCTATTTCGGCACGCCGGTTACCCTCACCAACAACAGTTCAAAAGACTTTGCCGTTAAACGCCTTGCCGTAGGCGTTAAGATCAATAAACGCTGGTCCAGCGGCGTAGGCCTGTCGCCCTTCAGCACATCCAACTATGGTTTCTCTTCGGTAAAACCCATCCAGGGAAGCCCGGTACAGATTCCCGCTACTTACGATGGCAACGGGAGCGTTAACCAGGTATACTGGACCAATGCCGTGGAGCTGACCAAACACTTTTCAGTAGGCATACAATCCTCCTACCTGTTTGGCTCACTCAACCAGACGGAAAACCTGTATACTACCGACCTGCAGACATCGCTCAGCACTAACCGCCAGATCTACCTGCGCAATTTCTATTTCACCTACGGTGCACAGTACTACGCCCCCCTTACCAAACACCTGGACGTGGCCATCGGCGGCACCTATTCCAATAAAACCCGGCTGGCAGCAGAATACACGGTAACTGTAACCGACAACAGCACCCAGGTGCTCAACACCCAGGTGGTCAAAAACAATTATTTCTCGCTGCCCAACACCTTTGCCGGCGGCATCAGCGTTATAAAAGACAAGAAGTATACCTGGACGGCCGATTATAAATACCAGGACTGGTCGTCTACCCATTACGGAGGCTCCGGCTATTCGCTGGAAAGCAGCAGCCGTATATCGGCCGGGTTTGAGAAATCCAACAAAAAGCAGATCTATAATAACTTCTTCGAAAAATCATACCTGCAGTTTGGCGCCTACTACGGCACCTCTTATCTCAGCATCAACGGACAGCAGCTCCAGGAGGCCGGCGTTACCTTCGGTTATGGCTTTACCAGCCTTAAGACGCCGCTTGCCGGGCATATCTATATGCAAATAGGGCAAAGAGGAACCGAACAGAACGGGCTCATAAAGGAACGTTTTGTAAACATTGGCTTTACCGTTTCTTACCGTGATTTCTGGCTGACCAAGGGAAGGAAATACTTCTAGCCCCCTGCCCCTAAAGGGGGCTTTAATCCCAAAGTATCCAGGCTCTAAAACCAATAAGGTCTTCCGGTGGCGATCTAAAAATCGTCTATACATGCTATTGCCAATTCACCAGGGAGTTACTAGCCCCCTTCAGGGGGTAGGGGGCAAAAAAATCCCGCCTTTCGGCGGGATGCACTAATCAAATACCATTAACCATTAAACCTTATCCTATGAAAACATTAAATTACATATATAATTGTAAAATCCAAAACCTTACCCGGGGTTTTTGTCCGTAAATCTGCACCCTTTATCCACTAAACCCCAAATATTTACCCATATTATAAATAAATACTTATAAATTGTAGTACTACCACTACAGGCACATTGAAAAAATCTACAAACAGCAATAAAAAGCACATACCCGGATCATCTTCACCAGCGCTTATCTTTGCGCCTCAACCCCTCATTACAATGAAACAATTTATTGCAGCGGTTTTACTAACGGTAGCCATGCTGGCGGCCCAGGCGCAACCGCCCACGCTTGCCCAGATAAAAACAGCCATGGAAAGCTCGCCCAACCCCCTTGGCTATGTAAAAGACGTACTGAAAAAAAGGTACAAGCTGGATACAGTCATCATTACCAGTATCACACGGTTTCACGGCATTGCCGACAGCATTGCCTATTATGGCAAACTGAAGAAAGTGTATGGCCCCATCCAGAAAAAATACCTGGTACAGGTGCTGGCCAAACTGCCCAATACCTTTAACCACGTAAGCCAGATTTTTATCGATACCACTATTTTTACCCGGAGGATTGCCGATTCGCTGGCCAATTCCATTATAGCGCGTGTAAATGCCGGTACGGACAGTTTTGCCGATATGGCCATGGCCTACAGCATGGGAGGCGAAGGGGCCACCAAAGGCGATTTAGGCTGGATAGCGCGGGGCGCCATGCTGCCCGATATTGAAAAAGAGATAGAACGGCACAAAACGGGCGAGGTATTCAAAATCTGGAGCAATAACGGGATGCATATCCTCAAAAAAACAGCCGAACCCAAACAGGATACCGGCTTTGTATTGATGCTGCGCGTATGGCTATAGCGCCCTATTTCAAAAAATACTGCAGGGCCAACTCATAGCCCTTCAGGCCCAGGCCGAATATGCTGCCCGCAGATTTGCCTGATACATGCGACAGCTTGCGGAAATCTTCCCTGGCGTGCACATTGGAGATGTGCACTTCCACCACGGGCGCTTTAATAGCGGCAATGGCGTCGCCAATGGCAACGGAGGTATGGGTATACCCGGCCGGGTTAAGGATGATGCCATCCACTTCAAAACCCAGCCGCTGGATTTCATTCACCAGCTGGCCCTCTACATTGCTCTGGTAATACAGCAGCGTTACCTGCGGGTATTGTTGCTTCAGGCCTTCCAGGAAGACCTCAAAAGGCTGGCTGCCGTAAATATCGGTTTCCCGCTTCCCGAGCAGGTTTAAATTGGGACCGTTGATGATGGCGATGGTCATAGCGGGTTAAAGTTACGCATTTGGGGGAAGGCTGAAGTCAGAAGTCTGATCGTTTGCTTCGATAGCGCAGTGCCCAGGTTTCCAACTTCAGACTTCAGACCTCAGACTTCCGTATGGTGGTAATAAACTGGTCGAACAGGTAACGGCTGTCGTGCGGTCCCGGGGTGGCTTCGGGGTGGTATTGCACCGAAAAAGCCGGTTTGTCCTTCAGCCGGATGCCTTCTATACTCTGGTCGTTCAGGTTTACATGCGTTATTTCTACATTCGCCGCCTTTTTCACGGCCTCCGGGTCTACCCCAAACCCATGGTTTTGGGTGGTTATCTCGCTTTTGCCCGTCACAAGGTTTTTTACCGGGTGGTTAAGCCCCCGGTGCCCGTGGTGCATTTTAAACGTGGGTATGCCGTTGGCCAGGGCCAGCAGCTGGTGACCGAGGCAGATGCCGAATACCGGCTTATTTTCCTTTAGAATGTCTTTCAGGGTACTGATGGCGTAATCCATGGCCGCAGGGTCGCCCGGGCCGTTGGAAATAAAATAACCGTTTGGCTGAAATGCTTTGAGTTCGGCTACCGCGGTTTTGGCGGGAAATACCTTTACAAAAGCGCCGCGCTCTACCATGCAGGTCAGGATATTCTTTTTGATGCCATAGTCCATTACGGCTATCCGCACATCGCTTTTGGCATCGCCCAGCTCGTAGCTGGTGCTGGTAGAAACATGGCTGGCCAGTTCCAGGCCGTCCATATCGGGCGCTTTTGCCAGAAGCTTTTTCAATTCTTCCACATCGCTGATCTCCGACGAAATAATACAGTTCATGGCCCCTTTTATGCGCACATGTTCTACCAGCGCCCGGGTGTCTACCCCTTCTATACAAACAATCTTTTGCTCCTTCAGGTATTCGTCCAGCGAGCCTTTGGCGGTTTTGCGGCTAAACTTCTCCTCGAGGTTACGGCCTATCATACCTTTTATCTTTACACTGTCCGATTCCACATCGCTGTCTTTTACCCCGTAATTGCCAATATGCGCATTGTTCATAATCAGCACCTGGCCGTAATAGCTGGGATCTGTAAATACTTCCTGGTAGCCGGTCATGCCGGTATTAAAACAAATTTCACCGGTAGTAGTGCCAATAGCGCCAAATGCCTGTCCGTAATGCAGGGTGCCGTCCTGGAGCAGTAAGATGGCGGTTTGTTGTTGGGTAGTAGCCATGTTCAGTTTAAAAAGTTTTGCAAAGAAAAGTAATTCATCACATCGTGAGGTCAACTATTTTTTCACACCGGGTTTCAGCTAAAGGGTGAGCCGCCCCTGTAGGGCGACCCACCCCTCATAATCCGGGTGAGGGTGGGTCGCCCTCAGGGGGCGGCTCACCCTTAATAATCTGCGTGAGGGTGGGTCGCCCTACAGGGGCGGCTCACCCTCGTTT
>JACXTT010002983.1_pt1 | contig 26453 bp, 24 predicted proteins | sample 9270951 | NCBI WGS metagenome assembly JACXTT01 (sample SAMN15532306, study PRJNA645909) | rock metagenome | isolation source: weathered quartz diorite | place: Puerto Rico | collected 2017-06-21
CATTGCTTGCCAATTCAAAACCGAGCTTCGGGTAGTAGGGCATGGCATCTGGCGCAGAGAGCAGAATGAGGGAGACCTCGTCTCCAATGACTGCCTGCGTGCGCCGGACCAGTTCCCGCCCTATGCCGTGACCCTGAAACTCTTTGTCCACCGCGAGGCCGGAAAGATAGCAACAGTAGGCCTGGTCCGTCCACGACCGGCTAAGGCCCACAAGCCTATTTTCCACCCACGCCGACAGCGTGAGGCTTGGTGCCGCGAACATGCGCGCTATGCGGGGCAGGTCGGACGTAGGCCGCCTGATCCCGGAGTTGTTGAATACTCGTACCACATCCAATGGGTCAAGGGGAAAGTTGTGCCTGTATTCGATTGGGGTGTTGGACATACGGATATTGTCGCGTTGGTTTTTTGAGCTTTTTGACTGACGCGCCAAGCATAAATCACCTTGGACGCAATCGCAGAGTATGGTAGTGCCATGCCATCCAGCCCGCTATGCGCGGGCTGCTTCGCAAGGCAAACCTTTGTTCAACTCAAATTGAAATCCAGTGTTGACATTCAACGAGCGGCAAAATCGTCCACTGCGGTGCGCTTTAGAAAACGCCAGCCTCTCTTCGTTCAAAGGCTTGTCTCCATAAGTCCATAACACCCCAAAAACCAAAAAGCCCATGCAGTACATGGGCCGTTGGCGGAGAGAGTGGGAGTGAAAAATCATTGAAAATCAACGATCTATTTTCAAAATACCATGATTGGTGCCATGAAATGCGTCAACCACGACTCCACGCCAGTTGACAATTCAACGGTCCCTAGCCAACCGCACCTCGTCAAACTTCTTTTTTCTGGCTGCTTCAAGCTGGGCACGCATCGTCTTGGAGTGCTCATCACAATACGCGCCACCCTTTACAGGTGAGGTTGCGAGCTTTTTGCAGCCGTAGTATCCGCACTGTGCGCGCTCTGGCGTGAGAGCAGCCCCATTTTTTATTGACGCTGGGTCTGTGGTGTAGAGCCATTCAAGAATGACCGTTCCAGCACTTGCCCGAATGACCTCAATTGCCTCAATCCGAGAGCATCGGAACCACTCCTTACCTTCACGCTTTGATCGCAGCTTTGTGTGTGCAATGCCCTCCACTGACTCAGGCTCGAAGACAAGCGCGTCATACACCACGCGAAACGGGTGCGGGGATCCTGTCCCGGCAAGATCCTTGGCCCTAAACGCTGGGTCTTTCGTAGAAAACCCAACCTTCAGGATGCCCGGCATCGCATCGTTTTCGATGATGTACACCCAACCCCGAATGGCCATGGTCAATGTCCTTTAGTCGGGGTCAAATGTACAGCAATCTATCCCGAAACTCTATCCGCACCGCCCGGATGCTGTCGGCGGTACTCCATCGTCTTCTTCATGAAGGGTACGCGCAACTCTGCCTTTTCGTCATCGGTGGCCACATCCATGACCCTGGCCGCCTGCTCGTAGGTCAGGCGCGAGAAGCTGTTGACAAGCGGGTCCTTTCTGGACTGCTGTATCGTGGTCAGCAGGTCGTGTGGCAGCAGGATGTTGTCAGCCTTGCCTTGCTGGAATATCGCCTGCGCGGTGGCCATGTTGCCCTTGCGCAGCGCGACGTACATCTGCCGTTTCAGGGTCGACCGTTCGGCTTCTTCCTGGGTTCGCGCGCCAGATGGTGCTTTATCCGCACCGTACTTGCTCATCAGGTTTTCGGCTTCGGTCTTGTTCATGTCCGACGGCGCCGGCATGACGCCGACCAGCGGGGCAGCCAGAGACATCGCGGTTCCACCACGCTCTGATTCCTTCTGGGCGCCCTTCATCCAGAATGGGATGAAAGCCTTTGCGACATACCCGGCCGTCTGCCCAAGCTGCTTGAACAGGTTGTCATCTTCCCCGCGAATCTCGGTACCGTAGTAGTCCTTGTTGCGGGCCACATCGCCAACCAGAGACAGCAATGGGTGGGTCTTGTGCGCCAAGGTGGTAAACGGGGCCTTGGAGTAGGCGTACACGTCCTTCATGTAGGTTGGCAGCATGAAGCGCTCGGGCAGCCCGTGTTCGTCCAGATTACCAGTCCTGAACGCAACCAGGTCCTTCCAGTTGTCCGGCGCGCTGCCGGTGAACAGTGCGGTCAACAACGCATTGGCGACGGCCGTGGTGACCAGCATGGACAGGGTGTAGGCCGCACGGTCGGATATGCCTTGCGGCTTCTTGCCCATGGCAACGTCTTTGGCGTAGGCGATCAGATCCTTCATGCCGCCGCCGACTTCCAGAATCGTGCCACCGGTCCAGCCTGGGGCCCTGATCAGCATCTGGGCGATGTTCTTGGTGACGTTGTGCATGAACATGCGGTCGTAGACAACCTGGCCCAGCCGGGAGTCAACCCGGTTCCATATCTGCTGCGCCGAGTTGCGCAGTTCCTCATGGGTTGCGTTGGGGTTGTCGTGCATCCACTTGCTGTACATCTCTCCGAAGACGCCAAACTTCTGCCGCGGTACCAGCCACTCGGTGATGGGGCGCGCAGTCTGTTCCACCATGGCGCCAATGGAGTGCAGTCCGGCCTGCACCTTCTTGCCCTCCTGCCAGGCGCCCAACATCTTCTTGGTCGAGTCGGTCCTGAACCGGTGGTCCATCTGCCACTTGAAGCCGGCCATCTGCAGGCCGTCAATGATGGCGGCCATTTCCGGGTGCGTCCCACCGTTCAACATCTCCTGGATGATCTTGCTGCCCATCTTCGGATTGTTGATCCAGGCCGCCGGCGCTGAACCCAGGTACTTCGCTGCGCCCGCCAGGTCGCCCTTTGACAGCGCCTTGATGCCGATAGACGCGTGGGAAATGACAGCTTCAAACGAGGTGAACCCGGCGTGGAAGGCCGAGAACACGCCCAGTTGGAACTGGTTCAGCATGTTGGCCGCGCCCATGTAGGCGCTGAACGGCTTGCCGACATACTTGTTGTGGTACAGGCTCTGGCTCAGGTAGTTGTTGATCACCTGGCCGACGTCATCGCGGGCCACGTAGCGCAGTTTCTGTCCATCTCGTTCAATCGACCCATACCGGCCATTCACATCGGTGTAGCCCTTTGGGGTGGTATCGCCAGCGCCGATCAGTTGCACGCCGTCGGTGCCAGCCATTGACTGCAGCGTCTTGTGGGCCAAGATGTATTTGTCCATTTCCTCCATCTTGAGTGCAACCAGGTCAAGAGGATTGTTTGACAACGGCACGAACCCGGCTTTCAGGCCAGCCTCGACGTCATCAAAAACGCGGGCCTTGGAGAACGATTTCTGCCCTTCCAGCGGGCGCTTGGCAAGTGAACTGAAGATCTGTTGCTGCGCATCGACGCCGGGCTCGCGGTTCCAGATGTGCGGGAAGTAGTTCTCGCGGATGGCCTGCATCGCCCCGGTGTCCAGCATGGTCACCTCGGCGGCCTTGGCATGGAACATCTTCTGGATCACATCGGCCAGCGGCTTCAAGTCCCTGCTCTTGGCAAAGTACGCTTCGTCGCCAGTGTCCATGGCCTGCATGAAGGCGTAGTTTTCCTCTGGCGTTTGCCGGAGAAACACCTTGTCAGCGGCTGCCGTCAGGCCTTTGTCGATCAGGTCGCGCGCCTTGGCTGACAGGGTTGTTGACTTGGTGCTTTCCGCAATCGACTTGTTGAGCTCAGCGCGGAACCGAATGCTGTGCATTTCCTTCTCGCCCATGCCTTCAATCAGCTGGCGCGAGACCTCTTTTGCGGCATCCGACCGGGCCTGGGGCATGAGCATCATCTTGACGCCATCCGCTGCGATATTGGAGTCTTTCACGACTTCCAAGCCCTTCACACGGTCGACCGCCTGGGTCATGGTGGCGCCGATGCTGCGACTGAAGGCTGGAACCGCATTTCCCACGGACTGCTGGGCTGTGCCACGCTCTACGAACTGGCGCGCCGGCAGGATGTACTGGCTGATCAGGTCGTTGTTGCTCAGCCCCAGGCTCTTGAAACCCGGCACGTTGGTGCGCAGCCATTGACGGATGGCCGCGATGGCGCGCTGTACAAAACCTGCTTCTGGCCTAGTCTGCGCCAGATTGGCCAGCACTTCCTCGGCGGCCGTCAGCATGTCTTCTTTGTTGTTCACGTCCAGGCCGTACTTGCGGGCCACGTCCAGCACTTCGGCGCGGCGCATGGTGGCGACCTGTTGCAAGATGGTTTTCAGGTCGGCACCAAAGACGCCACGCAGGCCCATGTGTCCCAGGGCTTCGTGGAATAGCACGGTGCGCGCCTGCTCAACGGTGGGAATGGTCTGGGCGATCAGGTAGACCTTGCCGTTTTCCCAGACACCCATCGGTGCGTTGACATCTGGGTTGCTCTGGTTGGCTATCAGGTCGGCAACAACCGACTTCGGCAGGTTCGGGTCCAGCAGGTGGCGCCCGACTATCACCTCGGGAGCGTTCTTCCACGTCGACCGGATGCCGCGGGCCATGTCCTCGATGGCCTTGGCGTGGGCTTCATTTTGGTTTGCGGTGCTGGATTCGTCGGAGCGCTTGAAAAGTGGGGTTTGCCCACCAGCAGCGCCAACATCTGCCGGCCTGTCGCTACCGGTCAGCGTGAATTCGCCACGCTCGGCGTCTGCCTTGTTTTTGTTGGCCGCATCAGTGGCAGCCTTGGAATCTTCTTTGGCGCCAGCGGCGGCGCGGTCCTGCTGCGCCAGCACATCCTGGCGCGTGGGCGATGTCAGTCCTTCTTGCGCAGCGCCTTGGCTGCCATCATTTGCGCTGCGATTTTGATTGCCTGCGGCGATGGCTTCTTGGAGCTGTCCACGGGCTGACTCGTAGTAGGCTTGCTCGGATTCGTTGTGGGTGTCATTGGCTGCTTTCGATTTGATGGCGTCGGTGTCGATACCATGGTCCTCGGCCAGCGCCAGCAAAGCGTTGACCTCCAGTTTGATCGGATCAGATGCCGAATCATAGCCAGCATTGTGCGAATCTTCAAGGCTATATTCAAGGTCCGACAGCGGCTGGAATGGATCGAAGTCGGCGTCTTGTGCAGCTTCCTGCTGCTGGGCAAGATGCTCAGCATAGGACTGCTCTGCAAGGTTCTCGGCCACGCCATGGGCATAGACTGGTGAAATCTTCTCGCCCGCCACAGCGCGACGTATCAACTCTCGCAGTTGCGATTCTGTGCCGTCTTTTGGCAGGTAGCCATCCTCAATAGCAGTGTGCGTCAGGGTGTCCAGGCGTTTGCCTGTGCTCTTGAACACCGGGCCGTAGCCCATGACCATGATGGCCTTGTCTGGCGAAAACTCCGATTTCAGACTGTTTGGCTTGCCTTTTTGGTGGTACAGGCCGTTGGTCGCCAAGAACGTCATCAGCGGGTTCTTGTCGTAGGCTGCGGCGCGCAGGGTCTTTCCTCCCTGTGGTTTTGCTGCTGGCTTGCTGGCTTCAGCCTTCGACTCCGCGCGTGCAAACATCACATCCCGGAGCGTCTTGGTAGGCGCTGTCTCGGCCATGCCAAAGATGCGATCACGCTTGCCCAGCGCTCCGGCCGCCTTCAGCGCATCCCGTATTTGCTCATGAGTGGCGCCGTCGGCAACCTTCACATCTTCACCGGTCTCGAAGTTCGCCGCCGGGTACTTGCCGATGTAGATCGATCCGTCTTTGACCGTCACCGGCTCGGCGCTGTTCGGCATGATGCCGACGGACAGACCTTCCGGCGCCTTGCTGGATTGGGCGTGCTTGGCCTTGGCTTCAGCTTTCTTTGCCTCTGCGCGCGCCTTTTCTGCTGCGACGGCGACCTGCCTGGCGCTAAGAGTTGGTTGCTCATTTGGATGCGGTGGCTCAGTAGCCTTTGCGGCCTCGTTGGCGGCGCGCGCGGCGCGCATGCGCTCCAGTCCCGGTTTTACCCCTTGGACTTCATTCGCGGCTGCCACGCCACTGCCTGCTGCGGACTCGGCAGCTTGGGTAAGTGGTCCGGCTTCTGATTGCGGCGCTGGCGTGACGGTTTTTGCGGCTTGAGGGCCATTGGTTTGCTCCTGGGGTTGAGAACTGATTTCTTTGGCGAGTGGTGTGGTCTTGGGGCCATCTTTCACCCAGGCCTTGAACTGCTCGAACGGCATGCTGGTGACGGTCTTCAGTCCCTTCCAGCCTTCGGCGTAGTTGGCCTGGTAGATGCGGCGTGCCTCCAGCGCGTTCTTGGCGCCGATCACCGCTTTGTGTTCGTCGAAGCGGCCAGACTCTGGGTGCACCTGGTCAACTACGAACACGGGCCCGGCGTAATCCAGCGGTGTGCCGGGTTTGACGAAGGCGTCAACGTGGTCCTTGTCGTTTCCGACAGTACCCTTGATGTAGCCGTAGTGGTGCTGCAGGGTGTTGCTCCAAGCCTTGCCAGACTTGTCCACCCCGCTGCGCACGGATCCTGCAGGGTTCTCGATGGACAGGTCCAGCCCATTCATGCTGACGTGGCCCTTCTGATAGTTGCCAGCAAGTTTCTGTGCCTCAGTCGGCTCAGGCAAATTGTTCAGCGGTGACGTGGCGGCGGCGTGCGCGGCCTGGTCGACGTGGGTTAGCCCATTGGCTTCCAGGGCAGCGTTTCCGGTTCCGGGTACGACATTGGTGGTGGCTGCATGGCCTTCCACTGTGCCAACCGCTTGAGTCTTCGGCGCTGCTGGTGTGGCTTCGGTTCCTGGCGCTGGGTTTTGGACATCTTGTTCCTTTTGACGGGCAACGAATTGGCCGTCACCAATCTTGACAGGCTCCCAGTCGGCACCTTCCATCTTTGCTCTGCGAGTGGCCGCGAACAGATTGGGGAATGCCGCACCATCACCGTTCAGGATGTCACCGTCCTTGGACCCGGGTGGCGCATTGGTTGCCGTTGGCTTGTTGAGCACCACGGCGCGCTTGTCGGCGTCGGACATGCCGGCCTCTGCCACCGGCCCCCTTGTGATTGGCTGGTTGGCGGTATCTTGCTGCTCGGCCTGCTTCTGGGCGTCCTTTGCCTGCTGCTGCGCCTCTTTGGCTTGTTGCGCCGTCTGGGCATCGATTGCTGCCTGGTTGGCTTCACTAGCCTGCTGGTCCTGCGTGGCCTGTTGTTGGTCTAGGTGCGCCTGGTGCGCGCCGGAATCAACCGCCTGGGCGGCTACGGCCGACAGCGGGCCGGCTGCCGGGTCCAGGCCCATTGCTTCGGATGGCTTCAATGCCGGTTCGGCCACAGGTTGCGGTCCAAGCCCAGCGAGTTGGGCGCGTGCAGCGGTCTGTTGCTCTGGTGGCAGGGTGGCTATGTGAGCTTCGACCTCTGACCGACGCGCAATGGTGCCGTCTGGGAACCCAAGCAAAGGGTCTGGATTCATGTCGATTTGCGCGGGCGCGGCGTCTGGCGCCGGGGCAGCCTGTGGTGCGACATGTACCGGGGTGGCAATGTGGGCAAGTCCCATGCCTGCGCCACCAACACCAGCACTTACCGCAGTGTTCAGAACATCGTTGTAGATCGGTAGTCCTGGTTTGGCGTAGTCCGCAACGCCAACATTCGAGCCAGCCGCAACGGCGCCTAGGTCGAATGCATTTGCAGGCGCTTCCAGTGCTGCGGCCCGGCCAACGTTCCCGAGCCTGGTTTCTGAGCCCATGCCACCACCGCCAAAGAGCTTGGTGTTCACGTGGGCCATGACCAACTGGGCCGGTAGCGCTACGGTAGCGGTAACTGCTGCAGCTTCCCGGCCAGCCGCCCGGCGCATGTCTTCCTTGGCGGATTCCTGTGCCTGCTGCTCGGTGTAGCCAGGTGTGTTCTTGTACTGCTGGTAGGCCGTGGCATAGGCCGGCGAGTCCATCAGTTCGCTATGTGGCATTGCGGCAATGGTTTCCATCGCGTGGTTTGCCGCATCCGAGCCGTGCAGGTAGGTGCCGACTGCCAGTTGCGATGCAAGATTGGTGCGGTACAGGTTTTTATCTGTCCCGGCCATGGTCGCTTCAGGTGCCCCAACCTTGGCGGCTTCCGTCGAGAACGTGTCCTTGGCTGCTGCCTTTCCGGCAGTTGCCGCGGCATCCGCATCCAGCCCACCGGCCAGAGCCGCGCTTTCTGCTGCTTTACCAGCATCAGCCGCAACACCCAGAGCTGGTTTCAACTTCGATAGCCCCATGGCTGCTTCGGCGCCGAGCCCCAATCCCTTGCCAACAGCACCGCCAAGCAGGGCAGACCCCGCCTGGTTGGCAATCTGGAAGCCAATGGCGCGCGGGTCACTCAAGGCAGCGCCTGGACGCAAAGATTTCAACCAGTCCCAAGGGTTTGCCTGGTCAGCGCTGGTCGGTTCCACGCTGTCAACAAACGGCTTCTGCTGCGCCTCCTGCATTTCAGGTGACATGCTGGCCTGTTGATCGCTACTGTACTTTCCAAGCGCATCGGCTGCACGCTTGAGAATGGGTGCACCGGTAACGGCATACCCCAAGTTCGTCGCCATCTGGCCCAAGCCAGCAACACCCATCTTGCCGGCTTTGAGCAGGTCATTCGCGTTGCTGGCGACCGAATGCATAACACCATCGGAGTCATCTATGCTCTTGTCATTGGCCCAAAAGTTCTCGCCCGTGTCAGCAGGCTTGTCACCAGACCACCATTGATCAGCCATGGCTACCCTTTAACGTACGACTTGCCGTCGGGAGCGACGTAGGTGGCACCCTTGGGCAACTTGTTGTATTCAGCCCTGTTAGACGGGGTTGGAACCGTCGGAACTGCTGCCGCTTGCGGTGCAGGCGGCATGATGACCTGACCGCTCTTGGTGTCATATATTGCCGTCGGGAAGTGCGTAATGGTGCCGTCTGCGTTTTGCTGCGAACCACCTCCAAATGGGGTAGCCCTTGGAATAGGCTGACGGTTGTAACCTGGAGATGCCGCTTCGATCTGCTGCTTGATGCCATCGACTTTGTCTTGATCTCCACTTGCGGTTGCATCTGCAAGTTGTTTTTGAAGATCAAGCATGTGCTGCTTGGACTGCAATTCTGCGGCGGAAGTATTTGATTCAACACCGAATTTTTGCTGTGCCAGGCGATCCGCGGCGTTGTTGTGCTGTGCAACCACATCCTGTTGGCGCATATCGACGTCTTGTCCACGCAGTTTAGTGGCGTTTTCAAGCTCAGTTTTATGCATGGACGGACCACTTGAAAGCGCGTCGTTGATGATGGCTTCGATACCCTTTTGGTTCTGCGGACTCACTGGTATTCCGCGCCCTGTCACTCCGAGATTGTGAATAGCAATAGCCTGTGGGCTTCTCGGGTCATTCAGGGCCTGAACTCCAGCATCAGGGTCATACGGCTGCGAAGCATTGACCCTATTGGCTCCTGCCACTTCGTTGTTGTATTGCGCCATCTTGGCCGCAGCGACTGATTGAATGTTCTGGCGGTCCATGAGACCATCCAATGCGCCTAGATTCTGTGATGTCACATCGCCACGATTCATCAAGGCCTGATTGCTGGCCATGCCAGGCGCATCGGTCATATTGGTGAACAGTGGCGATTTCCCAGCGATGTCAAAACGGGTTGTGCCGTTTCCGACATCAACCCCTTGCGTCCCCATCAGTCGCGCCGCCGCTCCTGTGCTGGTCGGTGCAATAGCCGCTGGCGCCGTGGCTGCTGGCGCCATGGCCGCAGGAACCATTGGCTGTGATACTGGCTTCGCTGGTGCTGGCGTAGAACCTGCAGACGGTACTGGTACAGTCGTGACTGGCGCGCTGGGTCCAACAGGGTCGTTCATGCTGCCAATGACTGGCCCGCTGTACTTCACGACTGGCTGAACCTCTGGTGGAGCGCCCAACGCAATAGACCTGATCGCTCCTACCAAATTGCGCTTTCCGCGATCAGCTATAGATTCTCCTGGCAAGAATCCAAGCTTGTCCTCGGTCGTGGCCGCCACGTTGTACGCTTGACTGTCTTTCGATGGCCGATACGGTTCAACAGTTCCGCCATCATCAAAGCCACGCATCCCCGGCCGCATCACACCACCATCAGCGCACATCGCCATCCTGCGAATGGCGCCGCCCTTTGAGTAGCCAGCTTTGTCCGAAGAGGAACCCATTATTGGGCCTGCCCGGTTTCCAATATCACCCGGGCGAAACATGCTCGGTCCGTTGTTTGGAACAGGGCTATGGTAGCCAAGATACATGGCGCCGGGTGGCGCAATTCCAGCGCCTGGGATCAGATTCGTTGCGCTATACATGCCTTGGTCTAGCGATGGGTCTAGCCCGCTGGCAGCGTGTCGAACCGGCTTGCCTCCGACGTACTTTATCGTCGGGCCCACTGGTTTTCCAGTCATAGACTCCAGTTTGTGGTCCAGGCTCTTGTAGCCCTGAGACTTCGCCTCCTTCTCCAGCGCCACGCCTTGCTTTTTGCTGACGATACGCTCGTTGGTGGAAACCTTGATAGGCTCACCGGTGTTGACCACCTTGGCCGGGATGCTGTCGCTCGTCGGTGTCCCGGGGCCCTGTATTTTGGCGCCTACGTCAGCCTTTTTTTTTTGAGCCATGGTCGCCATCCTGCGAATAGCGCCACCGCCCTTGTACCCGGGCGGGCCGCCAGCCATGTCGTCTTGCTGACCGGAATCCTGGGTTGGCGCGGTACGGGGTGGCTTGACCATGGGTGCTGGCATCGTCTTTGTCTGTGGCGCGGCCATGGCCATGCGCTGCATTTGCCCGACTGGTCCCTTGATCACACCGCCGCGCTTCAAGCCTGCATCTGCCATCGCCTTTTGCTCGCGGCCCTGCAGGCTGGTGTTGCCGGAGTAATTGCCTATAGCTGTGCCATTCCCGGCAGGCGCTGGAGCCGACGCCACCGGTTTCGCTGCGGTAGCGGTGCGCTCAGCAGCCGCATCAGCCCGGTACTTCGCCATGTCGGCATTGCGTTGCAACTGCTCCGGTGACGGTGGGGTTGGTGTCACTGCGTTTACCACCGAGTTGTAGATGCTGCGCAATGTGAATGGTGTTGCCGGTTTTTGCACGGTTCCACCATCCGCGTACCCTGGATATGGGTTGAACCGAGAAAGCCTGTTTACTGCGTTGTTTGCCATGTCTTGCCCCGTAATTGCGATCATTTTGATTTTCTCCAGTGGAAAGAACAAGCCTTACTGGGGGTCAGGCAGAGGCCGTGACCGACGTGGATGCGTGCAGGTTGTTGAACAATGAGGTTGCGATCTGGGCCAGCGCCTGGGCCTCGGTCAGCAATAACCGAACATCCTCTTGGAGCAAAGTGATGTCGTTGGCGACATTTTTGTCATCTTTCCGGTACTTGGCATCGACGTTGAACTGCTCAGCAGACTTCAACAGGCGGCTGGCCTCTATCCTGGCTTGGTAGAAACTGGCCGCAGCCGATACCATCTTGCTCTGGGCGTCGTATCCAATGCTGACAGCCCGACTGGCCATGTCTGGTCCAGACGCCAGCGCAGTGATGTAGGCCACCGCAGAACTCATGGACTCTTGGCGCATGGCCATGGTCTTTTCCACTGCGAACCTCAACTGGTCCACATAGCCCATCATCAACTTGCGGCCGGCGTCCGCGATACTTTCCTGAGCCTTTTGGTTGATCTGCAGGACAGCGCTTGCAGCTGCCCCCGAAGGAAGCGGGAACCGGCGCGCCGCGAATGTCGCCATCACTGCATCGGTTTCGACGACGGCCGCTGTGTAGGCTTGTGATTTCGTGTCCGTCAGCAACTGGGCTGCAACCGCCGCAGGAATAGCCTGGTCTGGGTTTGACAGCGCATCATTTAGCCACGTCTCTGCCTGCGAGTAGATTGCGCCATCATTCGGGAAATAGGTGCTCTGAAACGCCGTGAACTTGTCCGTCAGTAGTGCGACGAGCTCAAGATACTTGGTATCGAACAACGACATGATGTTGCCTGGCGTCACGTCCGTAGGGATCGTGATGCTTGGTTCAGTCACTGGTGTTTCATTGGCCGAATCCACCGTGAGTTCGCTAGCCGCAGCAAGCGCGTCTATCTTGTTGACGGTGTTGGCTGTGATGTCATCGAACGCATTGGCCGCAGTTGATGCCTTGGCCCATGCTCCGTTGATGGTCTGGGCCGCAAAAATGATGTTGCGCGGATCAGTGGATACGTACTGTATTGGGTAGCCACCGGCACTGGTAACGAATGGAAATATCGCTGGCATGTCAAATTCTCCTTGTGGTGGCTATTGGGTCAAATGACACTTCAGCCAGCGTGAAATCAGCCCCAGCCGTATTGCTCAACTCCAGTTCAAACCAGTTGGCACGCAAGCCTTTCCCTGGGGTTATGCGGGCCTCTAGGTCGGCGCTACTGCTGCGGCTGGCATATGTGTAATCCATGGATGGGGTTTTGACGCGCATATTCATGGCCTTCGTTGACGAGACGCCCAAATAGATGGCAGGCATGTATTTAAGTTCGTCTGTGCCAAAGTCCTGCCTACCAAAGTTAGCCACAGAGACAACAGGCGCAGCAGTGTTTGTCTGGTAGACGCCATCCACCTTGGTACCGAATTCTCCAGACTGTGACGTGAACGCCCAGTCGCTGTAGGTGGTAACGGCCTTCGTCTCCAGGTTCATGGTGTAGCCGCACGCCGTCACGCGCCGGTATCCGTCGCACTCGCAGACCCCTGCAATGCCAATATCAGGCGGGTCCTGGTCGATGTTGTTGGCCATGTTGGTGTCAACGACACCACTTGTGTCTGCCAGCACAAAGCCCTTTGCGCCAAACCAACCTACGGTGGTGTTGTGTGGGTCAGCGAATGCAGTTCCAGGCACCGCACCGTAGGGAAGCAGATCACGAATGGTGTCCTGCACATCACCCAAGTCACCTGGGAAGAAATATGTCTTGTCAGCCGCGATGTAGGTTCCGCCCTGGTTCGATATGGCGATGGTCACGGCTCCAGGGAATGGAATGAACCCATCCAGAGGCTGGTAGTACCCCGGGCGCCACGGCAGCCCGACATAGACCATTTCATCCTTGAATGAGCACAGTCGACCGTTGGCAGAGAACAGCGTGCCTGGCGGCAAGATGTCTTCGTTGCGTTGTGGCGATATTGGGCGACCGGTCGGCAATACTGTCAGGTCTATGGATGTGGTTGCTGCGGTCACAGTCGAATGCAGCATGGGTATGGTCCCATTGGACTCGCTCAAGTACACGTTCACATGAGTGGCGCCAGTCAGTGGTCCAGGAAGAACCGCTCGAATGCCTCCCGTGGTTGTCAGATCGGTGTAGCCAAAGTTCGACACCGCGCCCTCTTCCCCTGTCACCGAGTTCGTGTAGGTGAAGCTGACCTCATAATGACCTGGCAGTAGCGAACCACCAATGGTGGACAGGGTTGGTGCACCCATGGACTTCATGCCAATGGGGTATGCGACACCGCCACTGACGCGGCCAGAGTCCGTGCCGTTGGAGAAATACCAATCCATCCCGATCTGGGCATAGGTCATCGTGGCATCACTGGACAGAATCTGCAACAAGGTTTCGGAGTACGCCGGCAGTGTCACCGCGTACAGCACGCTGGCGCGCACCATGAACCCAGTACCCGGCGTCACCATACGCAGGCTATGTGCATTCGTCATGGCTTGCAACAGTGTCACGCCGCGGCGGCGCACGATGTTGCCGACGTCGTTAATGTCCACGTTGTCAGCAGCTCGCAGGTAATCTCCGGTCTTATCTACGTGAAGGTCGAAATTCGGCCTACGATTATTGATCCCGAGATATGGTCCTAGCTTGATTGGCTTCACGTCATGTCCCGCTGTTGGTTATTTCAGGCATGCCGTTCTTGGTAGCCATCATGGTGACGCTACCGTCTGGTTCAGTACGGAACGACTTTTTGATTCCCATGCTGCCATTGAGATTGGCGAGCATAGACCGTTCTGCCTGTGAATTCGGAATGGCTTTCATATTTGAGTCCAACGCCAGATACCGAGAGGTTTCCGTGACTTTTTTTGGGTGGATGATTACCTGTGTCATTTCACTTCTTTCAACATACGTCTGCTGGTTCTGGTGCGCCAAGACCGTATGCGTGCCCAGTGACGACCAGGTTCCCTGACACACTTCCAAATGGATGAATAGGCGTGCTTCCAACACCCTGGCCACTCATGCGCATGGCGCCAGCGGCAGGACCTTTGACACCATGCTCACCAACGGCAGCACCAAGGAATTTAAGAAAACCTGATGCTGGGCCGAAGCGCCCCATAGAAGCAACTCCAGACCCTTTGAATAAGACAGTCCCCAGCGCCGCGCCAGTCCTTCCAACCACTCCGCTTGCCAGACCAGTGAGCGACAGCGCGCCGCCAGCGAAACCAGTGTTGTATACCAAGCACTCGACATCGCCGGTAATCGCCATGGTTCCAAGACCATCGGCAACCGGGGCTACAACGCCTACTGCAGTTCCACTGAATGCTGGCCCACCCAGTACAACGCCAGAAGGATCTGGCAGGTTATTCGGGAAGGCTGCAATCGGGACACTGTAGTCTGTCCGTTCGATTGCAGATGTGAATAGAACGTCATCGACATATCCGGTGAACGCTGAGTCTGGGTTGGTGCCAATGACATTGCTGCCAACGTACATCAATCCTGTAGCGGACGAAACGCTGGGCACCGTGGCGATGAAAATACCGTTGATGTAGACATCGGCCGTCGTCGCGTGCTGGACAATCCAGACGTAGTGCCAAGTTCCTTGTGCGAACGTACCGCATGCAGTACGGACACCACCAGCATTGATCACAAACCCATCCGTGTACCCGGCTGGCTTGTATTCAATTTTCAGGTTCTGAACGCTGATTACGCATGGATTCGCTTGAACTTGTGCCGATGGGTAGCACCAAAATTGAAGCGAATATGTTGTCGCATCAAGGGCACCCATGTAGGAGGTGTTGTGCAACTCGTCACTGGTACCGCCAAAATGTGCTGAAAACCCTCCGAATTTGCTCTGCGTACTGCTGCGCGCCACGCCGGTCAGCGTCATGGCGTTGCCCTTGACGTCGGTTAGACCGACATCATCGCAGTGAAGGGCGAGCGCTACGCTGCCCCAGTACAGGTCACCGCTCATGGATTATCCAACGTTGAGCACGAACGATGTGCAGAGAACAGGGCCACCAGCCACGATGTTCGTGGTGTTGAACTGCAGAAGGCCACCGCCGCCAGTGCTGGTGACGTCGATGTCAGCCACTGTAGCGCCGGAAGAGTCAAAGATTCGCGCCCAGGTCGCGGTACCAGTTGCGGCAGCAGACGAATCCTGGGTGATCGCCGCTGCGGTGAATACGCCTGAAGCGACGGACCCGCATGCATGACTGAATGTCAAAGTTGCCAAGCGCGTCTGGGTTGTGATGGCTGTGGCTGGTGTGGCCGGCATCGTCCCGTTATAGACCTTGATGGTCCCATTGCTTCCGCCCGCATCGATGGCAGTCTGGATGGGTGTGATGCACGCCGTTTGAAGTGCAGTGACTAGTCGAAGTAGTGCCATGTGATGCTCCTGAATTTGGGCATCATGCGCATCAAAAGCGCTGTGGGCAAACCTTACTGGGGGTCAGAGCTCTTTGGATTTCCTGTCTGGCGATGGCGGCGCATCCACTGGCTCTCTATCGATGTCTGACGGCTGGATGCACAACACCAGGGCGGCCGGGCCGTTAGCTGGGTCTGCGAGTTCTTTCTTGATATCCTGGCAGTACTCCATGGACGGAGCCATGAACACCCGCTGCTTGTGGCGCACTAGGGTCTTGCCGGTGTCTGGCGATGTTGTGAGTGACATCACGATAATGACCATCAAGACAGCGTTCATGGTGTGCCTCTAAGGGGTTTGTTCAGTCACTTTTGCGGCGTAGTCCCTGCACGACTGGTAGGCGGCGTTGATGTCGTCGGCTTCTCGGGTGAGCCGTTCGAGTAGTTGAGTAGCTGGCTCTGAAAATAGCCCGTCGGTTTCGGCTGTGTCTGCTGGACCAGTGTCGGTAGGGCTGGTAGGCTGACTCTGGGGGCTACCACTACCGAGCCGACATCCAGTGGCTGCGTTTGGGTCGCGCAACCGCATAGCAGCCCCAGCAGCAACGCGGATGCGAGCAGACAGATCAGCGATGGTCTTTTGGTGGTCAGCATCTTGCAACTCCAGTTTGTCTTTGAGCACTTGAAGCGCCTGCTCAACGGCGCGGGTCTTGTTGGTTTCGGCCAGCAGGGTTGCTCCGGCTTCGGCCTTTTGCTTTTGTATTGCAGCGTTGGCTAGGGCGATAGTGGCGTTCGCCTTGGCAAGGTCTACAACCAAGCCCTTGTTTTCCCACAACAAGCGACCACTGGTGAAGGCCAGTCCAGCGATGATTGACGCCAGCACCCAGCGCGGGATCAGGTTGAGGAAGGTCAGAACAGCGGTCATGGCCCATCCATCCACATGTGCTCAGTCACTGCATAGCAGTCGCGGCTGAAGTGTTTGGCAAATATCTCGGAAACACTCTCCGGTTTCTTTTTGGTGGGCTTGAACCACAAATCAAGAAAGGCCTGTCCATCACATTGGCGCGCAAACCGCCAGGCCTTGGACGCGTCTTTGGTAGGCTCCAATTCAGGTGTCAACCAGAGGTTTACCCCTCGGGGCGCGACAATCTCTATCAGCCAGCCAGTCTCTGTTGTCATGGTGTCAGCACTCCTTTTGCGGCTTCCCACAGCGCCATGCGGTCAGCCATGCCGTTCTCGCCACCGTTGATGCGGTGTGTGATCAGCACGAAATTGCCCTGGTCGGCCAGTTCGTTCAATCCGTGCGCCTGCCAGAACCATCCAGCGCTGCGCGCGGCTAACGCGAAGTCGGCCAGCAGTTCGGGCTGGGCGATCAGGTCAACGCCCAGTGCAACGCCGGTCTTCTGGTAATTCGCGCGCCCGGTGGTCTGGATCAGGCCCCGGCCCTTGAACTTGAAGCCGTCACCCTCTTCGGTGTTCCCCAGGTCTGCACGGCCCTCGTAGCGTGCCTGCGCGGGCGTTGGCCCCCATATTTCCGTCACCCAGTGCAGACCGCCCGACTCGTGGCCGATCTGGGCCAAGAATGCTGCTTGTCGGGCTGGCGTGTTGATGCTGAATTCCTCCATCGCACTCAGGATGTGCGGCAGCCACTCGGTTGCGCGGTCGATGCGCGCGCCAGTGCAGCGGGATAGGTCTTGGGGGGTCATGGTGTCATGTCTCCAGCACGGCGGTGTTTAGGCCGGTGTAAATCTTTGATGAACTGGGCCGGTATGCCGAATTTCCACGGGCTTGAAAGAATGGTCTCCATGACCACCACCACGCCAAACATCAGTAGCGTGACGCCATCCGGAAGCCAGCCATAGAGCGGTGCCCCAATGCCCACCAGCGAAGCCATGCCGGCGGCCACCAGCACTAGTCGCACCTCTGTTTTGGTGGTTTTGTCCACATGCACCAGGCGCACAAAGACGGACCAAAAAAGTACCGCGCACAGAACTTCCCACACAAATAGGGTATTCATGGCTTTGGACCCCCGGCGGTGGAGATGAGCGCCTGAAGACGGCTCTTGACGCTCTCAATGACGTCTTGCCATTTGTTGCCCATGGCTCCAATGAAGAAGGCAACTACGGCATACGCCTCCGTAACTGCCATGCCAAACCACGGCCCGACGACGCCCGCTATCAGGGCTGTGAGAACAATCGCCGTCAACACACAGCGCAACATTAGCCATACGCCCTGGCGTCTACTGTCAAGTTTGGTGCTGGATAAGGCCCACAATGCGCCACCGATGGAGCCCAGGACGATTACAACGTATGGCCCGGCCTGCGGTCCAAACACCGTCACAGCCAATGTGATTAGCGAGACGGCCGCTATGGGGGGATTGATTGGGTCTGGCATGGCGCAGATTGTGTTACCCAGTGCGCAGACTCACAAACCTTACTGGGGGTCTGGCCATGTCAGCGCAGGTAGCATCGGCTCAATGTCAGCAAATCCTGATGGCATCGGTGTGGTGCCGGCCTGGACGCCCTGCAGCAGCTGGTAAAGCGTGGCCCAGGTTCTGTCCCGGGCATCAACGCAGTACTGTCCGTCGGCTTTGAACCTTGGTATTGAGCTGGTGGCGTAGGTGCAGGCGCTCAGCATGCTATCGTAGCCCCGCTGACGCGCGAAGGTGTCCAGGCGATTCTGGGTTTGCGCGATGATCATGGCTTCAACTTGCAGCGCCGTTGGCGGTACAGGATCTGGGTCAGGTCCACGCGTCAAACCTGGAATCTCGCCTTTTGGAAAATTTCCTGGATAGGTTGTTCCATCTTGAGCGGTGTATTGCTCGTTGTCATTGACCGCGCTGCCTTGTTCGTTGATCCACATGGTGTCTCCTAAGAAATTGGGCTATACCCGCTTGGCGGGGTGTAACTGAAAGTGGAAGGATCGCAACGAAGTGTCATATTCTCTGCCCCGCCATGGGTGCCAGCCGTGAAAAATAGGGTGCCACTCAACCCCGTGAAGCCGACGGAAGCGATTACGTTGTTTCTGTAGATATTGAAAATTCCTCCGCCAGCATCCAAAGCAAGACCGTAAACGTCTCCAGTAGACATACTGGAAAAACCCGATGACCCAATGCTAGACCCGCTGTGGTACATGTTTTTGTCTGTACTCAGGATGCCCCACGATGTCGCGTCGATACCGCACCAGTTACCTCCAACAGCAGTAGCTGTTGTCGAAACGCCCAAGCACATGTCGCTGCCAGAATTCCAAAGTATTTCGCAATACCACTTTCCTGTAGATTTCCCAATATTGGCCCTGACAATGTCGTAAGCTGAACCAGGATGCGATTCAGTTAGATTTCCACCAGACAGTGTGATGTTGGAACTCTTATCGGAAGGGTTCCATGTAGCGTAATTGACGCCATTGATTAAGAATGGAGTTACCCGGCCAATGACGCTCATGCTACAGCCTTGCTCAAGGAGAGTGTTATTGATCCCAGCGTGAAGGTGTGAGTGCCACTCTGGCTTCCGCTGGTGTTGATATAGGCCGCACCAATTGAATTGATCAGTGATGTAGATAGGTGGAATGTGTTGGCATCAATGACGTGCACATAATATTTCGTGGATGCAGTCAAGCCGGTAGGCAATGCGCCTGTTGTGGTCAACTGCCCTGTTTGCCCAGTTATGAACCCATGCGCAGTTTGCGTTATAACGCATGGAGTGGCTATTGTGAGTGTGACCACACTTTGAGAGTAGTAGTCAACAGAATACGCCAGGAAATCACGACTACCCGCGACCGTGGTCAGAACCCCAGCAGTTCCGCCAGCCCAACCCCATATCCAAGCGTACGCTAGTGTGCGTGTGCCCGACGAGTCTTGGTATATGACGATGGCACCTTGCTGCCCAGCAACAATGTTCGTTGGAACGCCGAGCGTTCGATTTCCGCCCAGCACCAGATTGAACATGTTTGCGAGCGATAGATCTGCTGTAATGGTTGCACCGTCTGTCAGTGTCACGAATGCCCCGCGCTGAGCTTTTGTGAAGAGATTGACACTTCCCAATGCCGCATACAGGGTATCAAAGTAGGTCTTCAGCGTGGCCTTGACGTTCGCCCAGGTCAACTGCTTGATGACATTGCTGGCCGCACTGTCGACCAGCGGTACCAGGTCGGCGTCAACGGGTGTCGTTTTTCCCGATGCTGTGCTTGTATTGTCAGCGGTCAGCGCACCGAACACTGCTGCCGTCATGTTCAGTCGGATGGCATCGCCTGTCAGCAGCGTAAGTGCCGTGGTGCCCTCCATTGCTCTGGTGACAGTCAGCGTATCAGTAGAGCGTGCAGTGCACTCCACGATCTCCACCGCGTTGTCTGACGCCCGCACGATCGTGGCGCGGAAGACTGCTGTCCCGGACGGTGTGGGGAATAGCGCGCCCTTGCCAGACGGAACCGTCAACGATGTGGCGCCACTGGCAATGCCTGCTGCCAACGTTGTGCTGGCGTTGTTGGTGATCTGAAAGCTCATCTCATGTCTCCCTTACGATGATGATCATTTCGTCCTGCTTGGTGCGGGCTGGAGACGATGCGGTGTTGAATGTGCAGGTGATTTCGTAGCTGACACCATCTATGCCACCTGCAGCAAAGAACCTAACTACTCCACCCGATGTAGAGATGCTGGATATGGTCAAGTTGGTGGCGCCCGCAGTCTTCGGTACCGACACCACGGTGGGCGTGCCAGAGATGGTGTCTGCCTTGTCGGCCAACCAGGCGGTGAAGTCAAACTCGAAGTCGAGCACCTCAGTGGGTTGTTTGATGAATTTCCCGAGAATCATGGTGGCTCCGATCTTTTATGCGGTGGTCATATCGCTGTGCGCGTATGCAATGTGTGGGTCGATGTCCATCGATTCGGAGCTCGGTGTCGCCAGCGAATACACCGTGTTGGCGGATACCGCCGCAGAGAGGCTGTTGACCAAAACTGTCGCCGCCGCGCTCCATGCCAATACCGGGGACTCGGCGATATACGGTGTTGCCTTGCTGAACACCCTGCGCACGCTGGCAATGAAGTCGGAAGGAGATGTACCACTCAGATCTGCAATGAGTGAAGCTACCGCCTGCGCTGTGGCACTCAGTGGCACCGATAGCGCCAGAGCCGCCGTCATCTGGGCCTGCGCTATGGCCGATGCCGCCATCTTCACGGTTATGGATGCGCTTGCCTGGGCTGTAGAAATAGCGGTCATCGCCGCAGCCAGGTTGACATTCACTCCAATCGATCCCGTCAACGATGACGCTGCGGTCAAACCAGAGGCCAGCGGTACGCTCAAATTCAGCGCGCCGGCCAGCGTTGAATCGGCTGCCAGTGCAGCGTACAGGTCAGGACTTCCAGCCGTCGATAGATCAGCCGTAGCGGATCCTATAGCCGTCATGTCTGCGGCAAGATGCACCGTGTCGCCAAGCGTTGCTGATACGGTCGATACCGAGGTCAGATTCGCGGCCAGAAAAACGCTATCGCCCAGTGCACCAGCCAGGGAATTGACGGCTGCCAATGACGCTGACAGCGGAATGGTATCGGTCAAGGCACCGGTCAATCCGCTCACCGCTGTCAATGATGCTGCCAGTGGTACTGAATCGCTCAGTGCCGCGGAAAGCGCGCTGACTGCGGCAAGGTCTGACGCCAGTGGGATGGTGTCCACCAGGGCGCCAGTCAACGAACCGACTGCAGTCAGGCTTGTCGACATCGTGCGGCCGGAATCCAGCGCAGCAGTGACTGATCCTATCGAAGTCAGATCGCTCGCAAGATATATCGTGTCGGCCAGGGAAGCTGATACCGCGCTGGTGCCAGCCAAGCTAGCTGCAAGTGGAGTGGTGTCTGCCAGAGCCGCTACTACAGTAGATACTGCCGTCAATCCAGAGGCAAGAGGAATCGAATCGGTCAGCGCACCGGAAAGTGATGCAATATCAGTAAGCGCAGCCGCTAGCGGTATGCCGTCAGTCAATGCAGCAGTCACAGTGCATGTCGCCACCATGCTTGCTGCGAGCGGGATGGTGTCCGTCAATGCGCCAGTGACGGTGCTCGTGGCAACCATGGCAGCAGCTAGACCTTCAGTGTCTCCCAACGCGGCAGCAACAGTTGCTACGCCCGCCAGCGCAGACGCCAATGGTATTGTGTCCGTTAGCGCTGCGGACGCGGTTGACACAGAACTCAGAGCTGCAGACAACGGTATCGTGTCGGTGATCGCCGCAGTGACTGTGGAGGTCGCTGTCAACGCGGCGGCCAACGGTATCGTATTGGTCAGCGCTGCAGTAACGGTGCTGACAGCAGTCAGGTCAGATGCAAGTACATCGTTGACAAACGGTGGTGGTGCATCGCCATTGACTGCGAACAGGTTGACCTCGGCCCCGTTGACCTCTGGCGTGCCTTTGATATTCACCAAGGCCACCAACGACGAAACCGCAGTCAGGTCTGCGGCTAGGTTTATGGTGTCAGTGAGCGCCGCGGTAACGGTGCTGGTCGCGGTGAGCGTGGCCGCCAGTGGTTCGGGTCCAGAGGCGAACTCACCATTGACCGGCCATTCGTTGACCGGGCCCCCGTTGACTTCTGGGGAGCCGATGGACATAGGACCTTAGTTGTCGATCTGGAACGTAAGAGAATTCGCTGGGAAGGTCACCGTATCGCCAGCGTTTATGACCTTGCTAGCTGTCAATGCGTTCCACAACAGCAGATTGCCGCTCGTCGAGGCATCGAATATCCCCACGTGCGTCACGGTTCCCCATCCTGATGGCGTTGGCGTCGGAAATGTCAGCACGCCCTGGTTGCGCGTTGTGGCTGTTGTACCGTTGGACACCGCGCTGCTGCTCGCCTGCTGTGTGTTGTCCCATACCGTGGCGCCACTGACCATGTGCACGCGGGCATAGGCGTTTCCTGATACCTCAGTTCCACCACCGGTGTCGTCTGGTGCCGAGGTGAACAGGCCGACATACAAATCTGTCGGGCCCGTACCTGCCGCCGCCGATGCTCCTGTAATGCCCAAAGCCTTGGCACGGAACAGGAAGTCGATCAGGTAATTCTCGAATATGTGGGTCATTGATGACATGTTGTTCTCCTAGAAATTGGTGGTCAGAACTGCATGACCGTTACGGGTGGACGACGGTCGCGCCATTTCCGGCGCACATTGGCATCTGGCCTGACACCAAAAGCCACTTCAAAGATGGCCTCTTGCTCTGCGGCTTTGACTGGGTCGAACCGATCAGAGTCCGTTTTCAGCAGTGCGCAGCGGTACAGCCATGGCATCATGCGGATGTGGTAAATGTCTGGTACCTCTGGACTGCTGTCGTAGTCAGACCAGATGTCGAATGGGACCAATTGGGTTCTGAACACCGTCAAGGCGATGGTGCTGGTGACCGCAACCGTGCCAGCTGTAGGAATCGGCACCAGGCGCAGGCCAGTGGTACCGGTCAGAACGTATGTCTTTGGGTCACCAGTTCGCGTTTCCCACAGAGGATCATCAAGATCTAACTGCTCCACGCTGGTCGGATTGATCATCTGGCCGGCGTAGGTGATGCGCTTCACCTGTATGACTGAAGGATGCAGGACATAGTCGCCCTGGGCCGCCACCAATGTGATCTGTGAGACTGCCGGCGTGCTCCGGTCCTCGATCAACTTTGCTCGCTCGCAGGCTTCATTGATGGCCGAATTCAAGTAGCTGATGATTTCAGCATCAGACCAAAAGTATGGCACCACCGCATCTGTGCGTTGGCTCCTGAATTCGGCAATGAAGTCCTGGAGCGTCATGGCTTAGGTCGCTTTGGACATCTCGTCCCAGATACCGTCCACTTCGCTGCGTGAGGCCGTGAAGCCAATGCGCGCCAACAGGCGCTCCATGGATGGCTTGCCCTGCTTGGTGAAGTCTTCCGGGTCGCTGCCTGCCAGCATGGCGTTGATGGCCTCAGTGATGACCTTCTTGCGGTCAAACTGTGGTGTCTTGTCTTCTTCGGTGAGATTCACACCTTCCGGCAGGCAGCCGTTGGCGATGGCCTCTTTGTGGAACCTGGCGTCAATCTCGTTGCCATCCACAGTCACGACTGCGGTGTGTCCGTTGGTCAGTCCGATGTGGACGTCTTCACCGGTAGTAGAGCGAAATTTCATCTTCTTGTCCTTCAAAAAACCCCGGCCCTTTGCAGGACAGGGGATAAAAACCCAGGGTGATCAAACCCCGGGGGCTCTGCAATCAGTCTTGGGTGAACTGTTCCCGTCCCTCGACTTGATATTTCACGTGGAGTCGCATCTGGCCGGCCGTCGGCGCCGTGGTGCCTTGTCGATTCCATTGCACGGTGATTGCCGTTTCTGCGGTGTTCACATATCCGGTAGCGACCAATGGCGTATGACCAGTCGATGCGATGCTGAACGAGCTCTTGTACCGAGCTGGTGAAGCTGAATCTCCAACAACCAGAGCGTCAGACGTTCCGGAGTTGAGAGCGGTTTGCACCGTGACAGCACCGGACAGCACCACTGCATTTGCAGGCAGCATGATGGCCGGCAGGGTTTGCAACACGTAGTAGCTGACCGAGATGGCAAGAGAGCCAGCGCTCGGTGCGGCGCCAACGCCAGTCCATGTCACCTTGATAGACGACTCAGTGGCTGTATCCACAAAGTCGGTAGGCACGAATGCGATTGGTGTAGCTGCCCCAGTGTGGATGTTCGTTGACGCCACGTAGCGGTTTGGCGTGGTGACATCGCCGGCCACAATCACGTCGGATGTCGCCGAGTTGAATGCTGTGTTAATGGCAATCGACCCGCTGAGCACCACTGAATTCACTGGCAGCGTCAGACCCGTGTCATAAGCAACACCGCTTGTCAGCGCTGCATACCCTACGTTCACCGTCTTGGTAACGATATCGGCAACCACGTAGTAGGAGATTGCCAGGCGGATGCGTCCGGTAGTCGGAGTGCCACCGCCGCTGGTCCATGTGATCTTCAACGCGGGCTCGGAAGCCGTGTGAATGAAACCAGTGGGCACAAACGGGAGAATGGCGCCCGCAGTGCGCACCGAAGTGGAAGCAACGTAGCGATCTGCCGTAGTGGCGTCGCCGATGGTGATCACATCCGTGCTAGTCGAGTTGAAGGCCTGCTCGACCGTAGCAGAACCGCCCACCACCACCGCCCCAACGGGCAACTTGATGGCTGTGGCCAGGGCTACCGTGGAGGTCAGAGCGCCCAGCTGGATCAAATCGCCGTCGGCGATGAACTTCCCAACCAGTTGATCCAGACTGATGTCCACGTACGCCACGATGGGGGCCTGACGCCCCGCTTTGAGTTTGATACCCATGACGCGCCTTTAGTCTTGCGCGAATGCAGCGCGACCGAGCACGAAGTACTTGACGGTCAGCCGGAATTTTCCAACAGTTGGTGTGCCGCCGCCGCTGGCCCACAACACCGCAACGGCGCGCGTGGTCGGCAGGGTTGCGTACCCTGTCGGGACCAGAGCCGTCAGACCTGTTGCGTGCACACTTGCCGCGCTCACGTAGCGGTCATCGGTAACGCTGTCGCCAACGTCGATGATGTCGCTCGATGTCGAGTCAAATGCTGTGATGCAAGTGATGTCGCCACCCGTGATAACCGCATTGGGCGGCAACATGATGGCGTTCTGGGCAACATTGTTCACCAGGTCTGCCATGTTGATATCGACCCAGGCAACAATCTCTTCTTGCCGGTTCGAATTCTTGGTAATGCTCATGATGTTTTCCTTTCAACAACAGGGGGAAAAGTGCACCAGCCAGGATTGACCGGTGCTGTCGCCGTTAAGCGATGTAGGTATCAACAGTCACCACCCCGAAGTCCTGGACGGACTGGTTGTAGTTGCTGTAGAACTTGGGCTTGAGCAGGCCGAACATCTTGTCGATGTTGATGCCCTGCTGGCTGGCGTACTGGAACTCTTTCTCGTTCCATTCAGGGCTGCCGATGTCAGCCATGCCGAGCGCCTGGGCGCCGCACAGCATCGAGCGGGTGCCGTTGACGTGGCCGCCAGAACCCCATTTCAGGGTGTCAGCTGCGCCCTTGGTGGTGTAGACCAGACGGTGTTCGTGCAACACTACGCCATCAATGGTCACCGTTCCGCCCTGGAACCATGGCGAGTCGGTACCCGACTTGGTGGCCACACCGACCACGGCGCGCTGGTAGTCTGCGTCTTTCTTCAGCGCGGCCAGCGTGCCTGGCGCGACGAAGAACACGTAGTATTCCTTGCCGCCGGACATCAAAGGCTTGACGTAGTTTTCCTTGGCGTACGCAACCAGGTCAACGATCATTTTGTACGTCGGGACGTAGGCAGTGGTGATGCTGCCGGTCGATGACACCTGCAGGCTGGTGCCGTCGTACATCAATGACCGCTTGGAGCTTGGTGCGGACACGTCAGCGGCAAACGACAGGTTGGGGAACGGCGATGCAACGCGAGGGGCACCGTTGTTCAGGTAGGCATACGAGATGCCGGCCAGAGTCAGGAATGCCAACTGGTCAACACGATTCGCAAGCCAGTAGGCCAGCTTGTCCTTGCCCTGCTCGCGAAAGTTGATGACCGTCTTTTGGTCGGCCAACTTACCTTTGTTGCGCACGCTGTGGGTGATCAGGTCAATGTTGAGCACGATGCTGTAAGACTGCATCGCTTCTTCATTGCCTTCGCGCTCGTTGTCCCCAATGACGCCATCGTCGACCAGATCAGCAACCAGTTGCATCAGCACCTGCTCGCCCTTTTCTGTCTTCGTCAACTCGGTGACGCGCTGGATCACGGCGTCTTGGCCGGTGCCCATGAACTTCTTGATGAACATCTGGTCGCGTGCAGCGGACCAAACGTCACGGGACCATACGATTTTTTGCTGCGGCGTAAGGGCCGCGAAATTGGTTAAACCGCCACTCATGGTGTGCTCCTTTGATTGAAAACGTACTTGCTGGTCTGCGGCATACGCTGCCAATGGCGGAACACATGACTGTTGTGGCGGTCAAGATCGCCAGCCTGTTTTACGTCGGGCCTGCGACGAAATCACCCGTTGAGGTGGGTGAGTCCTGGGCGCCTAAGCGTCGCCGCGTAACCGTTTCTTCTCGGCCGGGGTCAAGTT
>JACXTT010002984.1_pt1 | contig 26444 bp, 23 predicted proteins | sample 9270951 | NCBI WGS metagenome assembly JACXTT01 (sample SAMN15532306, study PRJNA645909) | rock metagenome | isolation source: weathered quartz diorite | place: Puerto Rico | collected 2017-06-21
GGTCCGATGGATGGAGAAGATAGAGACCGGCAAAGCGCCGATCCTGTTCGGTTCCGGCGATCAGACGATGGATTTCGTATATGTCAGCGATGTAGCTCGCGCCAATATCGCGGCGGCCAAGTCGGGGGTTACCGATGAGGTATTCAATGTCGGCAGAGGAGAGGAGACCAGCCTCAAACAACTCGCCCTGCTACTCATGAAGGTAATGGGGGTGGAGGGCGAACTCGACTTCGGCCCGGAGCGCAAGGCGAACCCGGTTCCGAGGCGTCTAGCGGATGTATCGAAGGCAAGACGGATGCTCGGCTTCGAGGCCCACATCGGGCTCGAAGAAGGTCTCGCCCTGCTGGTTGCGTCATGGCGCAAAGAGATGGCCCGACACAATGCCGCCAAACGCATGGAGAGAGTCTATGCTTGAGGTGCTCGCAAAAGCGGCCGATCGTGAAAGTGGAGACCGTCCGGAAACAGCTCGAAAACTCCAGGTCATCAGACCCGTATTGGGGCAGTTGGAAGTCGATGCGGTCTCCCGCGTCATTCACTCGGGCTGGGTGACACAAGGGCCGGAAGTTGCGGCCTTCGAAAACGAGTTCGCGACGACCGTGGGGTCAGCCCATGCAACCGCAGTTTCCAACTGTACGACTGCTCTGCACCTGGCGCTTGTTGTGGCAGGCGTGGGGCCGGGTGACGAAGTGATCACGGTCAGCCATTCGTTCATCGCAACGGCGAATGCGATCCGCTATACGGGAGCAACACCCGTGTTTGTGGATGTCGAACCGGGCACTGCCAATATGGATCCTGCCGGACTTCCCAATGCTCTTTCCGCGAAGACGAAAGCCGTCCTGGCAGTCCATCAATTGGGCACACCGTGTGATTTGCCGTCGATTCTTGCATTTACCCGCAAACACGAATTGCACCTGATCGAGGACTGCGCATGCTCGATCGGAAGCGAAATCCGCTGGAATGACGAATGGCAAAAGCTTGGCCGCCCGCACGGCGATGTCGCCTGCTTTTCATTTCACCCGCGCAAGGTGCTGACAACGGGCGAAGGCGGCATGATCACGACGAACCGTAAGGACTGGAATGAGAGGTTCCGGCAACTTCGCCAGCATGGCATGACCCTGTCCGATACGGCGCGACATTCCGCCAATACGGTGCAGTATGAAAGCTTTGATGGCTTGGCGTTCAACTACCGAATGACGGATCTGCAGGCGGCGATTGGCCGGGTGCAATTGAGCCGGCTTGCGGACCTGGTTGCGCGTAGGCGGTTTCTGGCCGGCCTTTATCTCGGCAGACTTGCCGAGGTCAATGGACTCGGCTTACCAGCCTTCCCAGAAAACGTCCGGCCGAATTTCCAAAGCTTCTGGGTGGTCCTGCCGAAGGCGGTGTCGCAGCGCGACGTCATGCAGCAATTGCTCGACCGCGGGATTTCCACGCGCCGGGCAGTCATGAACTCACATCGGGAACCAGCTTACACCGGACAACCGGAAAGCTGCCGGATCCCTGGCTCGTTGACCCATTCGGAGTATCTGCAGGATCACGGCATCATGCTGCCGCTGAGCGATGACATGACCCCTGAAGATATCAATCGCGTGGCGTTGGAACTCGAAGCCGCAATTCGTTCGTAACCAGAGCGCGAGCTACGTCGTCGGAAACTCGCGTGGAATCAGTTCCGCCGCCTTCAACTCGCTCCACACCGTCGCTGGGATCTGCGCTTCGCGCACCAGGCGGACCGTCTCCCCCAACCTCGACGGCGTCATTGTAGAGGTCACGATTTGCGTCATCACATCCGGGAAATGGACCACCAGCAATCCCGCCACGGCCGCTGCTACATGCAATAGCGGTGTCGAGCCGCAGATCTTGAAGAAGCGCGCCATCAGCGCCCGCTCTTTCGGCGTCGCCATCTCGTAGTTGTAGAGAAACGGAGGCGCTGTCGCGGGATCCTCGGTCAGCGTGAACGCCTGGCCGTAGTTGATGCCCATAAGAGTCACCTGGAACTTGTGCGCCTGCCCCGCTTCAATGATCTTCAGCAGCGGTCCGAGAATCGTGGGGCAGAACGTCAGCCCCGCGTAATCGAGCGCTCCAGGCTCTTCTGCAATGAAACGATGCACGAAGCTGGGGTCCTTGATCCCCAGCCCGATTCGCTTCACATGGCCTTCCGCCTTCATCGCCAGCAACGTGCGAACCGCGGGCCGCACATCGCGTTCCCACTCGAGCCCGGCCTGTTTTTCCATATCCGGCGAATCGTGCAGTGCAACGCCGTACAAGGTGCTGCCACCGTACTCGATCCGTTCCCGGCAAACCTGCTGTTCCACCCCGGCGGGCGAAGGATCCCACTTGTCCGTCAGGCCGTGATAGCGCGCGGGGATGCCCTGCAGCATCGCTTCCGGCTGATGTTCCTGCGCTCCGCCGGAGGCATAGCCGAGATAGCGCAAACACTTCGTCTGAAACAGAACGCTGTTCGGATCCACGCCAAGCAGTTCGAACGCGCGCCCCAACTGTAGCGAGGCCCGGTACAGCACTGCCGAATCAAACGTGCGGATTCCCAGATCGAGCGCCGCCTTCACCATCGGAACCACGTGCTTTTCGACGTCGACCATGCCGCCGCCCGGTGCGGGACCGAAGCCGAATTTGTGACATCCAAATACAAAACGATCAGCGGGGATTTCTCTAGTGGCGGGCATGAACCTAACAGCATATCAGTCTTCTTCAGGGCGACGCCGATTGGCCGAAAAGCACCACCGGGCGGTGCGACTCCACCAGGGGCCCACGATCCCTAACCTTTATTCATCAACTAGTTAAGTCTATGGCATGGTACGTGCATCTCACTGGAGCATGAGACCCTTTACAGCCGCTTTTTTCTTAACAGCGGTGTTTTCGTTCGCACAGGACGCAGCGCCGCAACCACAGACTGCACAACAACAAACCACCGCGCCTGCGCCATCCCCCGGCTGGCGGCGTATCGCTAACAGCCGCCCGGCCGTCGACGAACCTCAAGCCTCGCAACCGCAACCCGGGCCCGACGAAATCGAGCCGCCGCAGCCGCGAGTGCAACAGCAGCGCCCGATGGCCACGCGGCCTGCCCCGGGTCAAATCATGATCCCCGCGGGAACATGGATCAACGTGCGCGTCGATCAGTTCTTATCCAGTGAATACAATCATCCCGGCGACTCTTTTGGCGCAACGCTGGCGCAGCCGATCATTGCAGACGGCTATGTGGTCGCTCGCCGCGGGCAGACCATCACCGGACGAGTCACCGAAGCTGTCAAGGCGGGCCGTGTAAAGGGAACTTCGCGCCTCGGCATTGAAATCGCCGAGATGGGCGTGGCCGACGGACAGCAGGTTCCGGTCCGTTCGCAACTGGTTGAGTTTTCAGCCGGACCGTCAAAGGGTAACGACGCAGCAATCATCGGAACCACTACAGGCGTAGGCGCCGCGATCGGCGCGGCTGCGGGTGGCGGCTTCGGAGCGGGCATGGGCGCCATCGCCGGCGCGGGCGCTTCGACGATCGGGGTCCTGCTGGGCCGCGGAAAGGCCACCGAGGTTCCGCCGGAATCGATTATGAAATTCCGCCTGACGGAACCGGTGACCATCAACACCGAGCGTTCGGCGCATGCATTCCAGCCGGTGCGGCAGGAAGATTACGATGGCAACCGTTCGCTGCAGCACCGAGTCACCGTGCGGAAGCCTGGTTATTATGCAGGCGGTCCGTACTACTACAGCCCCTATTATTGGGGTCCGTCGTACGGATACTGGGGTCCTGGCTGGGGCTGGGGTCCATCGTTCTACGTTGGCGGCTATTATCGCGGTGGATATCGCGGCGGCGGCTTCCGCGGACATCGCTAGAAATCGCAGCGTTCGTTCCTTCTCCTTACTCTCACAGGGCTCGCGGGCAACCGCGGGCCCTTTGTGATTTTTCGCTTGACTACTCACTCGGATTCCGATATAACTGAATCCGACTATGCAGGAACCAGCAGCCGCCAGTTTCCAACCGCTTCCGCCGGCAATTTTGCACATCCTGCTCGCCATCGCAGGCGAGGATCTGCACGGCTACGGCATCCTCAAAGAAATCGAGCGCCAGTCTGAAGGGCTTTATCGCCTCGGTCCCGGCACGCTCTACGACAACCTGCAAAAACTGCTCGACCGCGGTCTGGTCCGCGATATGGGCCAGCGCGAAGGCGACACGGACTCGCGCCGCCGCTATTACCGGCTTTCGCCGTTAGGCAAGAAGGTCCTCACTGCCGAGACGCGCCGCCTCGAAACCCTCGTGTCGGAGGCAAAACTTCGTCTGAGACTGCCGGGGAGGATGATGCCATGAAGACGATCCGCCGCAATCTTTACAAGTGGATGGTGAATCTGCACCCAGCGCCGTTTCGCGCGCGATTCGGCCCGGAAATGCTGTCGATCTACGACGAGTCGAAAGGCGCGGCGCCGCTGCTGCGAGACGCGGCAGTTTCAATATTGCGTCAGCGCTTGTTCCGCAGCCCCTCCGCGAACCCGCCAACATTGGCTACAGGAGATCCGCAAACGCCGCTGTTCGCAACGGCCGGCGACGGCGGCGGCTTGCACGGGTTTGCGAGCCGTCTGGCGGTTGGAGGCGCAGTCACGCTCGCACTGTTTTCGGCGACGGTGCTTGGCGTCGGAAAAGGCCGCCTGCCGACATTTGTCGTCGGATCTCTGCATCCCCGCGAGCAAGTGCTCGCCATCGATCGCGAATCCATGTCCGCGCCGTCCGGCCCAACAACCATGGTGCGGGTGAGCGATCCGGCCGTGGATCCCCTGGACGAGTGGGCCAAGGCCTACTTCGCGCTTCTCACTCCACTCGCGGCCATCGACAGGAACGGAGACCGGATTCTTGACCCGCGCGAACTCGATCATGCCTCTGAAGCCCTGGCGAAACTGGATACCGATGGCAACGGGTTTCTGGACGCAAGAGAATGCGGCCAACGTTTTGGAGACAGCGCGCCACACGCCAATGCGGTGACGGCCAGGGATCTTGCCTCTGCGCTGATTCGCCAGTTCGACCGCGATGGCGACGGCGGTTTGATCAAATCCGAACTTCCAGAGAGATTGCACTTGCTCCATTCGGCGGCGGATGCGAACGGCGACGGACGCCTGACGCGCGCAGAACTCGAGGCGCACGCCGCAGCGGTAGCGTGGAAGGATGAGCTTGGGCCAACGAAGGAGTTCCTCATTCGGGCCGCCAGGGACTTCATGGGTGTGCAGCCGGCGCTTGCGGCGCTCGACGTCAATGGAGACGGCGTGATTTCGGCCATCGAGTTGCGCGATGCCGCGAAATCGTTACGAACGCTCGACCGCAATGGCGATGGCGCGTTGACGATCGGCGAACTATTGCCCAATGCGATCGACAACGAGACAGCACTCATCATGCGGCTCGACACCGACGGCGACGGAACCATCAGCAAAGCCGAGCGCAAGACGCCCCTGGGCCGCTATTACGCAAGGATTCTCGATGCCGCTCAACCGGCCCGTGACGGCGCCATCGCGCGTCCCCAGGTTCGCCGCGCCTTGATCCGCGAACGTGCGAGCATACACAAGTGGTAGTAGTACCCGTTTACACAACGCCGGAAAAATGTTGTATTCTGGGAGCAGTTCCGGTCAGTGTGTAGCAAACGATAGGCAGGAGGTGGGCTTTCCCCAGTGCCCAGAGTTTATTAACCTCTGTCGAGAGTTTCACGGGCAAGGCGGTACGCCCAGCCCGAGCGGTCTTCCACGGCCTGATTTCCTTAGTTCTCCCCGATGACTGCCGCGTCTGCGGACTCCCCCTCACAATAGCTTCCCGCATCCCGGTTTGCTCGGATTGCATCGCGCAAGCGGCGAAGCCCTTCGAAGCCGAATATCTCTGCTCCAAATGCCGTTCCCCGTTTACGAACCGGGATTCGCTCAGCGACGCGGGCTTGTGCCCGGCGTGCGATGCGGAACCGCAAGGGTTCGACTCGGTCTGGAGTTATGGAGCCTACGATGGCGCCTTGCGCCGGTTGATCCACGTCTACAAATACGAAAAGGTGGATACGCTGGCGGCGCCCCTGGCCCGGCTGTTGCTCGATGCGCTGCCACGCGATGGCGAGGAGTTCGATGTCATCACACCCATGCCTTTGCATTGGCGAAAGCAATGGGACCGCGGCTTCAACCAGGCCGAACTGCTCGCGCGCGAAGTGGCGCGCCGCAGCGGCATCGAGTATCGCGACTTGTTGCGGCGCGTGAAGGCGTCTCCGGCCCAGGCCGGGTTGACCTTCGCCGCCCGCCGCGACAACGTCCAAGGCGTGTTCCGTTTGCGAGATCAGGGCCGTAAAAAGCCCATCCGTAACCTGCATGTGCTGCTGGTGGACGACGTTTTGACGACGGGCGCAACGGTTTCTGCCGCGGCCCGCCTGCTCAAACGCGCCGGCGGCGCAAGGCGCATCTCGATTTTGACAGTGGCCCGGGCAGACCGGCGTTTTGCGTGGCGGCAAAGCGTGGCGGGAAAGTCCTCGGCTGCGGGTATGCCGTGAGAATGGGAGGACTTGGAAACAATGCTGATGAACGCTCAGGAGCGATTGCAGCGACCGGTGCTGGTGCTCAACGCCAGCTATGAACCGATCAACGTGTGCGCCGCGCGCCGTGCTCTCGTATTGTTATTGAAAGGCGTCGCCTCGATCGAGGAACAGGGCCAGGCGCATGTGCATTCCAGCCGTCACACGTTGCGCGTGCCTAGCGTCATCCGCTTGCTCGATTACCGGCGCATCCCGCACCAGACCCGCGCCTTGTCGCGCAAAAACATTTTGCTTCGAGACCGCTACACCTGCCAGTACTGCCACAAAACGCTGCCGAGCGGCGAGTTGACGCTTGACCACGTGATGCCGCGGTCCAGGTCGGGCGACAGTTCGTGGGAAAACCTGGTGGCCTGTTGCATCGCGTGCAACAACCGCAAGGGGAACCGCACGCCGGACGAAGCGGGAATGCATCTGGCCAAGGCCCCAAGGCCCTTCAGCCTCCATACCTCGCGGCACCTGATGCGCCTGCTCGCGCGCAGCGACGACCAGTGGAGAAAATACCTCTTCTACTAGCAGCGAAACCCGATCATATCATCGGAAAAATCGACGGTAACGGCCGGCGCAGCCGCAGCATGCGCATCGTCTCCAACATTCCCGCCGCCGATAGAAAATGCTTCAAGGTATGCCCCGAAACCAGGAACCCGGTGGCTGCGAAAACCTGCCGGTCGAAGCCTTCGGCGAACTTCGCCGCGAGGTATAAAACGGCTAGGGCCCACAACATCTCTCCATGCGTGTAGCGCGAGCGGAACAGCCACAACACGAGAGGCAGCGCGATCACCGGATAGAATTGCACGATCGCATAAAACCGCAAATCGCCGGCGCCCGCGAGTTCGCCGCGCCGCCAGACCTCCACGCTCAGTATCCCGAGTAGCAGAAACGGGCCCAGGAGCAGAATCCCCCAGCGCGCGTGGATCCGCTCAGCGATCGCCGCCGAGAACAGCCCCATGAAGACAAGCGTCATGGGCAACCGGTCCCAGAACAGCGTGACATTGTTTGGATTCACGTGATAGTAGCCGCTGCCGAACCCGATGAAGATCGTACCCAGCGCGACCGCGAGCCAGGGCCAGCGATCATGCGGTTCGCTCCATCGCGACCGCCGCCAGGCCCACAGGCCATATAGCCCCACCAGAATGTACGGGCTGTTCGAAATGACGTTCCAGAAGTTGGGGATGCCGAAAAACTCGCGTTGGTCTGCAAACGCGTGATAGCCGGGGTCCTGATGGATAGGTGGGGCGAACAGCGCAACGGCAATTGCGATCAGTGCGACGGCGAGAATCGGAATGAGGCGTGGCGATGGCGGAAACATGGTAGGGACGGGCAGATTCGAACTGCCGGCCTGCCGCTTAGGAGGCGGCCGCTCTATCCATCTGAGCTACGTCCCCTCACTCGACTCCTTATTCAGTGTAGCCTCCTGCTGACTTTCGCGCCATTTGCGGATCTCGGCGAGCCGTTCGGCGATGCGTTTTTCGACGCCTGCGTCTTTCGGCTCGTAAAAACGGGTTCCGAGCAGCGCCTCTGGCAGGCAATCCATATTGTTCAGGGCGCCCGCAAATTCATGAGCGTGCTGGTAGCCTTTGCCGTAACCCCAGCTCTTCATCGCCTTGGTTGGCGCATTGCGCAACTGCATGGGCACCGGATCGGCGGGCCGGCTCTGCACCTTGGCGCGCGCCGCGTTCAGGGCCGCGTAGCCGGCATCCGACTTCGGCGCGAGCGCGAGATAGATCGTGATCTGCGCCAGCGCCTGATCGCCTTCGGGGATACCGAGAAAGTGCGCAGCCTGCTGCGCGGCCATCGCTTGTTCGAGCGCGCGAGGGTCCGCCATGCCGATGTCTTCCACTGCCATTCGAACCAGGCGGCGGGCAAGATACATGCGATCTTCACCGCTCTCGAGCATACGCGCCAGCCAGTACAATGCGGCATCGACATCGCTCGACCGGACGGATTTGTGAAGCGCTGAGATGAGGTTGAAGTGCTCTTCGCCGCCCTTGTCGTACAGCAGCATCTTGCGCTGCGTGGAATCTTCGAGCGCCTGCTGCGTGATCGCGCCATCCTCGGCCGCGGCGGCGATTAGCTCCAATAGATTGTAGGCGGATCGGGCGTCGCCGTTTGAAAACAGCGCGATGTTTTCGAGCACATCTTCGGTTGCGGTGACATGCAGTTCTTCGGCGCCGCGTTTGAGCAATGCAATCAGTTCCGGCACTGTAAGCGCGCGTAGAATGTACGTGCGGCATCGGCTGAGCAGCGCCGACACGACTTCGAAGGAAGGATTCTCGGTGGTTGCTCCGATGAGCACGATGTCGCCGCGCTCGACATACGGCAGAAACGCATCCTGCTGGGCTTTGTTGAAGCGATGGATTTCGTCGACGAAAATCACGGTCCGCCGGCCGAGCGAACGATTGCGTTCCGCATCGGCCATCACGGATTTGATCTCTTTGATGCCGCTCATCACGGCGCTGAAGGGAACGAAGTCGGCCTTGGTGGCCTTGGCGATGAGGTTTGCGAGGGTGGTTTTGCCTGCTCCGGGAGGTCCCCAGAGGATCATCGAGCCCAATTGATCGCGCTCGATCTGGAGACGAAGCGGTTTGCCCGGGCCCAGAATGTGTTCCTGGCCGACGTACTCGTCAAGCGTGCGTGGACGCAGGCGTTCGGCGAGGGGACGTCCGGCAAGAGGCTCGGGATCGAACAGGGAAGCGTGCAAAGCTACCCCTATTATGCCTCTGGAACTTACTTGATCGAGCGAAGCGGCGGCTGCTGGCGGATCTGTTCCAGGTCATGGCTGGTCATCGACTGCTCGACACTCATAGACGGTTTCGGCTGGCCTTCAGTGGGCTTGCTGACTGCCGCTGTCGGCCACACCTGGTACGCCAACGCAATGCCGAGCAGTGCGAGTGTCTTCGTGTCGTATTTCTTGGCGGTGACTGTGTTCTCGATGACTGCGGAAGTTATCTTCATCGTCCTGACCTGAATCGAGAGTACTGAATCCGGCGCTGTTTGTCTTTGGTACAACGGTCCATTTTCGTCTAAGGTTGAGTGGCCCTTTCCTTAGAGCGAGGCCCTAAGATACATGGATTGCTGGTACCGTACGAACTGAGATTCTCATGCCGCGCATTCTTCTCTTTTCCGACATCCATGGCGATGCCAAAGCCGTGGAACGCCTGCTGTCCATCGAGGCCGATCTGTATATCGCCGCGGGCGATTTATCCAATTTTGCCCGTGGCTTAGACAAAATGGGTCCGCTGCTGCAATCGAAGGCCGGCCGCATGTACGTCATGCCGGGCAATCACGAATCCGAGAGCGATATCGAACGGTTCACGGCCGCTTGGGGACTGCAGAATTTCCACAACCGGGTGATCCTGGCAGGCGCCTACCAGATCGCGGGACTCGGCTACTCGAACATCACGCCCTTTCAGACGCCCGGCGAGTATACCGAGGATCAGTTCACGGCCTTGCTTGCGCCATGGGGCGCGCTGCAGCCGCCGCTGATTGTGGTCTGCCACTGTCCGCCCAAAGACACGCCACTCGACCAGGCGGGCCCGGGCAAGCATTTCGGCAGCCCGGCGATCCGCAAGTTCATCGACGAATGCCAGCCGGAGTACTTCTTCTGCGGCCATATCCACGAGGCCGAAGGCGCCGACGCCGTCATCGGCAAGACGAAGGGCCGCAACGTCGGCAAGCGCGGCTACTTGCTTGAAGTCGCTTGAGGGTACTTCGGCGAGTAGAGGATGCTCTGAGGACGCAGCGCGAGTTTGCCGTGCGCAACGAACCGTTCGCCGCGCACCGACAGGTGCTGCAGCATCCGGGCGCGCCACTGCGCAACTTCAGGCTGGTTCGATTCCAGCGAGAGATCCCGCAATTCGTGGGGATCTTTTTCGAGGTTGAAGAATTGTTCGGCGCCGTCCTGGGCATGAAAGATGTATTTGCGCCTGCCGTCCGTCAACGCGTTCCAGTGATTGGCGGGCGAGTATGTGATGTCGTGCTCGAGGTCGATCCACTCGCGCCAGCCTTCGCCCTTGCGGCGAACCAGATCGAGCAGGCTGCGCCCGTCGATCTCGCCAGGAATGCCCGCGCCTGCCGCATCCGCTAAAGTCGCCAGAATGTCGCGCAATTCCACCGGCTGTGGCATCGTTTCGCCACGCCTGGCGGACAGCATCCCAGTGGGCCAGCGCATCAGCATCGGGATTCGCGCCGACGCTTCATAGGGATACGATTTGCGCCACAGATGATGATCGCCCGTCATGTCGCCGTGGTCCGACGTGTAGAGGATCAGCGTGTTTTCGAGCATGCCGCGCTTTTCGAGCGCTTCGAGAATGCGGCCAATCTGCTCGTCCACGAAGTCCACCGCGCCGTAGTAGCCCGCTCGCGAGCGGTGTGCTTGCGCCTCGCCAAAATCTCCATGCCAGGCGTCCGGCTGCCCGGAACTCGGCTTGCTGTAGCGGTCCGCGGCCCATTTCGCGACCGGCGCCTTGGGCAAGTTTGACTCGAAGTATTTTTTGAACAACCGCGATGGCGGATCGTAGGGACTGTGCGGCCGCGCGAAGGAAACCTTCAGGAAGAAAGGTTCCGGCCGCTGATACTGTTCGAGGAATTTCACCGCGACATCGCCGGTCCATGTCGTGGGATGCAGGCGCTCGGGCAGGACGTAGGCCTTGGCATCGTAGTCATTGAAGCCGAGTCCCGTAGCGTCCGCATTGAAACCCGGAGCTTCAGAGGCAAACCACGCGCGGTAGTCCAACCGGAACTCCACGCTCTCGACACGCCCCGATTCGTCGAGCGCGGCCCAGTCGTACCCGTGCGTGTTGCGTTGCGGCGTGTAATGGAGCTTGCCGATGACGGCAGTGTAGTAGCCGGCCTGCTTGAGCACGCGCGGCTTTTCAATGGCGTACCGGTTCGCCACCCTGCCGTAGCCGAGCATGCCGTGGTTCCACGGCGAAAGACCCGTAAGCAGGCACGCGCGCGCCGGCGTACAGGTAGGAGTCGACGAATAGGCCGAGGAAAACCGAACGCCTTCGCGGGCGATCCGGTCCATGTTTGGAGTCGAGACCGCGCCGTTGCCTGCCGCTCCCATGCAATCGCCGCGATGCTGGTCCGAAATGAGGAACAGCAGATTGGGTTTGCTGGTGCGCTGCATGGCTGCTGCCGCGGCGGCGCTCGCAGCCAGTTGAAGCCAGTGGCGGCGGGTCAAAGACACTTCCGCCATTTTACCTGCTAGCAGATAATCGGGTTGCGGCCCTCTTCGACGGCCCGCAAAAAGCGTCCGTTTCCTTTGAGCCACTCGGCAAAGGCCTGTGGCTGCGCGGCCCTGATCGAACTCATGCGCACGCGAAAGCGTTGCAAGGCCATGTTCGCTTTGCCAATCTCGCCGGTTTCCTGCGATTCGCGGTAACACTTCTCGACGGTATGGCGAAGGTTTTCAAGTGTCTGTACGGCTCGTTCAAAATCCAGATCTTTCGTCGTCATGTACGATGCCCTTTCTATAGACAAAAACGGATTCGCGAGGCGAAAGGGCTCAGCCGGGGCCTTGCTTTTAGAAGAAATTGAGACTCCGGCCCTGGCGCCCCGCGATCTTCACATTTTCTTGAGATCCCGTTGATATTCTCTTGCAGCATCTGCCTTGTGGATGTAGACTGTCTACATGCATGACGAAACCAGACAAATACCAAAACCGGATTGAGCTGCTACAGGGAACGCTGGATATGCTGATCCTGCAAACCCTACGTTGGGGCGCACAGCACGGCTACGGCATCGCGCAAGCCCTTCGCACGGGCTCAGGAGATGTTCTGCAGGTGGAAACCGGCTCTCTCTACCCGGCGCTGCATCGGCTCGAAAAGCAGGGCTGGATCCGGCCGGAATGGAAGAGTTCCGAACACAACCAGCGGGCCAAATACTACGAACTCACCGCGGAAGGCCGGAGGCATCTCGCCGAAGAACACTCCCGGTGGGACCGTATGACGGGCGTCATCGACGGGCTCATGAATCCAAGAGAAAGCGAAGGTTGAAAGGGAAGCGAAGGCAGAGGGGAGAGGTCGAGCGAATGAAGAACATCTGGAGCAACCTGTTCGGACGCGGCCGCCAAAACCGCGAACTGGACGAAGAAATCCAGGCCCATTTCGCCATGGCGGTTCGCGACCGCGTGGAACGCGGCGAAGACGCGCGTGAGGCGGAACTCGCCGTACGGCGCGAGTTCGGCAACCAGACCCTCGTTCGCGAAACGACGCGCGACATTTGGGGTTGGCGGCTGTTCCACGAAGCCCTGCAGGACATTCGCTACGCCTTGCGCGGCATGCGCAACAATCTCGGCCTGACAGTTTCGGTGGTGGCGACGCTCGCCCTCGGCATCGGCGCCAACACGGCCATTTTCAGCATTGTGTACTCGGTCATGTTGCGCGCTCTTCCGGTCGAACATCCCGAGCAACTGGTCGAACTGCTCCAAAAGTACCCGGGCGAACCGCGCGGCAACGGCTATTGGACCTCGGCAAGCTATCGCCACTATCGCGACAGCAATCACGTGTTCTCGGCCCTCACCGGCGCGGCGATCGACAACGTCGTGCCTGTGAGAATCAACGGCGCCGATCGCGAAACCGTCATCGGCGAATATGTTCTCGAAAACTATTTCCCCGTGTTCGGACTGCAGCCCTCGCTCGGCCGCCTCATCGGGCCCGAGCACGATTCCGGCAAACCCGAAGGTGAGGTCGCGGTGGTGAGCTGGAATCTCTGGAACAGCCGTTTTCAGAGGGATTCGAGCATACTCGGCAAACAGATTGTAGTCAACGACGCTCCATTCACGATCATCGGCGTGGCCCCGCGCGGGTACTACGGCCTTCGCTCGAATGCACAAGCCGATCTCTGGCTGCCGGCGAAACCCAACATGGGGCTGGCGTTGATCGCGCGGCTCCAAACCGGGACGAGCCTGCAACAGGCGCGCGCGGAAATGGAGTCTCTGTATCGCTTCACGATCGAAGAACGCGCGGCCCGCAGCACCGATCCGCAGGTGCGCCAATTGCGGGTGGAACTGGAACCCGCCCGGGCCGGTCTCGCCAGTGTTCGCGACATGGTGGGCCAGCCTTTGTCGGTGTTGATGGCGATCGTCGCGGTGCTCTTGCTGCTTGCCTGCGTCAACGTCGCAGGACTTCTGCTGGCTCGCGGCGCGGGCCGCGAACGGGAAATGTCGCTGCGCCTTAGCCTGGGGGCAAGCCGCGGCCGGTTGATGCGGCAGGTGTTGACCGAATCCCTGTTGTTGTCCGCCCTGGGGACGTTGGCGGGATCCGCGGTGGCGTATTCCGGGACTGCCATTCTGTTGCAAATCCTGGACAGTGGACGTCCTCACGAGCGTGTGCACTTGATGGTGCGCCCCGATCTCAATCTGCTGTTGTTTGGCGCCGCGGTGACGTTGTTGGCCGGACTTCTGTTTGGACTCGCGCCTGCCGGGAGCGCGTTTCGCACCGATTCCTCCGCCGCGTTGCGCCAATCCGGCAGTGGCGCCGAAACGTGGATGCGGCGGTTGCTCGGCAAATCGTTGGTCGCCGCGCAGGTGGCCTTGTCGATGCTGCTGCTCAGTTGCGGCGCTATGTTTATCGAGCGCCTCGCAAGTCTCAAAAGCGCGGACCTCGGTTTTCGCCGCGACCATGTGCTGCTGGTGACGCTCGATCCATCGCGCAGCGGGTATGCGAACGCACGGCTAGCCGGCTTGTATCGCGAACTCCTCGACCGCATGCAGTCGATTCCCGGCGTTCGATCCGCCTCGCTCGGCGCGCCGACTCCGCTGCACGGCGCCGGAGCTTCCGGCTTCGGAACCGCCGAAGGCTTCGATGAAAGGCCCGAAGACAAACGCTGGATTTCCATCGCCTGGGTCGCACCCAAATACTTTGAAGCTCTCGGCACGCCCCTTCTTGCCGGCCGCGACTTCACGTTTCAGGACAGCTCGAGTCCGCAGGTGGCGATCCTCAACCAGACGCTCGCCAAGTACTACTTCGCCGGCCGCGATCCAATCGGCAAACGGATCACCCTCGACCATGTCACTATGACCCGCGAACCCGCCACCTACGAAATCGTCGGAGTCGTCGGTGATGCGAACTATCGCGAAATTCGGGAAAGCGAGCGCCGCGGCATCTATCTGCCCGCGTTTCGCAACGACCGCGTGACGGCCGGGACATTCATCCTACGAACCGGCGTCGAACCCACCAGTATCGGCGGCGAAGTGCAGCGCATCGTGCGGCAAAGTACAGGCGGCGCCATCCCCATCTCGAAGCTCACAACCTTATCGGACCAGATCGATTCGTCGATCGTCCCCGAGCGGCTTATGGCGACGCTTTCCGGTTTCTTCGCGGCTCTCGGCGCACTGCTCGCGGGCATCGGCGTCTACGGCCTGCTGGCCTACACGGTGACGCGGCGCACCAATGAAATCGGCATCCGCGTGGCCATGGGCGCGACGCCGGTGAGGTTGCTCCGCATGGTGCTGCTCGAAGCGCTTGCGATCGTGGCGGTAGGTCTCGCTTGCGGAATTCCGCTTGCCATGTGGGCCAAGACCGTCGCTGCAACGCTCGCTCCCGACCTCAGAGGATCGGCGGCCATTTCATCCTTTGTCCTGGCCGGTGTGGGAATTCTCGCCGTTGCGTTCCTTGCGTCATCGATTCCCGCGCGGCGCGCCGCTCTCGTCGATCCGCTCGAAGCCCTGCGTCACGAATGACCGCAGGTCAGTTCCGGTGCTGATCGAACCATCCAACGATGTGCGCGATCTTCGAAATGTGGTGGCTCGGCCGCACTTGAATGCCGTGGGGTTCTCCAGGGACCTTTACCAGCACGCTTTCGATCCCCAGCAGCTTCAAGGCCTGATAATACTGCTCGGAATCCGACATCGGCGTGCGATAGTCTTCTTCGCCTGTCAACACCATCGTCGGCGTTTTGACGTTCTTCACCACGGATAGCAGCGAACGCTTTTCGTAGTGTTCGACGTTGTCCCAGGGAAGCCCGGGGAACCAGTATTTCGAGGTCCAGTTGCCGATGTCGGACGTCAATACGAAGCTGTACCAGTTGATCACCGGATACACCGTCACTGCCGCACGAAAACGCGTGGTGTGGCCGATCATCCAGCAGGTGAGCACGCCGCCGCCGGAACCTCCGGTGACAAATAAGCGGCTCGTATCCACGTAGCCTTTCGCAATCACCGCGTCGACGCCCGAGTTGAGGTCGTAGAAGTCGTCGCCTGGATACGCATGATGAATCAGGTTTCCGAATTCGCCACCATAGCTCGTACTGCCGCGCGGATTCGTGTACAGCACCACGTAATCCTTCGCGGCCATCAACTGCTTCTCGATGTCGAAACGCTCGCCGTAGTTGGCGAATGGCCCGCCGTGGATTTCGAGAATGAGCGGATACTTCTTCGAGGGATCGAATTGCGGCGGCTTGACGATCCAGCCCTGCATTTTGCGACCGTCTTTCGACGAGTTGTACCAGATCTCTTCCACCTTGCCGAGTTCCTTGCCCGTGAACAGGTCATCATTCACAGCCGTAATCACCTGGAGGGCCGGGTTCGAAATGGTTCCCACCGCGACATCGCCCGGCAGATCGGTTCGCGCGCGCACCGTGGCGAACGCCCCGTTCTTCGCGATGCTCATCGAACCGCCGCCGCTATAGGCGGACGTTGATGAGCCAATGCCACCGGCCAGTTTTTTCACGCTGCCGTCGAGCGTCGAAAAATACAGCCCCGTGTTGCCTTGGTCGTCCGAAAGGAAGTACACGCCCTTGCCGTCGGGCGCCCATTGCGGCTGCAGCACATCGCGATCCCACGTCACCGTCACCTGGTGCGGCGAACTCCCGTCGCGATTCATCATGTACAGCTTCGAAACCTGATAGCCCTGCCGCTTGTCGTCGAAACCCGTGTACGCGATCTGCTTGCCGTCGGGCGACACCGCCGGCGCATTGTCTGGGCCCGTGCGCGTCGTGAGCGCTTTTACCGAACCATCGGCGACGTTGTAGTCGTACACTTCGGTGTTCAGCGGCTCGAGCTCCCAATCGCCGTGCCGGTTCGCGGAAATCAGCAGACTCTTGCCATCGGGCGTCCACACCGCTTCGCTGGCGCGATAGGGGAGTCCCCCATGTTGAAAGTTGCCTGAAGAGATCTGTCGTGGCGTGCCGCCTTCCGCGGGCAACACGAAGATATGTGTGTAGCCCGGCTTCAAATAACCCGCGCCGTTGAACCGGTACACCAGTTTGTCGATAACCTTGGCCGGTGCGGCCCAGTGCGCGCCTTCCGGCGCCGTTGGAAGCGCAGCGATTTTAGTAGCACCGGCGGCTTCGAGCACGAGCATTGTGAACGAAATCCACTTGCCGTCGGGCGACCAGTTCACACCGGCGGGCGTCTCCTGCACATTGCTGAGCTTCGCCATCTGGCCCGAGTCCATCCACATGCGCCAGATCTGCGTGCCACCCTCGCGATTCGACGTAAATGTCAACTGCGATCCGTCGGGCGACCACCTGGGATTCGCATCCGAGAACTTGCCGCTGGTCAACGGGCGATGGCCGGTCCCATCGAAATTGACGACCCACAGGTTCGAATGGCGCAAGTCGCCCATGATGTCGGCAAACGTCCGGACGTACACGATTCGCTTGCCATCCGGCGAGATTTGCGGATCGCGAGCGGTTTCGATCTGAAAAATATCGGTGAGGGAAAGCCTCGCAGGCGTCCCTGCGAAACAGGCGGCGCTCAGCAAGAACAGGACAACAGGCAGCATGCTGGCAGTTTGTCAGTTCATTTCGAGGGTTGCAAGTTGCGAACCGCCACCAGATGGCGCCGGGTGCGGAAGAACATCGTGCCATCGGAAATTGCCGGCGACGCGAGTGTCGTCTCGCCAAGCTTGTTCATGCCCACCGGTTTGTATTGTGGTCCGGCTTCGAGCACATAGACTTCGCCTTCTTCGCTGGTTTGATACAACAGGCCACCGGCGAGAACAGTCGAAGCGCTGAACCCCGTGGTTCCGCCGCCAATCCGCTGCTGGTAATGCAGCTTGCCGGTTTCGGCGTCGAAGACCTTCAACACGCCGCGGTCCGAGCAACTGTAAACAAGGCCGCCGTCGATGAGCGGCGTTTGCATGTAGGCGCCATTGCGTGGTTCGCTCCAGACAATTCCACTCGAGGTTGTCTTGCCCTCTTGGGGAGTGATGTCACCGGTTGCGCCGGGCCGTATCGCATAAAGCGGCGCGGCGGCGCCGTGAGCATTTGTGACGTAGATGAGGCCGTTGGCGGAGACCGGCGTAGGCACCGGAATATCGCCTTGCGATTTCAACCGCCAGAGTTCCTTGCCGGTGTTGTAGTCGTAGCTGGCGATGTACGGATACGCGTTCAGCACCACTTGGGTCCGGCCGGCAGTGCGGATGACGGCAGGGGTCGCCCATCCGTTGATCGCGGTTCCTTTGCGGGATGTCCGCCAGATTTCCTTGCCGTCGGCCGCGGCGAGTTTCGCCACAAAGGGATCGTCCTTGCGATCGCATTGCACGATCACCGTGTCTTCAAACAATGCAGGCGAACTGGCAAAACCCCACGACAGCGACTGGTCGTTCCACGGGCCGAGGTCGATCACGCCGAGGTCCTTCTTCCACAAAAGCTTGCCGTTGAGGTCATAGGCGTAGAGCCCCTCAGATCCGAAGAACGCGATGAGCCGCTTCCCGTCCACTGCGACGGTGGTGTTGGCGTGAGTGGCCTTGGTGTGGCGCCGCGCGCGCGGAACTCCGCTGTGCGCCGTGCGTTCCCAGAGAACCTTGCCGGTGCGCTTGTCGAGGCAATAAATCTTCCAGCTTTGTTCGCCGTTGTCGTCCGCCGAATCGCCGGCGCCGTACAAACCGACCTTCAACGGCGCGTCGCCATCTTTTCGGACGGCTGTTGCAACAAAGACCTTGTCTTCCCAAACCACGGGACTCGAATGGCCCAGACCTGCAATGGGGATCTTCCACAAAATGTTTTGCGCCGGGCCCGAATCGGCGTCGGCGTTGAATGTTTTCGGCACGCTTCCCGCGCCCACACCGCCGGCGGCGGCGCCGCGGAATGCGGGCCAATTGGCGTCCGCGAGCATTTGTAAGGCAGCGAGCACAAGGGGCAGATTCATAGTCGAAGTATACTGGCTTGCCATAATGAAAAGACGAACATGAGTCGTTTCGGTTGGTTGATCATTGCAGCAGTGCTCGCGGCGCTCCATCCCACTGCCGCACAGGTGACATCGGGAAGCATTTCGGGCTACATCCTGGACCCCTCCTTGAAAGTAGTGACAGGCGCGGTTGTTTCGATTCGCGAACCCGGCCATTCAGTCGAGCGCTCGACGACGGCCGACGCCAAGGGCTTCTACCAGTTCCGGCAACTCCCACCGGGGCAGTATGAGATTTCCGCCAAGGCAGACCGCTTCGCCGAACGAACCGTGCCCGCGATCTCTGTCACGGTCGAATCCCGCGCGCGCGTGGATGTGACACTGGCGCTTGCCGGGGTGGAGCAATCGGTGCTCGTCGAAGCGCGCAAACCGGCGATGCAGACCGAGACTTCGGATCTCGGAACGGTGCTCGACCGGTCGCGCGTGGACGGGCTGCCGCTCAATCGCCGCGATTTTCTGCAATTGGCGTTGCTGGCGCCGGGCGTGCTGCCTCCCGTCGAAGGTTCGGAGCTCTCGTCGCGCGGATCGTTCGCCATGCATGCCAACGGCGGCCGCGAAGAGTTCAACAACTTTTTGCTCGATGGCGTCGACAACAACGACCCGAACATCAACCGCTACAACCTGCAGCCTCCTGTAGACGCGATTCAGGAGTTCAAGATCGCGACGAATTCCTACAGCGCGGAATACGGGCGCAGCGGCGCGGGCCAGGTGAACGTAGTCACACGCAGCGGCTCCAACGACTGGCACGGGTTCGCGTACGAGTACCTGCGCAATCGCGTTTTGGATGCCTCGAACTATTTCAGCTCTGCGACGGAAACCAACAAATACATCCGCAACCAATTCGGCGGGGGCGCCGGAGGTTCACTCCTCCGCAATCGCACCTTTGTTTTCGTCAATGCCGATGGCCTTCGCGAGCGCCAGGGCGTGACGCGCATCAGCAGCGTGCCCACAGATGCGGTTCGCCAGGGCGACCTTTCCGCTTCCACAACCCCGGTTGTGGATCCCTTTACCAGGCAACCTTTCGCCGGCAATCGCATCCCCGCCACCCGCATCAATCCTCTCTCGTCGAAGGTGTTCGCCATGTTTCCGGCGGCTAACCTGCCTGGCCCTTCCGCGAACCTGATCTCCCAGCCCGTCGGTTCCGACGAACAAAACCAGTTCAACGCCCGCGTCGATCACTACGTCACGCCGAAGGACGTTCTCACCTTCCGTTACAGTTTCGGCAAGAAAGCCTTGCTCGAGCCGTATGTGAAAGACAACTCGGACGTACCCGGCTACGGCGACAACGTGAACGATCGGGGCCACAATGCCATGGCGCAGTATCAACGCGTCATCAGCCCGCGAGCCGTGAATACGTTGCTGCTGGGCTTCAGCCGTCTGCAGCGCGGCGTGCTGCCTCAAAACGCAGCGACGGACGTCAACCAGTTGTGGGGCGTAAATTACATGCCTCGCAATCCGATCGATTTCGGATTTCCGTCGATCACTGTCGCCGGGTATTCCAAGGTCGGGGATGTGACGCAATTGCCCATCGACCGCGCGGCGAACACCTATCAGATCAACGACGGCCTCTCGATTCTGCATGGCGCGCACGCCCTGAAAATGGGCTTCGAAGCGCGGCGCCTGCAGCACAACGGCATTCAGGACCTGCTCTCGCGAGGCACGATGTCCTTCTCGGGCGCGCTCTCTGGAGTGGGCGCAGGCGACCTGCTGCTGGGCCTGTTGTCATTTGGCGTGCAGTCCCAGTCAGACGCCGTGCAAACGCTCCGCTCCACGGCTACTAACTACTACATCCAGGATGACTGGAAACTCACACCCACGCTCACGTTGAACCTTGGGGCGCGGTACGAATACAACACGCCGCCGACGGATCCGACCGATCGCATGACTGTGGTGAACCTCGCCACGGGAGCGCTCTCACCAGTGGGCGCGAACGGCGTCACCCGATCCGGCACGAGGCCCGATCGCAACAACTTCGCCCCGCGCGTTGGGTTTGCATGGTCACCCACGCCGAACACCGTCATCCGCGGAGGTTATGGAGTCTTCTACGATTCCGGCATGCTCGTAGTGAACACTTCGCTCTACTTCAACCCGCCGCACTTCAACATTCGCGCGTTCTTCCCCACTGCGAATTCGCTCATCACGCTCAACAACCCATACCCCACCGGTGGCGGCATCACGCCTGCAGCCTCGTTGAGCACGTTGAGTCCGGATATCACGCAAGCCTACCTGCAGCACTGGAACTTCAACATCCAGCGCGAAATCCGCAAAGCCGGAGTCTTTAGCCTCGCCTACGCAGGCTCGAAGGGCACGCACCTGATTCGCTCTCGCGATCTCAACCAACCGGCCCCTGGTTCGACGGATCTCACGAGACGCCGCCCCTTGCCGGCCTACAGCAACATCTTTCTCATCGAGAGCGGCGGCAACTCGAACTACAATTCGCTGCAAGCCTCGTGGAACCGCCCGTTCAGCCGCGGCTTTTCGGTGCTCGCGAACTACACCTATAGCAAGTCGATCGACGATACGTCCGCGTTTCTCGGTACGAAGGCCGACAAGAATTTTCCGCAGAACAGCCTCAATTATGCGGCCGAGCGGGGCGCGTCGAGCTACGACGTCCGGCAGCGTGCGAGCTTCGCGGGTGTTTGGAAACTACCCTTCGGACTGCAGTCGAGCGCGATCATCAGCGGCAACACCGGGCAGCCGTTCACGCCGCTGCTGCGCTTCGACAACAGCAACACGGGCAATACCGGCGGCACCTATGGCAACGACCGGCCGAATGTCGTGGGCGATCCCAACAACGGTCCCAAAACAGCGGATCAATGGTTCAATACCGCCGCTTTTGCGATTCCGGCGCGTTACACATTCGGCAACTCCGGACGCAACGTGATCCGCGGACCCGGATTTTTCAGCGCCGACGCCTCGCTCCTGCGCAAGTTCCGGCTCACGGACAGGCTCGCATTGCAGCTCGAGGCGCAAGCCTTCAACCTGTTCAACAAGACCAATTTCAACCTGCCGGAACACTTTGCCGACGAGCCCTCAACGTTCGGCAAAATCTTTTCGGCCCGCGCGCCGCGGCAGTTCCAGTTGACGGGGCGATTTACTTTCTAGCGGTGATCTCGAAGTTGCTGCTCATGAGTTTCGCCAGCGGCAACCGGATCAGTAGTTCATCCAGGACGCGCGTGCACTTGTATCCGGCTCGCCAGGACGGGAACAGCCCGGCAAGCGGCGTCGAAACGAAATCGTAGAAGCTCGCGAGCGCTGGTTCAAAGCCTGCCCGCACAAAGAATTCGCGCGTAAATCCGGGTGCAAGCTGCCGCTCGTCGTCCGTCTGGTATTGCGCCATGATCTTCGGAAACAGCAGTTCGCCGATGTAGCCGGAAAGGCGATAACGCGAGGGATCGAGGGAATAAAACATACCTCCTGGCGGGAGTATCTCGTGAATCCGCGCGGCGCAGTCCTGCAGCATTTCGTCAGTGAGATGGTGCAAGAAGAAGATCGCGATCACTGCGTCGAACTTGCCGTCTTCGAACTCTTCGAGCGTCGATTCCGCAGCGCGAAAATTGTTGACGCCCATATTCGCCGCATCTTCGTTCGCTTGCCGCACGGCAGTGGGAGAGAGGTCGATGCCCACCACTTCGCCCACATGTGGCGCGAGCAGCAGTTCGGTATCCCCAATTCCGCAGCCGATGCTCAACACGCGCGAATCGCGCCCCGCGCATGTTTTGGCGAGGATGCGGCGCACCATATGCTCCCGGAGCGCGCGCACGGCAGGCTTTGCAAAGTGTTGCTGCGCAAAGCCTGAGTACAGTTTTTCATGATATTCCAGCTCCCTCTCGAGAACAGGGTCTAAACTCTTGCTCAATCTTTGATGATAATCGCTTGATGAAGGCATCTAGAAGGAAGACATGAGAATTCTGCTTTTCTCCGGCAAGGGCGGCGTCGGCAAAACCAGTTTGGCCGCAGCCACAGGCGTTCGTTTGGCGAAGCATGGCTACCGGACGCTGGTAATGAGCGTCGACCCCGCGCACTCGCTCGGCGACGCCTTCGACATTGGCGCGGAACTCTTCACCCGCCGCACCGCCGATCCCCTGACGCTGCGCGAAAATCTCGACATTCAGGAAATCAACATCCAGAGAGAGATCAAGCGGCACTGGCAAGAAATCTCCACTTACATCATCTCGGTGTTGCGCACCAGCGGCATCACCGGCGTGGAAGCCGACGAACTCGCGATCTTCCCCGGCATGGAAGAGCTTTCCGCGATGATGTACGTCAACCAGTACACCAAAGCGAAAACATACGACGTCATCGTGCTCGATTGCGCGCCGACGGCCGAATCGTTGCGCTTCGTCAGCATGCCCACCACGCTCGGCTGGTACATGAAGCATGTCTTCCCCCTGCAGCGAACCGTGCTCAAAGCCGTGCGGCCCATCGCCAACCGGGTTTCGCCCGTGGAACTCCCTTCCGACCGCTACTTCTCGAACGTCGTCGACCTGTTTCGCAAGATCGACGGCATCGACGAACTGCTCGAAAACCCGCAGCAAGCCAGCGTCCGCCTCGTCACGAACCCTGAAAAGATGGTGCTGCGTGAAACCCAGCGCGCGTTTGTCTACTTCTCGCTTCACGGGCTCACCGTCGATCGCATCATGGTGAACCGCGTGCTGCCGGAACACGTCCAGGACCCGTTCTTCGTGGCCTGGCGCAAGTCGCAGGCGCTGGTGCTCGAAGAGATCGACAGCTACTTCGCGCCGGTGCGCGTTTCTCGAGTCCCGCTCTTTCAGCATGAGGTCCTGGGTATGGATCGCCTCGAAATGCTGGCCGGCATGCTCTACGACGAAGGCGAGGACCCCGCTGCCGTCATTCGCAGCGAGCGCCCGTATACGTTTGAGAAGGTCGACGGCCAGAGCCGCGTGGTGCTGCAGATGCCGTTCGCGCTCAAGGGCGAAGTGGGCCTTTTCAAGAAGGGCGACGAACTCGTCGTGCAGATCGGCACGCTGCGCCGCCACATCGGGTTGCCGACATCAATGGCGGGGCTGATGCCGTCGCGCGCCAGGCTCGAAGGCAAGGTCCTGACGATCGATATGAACGAGGTAGCATAATAGGGTCATGGAGCAACAGAAATCATCGCAGTGCTGGTGTGAAGGCCTCGGCGAAGAGATTTCCAGGATGGCCAGCAAGTTAGGGCCCTCCGAAGAAGTCCAGACGCATTTTCGCAACGCGCGCCTGGAATTCCTGAAGGGCTTGAGGACCTTGATCGACGAGCGCATCGAGAGAGTCTCTCGTGCGCAAAACGCCAATAAAGGCGCGACGATTAGCGTCGAGTAATCACTTCCTCGAGCGCCGCGGCCGCCTGTTCGCAATCGGCGCGGCTGACGTCATAGTGCGTCACGGCGCGCATGCGCGTGCCGCCCACGCCACCCATCAGGACGCCTCTTTCCTTCAACGCGCCCCCCAATTCCGCCGTCGTACGTCCCGTTCCCGCGATGTCGAAAATCACGATGTTGGTCGCCACTTTCGCCGGATCGATCGACACGCCCGGCAGTCTCGCGGCCCGCTCCGCGAGGTAGCGCGCGTTCGCGTGATCTTCGTGCAACCGGGCCGGCATCTCTTCGAGCGCAATCAATCCGGCTGCGCCGAGGACGCCCACCTGCCGCATGCCGCCGCCCAAACGCTTGCGCAGCTTGCGCCCTCGCGCAATCGCGTCCCTGGCGCCCACCAGCATCGAGCCCACTGGCGCGCCCAAGCCCTTGGACAGGCAAAAGTTGACCGAGTCAACTTTCTCGGTGATGCGGCTCACCGGCGTATTCGAAGCGGCGGCGGCGTTGAAAATCCGCGCGCCGTCCAGGTGGACCTTCAGACCCCGGGCATGGGCATGGTCGCAAACGTCGTCGATCACAGTCTGCGGATACACGGTCCCGCCGGACATGTTGTGGGTGTTTTCCAGTTCCACCAGCGTGGTGGGCGCGCAGTGCGGGCCGTCGGGCCGCAACTTCTGCTCGATCCGGTCCCAGGTGAGGATGCCGTCCGTGGTCTCGATGGTGCGCACCAGACATCCGGCGAACCAGGCCGTCATGGAAAACTCCCAGTCGAGGATGTGCGAGCGAGCGTCGCAGATCACCTCTTCCCCGTGATTCGTATGGACCTTGATGCCGATTGTGTTGCCCATCGTGCCCGTCGGCACGTACAGCGCGGCTTCTTTCCCGAAGCTTTCGGCGGCGCGGCGCTCCAGCCGGTTGATCGTGGGATCTTCGCCGTAAACGTCGTCTCCGACCTCCGCCTCCGCCATCGCGCGGCGCATCGCCGCAGTGGGTCTGGTGACCGTATCGCTTCTCAAATCAATCAAAGGCATCAGTACCAATATATTCCGGTAAGGAATAGCTAGGACGTACAGGACCGCCCAGTACAAAGCTCTCTGAGTGCAATTCCAGGGGTGCGCCGTACGCTTGGGCATGTTGATTCGAATTGCTTTCTCTCTAGTGATGTGTTTCAGTATCCACGCCAAATGCGTGGCCAATTTTGAACGACTAGGCTGCATGCCCACGGTCGACGCGGAGGATGGCGCTGCGGCGGAACAAAAGATCATGATCGCGCCGGTGTACACGCCTCCCAAGTGGACAAGCCCATACCGGATTGCGCAGTTCGCATTGGTTGGCGCCGCTGCGGCGGATATTGCTTCATCCTGGGGTTGCGCGGAAGCGAATCCGCTGTTGCGTTCCGGAGACGGACGATTCCGCGCGCAGGGTTCCGTCATCAAAGTTGGTCTCACCGCTGGCAGCCTGGTGGCGGGCCACTACCTTCGCAAGCGTTTCCCCAAGCTTGAAAAACCCCTCGCGATCGCCATGGGGACTACTTCGGCCTTCCTCTACACCACCGCGTTCCGCAACCATTCCCAAGCCTGTTATTGATTCGCCCGTCCGTGCACGAGACAGTGCGTCCCAAAAGCGGACGCGCTGCCTCCGGAGTGCACCCGTATCTCGTAGAAATCAAATGCCCTGAGAACATGGCGGTTGCCCTGCAAGGTGGATCGGCATGTTTTCCGCTTTTTTGAAAGACCTGAGGGTGTCTTTGCGCACTCTACGAAGCAATCCCGGCTTCGCCTTGGTTGCTTTGTTGTCCCTTGGTTTGGGAATCGGCGCCAACACGGCGATCTTCAGCGTAATGGATGCGCTGCTGTACCGCAGCCTGCCTGTTTCGCACCCTGAAGAATTGGTGTTTTTCGGAGACGGCCGCGCGGCAGGCGTCGGGGGCGGATTTCCAGACCGGCCGCCGCGTCTCTTTTCATTGGACTTTTACAAGCATTTGACTGCGAGCCAAAAGGTTTTCACGTCAGCGGCAGCCGTTTCCAGCCTCCGCGCGGATGCCCACGGCCGCATTGCCGGCGCCGCGGCGGGAACCGGCCTCGAACCCATTCAGATTCGGCTCGTTTCCGGCAATTACTTCAACCTACTCGGCGTCAACGCCGCCGCCGGGCGCGTCTTCAGTCTCGAGGATGACGTCAAACCGGGCGGGCATCCTTTGCTGGTCATGAGCCATACGTATTGGCAAAAGCGTTTTGGCGGCGACCCACAGGCCGTGGGACGCACCATCGCCGTCAACGGAACCGTTTACACGCTCATCGGCGCGGCTTCAAAGGGCTTCACCGGAACCATCGTGGGCGAATCGCCGGACCTCTGGGCGCCTCTTTCCATGCATCCCCAACTACAGGCGTGGATCAATAACGCGCAGGAACCTCTGACGCAGTTCACCTGGATCATCGGCAGGCTGGCGCCCGG
>JACXTT010002985.1_pt1 | contig 26439 bp, 22 predicted proteins | sample 9270951 | NCBI WGS metagenome assembly JACXTT01 (sample SAMN15532306, study PRJNA645909) | rock metagenome | isolation source: weathered quartz diorite | place: Puerto Rico | collected 2017-06-21
CCACCAGCCCAAGGCGTCGCCACACTGTAACACCTGTAGATGTCCCTTCGACCCCTAGCTCGCTCGTCAGGACGAACTAGAGGCCGACGTAACCGTCCTGCAGGAGATCGCCGCACCGAAAACGCCGACCGAAGGCGTGGCGTGGTTCGGCGACAACCCGAGACAGGGCGTGGCCGTTGTGATCCGTCCTCCCTACACGCTCCATCCGCTCGAGGAGCGTCCAGGCGCGCCGAAGTACGTCATTCCTATCGCTGTTGAAGGTCCCGAGCCCTTCCTCCTCTTCGCCGTCTGGACCTTGGGCACGCGCCCATTGCGCTACGTACGAGCCCTCTTCGCCGCCCTCGACCTCTACGCCGACTTGCTCGCCGACCGCCCGGTCGTCCTTCTCGGCGACTTCAACTCGAACAGCATCTGGGATCACGAACACCCCGCGGACAGGAGCCACTCGGCCCTGGTCGCCCGCCTGAAGACCCATGGCCTCGTGAGCGCCTACCACCACCATCGTAAGGAGCGACACGGGAAGGAAGCCACGCCCACCTTCTACCTGCACTGGAGCGAAGAGAAGCCCTTCCACTTGGATTACTGCTTCCTCCCACGCGCTTGGGCGAAGCGCATCAAGAGCCTCGACGTGGGCAATTACAGCGACTGGAGGGGGCATAGCGATCATCGCCCCCTCCTCGTCGAAATCGCCTCAAAAGCCTAAGCTCACTGCAGATTCCTTCGCACGACCTCGCGCCCAGCTTCACCCAGCTGCTCCTCCACAACCTTGCGCCAGAGCACCATGCCGTTTTCAGCATTGGAGAGGATGAGGAGGCCGCGACGGGATTTGGGCAGCAGGACGGCAAGAGCCTTCGTGCCTAGATCGCCACCCGTGTGGACGAGGGCGAACTCCTCCCCGTCCACACCTGGAAGAACCTGCATGCCGAGCCCCCAGGCGATTCCCGCTTTCTGCTCGCCGCGCGGCCGAACAAACTCGTCATAAAGAGGCTTGGGGAGACCTGCACCTTCGAGGATGTGGACGAGGAAGCGGCTGTAATCACCGACCGTGGTGATGAGATTCGCGGCGGCATTCGCAGTCTCATGCCGCTCGATCGGAAGCGGGAGCCCGGCCTCGTCGTGCTCCTGGGCGTAGCGGCCCTCTTCAACGCCTGGCTCCCATCGGTAGTGAGTGTCGGTCATATGTAGTGGCATGAAAAGAAGCTCTGCGGCCAACTTGTCCAGCGTTGTCGGCTTGAACTTCGCCTCCAGCGCCTTGCGCAAATACTCGAAGCCTTCCCCTGAATACTGCCACTTGGTGCCAGGCTCGAACTCGAAGGTGAGTCGCTTGTCCTTGGTGAGGTAACGCCAATTGGGGAATCCGGAGCGGTGGTTCAGGATGTGCCGTGTCGTGAGCTTCATGAGGTGGGGGCTGTCCTGGATCTCGGGGTCCACAAAGTACTTCGCGACGGGCTCGTCCAAATCCCATCTTCCCTGCGCCACCAACTTCAGCACCGTCAGCGCGGTCACCGGCTTGGTGAGCGAAGCCACCTTGTAGAGACTGTCCTGGGCGATGGGCTGGCCCGCCTTACGTTCGCCGAAAGTCCGCACTTGCTGGAGCTGGCCGTCCCCGATGGTGCCGATACCCACCGAAGCGATCTTGTGTCTCTTCAGCAAGGCGTTGATGTCGGCGTCCGTGTCGAACAGCGGGAACGCCGCACCATCGTCGAATTTCGGCCCGTACTTCGCCACATTCTCGTGACCGTAGCTCACGACCCGATAAAGCTTCCACTCTTGCCCTTCACGCAGCCACGTGTGCACGAACCTCCCGCTCACCGTGTATCTGGGTTCCTTACCCGGTTCGACGATGAAAAATTCATGGAGGCCCATTTGCACGGCCCCGTAGAGTTCGCCGTTGTTCCGGAGGGGATAGACGGTGAGGCTTCCCTCCACGAGCTTGCGGATGGGCTTGTGCGCCGGATCTGCGCAGATGCTTTCCCGGAAGGCCTTGAAAAAGGCTTCGCGATCCTGCGCCCCGTTCTCATCGTGGAGAAATTGGAAGTCCCGATGCACCACCCGTTCCAGAGCGGTGAGATTGCATCGATTGAAGCCCTCGTCGAACACCTGGCCATCTGCGCTCTTCAACGCGTCGAAGAGGGCCTTATCCGCCACCCTGTTCGAAAGTTCCTGGCGTGTCTGGGAAAGGGCTGGGACTGAAACCAAAGCGACAGACCCCCATGTCGCAAAGCGAAGAGAGGTCTGGAGCACGGTCTTAGCAAATGACGAAGCGACAGAACCGGGCCAAGGAAGGCTGATGCGCATGAATCCTCCGGAAGGTCAGCTCAGCCTGACCACGCCAGAGCAGCTCCCTCATCCTCAATCGGCGAAGGGCGTCGGCTCACCGGCGAAGCCCTCCCCGGGCTCACCGGTGCAGACAATCACTCGCCACAGGAGGACTGAGGCCCGGCCAGTGACCTTACTTCGCCGCAGGCCCAGCCTTCTTGAAGGGACGTACCTCGACCGTACCCGCCACTCCCCGTCGGATCGTGACGCCTCCCGAATCGATGGCGAGGATCTCTCCATCTTCAAAGCGGTAACCCACCGGCAGCGCACGCACATTGCCGCTGCGGGACCGCACGAGAACCATGGTCTTCCCGCCGGTTTTCAGGACACCACTGAATTCTACGTCTTCCAATCGATTCGGTTCTGCCGGTCGACCGGACAACGGGACAGGCAGGAGCCTCCGGCCTGCATCGGTAACCCGTTCAGTCTGGGCCTCGGAAGAGACAACGGGAGCTCCCCAAATCCCTTGAATGGTGAAATGCATGAGGCGTGTCTTCTGATCCAGTGTGGTGGGCGTCATGTAATGGACGTCTCTGAACCCAGAAGCAGACGACTGGAGACGGTCCAAAAACACATTCGCGGCTTCGAAGGAACGGGACTCCCCCTCAAGCACCAACACCATTTGATCCATCCGCATCCGGGTGAGCGCGACGTCCTCTGGGAGACGAATCCCAACATTCGAAAGAGCGGCGGAGAACCCTTCTGAGGAACAACTCGTAGGGTGCGCCGGATCTTGGGGGTGAAGGTAGAGCGCGAAACACCATTCCCCCGCCTCCACCTCTTCCCGCAGGATCTCCCAGTTCCCTACCTTGATGCGCTTGCCCTGAACGTCACCACGCTGGAGCGCGCTCAGAATCGCCGGGCCATCACCTCGAAGCACGGGGGTACGCGACGCCATCGTCGCATTTTGAGCAAAGGCCGCACAGGCCACTCCAATGTTGAGCATCCAGCGCTTCATGTTGACTCCTTAGGCTACTAATCCCTGCCACGCCTCCAGCACACGCTGGGCCTGCACGATGGGACCCACGTCCGTACCGATGGGCGGCAGGAGGATGGCGCCATCCTGCGTCGCTTGAGCGCCCTTCTGCTGGCCCACCCAGGTGAGTAGCTTCGTGGTGTCGAGCGGCGTCTGAGGGCTGGGCTTCAAACGCAGTCGGCCGTTTTGGAGGGAGACTTCGGAGATGGCGAGGTTTTGGGCCTGGATGCGCACTTTGAGCAGCTCGAAGAAGCGCAGGGTTTCATCGTCATCGTCGCGGATCTGGCCAAAGCGGTCTTCGAGATCCATGCGGTAGAGCTCGAGATCGCGGAGGCTGCGCAGACGGGAGATGCGTTTGTAGGCGACGAGGCGCTCGCTGGCCTGGTCGATCCAGCGGCGTCCCAGCTGGGCGGCACCGAGATCGATCTTGACCTCGAAGGTGCCCGTGGCCTCGCCCTTGAGCTCTTGCAGGGTCTCCTCTAGAAGTTTGAGGTAGAGTTCGAAGCCGATGTCGTGGATGTGGCCACTCTGCTCACCGCCCAGCAGGTTGCCCGCGCCGCGCAGTTCCAGATCCATGGCCGCCACGCGGAAGCCGGAGCCCAACTCCGAAAAATCTTCCAACGCTTGGAGACGTCGACGTGCGTCCTCAGTGAGCTCGCCCTTGCCCGGAATCAGTAGATAGGCGTAGGCCGGCACATCGCTTCGGCCTACGCGGCCCCGCAGCTGATAGAGCTGGCTGAGGCCGAAGGTGTCGGCGCGGTGCACGATGAGTGTATTGGCGTTGGGCACGTCGAGGCCGTTTTCCACGATGGTGGTGGCGACCAGCACATCGATGCGGCCCTCCATGAAGGCCACCATCACCGTTTCCAATTCCTCTTCGCCCATCTGGCCATGGCCGATGCCGACGCGCGCCTCGGGCACCAGGCTGCGGATGCGGTCGGCGATGGAATCGATGCTGTCCACGCGGTTGTGCACGACGTAGACCTGGCCTTCGCGGCGCAGCTCGAATTGGATGGCGGATTGGATGAGTTCGTCGGACCAGGGCGCCACCACCGTTTCGATGGCCAAGCGGTTCTTCGGCGGCGTTTCGATGAGGCTGATTTCGCGCAGGCCGGTGAGCCCCATGTGCAGGGTGCGCGGAATGGGCGTGGCGCTGAGGGTGAGCATGTCCACATTGACGCGGAACTTCTTCAGCTTCTCCTTGTGAGTGACGCCGAAACGCTGCTCCTCATCGATGACGACGAGGCCGAGGTCCGACCAATCTACCCGCTGGCCGAGGATCTGATGGGTGCCGACGAGGACGTCCACCTTCCCGCCCGCAAGATCCTGCAGGATGCGTTTCTGATCTTCCTTGTCCACGAACCGGTCGAGCTGCTCCACGCGGATGGGAAAGGGGGCGAAACGATCGCGGAAGGTGCGGTAGTGCTGAAAGCTAAGAATGGTCGTGGGGCAGAGCACCGCGACCTGCCGGCCCTGAAGCGCCACTTTCGCGGCGGCCCGAAGCGCCACTTCCGTCTTGCCAAAGCCCACATCACCGACGAGGAGCCGATCCATGGGCCGCTCGGATTCCAGATCGCGCTTGATGGCCTCGGTGGCCTCCAACTGATCCGGTGTTGCTTCGAAGGGAAAACTGGCCTCGAACTCCGCCATGAGCGCGTCGTCTGGCGCATAGGCATGACCCTTTTCCAGCTTCCGTTTGGCGTAGAGCTTGAGCAGCTCCTCCGCCATATCGCGGATCGCCTTTTTAGCGCGGCGCTTCACCTTGGCCCAGCTGGTGCCCCCGAGCTTGTCGAGCACGGGCTTGCTGCCGTCAGGGCTCGTGTAGCGCTGCAGCAGGTCCGCGCGCTCCAGCGACACGTTGAGCATGCCGCCATCGGAGTAGCGCAGCTTGAGCACTTCGAATTCCTGGCCGCCGATGACCTGGGTTTCGAAGCCGACGAATTCACCGATTCCGTGATCCAGGTGCACGACTGCATCGCCCACCTTCAGGTCGCGCAGATCGCTCATGAAAGCCGAGCTGGCGCCCTTCTTCGGCGCGCTTTGAATGGCCCGGCGCCCGAAGATCTCTCGCTCGCTCAGTAACAGGACCTGAGGTTCCTTGAGGAAGGCGCCGGCCTCCAGGCGGAGCGTGAAGGCGCGACAGCCCGGCTCGGATCCGCTGCCTAGGGGCAGCTCGTAATCGCCGAGGATCTCGCGAAGACGGTCCCGCATGCCCGGCGTGGAACCTGCGAGGAAGATGCGCACGCCGCTCTGGGCCATGATGCGCAACTCCTTCGCCAGGTCGCTGAGGCGTCCTTGGTACTCCATCGGAGGCTGCGCGGAGAGCGGCACGGTGGCCTCGCTCTGCCACTCAGTGAGATGAGCAAAGACGCGGCTCGGGTCTGAAGGAAGAAAGCGGTCTTTGAAATCGGGGCACACCACGCCGCCTCGGCGCAGCAGGGAGATGCCTTCTTCGATGCGCTTCTCCTCCTGCTCCCGCAGAGCCGCCAGCCAGGGCTCATCCAGCTTCAAGCGGAGGCAGGGCGGCACCCAATGGGCGAGCTGGCCCGCAGCCTGGGACAGCAAGGGATAGAACAACTCCTCGCCAGGAAAATGGCCGTGGGTGGCCATGCGTTGACGGCGGAAGGCGAGGTCATCCTCGGGTTCTGGTGTAGCCCCAGCCTTGGATTCCACCGCCTTCATCAGCCCACTGCGCTCTCCCTCAAATCGGGGGTAGAGCACGAGGCGATCCAGCTCTTCACCGGTGCGGCGCTGCGTATCCGGATCGAAGGGCGAGAGGCGTTCGAGCTCATCACCGAAGGTTTCGAGCCGCAGCGGCTGATCCAGGTGATCGGGCCAGAGATCCACCACCAGGCCTCGGGAGGAGAACTCGCCGGGGTTGGAGGCCAGCTCGCTGCGGCGGTAGCCGAGGGCCACCAGCGTTTCGAGCAGCAACTCCCGTGGCACTTCACTGCCCTTGGCCAATACGAGTTTTTGTTTTTCAAACCAAGTGGGGTGAGGCAATTTTTCGAAGGCCGCCAAGGGGCCCGTCACCAGCACGTGGACGCGGTGCTCCAGCAATCCCACCAACGTCGCCAGTCGCGCTTTGAGCACGAGACCCGGCGGGCTGCTTTCGCCGCCAGCGAAGGAGGCCATGCCGGGGAAGTAGGCGACGTGAGCTCCTAGCAGGAGAGCGCCCAGATCCTTAGCCAACCGCTCGGCTTCGGCCTCGCTGGGAGCATCAACCCATGCCGTTTCTAGCCGCCCTTCGCGGGTCAGCCGCCGAGCCAACAAAAGCGCAAGAGCCGAGGGGAAAGTCCATCGCACTTTGGCGCCCAATTGCAGGGCGGTGGCGGGCCCATCCACCAAGCGGAGGAGCTCTTGAAGGGCTGCGGCGTCGTGCGTGTCCATGAACCCTTCAGTGTGCCTGAAGGAGGGGGCGGCTAGAAGCATCAGACCAGCCCTGCAAAGGCTTACATGGGTCACTGGAGCTAGATGCGAGATGCCGCCTATTCGTCTGAGTCGCTTTCAGCCTGCGGGCTGTGGCCATTCAGCACCTTCCGCACGAGGGTCATGAACTGCTCGATGCGATAAGGCTTTTGAAGGAAGCCCGCCAATCCCTTTCCAACGAAGGCCTGTGCCGCATCGGATTCGCTGTACCCGCTGCTCAGGATCACCGGGATGGAATCATCGATGTTACGAATCGCGAGAAAGGCCTCTCGCCCATCCATATGGGGCATGGTCAGATCCATGATGACGAGGGTCAGCGACTCATGCTGGCTCCGGAAGATCTCCACCGCCTCGCGTCCATCCGCCGCCTCCAGCACCGCGAATCCCAGCAGCTCCGCAGCCTGTCTGCCCACCGCCCGCGCGCCGGGCTCGTCATCCACCATCAGCAGCGTCCCTTGGCCCCGCCAATGTTCAAGAGGCGAGACCTGACTCACCGTCTCGTGCGAATCTGCCGTCGCGGGAAGGAAGAGCTTGAAGGTGCTTCCCCTACCCACCTCGCTGTAAATTTTAAGGCTCCCATGATGGCTGCGGAGGATGCCCATCATGGCCGAAAGCCCCAGCCCTCGGCCCGTGAACTTGGTGGTGAAGAAGGGATCGAAGATGCGCGCCTGAGTCTCCAGGCTCATGCCGCATCCCGAATCGCTCACTTCCAAGGTGGCATAGCGGCCTGGCTCCAACGGGAAGGCCGGTGCGAGGTTCTTGATGTAGCCCGCATCCAGCTGCTGCACCCCCGTGCGGATCGTGATGAGGCCGCTCGTCTCTTCCCCGATAGCCTCCGAAGCGTTGGTGACGAGATTCATGATGAGCTGCTGAACCTGAGCAGGATCCCCCATCACCTTCGGACAGGTGTCGGAGAGATCGAAACGCAACGCGGCTTTCTTGGAAATGGAGACCGATAGCAGCTGGGTCATCTCCCGCACCGCTCGATTGAGATCCACTTCCGTCAGGATGAACTTCCCCTTGCCGGCGTAGGCCAGCAGTTGGCGCGTGAGATCCGCGGCGTTCAACGAGGCGGTCTCGATCTGCTGCAGGTAGGCCCGCCCCGGGCTCTCCACCGGCAGCACCAAAGAGCCCAGATTGGCGTTCCCGAGGATGCTAGTGAGCAGGTTGTTGAAGTCGTGGGCGATCCCTCCGGCGAGCACGCCCAGGCTTTCGAGTTTTTGGCTCTGCCGCAGGGATTCCTCCATACGACTACGGTCTGTGATATCCCGAGAGGCGAAGAGAAGGTGCGTGCACGCGCCATGCTCGTCCAAAATGGGGATCACTTCGGAATCGTAGACGAGCTCGCCAGTGGAACTGGACACATGACGCTCCAGTCGCAGGGGATGGCCTTGCTGGGCCACGATCCGACAGGCCTCTATCACGGCCTCCTTCGGCGGCCGGATGTGGGTTTCAAACAGGGAACCCGCAAGATCTTCCGGACGGAGCCCCACAGATCGCGCGCAGGCCTGGTTGCAGCTGACAATGCGGTACTGCCCTTCCGGATGGACTTCGAGCAGAAGCATCGGATCCTGGTGGGCGTCGTAGATCAGCTGGAGCGTGCGCTGACTGTCCCGCAATTCTTGCGTCCGTCGGGCCACCGTATTCTCCAGCTCTTCCTGATGGAGCCGGAGCTGCTCCCTCATGGCCCGGCGCTCGGTGATGTCCCGGGTGATCTTCGCAAAGCCCTGGAGATCGCCCTCCGGTCCGCGCACGGGCGTGATGACCATGTCTGCGAAGAAGCGGCTACCGTCCTTACGCACCCTCCAGCCTTCCGCCTCAAAGCGCCCATGCTCCTGCGCCATGTGGAGCGCCATCCCAGGAAGGCCTGCTTCCCGCTCCTCATCCGTATAGAAGCACGAAAAATGTCGGCCGATCACCTCTTCGGCGGTGTAGCCCTTCAAGCGCTCAGCCCCCTTATTCCAGCGGCTGATCATCCCTTGGGCATCCAACATGACGATGGCGTAATCCTTCACCCCGTCCACCAAACGCTGGAGCCCCTCCTCGCTTTCCCGCAAATTGGCGTTGATACGCGCCATCCCGTCGGGCGTAGGAAGATGGAGCGCTTTCGGAATGATGCGGATGAGCAGCACCGCTGTGGAGAGACTCACGACGGCGGTGAGGATTTTCACGACGCCTGCAAGACGAAAGTAGCCATTCCAAGTATTCAGCACCTCCATCGCGTGCGTCAGACCGCAGGCCACGATGAAGCTGGCGAACATGAGGAACATCCAATCGAAGGCCAGGTCCTTCCGCCGGCGGACGAACCAAAAGAGGGTGCATCCGATCGACAAGTAGGAGACGGTGATGACGATGTCCGATAGGACGTTGGACCACACCACCCACGGCTCCCACGCCCAGCATCGCCCGTGGGGCATGAATTCCGAGTTATCGAAGAATTTCCGAATCCATTCCCACACGTCAGGTTCCTGTCCGTCAGGAGAGCATAGGCAGTGTAGAGGACTCTGCCACTCCTAAACAGGAAGACTTGGAGAGCTTTAGGATCCGGCGGCAGCCTCGTAATCCCGGTGTCCCCACTCGATGCCGAGGGTGATCTCCTTGAACTCCGCCAGGCCTTCGGTGATGAGCGGCGTATCGCGAATCGCTTCGATGAGGTGGTAATAAGCCTTCAGATCGCGGGTCTCGAAGAGGGCGAAATCGGTGAAATCCGCATGGAAGGCCTCGGCGTCGAACCAGCGGAAGCTCACCCGGTCGGCGTAGCGCTCAAGGATCGGCGTGAGGTGTCGATCGTTGAAGGCGTTCCGCTCCTGTCGCGATTTTGCGAGCCAGGAGGGCGCATACCGCAACTTGAGCAGGATGGCGTAGGTCATCAGATCTCCCGGACAGCCCACTCGCGGGGCATGAGGATGCGCTCCCACCACACGCCCTTGTCGCTTCGCTTGCCCACGGCGATGAACATACTCACCTCCGCACCACGCTCCAGCTTCAGGAGCTTCTTGGCCCGGTAGGGATCAAAGCCCTCCATGGGGCAGCTATCGTAGCCCTCCGCTCGAAGGGCCAGCATGAACGTGGCGGCGGCGAGGGCCGTGCTCTTATGGCTCATGATGCGGACATCGGTCTTCGTCATGAAGTTAGGCATAGCCTTGAAGGGGCTCATCACTCGGCCCAGCAACGGCTTCCACCAGCCCAGCACGTTGAAGGGACCGTTCGTGTACACCATGGGGATGATCTTCGTGTAGTAGGTGCGTTGCCGTTTGCGGATGCCGCCGCGCTGTTCGAAGGTGGCGACGATGTGGTCCCGATTTCGTCGCCAGGTGTCCCGATGGGCCACTACCGCCAGCAGGAGAGGCGCGGTCGTCGCAGCGGATTGACTCAGACAAGCCTCGTTGGCGGCTTGACGGGCCTCAGGAGAACGGACGATGACGAATTCCCAGGGTTGGAGATTGCTGGAGCTCGGCGCCTGCCTGGCCGCATCCAGGCAGAGTTGAAGCACTTCATCGGGCACAGAATCCGGCAGGAAATCCCGAACGGAGCGGCGTGTGGCGACGGCGGAAAAGAACTCAGACATGGAATCCTCCGTAACGGTTAGTCGCCCAGCGCGAAATGAAGGGAGGCCTGGGCCAGTGCGGCATCCAGACCTGCTTTGAGGCGGCGGAAGCGGGCATCGCTGAGCCCCAGTTCGGCCTGCTGGAGATCCACGGAAGCGATCACGCCTTCGCGGTAGGCCAATCGGGCGATGCGGGCCTGCTCTTCTGCCACGGTGACCGCATGTTCCTGCACTTCCAGACGCTCCCATGCTTCGTGAAGGCTTTGCAGGGCACTGCGGACTTCAAGGGCCACGTTCTCCTCGGCAGCCTCCGCCTGATGGGTTACGGCCTTTGCATTGGCGTGAAGCTCCGCAGACTTTGCACGGGATCGGAAGGGGCTAAAGCTCTCCCAGGACAACACGAAGCCCGCGTTGTATTGCTGGCCTTCCTTCTTCCAAATGGAACCAAGATTCTCGTTCTGTTGCACCACCGAGGCGCGGAAGCTGAGCGAAGGAAGTCCGCTCCCCTTCGCCGCTCGGCTCCCCAGATCCAGCGCGGCTGCCTGTTTGCGCAGCCCCTTCAAATCTGGGCGCTGGTCCAAAGCCCGCTTAATGGCCGGATCCTCCTCCGGAAACACCGCCGTGCCCTTCTCTGGAAGACTCAGAGATTGACTGCGAAAGCGAGGGTCCAAGGTCGTGGTCACGAGAGCCTCACGCGCCAACTTCGCCGCGTTGCGCGACTCCAGCAGTTGGCTTTGGGCCTGAGATACACCCAACTCCGCTTTGAGCTCATCGAGCTTGGCTGCACCTCCCGCGCGCACTCGCGCGGAAGCCACCCGGAGGAATTCCTGTTGCTGCTCGAGGGCCTGCTGGGCCACCTTCACGCCCTCCTCGGCTTCTGCCGCCTGCAGGAATGCCTTGGTCGCCTCGAAGACTGTCTGCTGCCGCGTGCGGGTCAGTTGGAAATCGGCCGCGGCCACTTCCTCCTTGGCGCTGCTGGCCTTCTTTTCGAGGGCACCCCAAGTCCACAAAGGCTGAGTCCAGGCCCCCTGCAGGCTCCAGGTCTGCAGGGTCTTGATCTCGAAATTGGCCGGCGGAATGAAGGGAGGCACACCCGGGAAGGTCACTTCCAAGGGCTTTTGCCAAGGCGTGTAGAGAAGATTCGCCTCCAGTTTTCCGACGCGGTCGAACTGGGCCTGGCTGCTGCGCGCATCCGCCGCGTCGCGGTTGTCCGCCGCGGCCTTCAGGCGAGGCTGTCGATCCAAGGCGCTGCGTACGGCATCATCCACCGTGAGCGGACTCTCCTGGGCGACCAGCGCCAAGGGGACTAGGGAAAGGAGTAGAACACGTCGCATCAATCCTCCTGCACGTTGCCGCGGCGTTCAAAGCGGAAAGCGAGGGCCACCATCGCGGGCAGCAGCACCAAGCTCAAGGGAATGGAGGCGATAAGGCCGAAGATGTTCACCCAACCGAAGGCCCCCCACAAACTGCCTCCACCCAAGGTGAGCGGCACTAGGCCCAGCACCGCGGTGAGTGCAGTCAGCACCACCGGACGCAGTCGATCCGTTCCCGCGTGGGTGACTGCCGTGAGCAGGTCCTCGCCCCGCAACATCAGCTCCCGCATGCGATCCACGAAGTAGATCTTATGGTTCACGTAGACGCCGATGAGCGCGATGAGACCCAGGAAAGCCATGAAGCCGAAGGGATTTCCAGTGACTGCTAGACCGGTGACGGCCCCGATCATCACGAAGGGGACGGCAGCCATGACGACGGTGGCCAAAGTGATGCTGTCGAACATGAGCACGAGCAGCAGGAAGATGATCACGACTGCGCCGATGGCCGCCATGCCCAGATTGCGGAAGCTCTTGGCCGTTTCTTCGCGGGCGCCGGCATAGGCGAAACCGTATCCGGCATCCCAGGTCTTGGCTTTCAGCCAGGGATCCACCTTCGCGATGAGATCATTGGGCAGGAAACCCGTCTCCACATCGGAAGTGATCTCCACCACGCGGCGAGTGTTGCGGCGCTTCAATTCGGCATAGCCGTAGGCCAAGTCCACGCGCCCTGCCTCGCGGAGGGGCACCAGCGTACCCCGAGCGTTTTGAACCGGCGTTTCGGCGACGGCATCCAAGGGGCGGTCGGGTGCAGGCACCGGATCCAGCACTACCTGCACCTGATCCTCGCCACGCCGAAACTCGGTGGCTTTGTCCTCGCCGTGGAGCCAGCGGAGCGTTCCGCCCACCTGGCCGGGCGTCAATCCCGTGCGCAGCGCGCGATCCGCGTCCAGCTGTACCTTGGTGAGAGGCACGCTTTCCGTGAGGCTGTCGGACACATTGACCGTCCCCTTCAGCTCCCGCAGCTTCTGTTTCACTTCCTCCGCATAGGCGCGGAGCCGGGTGTAGTCGTCACCGTAGACACGGATGAGGATGGGGTGGGCGACCGGGGGGCCATGCCACAGCTCCTCCACCACCACGTTCACACCCGCGATGGATCGCAACTTCTCGCGGATGCGCGGCGCGACCTTACCAGAATCCTCTCCCTTCCGGACCCGCACGAGGATATCCGCCAGATCACTGCTTTGGCGGCGAGTGAGGCGGCCCGTGAAGATCTGCGGGTAACCGGATCCCACGGTCGCGGAGGTATCCTCCACCGCAGGATCGGCGTTCAGGAGCTCCAGCGCCTGGGTGGTCTTCGCGGCGGTGGTCTCCAGTCGAGTGCCTTTGGGAAGCTCCAACACCACGAAGAAGGCAGGTTTGCCGGCCTTGGGGAAGAACTCGAATCCGATCTTGGGAAGCAGCATCAAGCTCGCCACCAACAGCACCACCCCAGTGCCGACCACCTTGAGCGGGTTGGCCATCACCCAGGGGATGTACTTGCGGTATTGATCCTTCATCCAGTGGATGGCGGGATTGCGCTCGCCATGCTCGGAATCAGCGCTGTCGTCTTCCCGTGCGAAGGGAGTTTCATCCGAAATGTCTTCCGCTTTTTCTGGCTTGCGGAGCAAGAAGGTGCTCGCCCAAGGCGTGAAGAGCTGAGCCACCAGAAGGCTGGTGACCAACGCGAGAATCACGGCTGTCGGCAGTCCCTTGATAAAGAGGCCCGTACTTCCACCCATGAAGAAGAGCGGGAGGAAGCTCGCCACGGCCACGGCGGTGGTGCCGTTATTGGCCCAGAACACCCGGGCCGTACCGAGCACCGCTCCGCGCACCGTGGAGAGTCCCTTGTCACGCATGACCTGGATGCTCTCCGTGACGACCACAGCGTCATCCACGAGAAGGCCGAGCGCGACGATCAGGCCCGCGATGCTCACTTGCTCCAGCGCGAACCCTCCGGTGTAGAGGCCGAAGATCGCGCCACCTGCAGCGAGGGGCAGCACGCCGCTCACGACCACAGCCGAGCGCCAGCCCATGCCGAGCGTGATGATGCCCATGACGAGCAGAATGCCTTCTAGCAGGCTCTCTACGAAGTCCGTGATGGATTTGGCGATCCACTTGGGCTGGTCGTGGGCGATCTCCACGGTGGTGCCCTGTGGGAAGCTGCTTTCGATATCGTGCAGCTTCTTGCGCACGGCTTCGCCCACCGACACGGCGTTTTCCCCGCTGCGGAAGCGCACTGCGAGAGCGACCGCAGGGGAGCCTTTGAAGACGAAGCGCGTCTTCTGATTGAGATACTCGTCGCGCACATCTGCCACATCGCCCAGCGCGATGGTGCGGTTGCCGCCCTTGCCGTCGGCGGAGGCGCCCACGGGCATTTTCATCACGTCTGCGGCGCCCTTGAACTCCTGGTTCACCTGGAGGAGGGTGCTCAGGTTCCCCACTTCCAATTCACCGCCGGGGATACGGACGTTGGCGAGTTGGAGCTGGCGAACCACCTGCTCAGGCGTGAGGCGGTGCTGCTTGAGCTTGAGGGGGTCCAACCGCACGCGCACCGCCGGCTTGCTATCCCCCACCAGATCGATGCCCGCCACGCCGGGCACCGTATTGAGGTTGTCCTTCATGCGCTTGGCGCCGTCCGTGAGCACTTCCAAACTACGGTGGCCCACCAGGGACACCATCATCTGGGGCGTGCGCGAGGTGGCGTAGCGGAAGACCTCGGCATCCTTCACTTCGGTGGGAAGGTCCTTCTTCTTCGCCTGCACCTTGCCGCGGATCTTCTCCACCATGACGTCCATGTTGGTGGCGTCGTCGAACTTCAGATGGAAGAAGGCTACGTTGGGGGTCGCGTTGGACTCGATCCACTCGATGTCATCCAATCCGTAGAGCACTTCCTCCACGGGCTTGAGCACTTGGTTTTCCACGTCCTCGGGACTGGCGCCGGGATAGACGATGCTGACGCCGGCCTCCGCCGTTTCGACTTTGGGATCTTCCAGACGGGGAATCTTGGACCAGGCCATCCAGGCCACGAGCAGCAGGCCCAATGCGCCGACGAGCACCAGGCGCCACCGGCGCATGGCGAAAAAGGAGAGTTCTTCGAATCCGATCTGATCGTTGGGGAGCTTGATGGGGCGTCGGCGCACAGATCACCCCTGCGTGCGCACGGCCTGGCCGTCACGCAGGAAATAGGCGCCCTCGGCGACGATGCGTTCCCCGCCCTTCAAGCCGTTGCGGAGGAGGAGAGTTCGGCCTTCGCCCTTCTCCACCTGCACGGCCTGCTGACGGACCTTGCTACCTTCGATGATGAAGACGAAATCCTGATCTTCACGGTGCACGAGGGATTCCAAGGGAATGCGTACGGCCTTCTCGCGAGGCCCGTCGAAGCGGACCTGCATGAGCACGCCGGATTGCAGTTTGTGCTTCCCTCCGGGCGCGATCTCCACCGCATAGAGCCCATCCTCCGGGCTCGGCGTGGGCGAGATGGTGGACACCTTCCCCGCGAAGGGCGCGGTACCGTCTTCAGGCTGGATTGTGACGGGGTTGCCTTCCTTGATGCGCTTGAGGTCGCGATCCGTCACCCCCACCTTGAGCACAACGCGGTCGGTTTCATCTACCAACAGCACGGGATTGCCAGAACCCACAGTCTCGCCGGGTTCGGCGATCCGCTGAAATACCGTGCCCTGAACGGAGGCGAGCAGACGCGTGCGGTGCAGCGCCTCTTGGGCGAGGGACAACTGAGCTTCGGCAGCCTGAAGCTGGTTTTGCGCATCATCGCGGGTGGAGGTGGGCAGCGCACCCTCGCCCGCTAGGCGCGTCGCGCGGTCCGCGTCCCGGCGAGCCTTGTCGCGCTGGGCGGTGGCCGCCTGCACCTGTGCGCGGGCATCTGCGTCATCCAGACGCGCCAACACCTGGCCGGGCCGCACCACGTCGCCCTCCCTCACGAGCACTGCGGCGATCACGCCGGGCTGCTTGAAGCCCAGGCGCAAACGGCTGCGGGCGCTGGCGACGCCGCGGATGGAAAGGGCGCCTTCTTCACCCGACTGCACTTGATGGACAAGCACCATGGGTGGCGGAGGCGGCGCCGAGGCGCTCTTGCCCGTGCCGCAGGCCAGCACGAGCCCGATGACGGCGAGAAACCCCGTCGGAATGAGGATGAGGGCGCGGCGCATGATTACTCCGACAACAGGCAAGGAGAGAGGAAGGCCCGCATCTGTGCGATGAAGGCTTCAGGGGTGTAAGCCGGGGGCTCGCCGTTGGGGCTCGGCTTCACGAACCGCTCCATGAGATGGCCCACGCCGTGAAAGAGGAAATTCGCGATGAGGCGGGCGTCCAGCTCTTGGCGAGCCACGCCCGCTTCCTGCGCGAGTCGGATGCTCTCCTCCAACAGGCTCACGAAGCGGTGAGGGCCCGGCGGGAGGGTGTGGAGCCCGCAGGTGTTCATCCAGTACATGTGCTCCTGGTGGCAGAGGGCGCTGTCCACCGGCTGCTCGTTCCACACCTTGAGCGATACGGCGACGAAGGCCATGAGCCTTTCCCGGGGCTGATCCCGTGGCGGCAACTGGGATTCAGTGGCCACGCAGAGGTGATCCCAAGCCTGCACAAAGAGCACTTCGGCCAAGGCCTCTTTGGAAGCGAAGTGACGATAGATGGTGCCTTCGGCCACGCCGGCCCGTTTGGCGACGGCTGCAGTGGTCATACCGGCATAGCCTTCTTCCACCAGCAGTTCACCGGCGGCTTTAAGCAGGGCTTCTCGGGTCGAGAGGGCAGGAGCCATGGAATCCTCCATGTGAGCAAGTACTCACTCATTATGTGAGCACTCACTCACTCGTCAAACTCTTTTTTGATCTTCATTTGTTGAGGTCGAAATTGCCCTATTTCGGCTCCGCGCCGCCGAGGAGATCTCCTATGAAACCCCGCTCTGTGCTCTCGCGAAACGCAGCCAGCCGTTTGCCCAACTCGACCTAGGAATGCACGGGATGGCTCAGGTCACACCGCCAGGCCTCGCTTGAGGGAGGAACTCCCCCATTGAACGCCGGGCTCGAACCATGTGAACACCAAGCTTCTTTTTGGAGTCGTGAAAAATAAATTCATTCATCTTTGAATGCATGTATATTCCTAGTGTGCGATGAGCACATTTTTGCGCACCACCCACTTAAACCAGCCCTGAAAGGGCACTAAGGAGAAAAAATCGTGATCATCAATACCTCTCGCAAGCTGATCGCTGGCCTCGCCTTTGCGGGCGCGGCGCTGTGCTCCACCCAGGCCTATGCGGGCGGGGCGTCCTTGACGCTTTCGCGCGTGTCCCTCGACAACGTCGACGATGCCACGGGCCGCTGGCAGCACGAGGCTGGCAACGTGCTCAAGGGCACGACGACCGTCGGTACCTACGTCATCATCCGCCGCGTGACTTACGCCGGAACGTCGGTCTACAACGCCGCGGCCGAGACCGTGCATCTTCTGCTTCCTGCGGCTGGAGAGGCCATGCCTCCTCAGAACATCACCCTTCAGGGCGTGCATAGCTTCAACAGCGGAACCTTCATCGGTGGTGTGAGCGCGACCTCGACCCATTACACCTTTGCCCAAGGTGGACAGGCCACCATCGTCATTCCTGCGAGCGGCGTTCAGACGCTCACGCTCACCTGGAATGGCAGCAACCAGCTCACCCTTCCCTAAGCCGAACGAGTAGAGAACACGAAGAGCCAAGGCCCTCAAGGTCTTGGCTCTTTTCACTGCAGCTTCAATGGGCGGTGACCGCGCAAAGCCTGAGTTCCCTGCCCCCACCCGTTCCATGGTATTTCTGGAGGGTTCCCGGAGTATCCATGTTGTTCCTGGTCTTCTACTTCTTGCTGGCCGCGGTGATGTTCTTCCAAGGTCTGCACCTCCAAGGCGAAGTGAACTCGCCCCTCGGCACCCTGCCCGAGGAGGTCGCCCAGGCCCCGGCTCCCAGCGCCAAGTGGGGAAGCTTCCTCATGGTCTACGGCGCCATGACCCTCGCGGTCGGAGTGGCTGGCTTCAAGTGGGACTTCTTCGAGCCTCTTCGCCCTGCCGTCTTCGGCGTGGGATTGGTCGTGGTGGCGGTCTACGCCATCTGGCTGCTCTTCATGGCTCCCAAGGTGGAGTTCATCGGCAAGCCCAGCGCCGATCATGGTGATCACGGGCACGGCCACCACTAAGCGACTTCGATCTTTTGAAACCCCCGGCCCCCCGGGGGTTTTTTCCATCTGGGGCCTTCCTGTCACAATGCCGTGGCCTTCCGGCTCCCATTCCGTATAAAGTTGACCAATATTGTCTGATTAGGTGCCCCTTGGCGAATCGCCCTCTGGATTTGGAATCCCCCGTTAAAGCGAAGTTCGAGTCCTGGATCGCTGGCATCGACGCCCGCCTCAGCGACCCGAAGACGGATCGCAACGAGCTCTGCATCGAGCTATGCAAGGGCTTTTACGGCGTGCCCGACCAGCCCCGGAACATCCATGAGGAGATGATGCTCCTCAACTTCGATCCGCGGAACGCGACGCTGGAGGCCGAGTACTACATCGAAGTCATCCCCGAGCTTTGGAATCCCCGCAAGCCGCTGATCTGGCTGTGGCAGATGTTCGACAACAGCCCGCTCAACGCCAACGTCTGGCTGGGCCTGCGTTTCCGCGCCATGCTAGCGCCCTACATCTTCAAATCCGTCGGCAAGAACGTGAAGTTCTTCACCGGCGTGGAGTGGAGCTTTGGATACAACATCACCATCGGCGATAACGTCGTGGTGCACCGCTTCGTGCTGCTGGATGACCGCGGCACCGTCACGCTGAAGAACGGCGCGAGCATCAGCGACTACGCCAACATCTACAGCCACTGGCATGAGCTGGTGGATCCCGCAATCGTCCACCTCGGCGACACCGTTATCGGCGAGGGCGCGCGCATCACCTACCACTCCACCGTGCTCAGCGGCACCAAGGTGGGCGATTACGCCATGATCGGCACCGGCGGTCTCGTCACCAAGGACATCGAAGATTATGTGGTGGCCATCGGCCTGCCCGCCCGCCCCCAGCGCCTCAAGCCCAATGCGCCTGAGACTGTCGCCAGCGCCACAGGACTGAAGCGCTAATCGGCCATCAAAAGCGGAAGAGCACACCCACCCCAGTTCCCTGCCGGTCGCGGTTCAGGGAGAAGTCGTCGCTCAAGCTGCCCTTGGGCACGTCTGTGCGCTCATCCTCGTGAAACACTCGGATGCCCAGCCAAGGCAGCGGGTAGCCGCGAGCTTCAAGCAACGTGTGGTGGTACTTGGCATCACCTTTTTTCAGAAGGTGGTAGCTGCCGCGCACATCCAGAAATCCGCCTGGGAAGTGACCCCCTGCGCTCGCGCCGAATTGCGGGATCGGCACGGACAAGCTGTCATGAGCGGTTTGAGTGATGGAGCCGGAGACGCCAACGGCATCCACATCCAGCTTCCATGCGTTGACGCCAAGATCAAGCCCCACGTAGGCGTGATCCCAGCGCACGAGCTTGATGACCCAGGTCAGATCCGCCGTGGAGACTTTGACGCGGCTGGTGAGATTGGTTCCCGTCGAATAGGTGGTTCCGTTCACCGTGACGTTGGTCATCAAAACGTTATGCCCGACATAGGACTGCCCGCCGGAGGAAAGGTTCAGCAAAAAGCGCCGCCCCTCGTACTCGCCCATGAAACCGATCGAAGTGCTGTCCTTTTGAAGAGCGAGATCCTTCTCGATATCGAAGGTGGAGATGGAGGACCCATCCTGATTGAAGACCTTCCCGCTCAGATCCGTAGGTAGGCGCTGAACACCAAGTGTCCAGTGCCCCACCTCAGGAACCTGCGCCCCCAGCGGAATCACCACCCCAAGGGCCAGCAGCATCCGAATCATGAAGCCTCCAGAGAATGTCTCTGGATCGGCGTCTAGATACGCAGCATTAGCCTTGGATCCACTGTGCCTTTAGACCAAGCAAAAGGTCCACCGCCTCGCGGCCTCGCGGGCCCGGATCCTCCGTGAAGTCGTTGACCCACATTTGGACATAGACGCTGATCATGTCGCGATCCATGCCCCGCCCGAAGGACTGGCTGTAATCCACGCTCTCCCAGTGACGCTGGCGCGCCAGCACTACGCTCTTGCGCATCACCGAGGCGAAGCGGTCCTTCACATCCTTGGGAAGGCCGCGGCGGATCGCGTTGCCGCCCATGGGCAGCGGTAGATCATAGACGCGCTTCCACCACGCGCCGAGATCTTCGACGAGATGGAGGCCGGCGTCTTTGTACATGAGCTGGCTTTCGTGAATGAGAAGGCCCGCTTCGTATTTCCCTGCGGCCACGGCCGGGAGGATCTCATCGAAGGGCAGAAGCTCCACCTTTGGCGTGATGCCTTGATCCGCGAACCATTTCCGCATGGAGAGGTAGGCGGAGGTACGCAGGCCGGGAATGGCGATGGTGAGGCCATCCAGATCCTTTGCCTCGCGCGGGCTGCGCGTGACGACGAGAGGGCCCCTGCCCTCCTGGATGCTGCTGCCGGCGGTGAGCAGGTCGTAGCGGTCCTTCAGCTCCGGGTAGGCCCCGAAACTGATGGCCGTCACATCGTAGAGGCCCTGGGTGGCCTCCGCGTTGAGCTGCTCGATGTCTTTGCGGACGAACTCGAAGGTGAAACCTTCGGGATCCATCCAGCCCAGCGCCAGCGGGGCCATCATGTAGGCATCGTCAGAATCGGGGCTGTGGGCGATGACGAGGTGCATTAGTAGCCGAACCCGTCCTTGCGGATGTGCACGTAGGGCTTCTTCTCCGCATCCTGCAGCGCGCCGCCCACCACTTCACCGATGAAGAGATGGTGATCGCCGCCGGTCTCCAGAGTCTTGGTGTGCTTGAGCACGAGGTAGCCGTAGCCGTTGGCGAAAACGGGTGCCGATTGGCCTTCCAGAAGGGATTGGGGATCTTCAGCCCAGGGATCCACGCCGGGTTCAAAGCCTTTGCCGTAGCGCTTGAGCGCCCCGAAATCCCCTTCGGCCAACAGGTTCAGCGCGAAGTGATGGCTGCCTTGGATGAGCCCTTCGATGGGCCGGCCGGCCTTGATGCACACCGCGACCAGGGCGGGCTCGAAACTGACCTGCTGGCACCAGCTGGCGAGAAAGGCCGTGCGCTGGCCCTCGTGCTGCGCCGTGCAGATGGCGAGGCCGCTGGGCACTTTGCCCAGGACAGGACCAACGGTGGTTTTGAGATCGGACATGGAGACTCCAGAAGACTGGTCGCAGAGGGCACAGAGCAAACGCAGAGTTCACAGAATAACCTCTGTGCCCTCTGCGTGATTCTGCGACCTCTGTGACCAGCCCTTTTCAGTTGGTGCTGGGTTCGCTTTCCTTCGCCACGCGCTTGCCTTTGACGCGCTCGATAGCCTTGGCAGCGAGGCTGTAGCGGGGGTTTTCGTCGAGGGCCTGGCGGTAGTGCTCCAGCGCCCGGTCCAGCTCCCCCTTGGTCTCGAAGATGCGGCCCAGATTGAAATGGGGATAGCAGTAGGATTCGTAGCGCTTCGCCTTGAGCGCCATGCGGAGCCAGGGCAGCGCGTCGTCCAGCTCGCCCTGCTCGATGCAGTAGGCGCCGATGTCGTTGTAGGGGTTGCCGAATTCGGGATCCAGATCGATGGCCCGGTGGCAATCCTCGATGGCGGAGGCGTAGTCCTTTTCAAAGCTGCGGGCCCAGCCTCGGAACGTGAAGGCCTCGGCGGTGGGGTGGATCTCGATGGACTTGGAATAGAGGGACAGGGCCTTCTCGATTTCGCCCTTCATATGGAGCTGATAGGCCTTGCCCACCCACTCCATGGCTTCTTGGCGCTTGTCTTGGTCCTCGCTCATCGAGCCCTCAGCTCAGAAAGCATAACCTCCGCGGCAAGGCTTCCAAGGGGGGTTCCTTCAAGAGAGGCCCTGAAGGCGAAGCAAGGTCACCGCCTGCCAAAGGATCCACCCCCCCATGAGGGCCACGGTGAGGCCGCCGAGACGCAGCAACCGGGTCTTCCACACCTGGCTGAGCTTCGTGCTGACCATGCCCAGGCCCAGCAGCAGCGGCATGTTGCCAAAACCAAAGGCCGCCATGCCCGCCGACCCCATCCGCCAGGAGCCCGCATCCAGACTGCGGAGCAGCATCATGTACACCAACCCGCAGGGGATGAGTCCCCAGAGCAGGCCCAACAGGTAGGGGGTGCCCGCATGTTTGAGGCCCTGGCCCAGCAGGCGTTTGAGGGGCCCGGGCAGGGGAAACTCCATCAGGGCGTCCGCCCGGCGGCCCAGCAACAGGGCGAGCCCCAAGAGCAGCATGAGGAAGCCGATCCCGAGCTTCACCCAGATCTGCCAAGGCCAGGCCTGGGCGGCTACGAGGGCCTGCCCGTCGGGCCTGCAGCATTCGTGCATGTCCTGTATGGTCTGAATCCGGGCAAAACCACCCGCCCAGCCCATGGCCGCCCCGAGCAAGGCATAGGTGGTCACACGGCCCAGTTGGAAGACCAGGTGACGAGGCCAAAGCCGACCTCCGTGCTTGGCCTGGCTGAACCCGAAAGACGCCACGATGGGCCCGCACATGCCTGCGCAATGGCCAATGCTGCCGAGCAATCCCGCCACCCACATGACCAGCAACCAGGGCATGGCGTGGGGATGATTCAACCAGCTTTCAAGCAAAGCTCACCTCGCATCCAGTCTAACGATGGAATCGCCTTCGATTCAGAAGGCGTAGCTCACCTGGGCCGAAGCCATGACCTTGGGCTCGAGCTGAAGGCCGCTCACCCGCTGGTAAACCGGCAGCTGCACAAAGGCGGCCACCGTGAGCTGCGAATTGACCTTCACCGCCAGCCCAGGGCTGAGATGCACGAGAGTGGAGCCGCTGTTCGCCGAATCCGAGTTCATGCCGTTTTCCGGCTTTTCCGTGCGCAGGTTCAGTTGCAGTTGCGGAGACACGCGGCCTTCTCCGACGCGGCGCAGACCCACAGAAAAAGTGAACGCGTCGCCTGGACGAAAGCCTTCGCTCTCCCCCAAAGCCGCTTGGAACTGGGCTTGCACGAAATAGTCCCAACCTTCGGTCGCCGTGCCGAACTTGAACAGGCCGAGGAGCAGGTCTGTCGTCCCCGACCCCAATTGAAGGCCACGATCCACCAGCTCACCTGCCTGAGGCCCGCTCACAAAACGATCGTGCTTTCCGCCCGTCGCCAACTTCACGCCGAATTGCACACCGAAGGAATGGTCTTCGCTGAAACCCTGGTAGCGGCCGAGCACCCGGATATCCCCCAAGCCGACGTGGCGGGAAGCACTCACCTCCGTGTCGCCCTCGGCCAACGTCTCGTGGGTGCGGTGGATGAAAGGTACCGCGAGGGAAAGCCCCCACTCCGCGCTGGGGCTCCAATCTAGGCCGACTGAGAGGTTGCGGTGGATAGTCTGCTGCTGGATTTCCTCCTCCGCCGGCACCTCGAGGCTGGAGCGGTCGATCACGCGGGTGCCCGTCCTCAGCTGGTTCTGGTTGAAGTAGTCGTAGCGAAGGTTCAGGCGAAACCCTTGCCCCATCCACAGACCTTGAGTCGCCCAATCGGTGTGGGTGGAGCAGCCGCAGATGCCGCAGGCGAAGGCGGGAGCGGCCAGGAGAAGGGTCGCGAGGGGAAGGCGCTGACGCATCCTTCGATCCTAGAAAGCCCACTCCACCTTGCCCATGCGACAGGATGTCGCATCAGGCCTTCGGCGCAGGGCGATCCAATTTACGCTGCAGGCTGCGGCGATGCATGCCCAAGCGCCTCGCGGCTTCGCTGATGTTGCCTTCGCAATCCGCGAGCACCCGCTGGAGATGCTCCCACTCCACCCGATCCAGGCTTGGCGTGTCTTCCGCGGGCGAAGACGCCTCACCCTGCAGCGCGGCCAAAATCTCCTGTGCTGTCGCGGGCTTTTGAAGCACGTGGATGGCCCCGCGCCTCATCGCTTCTACGGCGATGGGGATGCTCCCGTACCCCGTGAGCACCACGACGCGTAATCCGCGATCCCGCTGAAAGAGGCGAGCGACGAGATCCAAGCCAGATCCTCCGGGCATCCGCAGATCCATCACTGCGCCCTCGAAGGCGCCCGCTTGAATTTTTTCGTAGGCCTCCTCGGGCCCTTCGGCCTCTGTGACCTCCGCGCCTTGGCGCCTGAGGGCTTTGGCCAAGCGCGAACGATAAATGCCGTCGTCGTCCACCAAAAGCAACCGCATCACGACACCCGCTCGGCAGGAAGGGTCAGCACCACACGGGTGCCCTTGGCCTGAGGCAAGATCTCAAAGCGTCCGCCCAATCGCTCCACGTAGCTTCGCGCCAGGTAGAGGCCCAACCCAAGGCCCTCATCGCCCTTCGTGGTGAAGAAGGGCTCTCCTGCGCGGACCAGCTCCTCCTTGGGAATGCCATGCCCTTCATCCATCACCGTGAGCAGATAGCCGCCATCGGCATGCCTGCGACCCAGCAGCTCTACCTTCTGCTCCGGCCCGGAGGCCTCAACGGCATTCTTAATCAGAGCACGCAGCACGAGCAGCAGTCCCTTGGGCGGGACACGGAGCGTGGCTGGTTCCAAGCTCAGTTCAACTTTCGGCGGGATCGAAGCCCGAAGCTGCGATACCCAATGGCCCAGCTCCAGCGCTTCCGCGCCTTCTTCCATGAGATGTCCGCCTTCGAAGGCCAAGGCATCCAGAATCTCCCGGCAGCGGGCCACTTCCCCGCGGATAAGCGCCACGTCTTCGGCGAGGCCCCTTGGATCGCTGAGGTCCAGATCGGCGGCAGCGACGGCGATGGTGCCCAAGGGCGTCGCCAGCTCATGGGCCGCCCCCGCCGCCAGGGCCGTGATGGAAGCCAGCCGCGCCTCGCGATCCGCCCGCACTCGCAGGGCCTCGGAAAGGGTCCGCTGACGCGCCAAGGCATCCGCCAATCGACCCACGAAATGCGCCACCAGGGCGCTCGACGCAGCCATGCCCGCCCACATGCCCCAGAGGTGCCACGCCATGCCGCCCATGGCGTGATCGAGATGACCCAGCGGCAGGTGAAAGGAAAACAGGAGCGCGTACACGGTCATGGCCAATAGGGCCATGGCCCATCCCCAGCGGGAGCCCAAAGCCGACGCGGCCAAGGCCACATGCACGAGGAAAAGGGCCGAGCAGGGATTGGACGGCCCTCCAGTGGCATAGAGCAGGCCCCCCAGCACCAGCGTGTCCAAGGCCAGCACACCGCCCGTCAGCGCCCGGGGTCCCGGTCCCTCTGAATCCCACCAGGCCTGCAGTCCGAGGTTGCTGGCCACCACCACGAGCAACAGGCTCCCGAGCAACCCCAGGGGCAGCTCCAAGCCGAGCCCTTGCCACGCCCATCCGATGAGCAGCCCGTACACGGCCACCGCTGCCCAGCGCAGCCGGATCAACCAGGAGAGGGTGAGGGTTCCTTCGGGGCCCATGCATCGATCCTGCGGCCAGGGGAAGATCGGGCCAAGCCCCCTGCGGCCTTTTGACGCAGAAGGATCATCGGAAGCCTCCCGATTAAAACCGGAGATTGGCCCCTTCCATTCCGCCCGGTAGAATGGCTTTTTCGCCCCAGGGCACCCCCCGAAGGAGATCTTTCATGTCCGTGACCGCGTTGGCTGTGCCGAGCTATGTCAAGAACCAGAAGCTCATCGCATGGGTGGAAGAGGTGGTCGACCTCTGCCGTCCCGCACGCGTGCACTGGTGCGACGGCTCCCAGGAGGAGTACGACCAGCTCTGCCAGATGATGGTGGAAGCCGGCACCTTCAAGAAGCTCAACGAAGCCAAGCGTCCCGGCTCCTTCCTCGCCCTCTCCGATCCCGGCGATGTGGCCCGTGTGGAAGACCGCACCTTCGTGTGCCCTGCGAAGAAGGAAGACGCCGGCCCGAACAACAACTGGGTGGCTCCCGAGGAAATGAAGGCGAAGCTGCGCGGCCTCTTCAAGGGCTGCATGGCCGGCCGCACGCTCTACGTGGTTCCCTTCAGCATGGGTCCCCTCGGCTCCGACATCGCCCACATCGGCGTGGAGCTCTCCGACAGCCCCTACGTGGCCGTCAACATGCGCATCATGACCCGCATGGGCAAGGCCGTGCACGACGTGCTGGGCGATGGCGACTTCGTGCCCGCGCTCCACAGCGTCGGCGCCCCCCTGGCGGATGGCCAGAAGGACGTGGCCTGGCCCTGCAACCCCGACAACAAATACATCTGCCATTTCCCCGAAACCCGGGAGATCTGGTCCTTCGGTTCCGGCTACGGCGGCAACGCCTTGCTCGGGAAGAAGTGCTTCGCCCTGCGCATCGCCTCCACCATGGCCCGCGAGGAGGGCTGGCTGGCCGAGCACATGCTCATCCTCGGCCTCGAGGATCCCAAGGGCGAGAAGACCTACGTCGCCGCCGCCTTCCCCAGCGCCTGCGGCAAGACGAACTTCGCCATGATCCAGAGCCCCGAGCGCTTCAAGGATCACAAGGTCACCACCGTGGGCGACGACATCGCCTGGATCAAGCCCGGCAAGGACGGCAAGCTCTACGCCATCAACCCCGAAGCCGGCTTCTTCGGCGTGGCCCCCGGCACCTCCATGAAGTCCAACCCCAACGCCATGCTCACGATCACGAAGAACACCATCTTCACGAACGTGGCCCTCACCGCCGACGGCGACGTGTGGTGGGAAGGCATGACGGACGAGGTTCCCGACGGCCTCACCAACTGGCAGGGCCAGCCCCACGACAAGTCCAGCGGCAAGCCCGCGGCGCACCCCAATGCCCGTTTCACGGCGCCCGCCTCCCAGTGCCCGACCATCCACCCCAAGGGGGAAGATCCCGCCGGCGTGCCCCTCAGC
>JACXTT010002986.1_pt1 | contig 26437 bp, 13 predicted proteins | sample 9270951 | NCBI WGS metagenome assembly JACXTT01 (sample SAMN15532306, study PRJNA645909) | rock metagenome | isolation source: weathered quartz diorite | place: Puerto Rico | collected 2017-06-21
GACTACAACCCGTCGCAGTCGGATTTCGACCACGACGGCGAGGGGGACGCCTGCGACCTGAACGACGGCCTCATCTATGAATGGCGGGACGATAAGACGAGCGTCACTTGGCAACAGGAGCAGGGGCCGAGTTCGTGGAACCTCTACATCGGCGACCTCTCGGTGTTGAGGGCGACGGGGGTGTACACCCAGGTCCCAGGATCGAACGCGCTGGCGTCTCGCGATTGCGGCGAGGCGTCGACGTTTGCCGCCGATCCGAGCGCGCCCGCGGTGGGACAGACCTCGTATTCGCTCGTCACGGGAGTGACGAGTGGGGTCGAAGGGACGCTCGGCTCGAGCAGCTCTGGGACGAGGCCGAACGCGAATCCGTGTCCGTGAGCTGAACGTTCGTCCATTCGGCGGTTCGCGCGTATAACTTTGCATGAGCGCTCGACGCGCCGTTCAGCTCGCTGTCGTTCTGACCGCCTGGTCCATGTCCGTCGCCGGAAGGCCCAGTCCGCAACCGCTTCCGCCGATGACGCCCGAGGCGTGGCGGGCGGACGTCGAATATCTCGCCAAGGAGCTTCCCGCAAAGCACGCCAACGCTTTCCACGCGATCGCGCGGGAGAAGTTCGACGAGGCGATCGCGGAGCTTCGGGCGAGGGCCGCCACCGCGAACGACGACGAAATGATGGTCGGCCTCCTGCACATCGCCGCGATCGTCGGCGACGGCCACACGGGCGTCGCCCTGCCGTCGACCATCCACCGCCTTCCGGTGGCGATCCTCCTCGTCGGCGACGAGTACAGGATCGCGCGGGCCGCTCCCGCGGCGAAGGACGTGCTCGGCGGCGCCGTCGTCCGCATCAACGACACGCCGATCGCGGAGGTGGACGCCCGGCTGCGCAGCGTCATTTCGCAGGACGAGAGCGACGGGCTCGTTCGTGCGGTGCTCCCGGCACGGATCATCATCGGCGAGGTCCTCCATGGCTTGAAGATCACTCCGGATGCGACACACGCGCGCATCACCGCGACCGTCGGGGGCGAGGAGAAGACGGTCGATTGCGAGCTCGTGCCGGGCGGGACCAACCCCAACGAGTGGCCGCTGGCCTCCACCGCGCCGCCGCCGCTCTTTCGGCGCCACGGAGACGACGCGCTCTACTTCACGTACATCGAATCGGCGAACACCGTGTACGTCAACTTCCGCCGCTACGACGACCTCGCCTCGCGCTCGAAGGATCTTTGGGCCCTTGTCGACTCGAAGCCGGCGGAGAAGATCGTCTTCGATCTCCGCCAGAACGGCGGCGGCGACTACAAGGTCGGCCACAAATACCTGGTCAAGGAGCTCATCGCCCGTCCCAAGCTCCGGCCGTACGTGCTCGTCGGGAACCGTACGTTCTCCGCCGCGATGAACAACGCCGTGCAGTTCCGCACCGAGGCCCACGCCACGCTCGTCGGCGAGCCGATCGGGGAGAAGCCGAACAGCTATCAGGAGAGCGACGAGATGACGCTCCCGAAGTCCAAGCTCGTCGTCTCGTATTCGACCCGGTTCTACAAGTTCGTCCCGGACGACGCGCCGCCGATCGTCGCCCCCGACAAGACGATCGTTCCGACCTGGGACGACTTCGTCGCGGGGCGCGATCCCGTGCTCGACTGGGTGATATCCAAGGAGACCCGCTGAGCCCCGCGTGTTAGCCTCCGCGGGATGGCCGCCGCCACGTGCTCGAGTTGCGCCACGCCGCTCCCCGCGGGGAGCCGCTTCTGCGGCTCGTGCGGGCAGGCGGTCTCGCCCTCCTCGGCGCTCCCGACGATGAACCTTCCTCCCTCGCGCGCGAGAGCCGGGGAGGCTCGCTTCCTCCCGGGCGCCATCCTCGCCGACCGGTATCGGATCGTCGGTCTGCTCGGCCGAGGCGGAATGGGGGAGGTCTACCGAGCCGACGATCTCAAGCTCGGCCAGCCCGTCGCCCTCAAGTTCCTTCCCACGGAGTTCGAGGCGGATGCGGACCGCCTCCAGCGGTTCCTCGACGAGGTCCGGACGGCGCGCCAGATCTCGCACACCAACGTCTGCCGGATCTACGACGCTGGGGAGGCCGACGGGCACCACTTCCTGTCGATGGAATACGTCGACGGCGAGGACCTGGCTTCCTTGCTGCGGCGGATCGGGCACATCCCGAAAGACAAGGCGATCCAGATCGCGCGCCAGCTCTGCGCTGGGCTGGCAGCCTCCCACGAGATCGGCGTGCTGCATCGCGACCTGAAGCCGTCGAACATCATGATCGATGGCAAAGGTCGGGCTCGGATCACCGACTTCGGCCTCGCGGCCTTCGCCGAGCGGATCGATGGCGCGGAGATCCGCTCCGGCACGCCGGCCTACATGGCGCCCGAGCAGCTCGCAGGCCGCGAAGTCACGGTCCGGAGCGACCTCTACGCGCTGGGTCTGGTGCTCTACGAGCTGTTCACCGGAAAGCCCGCGTTCCGCGCCACTTCGGTCGAGGAGCGGCGGAAGGAATGCGAGACGGAGCCGTCGACGCCTTCCTCCGTGATGGACGGATTCGACCCCGCGGTCGAGCGGGTGATCGTGCGCTGCCTCGATCCCGAGCCCGCGCGAAGACCGTCGTCCGCTCTGGCCGTCGCCGCCTCGCTTCCGGGAGGCGATCCGATCGCCGCCGCTCTCGCCGCAGGGGAGACGCCGTCGCCGGAGATGGTTGCGGAGGCGGGGGAGAACGTCGCCGTCCCGCCGGCGCTCTCTTGGGGCGCGCTCGCGGTCTTCGTCCTTTGCGTCCTCACGGTGACCGCCCTCTCGTCGCGAACGTCGCTGATCGGGCTGGTTCCGCTCGAAAAGCCTCCCGAGGTCCTGCGCGAGCGCGCGCGGGAGATCCTGAAGGCCGCCGGGCACGACGCGAAGGCGGTCGACAGCTTGTACGCGTTCGACGCGAATCGTCCCTACCTCGACGACGTGCTCCAGCACGGAAAGGCGGGGCCGTCCCGGTGGGACGTCCTGCAATCGGCGCCTCCGGCTGGAGTCAACTTCTGGTATCGGGAAAGCCCGACGGCGATCGCGCGCGTGTCAGCCGGCAGCCTCGGCGAGTGGATGGACGATCCTCCCGAGACCACGCCCGGCATGGCGCGCGTCGGGCTCGATCCCGAAGGCCGCCTCGTCTCTCTGCTGATCGTTCCCGGGGAGCGCGCCGCCGAAACATCAGCGTCGCCCGAACCCGAATGGGATCCGCTGTTGCGCGCGACCGGAATCGACGAGAAATCGCTGGCGCCGGTGCCGCCCGAATGGGCTCCGCCGGTCTGGGCCGATCGCCGCGCCGCCTGGACCGGCTCGTGGCCGGGAAAGCCGGAGCTGCCCGTCCGGATCGAAGCCGCGGCGGCGCGCGGGCGGCCGGTGTCGCTCAGAATCGTCGAGCCTTGGGCGCGTCCATCGGAGACGACAGTGTCGACGCGGCGGTTCTTGAACCAGGCGTCGCAGCTGCTCGGCGGAGTCATCTACGTCGGCGTCATCGTCGCCGCAGGCTTCGTGGCGCTGCGCAACGTGCGGCGAGGGCGAGGAGACCGGCGCGGAGCCCTCCGCCTCGCGCTGTATCTGGGAACGATCAGGATGCTCTGGTTCCTCGGCGCCCACCACGTCGCGACGGCGCAGGAGACCGATCTGTTTGCCGCCCACCTCGCGTTCTCCATGCTGCGGGTCGGCGTGGCGTACGTCTTCTATCTTGCGATCGAGCCGTACGCCCGGAGACTCTGGCCGCACATGTTGGTCTCGTGGGTCCGGATCCTCGATGGACGATTCCGAGATCCGCTGGTCGGCCGCGACATACTCCTGGGCTCCGCCTGCGGCGCGCTCGTGGCGCTCCTTCAGTCCCTGGAGTGGTGGCTTCCCCCGATGCTCGGCGGGGCGTCGGCGCCTCCGAGGTGGGACTCTTGGGCGTTCGAGGCGCTCCGCGGGACCGTGCCGGCTTTCGTCGCTATCGTGGCCATTCACACGCAACAACTGTTCGAGGTCATCTTTCCGATCACGCTGCTGCTCGTCTTCCGGCTGCTGCTTCGCGGCGATCGCTGGGCAGTTATCGCGGTGTCGATCGTGGCGACAGGTCTCTTTTATCCCGATTCGGGGAGCCTCGTGGCGTACCTCGTGGTCACGACCCTCGCTCTCTTCATCAGCTGGCAGCTCTTGTTCCGCGCCGGATTGCTCGCCTTCGCCATGAGCACCACCGTCTCGACCCTGATCGGCGCCCTGCCTTTGACGTTCGGCGCGGCGGGCTGGTTCGCGGGAGCGACGCTGCTTTCCCTCGGATTCATCGCGGCCCCCGGCGTTTGGGGATTTTGGTCGTCGCGCGCCGGAAGGCCGCTCTTCCGGGACCAGGTGCTCGAGCCGGCACGGGGACGCTGATTCTCCTGACACATCCTGCCCGGCCCGTTCGTCTCCATCACGGTTACCGACGCACGACACAGGGGGCGAGTACGTCCGTCGACGGGTGAGGCTGTCGATGATGAAAAGCTCTTGGTTCTGGGTCGCCGCCGCCGCCCTTGTCGTGGCGGGGGCGTTCGGGTGGGCCCGCGTCCAAAAGGCACGGGACGACGACAAGATCAGGTTCGACACGACGGCGGCCGTCCGCGGCAGGATCGTGGCGAAAGTGACCGCGAGCGGCACGCTGTCCGCCATCGTCACCGTCCAGGTGGGAACCCAAGTCTCCGGAACGATCGCCGCCCTGCACGCGGATTTCAACTCCACGGTGAAGAAGGGGCAGCTCGTCGCGAAGATCGACCCCAGCCTCTTCGAGGCGGCCATGCAGCAGGCGCGCGCCAATCTCGTGGCGGCCCAGGGGAACCTGGCCAAGGCGAAAGCGCAGGCGGCCGATGCCGACCGGCAAGCCAAGCGCAACAAGGAGCTGCTGGATCAAAAGCTGGTCGCCCAGGCCGACTACGACACCGCGCAAGCGACCGCCGACGCCGATCGGGCGGGGGTCGACGCCGCGGCGGGAGCCGTCGAGCAATCGAAGGCGCAGCTCCACCAAGCCGAGGTCAACCTCGCCTACACCGACATCAAGTCGCCGACCGACGGAACGGTGATCTCCCGCAACGTCGACGTCGGACAGACCGTCGCCGCTTCGCTCCAGGCGCCGGTCCTCTTCGCGATCGCGCAGGACCTTTCGAAGATGCAGGTCGACACCAGCGTCGCCGAGGCGGACATCGGAAAGATCCGTCCGGGCATGCAGGCATCTTTCACGGTCGATGCCTATCCGACGGAGCGCTTCAGCGGAACCGTCCGGCAGGTGCGTAACGCCCCTCAAACCGTGCAGAACGTGGTGACCTACGACGCCGTGATCGACGTCAAGAACCCCGACCTGAAGCTCAAGCCCGGGATGACCGCGAACTGCACGTTCGTTTACGCCGAGAAGGACGATGCTCTCCGCGTTCCGAACGCCGCGCTGCGGTTCGTGCCTCCTCCCGAGCTCTTGGCCAAGCTCGATCCAGGCGCCAAGCCCGCGGCGTCCGGCCGAGGAGGTCTCCGCGCCGCGGAGGCCGACGGCGATCCGCACGGCGGCGGCCCCGGCCGCCGTGGACCGCGCGGCGGGGGAGTGGCGTCGACTCGCAAGACCGTCTGGGTGCTCCGGGACGGCAATCCGACGCCGGTCGGCATCCGGGTCGGCATCACCGACGGCTCGCAGACCGAGGTCGCCGACGGCGAGCTGAAGGACGGAGACCTGGTGATCACCGATCTCGCCGCCGGAAGCGCGGCGCGCGCGGTACCGGCGAACCCGCAACAGTCGAACTTCCCGCGGCGCGTCTTCTGAGGCGCATATGAGCTCCGCCTCGAAGACCGCGGCGCCCCTCATTTCCCTCGAGGACGTGACGAAGGTGTACCGCATGGGAGACGTCGAGGTGCACGCCCTTCGCGGCGTGTCGCTCGACGTCGCCGACGGGGAGTTCGTCGCGATCATGGGGTCGTCCGGCTCGGGGAAATCCACGCTGATGAACGTCGTCGGCTGCTTGGACCGGCCGACGAGCGGCCGATACCGGATCGCCGGCGAGGTGGTGTCGAGCCTCGACCGGACGGCGCTCGCGAGGAAGCGCAACCGGATGCTCGGGTTCGTCTTCCAGAGCTTCAATCTTCTTTCGCGAACCTCCGCCCTCGAGAACGTCGAGCTGCCTCTCCTCTACTCGGGAACGCCTACGCGCGAGCGCCGCGCGCGCGCCCGCGAGGCGCTCGAACTCGTCGGCCTCGGCGACCGGATGGACCACCACCCGAACCAGATGTCGGGCGGGCAGCAGCAGCGCGTCGCGATCGCGCGTGCGCTCGTGACTCGTCCCAGGGTGGTGCTGGCGGACGAGCCGACGGGAAACCTCGACTCGGCGACGAGCGCGGAGGTGATGGCGATCCTCCAGCAGCTCAGCCGGAGCGGAATCACGATCGTGCTCGTGACGCACGAGCCGGACGTCGCGCTCTATGCCGCGCGGGTCGTCGTCATGAAGGACGGCCGCGTCCAATCCGACCGCCAGCAAACTCCACTCGTGCCGGCGGTGGCGGAGGAGGCCGTCTCATGAACCCGCTCCAGACGCTGCGCGTGGCCGTGCGCGCTCTCCTGCGCAACAAGCTCCGCTCGTTTCTGACGACGCTCGGGATCATTATCGGGGTCTCTGCGGTCATCGCCATGGTGGCGATCGGCGAGGGGGCGAAGGCCCGCGTCGAGGAATCCTTCGCCTCGATGGGATCGAACCTTCTCGTCGTCCTTCCGGGAAGCACGACCGCGGGAGGGCAGCGCGGCGGCTTCGGCAGCATGCCCACCCTGACGTGGGACGACCTGGCGGCGATCCGCACCGAGGTGCCGACCGTCAAGTACGCCGCGGCCCAGCTTCGCGCCAACGCCCAGCTCCTCTCGGAAGATCAGAACTGGAACACGAGCGTCTACGGCACCACGACCGAGTACTTCCTGATCCGCAACTGGCCGGCGGCTCGCGGCTCCGAGATGACCGAATCCGACGTCGAGACCGGAGCCAAGGTTCTCTTCCTCGGTCAGACCGTGGTGGAGAAGCTCTTCGGCGCGAACGCCGATCCGATCGGCCAGCTCGTGCGGATCAAGAACGTGCCGTTCGAGGTGAAGGGCGTTCTCGCGAAGAAGGGCCAATCGCCGACGGGGCAGGACTACGACGATGCCGCGTTCGTTCCGCTCAAGGCGTATCAGACGAGGATCCAGGGCGGGCTGTCGCAGTTCGTCAACGGGGTCATCTACGTCGGCGCCGTCTCCTCGGAGGCGACGTCCAAGGCCGAGCAGCAGGTGACGAATCTTCTGCGCGACCGGCACCGCATCCGCCAAGGGTCGGACGACGACTTCTCCATCCGCAATCTGACCGAGCTGGCGAGCGCGCAGGAGCAGGGGACGAAGACGCTCACGACGCTTCTCGCGTCGATCGCCGCGGTCTCCCTGCTGGTCGGCGGGATCGGGATCATGAACATCATGCTGGTCTCGGTGACCGAGCGGACGCGCGAGATCGGCATCCGAATGGCGGTCGGCGCAAGCCCGGCGAACATCCTCGCCCAATTCCTGGTCGAGGCCCTGACGCTCGCCATCGCGGGCGGCGTCATCGGCATCGCCCTCGGCCTGCTTACGGCTCGAAGGCTCGCGGACCAGTTCGGCTGGCCGGTGCTCGTCCGGCCGGACATCATCGCCGTCGCGGTTGCCTTCTCCGCTCTGGTCGGCGTCGTCTTCGGGCTCTACCCGGCGCGCAAGGCGTCGCGCCTCGACCCGATCGACGCCCTACGGTTCGAGTGACGATTTCCCGGCCCAGTGTTCGGGGGGCAGACCACCATTCAGTTCGAAGCGCGGGAAAACTAACTTAACCAGGTGTCTTCAATATCGGGGCAGTTCCAGAACGCTACGGGCATGCGACAGGCGACGCCGCTATGCGGACGTCACGTCCCGGTTGCTCGGCGCCGGTCCATTGACTGTAGCTTCCGTTCTTGCAAACGCGCTGGGCGCGCACTAGGTAGTAGAAACCCTGGTCCACCGCAGGCGAGGAATCGTCACTCGTTGCAGTGTCAGCCGAGTCGTTCTCGAGACACCCCAATAACGAAGTTGCGAAGTCGCCGTTTCCAGCCCGAAGCGTTGTAAGGTCACCGCGTACGACGTCGTATCTGTCCGCGCCGACAACAGCCGCCCAGTTGAACTGGTTCTTCGGCGGCCCCGCAACGAAATTTATGATGTTCGCTGGTGTGGTGATTCCGTTGTCGACTGTTCCATCGCAGTCGTTGTCGAACCCGTCGCAGATGTCGACGGCACCAGGGTGAATCGCCGGGTTTCCATCGTTGCAATCCCCCCCACATTCGGTGAAGCCGTCACCATCGTCGTCACGCTGATCGCCAGCCACCCACCGTCCGCCGCTCGATACGGCCTGATTGTCGTCCCTGCCTCCCCAAATGATGGCCTGCGAGCCGGTCCACACTATTGTGTGCCACTCTCGCGGAGAGGCGGCGCCCGTCGTCGACATCGGGCTCCACGTGTCGGATGCCGGAAAGTACTGAGCGCCTGTGCTGAGCACGCCAGTAGAAGCACAATTGGCCACGCCTCCCCAGATCAACATTCTGTCGCCGGCCCATGTCGCAGCGCTTAAGCATCGGGCGCTCGGCACTCCGGCGTTCGACATTGAACTCCACTGGTCGGCAAGCGGATCGTAGCGTCCCCCATCGACGACGGTCCCCGAATTGGCGAGTCCGCCCCACACGAGCATTTTGTCGCCGGACCAGACACTGAGAGCGCCCTCGCGTCCCACCGGGGCCCCGCTTTGCGACATCGGTGACCATGTGTTGCCGATCGGATCGTATCGGCTACCCGACTGGAGCCGAGTGAATGATGAATCCCTGCCGCCCCATATCAGCATTCGGCTCCCGGTCCATTCCGCGACGTGCTTCTTACGTCCGCTCGGCGCGCTCGCGGTCTGCGTTGTCGTCCATGAATCAGCGATCGGGTCGTACTGACCACCTGTGCCAATAATCTGCGACGGGCAACAAGTTTCTCCTCCCCAGACGATCATGCGCGTCCCCGTCCACACGGCGGTGTGCGAGCCGCGCGCTGTTGGCGCACCCACAGTCGATGTCGGTGACCACGCGTCGGTCTCGGGATCGTAACGACCGCCGCTGTTGACAGTCTGGTTGCTCGCGTGTTGCCCGCCCCAGACGATCATCCGATCACCGGTCCAGAGCATACTGAACAGGTGCCGCCCTTCGGGCACACCTGTCATCGAAGTGGGGCTCCACGAATCTATGACCGGATCGTACCGACCGCCGGTCTGTGATTCCAAGTCCGATCCCCAGACAATCATGTAGTTTCCCGTCCACACCGAGCGATGGCCGTACCGTGCGTCAGGCCGGCCGCCGGGAGCTGCCGGGGTCCAGGTGTCCGTCACGGGATCGTACCGACCGCCGTCCTCCTGGAAACCTGAGGGACCGGACCCACCCCAGACAATCATCCGATTTCCGCTCCAGACAGCACTCGCGTCGAGGCGATTGGTGGGGGCACCGAGCGTCGTCGTTCGGTGCCATGTATCCGTCGAAGGGGTATATCTCGCACCACTGTTGAGGTATTGCTCACGGTCGGGGTCATAGCCGCCCCAAACGATCATCTCACTTCCGTTCCAGACACTCATGTGATCGTGGCGTGGCGTGGGCGCGCCCGTAGGAGACAGCGGCTTCCACGTATCGGAGACTGGATCGTAGCGGCTGCCGTCTCCGCTCGCCTGGCCACCAGACGTTGCGCCGCCCCAGACAATCATCTCGCTCCCCGTCCAGATCGCGGTGTGGACCCACCGGGCCGTGGGGGCCCCCAGGAGGTTAGTCGGCAGCCACGAATCGGACGCGGGGTCGTACTGACCGCCCGTGCCGAGCAATTCGCCCAAATCGCCTTCACCTCCCCACACGATCATTCGCGTGCTCGCCCAGACGGCGGTGTGAGAAACGCGTCCCACCGGTGCGCCTAGAGTCGAGGTGTTCGTCCATGAATCCGATACCGGGTCGTACTGACCTCCGGAGTTTAGGACGTGGTCGGAACTGCCGCCCCAGACCACCATCGTCGTTCCGGTCCAGACCGCAGTGTGCCCTCCCCGCGCCTCGGGGGCGCCCACCATCGAAGTCGGCGTCCAAGTGTCAGTGACCGGATCATAGCGGCCGCCGCTGATGCCGCCACCCGAGCCACCCCAAACCACCATCAAGCTTCCGGTCCAAACCGCAGTGTGGCCATTGCGTGCCGATGGTGCCCCCGCGGTCGCAGTTGGGGTCCACGTGTCAGTTGCCGGATCGTATCGCCCACCGCTGTTTACGGAAACGGAGGAACTCAGACTCCCGCCCCAGACAATCATTTCGCTTCCAGTCCAGACAGTGGACCGGAGGGAGCCACCCTCCGGGGTGCTGTCGAGCGAGCGATTGTCCCAGGTATTGTCCGCTCCGCAAAACGCGGCGCCTGAATCAGGTTTCTTGGAGATTGTCGTCCGCGGCAGCGGCGCATCCAGCGCCACAGTTCTTACCGATGACGGATTGAGGCCGTCCTGCACCTCACGCCACCAGCTATCCCACGTCCGCTTCGCGACGCGCCACGCGGCAACGTCAATGGCCGACGCACTCCCGTCGAGAGGCGTTTCGAACACGAATGCATCGTCGTCCTCGATCAGGGGCGTGGGGCCGCCGTGAGCGGAGCGCAGCCTCCCGACGATTCGTCGGAATTCTTCGTCGCCGACGAAGCGCAATTGAACCTGTGATTGCGAGACCGGCTCCGAACTCCGGCGATCGTAGCGCACCAAACGCCGGCGCGGATCGCGTGGGTCTGCTGTCCCCGACGACACCGCGTCTCGCAAGACGACCGCCGCGTTGCGCGCGGCCGCGTGGATTCTCCCGTCTCTCGAAAAGAAACTCCTTGCAAGCCGCTCGGCGAGCACCGGGCGGACGAGGCACTCTTGGATGAGGACCGAATCGTCGTCGAGCGCTGCTTCGAGTTCCACGAGCCTTTCGGTCATCCGCGAGAGGGAAGTCATCCGTCGGAGTTCTCGTTGCAACGCAGCCGCTGTGATCGGAGTCGACCAATAGCGATCGACCGCCGCTGAAAGTCGCAGCGAGCGGAGCACCTTCTCGCGAATCACACGCGCTGGTACGGCGAGTTCGAAGGGACGCGTCGCGCCGAGCTGGTGTCGATAATAGACACGTTCAATCGCCTCCTGAGCCTTGACACGTTCTTCGAAGCTCAGGTCGCGCGCTATCGCGTGTGAAGCCGTGACGTTCACAGCGATCACGGTCAAAAGGCAGACGAATGAGTTCCTCATGATCCCCCTGGTTCTGCTCATGTACGCCGGCCGCAAGCGCGCGTCAAGTTCTGAGTCCCACCGCAGCCCCTCGAACCGGACAGAGTTGGTTGTACGTGCTGATCGGGAATCGCACCTATTCGGCGGCGATGAACAACGCAGTCCAATTCCGGGGCGAAGCGCAAGCGATGCTCGTCGGCGAGCCGATCGGAGAGAAGCCGAACAGCTATCAGGAGCGGGACGAGATGACCCTTCCCCACTCGAAGCTCGTTTTGGGGTATTCGACCAAGTTCTACAAATTTCAGGCGGACGACGCGCCGCCGCTCGTCACGCCCGACAAGACGATCGTTCCAACCTGGGACGATTTCCTCGCGGGTCGCGACCCCGTGCTCGACTGGGTGCTGGCGCAGTAGGAGTCGGGACGCCGTCCGCTACGCCGCGCTCTCCAGGAACAGCTCGCCTCGAGCGTCGTCGAATCCGAACAGCTCGGCGTATCGCCCCCACCCGATCGCGACCTCGAGCTGCTCGCGCGCCCGATCCTCGCCGAACTCCGCTGCCAGCTCGTCCAAGAAATATTGGTCCGCGACCCGCTGGTTGTCGTCTCTCTGGAGCGTTTCGTAGATCCACGCGATGGTCGGCAGCCTGAGGACGCGCCCGGCGATCAGCTCCTTGCGGGTCAGAATCGAGGCTTCGGAAAACGTCTTGCCAATCGCCGTGAGCTGCACGTCGCCCTCGTGGACCGTGCAGAATCCAATCAGCTCCGCCGATTCGATCACGGGGAGCACGACGTCGAGGTCCATCTTCAGCTCGTCCGCCAGGACGTAGAGATCTTGCCGGCCGCCCTCGGCGGCGATTCTCTCGACGAACCCGGCGAGCGCGTTCAAGCGCGCCCGAGGGAGCAGGCGGGTTCGGCCCGGCTGCCCGGGGGCCGTCCCGAGGGACTCGGCCTCGATCCGGGTCTTGCCGGCGACGTCGGCGTACACCTTGTCGACGAGAGCGTTGAACGCCGTGTCCTTTCGCCGCCGTGGGTGACGGAGCGTCACCGCGGTCTCGCCGACGATGTGCCCCGGATCTTTTCCCATCACGACGATGCGGTCGCCCATCGAGACCGCTTCTTCGATGTTGTGCGTGACCAGGAGTATCGCCTGGGTCGGGAGGGTCTTGTCGAGCCAGAGCTCCATCAGCTCTCCTCGGAGCGCCTCCGCCGAGAGGACGTCGAGCGCGGAGAACGGCTCGTCCAGGCAGAGGAGCTCAGGCTCGACGGCCATGGCCCTCGCGAACCCGACCTTTTGCCGCATGCCTCCCGAGAGCTCTCTCGGGTAGGCGGACTCGAAACCGTCGAGACCCACCATGTCGATCAAGCGGGCAGCCCGAGCGTGTCGCTCGGCGCGATCGACGCCCCGCGCCTTCAGCGCGACCTCGACGTTTTCTTCCACCGTGAGCCACGGGTAGAGCGCGAACGTCTGGAAGACGATCGTCGCGTGAGGATTGACCCCCTCGAGCGGCGTTCCTCGGTACAACACGCGCCCTGCCGTCGGCGCGTTGAGGCCCGCGATGATCCGAAGGAGCGTCGACTTGCCGCAGCCCGAGGGGCCGAGAAGGCACACGAACTCGCCTCTCCGGATCTGCAGATCGATGCCCTCGACGGCGAGAAACGTCCTCGACGCGCGGCCGTAGGACTTCGAGATCCCCTCGAGCGACAAGAGCGCGGTTTCCGATGCGACGGTCATCGCTCACTCCATCCTGTAGCGGTCTTCGGCAACCCGATACAGTCTCAGCCAAAACGTTCGGTTGATAAGCACGACGACACTGACGAGGAGCAGCGTGCCGGCCAGAAGGAGGGCGTACCGTCCGTCGTCGGTCGCCTGGGCGATCAGAGCGCCGACGCCCGTCGTGGCGTGCGTGGCTCCACCGAACTCGACCCGCTCGGCGATGATGCTCGCGTTCCACGCGCCTCCGGACGCGGTGATCGCCCCCGTCACGACGTAGGGGAAGATGGCGGGCAGCACGAGCGTCCTCCATCGCTCCCATCTCGACAACCGGAGGAGCGACGACATCGCGCGCAGATCTTGAGGGATGGCCGTCGCCCCGGCGATGATGTTGAAGAGCAGATACCACTGCGTGCCCAGCAACATCAGGGTGACCGCCGCGATGTTGAGGCCTCCGGGCACGCGGAGCAGCCCAAGAAGTAAGACCGGGAACAAAGCCGTGGCCGGTATGGACGCGGCGACCTGGACCGCCGGCTGAAGTACGGTCGCCAGCCTGCGGTTGGTCCCGATCGCGACCCCCACCGGGATCGTCCAGAGGAGCGCGAGCGCGAGGGAGCCCGCCACCCGGGCGAGCGTCGCCGCGATCCCGACGGCGAGGCTCTTCCAAGCCGCGACGTCGAGCGTCGCGAGCAGCGCGATCGCCCGCCAGCCCAGGTAGACGACGACCGCGCCGGCGAGCGCCCCGCCGACGACGAGAGGGATCGGAACGCGCTCCTTCCTGGCGGGGGGCTCCGGCGGCGCGCATGGGCCGAGCCGGTTGCGCAGTTCGCCGTCAACCCGCTCGGCAACGCGGGTCGACGGTTTGTCGAGGGCTTCCACGATCCTGGAATGCGACATCAGCTCCCGGAACCAGGACTGCTGCGGCTCGTCGCCCTCGCTCATCTCGAGCTTGAACTTCTCGGCCCAGGAGAGGACCGGCCTCCAGACGAGCTGATCGAGCGCGACGATCACCGCCACGAGCGTCGCCACCCCCCAAGCGACCGCGCGGAGATCCCCGGCGCTTGCCGCCGTCTGGAGATACGACCCCAATCCGGGAAGACGGAAATCACGCGCGCCGACGCGGAAGGACTCGGCGGCCATCAGGAAGAACCACCCACCCGACCAGCTCATCATGCTGTTCCAGATCAAGCCGATCGCGGCGAAGGGGAGCTCCAGCGTCTTGAGCCTCAACCAAGGATCGAACCGGAACACGGCCGCCGCCTCGCGCAGCTCCAAGGGGATCGTCGTCAGCGATTGGTAGTAGCTGAATGTCATGTTCCAAGCCTGCGACGTGAAGATCAGCACGACGGCCGCCAGCTCCGAGGCGAAGCCCGGAGGCAGGACAGAGCTCAGTCCGAGAAGCACGACGGGAAGGAACGAGAGAATCGGAACGCTTTGGAAGACGTCCAAGAGAGGCATCAGGACGATCTCGGCCGTGCGGCTTCGCGCTGCGGCGTAGCCGTAGCCGAAAGTGAACGCGAGAGAGAGGACGTACGCCCCCAACATGCGCAAGACGGAAAGGAGGGCGTACCAGGGCAGCGCCCGTGGGGCGAGCGCGATCGCGGGGCCGGCGACCTCCTGAGGCCCCCTGAACGCCAGCCGAGCCGCGACGTAGAGGACTCCGGCGATCGCGACGAGGATCGCCCCATCGGCGAGCGTGAAGGCCGTCGTGCGCGGAAATGCCGGACTAAAACGAAAACGCTTCATCACGAGAACAGCGGCCGCTGCGCACCTTGTCGCGCCGGAGCCCTGAACTTCGACGTGTCGTGGGTCGGGCGCGTGTCGTTCAGGTGGAGCCGGCGGCAGGCAACCTGGAAGCGCTTCCGCAGGAGATCGGCGTAGGGCCCGTGCCCGCGCATGCGCTCGCCGAATCGGGGATCGTTGAGCCGGCCGCCGCGCATGTCGCGGAGGAGCGAGAGCACGTGCTCGGCTCGCTGCGGGTAATGCGCATGGAGCCACTCGACGAACAGGTCCTTCACCTCGTAGGGGAGGCGCACGAGGATGTAGTTCGCCCACCGGGCGCCCGCGGCGACGGCGGCCTCGAGGATCCTCTCGAGCTCGGCGTCGTTCAAGGCCGGGATCATCGGCGAGGCGAGGACGCCCACCGGCACGCCCGCATCGGCGAGCGCCCGCATCGCCTCGAGCCTCTTGTGCGGTGCGGCGGCGCGCGGCTCCATCGTTCGCGCCAGCGCCGGGTCGAGCGTGGTCACCGAGAAGTTCACGCTGGCGAGATCGTCCCTGGCCATCGAGGAGAGCAGATCCAGATCGCGGAGCACGGCCGTCGATTTCGTGACGATCGTCACGGGGTGCCTGTGCTCGTGAAGCACCTCGAGCACCGAGCGCGTGATCCCCAGCTCGCGCTCCACGGGCTGATAGGGATCGGTGTTCGCCCCCAGCGCGAGAATCGCACAGCGGTAGCCGGGCTTTCCCAGCTCGTCGCGAAGCAGCCGCGCGGCGTCGGGCTTCGAGAAGATCTTCGTCTCGAAGTCCAGCCCGGGCGAAAGGCCGAGGAACGAGTGGGTCGGCCGCGCGAAGCAGTAGATGCAGCCGTGCTCGCATCCTTTGTACGGGTTGATCGAGCGGTCGAAGCCGACATCGGGGGAATCGTTGCGAGCGATGATCGTGCGCGTCCTCTCGGGGATGACCGTCGTCTCGAGGCGACGCGGCGGCTCATCGGTGGGCTCGACGTCTTCGAGCGGCTCGCGCGTGAACCGCTCGAATCGACCGGAGGGGTTCGAAACGGCGCCCCGGCCCTTTCGCTGATTCCCCGATGGGGTTGGTTGCATATTAATAAGGATATAGCGAAAGTGGGACGAAAGCTAGGCGACGCGGACACGACCCCTGATTTGGGCGGGAATTCTCGGCTCGGGGGTCAGCACACCCTGCAGGTTGAGAGGATCGGTTGCCGCGACCTCGAGTCCCCGCCCTGCGTCCCGCTTTTCGAGCGGAGAACCCGGCGGTCGCGCTTCCAAGCGTCGGCGCCGGCGCATCAGGTCGATCGCCTCGGGGCGGGCGAACTGCTCGCCGGAGAAGCGCTGGACGAAACGCCCGCCGCGGATCTCACCTCGAAGCTCCAGATGGCGGTACACGCGGACGAGATCCCGCCAGAACACCGGCGCGCGCTCGCGCTCGATCAGGCGGCGGAAGACGACCCCATAGCGATCGAGGAGGCGATGCGCGAAGAATTCGATCTGCGATTCCGTGGCCGCGGCCGGTCCCGCTGAGCCTGCGGCATCGTCGCGAAAGTGCGACCAGCGCCCCGGAGAGACGAGCGGCGCCCGCGCCATGACGCCGCGTCGCTTGCTCGGCGGGGTGATCAGCCGGCGCAAGCCGCCGAACGAATCGCACGTGACGCGCCCGTGGCCGATCAACTGGCTCAAGCCCATCTCGAAGTGCGAGGGGAGCAGCCCCGAAGCGCGCTCCAGCTCCTGCGTGAAGCTCGCGCCGCGCGCGTCGAGCACCGCGAGGATCGACTTCGCGTAGGTCGAAAGGCTCGAGTCGTCCGGCCTGAGCGCGGCGAGCGACTTCCACATCTCGATGTCGTCGCGCAAGAGCAGGCAGAGCGGCGTCACGCGGACCGGCGAATCGCCCGCGCCCCAGAGGCGGCCCCACACCACTTCGCCGGTCAGCGTGAGGTGATCGAGCGTGTCGGGACGGAAGTCGCGCAGCCGGGCGCGCAGGAGCGCCGCTTCCCATTCGGCCGCGGGAGCCTCGAAGCCGGCCAGCTTTCGGATGACCTCATGGAGCCCGCGCGGTCCTTCGAGCTTGAAGCCCGGATCGGCGTGCTGCCAGCAGGAGAGGAACCGCCAGAGCTCGGCGGCGGTGACCGGCTCGATCTCGCGGCGGAGCCGGTCGAGGGTGTAGCGATGGATGCGCGCGAGAAGACGGCGCTCACACCAGGCCGGGCGCCCCTCGATCCTGCAGCGCAGGACGACGCCCTCGACTTCGAGCGCGACCAGAAGAGGCTGATCGGCGTCGCTCGGATCCAGGAGAGGACCGGTCGCCTCCAGGCGTCCCTTGAGGACGGCTTTGGGATCCCGCGTCGCGTCGGCCGCATGCCAGCGATCGTCTTCGAGCAGGACGCAGCCGTCGTTGCGGAGCTCCGCCAGCCAATCGGACCAGCCGGATCGCTCGGCCTCGGCGACGGTCGCATAGCCCATCCACTGGAGCGCCTCGTGGACCTCCTCCGCGCTCTCGGGCGCAGGCCACGCCTCCTCGCGGACCCGGGACACCGCCTCGGGGTCCAGGGCGCCCAGGACGTCCGCGGTCTTGACGTCAAGCGTGCGCCGGGACGCGACGGCTCGCGTGCGGCGCTCTTCCAGTGGAGCATCATCGAGAAACGCGTAGGGCATGGCGTTCAGAATGCCCCGCGCGAAGGCGGACGGCTCCGTCGTGTCGACGGCGACGGTGTGGATCTTTCCGGCGCGAAGGTCGCGAAGCACGTCCAAGAACCCTTCGGCGTCCATCGCTTCGGTCAGGCAGTCCTCGATGGTCTGGCGGACGATCGGGTGATCCCACGGCACGGGCAGCTCGGATTCGGGCAGGGTCTCGGGGCACGCGAGCACTTGAGGGAACGCCCCGACCAAGAGATCCTCCGCCCGCATCCGCAAGAGCGCCGTGGGCACTCGCTTCCCGCCGTGCTGCGTCCGCGGCAAGAGAAGGGCGCGCGTCGCGTTCCAGCGCCACCGCGTGCCGAACATCGGCGCCGCGAGCAGAGCCTGAACGAGCAAGTCGTGCGCCGTGTCCGGATGGAGGTAGTCGAAGACCTCCTCCAACGGGAAGCTGTGCTGCGGCCCGAGGGAGAGCACGATCGCCTCTTCGTTGGCCGCCGCTTGCAGCTCGAACCCGAACCCGCGGCAGAATCGCTTGCGGAGCGCGAGGCCCCAAGCGCGATTGATCCGTCCGCCGAAAGGGGCATGCACGACGAGCTGCATCCCGCCCGACTCGTCGAAGAATCGCTCGGCGATGACCCGGCGAGGCGTCGGGACGGTCCCGAGGGCGCTTCTTCCCTCCTCGAGGTACTCGGATAGCTCTGTCGCCGCGGCGCGCGGCAGGCCCGCCTCGCGCTCGCTCCAGGCAGGATCGAGGGCCTGCTCACGGACCCGGCCGATCGCCTCCGCCAGCTCGCGCGTGCGCGCGGGGGCCTCACCGAACCAGAAAGGGAGCGACGGCGGCGCGCCTTGCGCGTCCGCGACGCGGACGATTCCCGGCTCGACCTTGAGAATCCGCCACGAGGCGTTTCCGAGCTGGAAGACGTCGCCGCCGTTCGACTCGATGGCGAAGTCCTCGTCGAGCGATCCCACCTGAATGCCTTCGGGCTCGAGGAGGACCTGAAACTGCCCCGTGTCCGGGATCGCGCCGCCGGCCGTGAGAGCGGTGATGCGAGCGCGCTTCGTCGCCCGGAGGCGCCCGTGAATGCCGTCGCGATGCAGGAGCGCGGTGCGCCCCGCGGTGTGGAGGGCGGTCACGGCGTCGAAGTCCTCCCGCGTCAGATCGCGGTACGGCCACGCGCGGCGGAAGACCTCGTAGAGCCGGGCCTCGTCCCAGGGCTCGGCGACGCACGCTGCGACGATTTGCTGCGCGAGGATGTCCAGCGGGTGCCCCGGCTGCGGCGTGCGGTCCAGCTCGCCCCGCCGGATCGCGTCGACCAGGGCGGTCGCCGTCACGAGGTCGTCCCGCGTCAGCGGAAAGATCCGCCCCTTCGGCGTGCGCGAGAGCGCGTGGCCGCTCCGGCCCACCCGCTGGAGCAGCGTGGCGATCGACGCCGTGACGCCCGCCTGAAGGACGAGGTCGACCTCGCCGATGTCGATGCCCAGCTCGAGAGACGAGGTCGCGACGAGAGCGCGCAGCGAGCCCGCCTTCAGCCGTGCCTCGGCCTCGAGCCTCCGCTCGCGCGCGAGGCTCCCGTGGTGGCTCGTCACCTGACCGTCGCCGAGCACCGCGCTCAACCGCGCCGCGACGCGCTCGGCGAGCTTGCGCGTGTTGACGAAGACGAGCGTCGTCCGGTGCTCGCCGATCAGAGCGGCCATCCGCGAGACGATCTGGTCCCACGTCTCGTGCGAGCACGCCGTCTCGAGCGGACCGTCGGGAATCTCCACCGCGAGATCCAGGTCGCGCCGGTGGCCGACGTCGACGAGCTCGCACTCCCGATCCCGACCCACGAGAAGGCGGCTGACGTCCTCGATCGGCTTCTGAGTCGCCGACAGGCCGATCCGCTGGAGAGGTCCCGGCACGAGCGCGCTCAGGCGCTCGAGCGAGAGCGCGAGGTGCGCGCCGCGCTTGCTGCCGGCGACCGCATGGATCTCGTCGACGATCACGGTTCGGACCGAGTCGAGCATTCTCCGGCCGCCGTCGCTGGTCAGCAGGATGTAGAGCGATTCCGGCGTGGTGACCAGGATGTGCGGCGGCTTCTTGGCCATCGCCGTCCGCTCGCGCGGGGGCGTGTCGCCGCTCCGCACGAGAACGCGCACCGCGGGAAAGCCCGGCTCGAGCTCCCGGAGCTCGGCCAGCGGGCGCTCCAGGTTTTTCTGGACGTCGTTCCCCAGCGCCCGGAGGGGGGACACGTAGAGGATCTGCGTTCGATCCGGAAGATCGGGCCCCTGCCTCAGCAGCTCGTCGATCGCCCAGAGGAACGCCGCGAGAGTCTTTCCCGTCCCGGTCGGCGCGGCGATCAGCGTGTGCCGTCCGGTTCGAATGCGAGGCCATCCCTCGGCCTGCGGGGCCGAGGGGGCGCCGATCCGCTCGGCGAACCAGCGACGGATGATGGGATGGAAAGGCGCGAGCGGCATGCTCCATGATAGTAGATTGTGCCGATGCCGGTCGCGCCAGGAACCCAATTCGGTCCGTACCAGATCACCGCGGGGCTCGGCGCCGGCGGAATGGGGGAGGTGTACCGCGCTCGCGATCCCCGTCTCGAGCGGGACGTCGCGATCAAGGTCATCCGGGCGGGGCTGCTGGCGGAGCCCGAGGTGCGTCGCCGCTTTCGCGGCGAGGCGACGGCTCTCTCGCGCGTCAATCACCCGAACGTCGCGTCGGTGTACGACGTGGGCGAGCAGGGCGATATGGATTTCCTCGTCATGGAGCTGATTCCCGGCGAGAGCCTCGCCGAGCGCCTCCGGTCCGGGCCGCTGCCCGCTACCCACCTGCTGCCCCTGGCTCTGCAGCTCGCCGAGGGAATGGCCGCCGCTCACGAAGCTGGAATCATCCATCGCGATCTCAAGCCGGCCAACGTTCGTGTGACTCCGGAGGGGCGCCTCAAGATCGTCGACTTCGGCCTTGCGCGGGAGCTCGAGACCCCAGGCGGCTCCGAGCTGGCGGCGACGATCACGAGCGCGGGAACGACCGCCGGCACGCTCGCCTACATGGCGCCCGAGCTGCTCGGCGGAGGCCGGGCCGACGCACGGTCCGATGTTTTCGCTCTCGGCATCGTGCTCTACGAGATGGCCACCGGGCGACACCCGTATCCGACCGAGTCGGTGATCGCGCTCGTCAACGCGATCGCCAACCGCCCTCCGGCCGCCCCTCGGACGATTCGCGACGATCTTCCCGAAGGATTCGACGGAGTCGTCCTCTCGGCGATGCGCGCCGAGCCGTCGCGGCGCCCCGCGACCGCGGGGGAGGTGCTCGCCGAGCTCCGCGGCCTGGCCGCTTCCGACACCGCCCGGCCGAAGGCCCGGCCGCCGAGACGTTCGAAGCGCGGCCGCGTCCGGTCGCTCGCCGTGCTTCCTCTCGAGAACCTCTCCGGCGATGCCGGTCAGGATTTCTTCGCGGACGGGATCACCGAGGCTCTCATCGCCGATCTCGCGAAGATCGAGGGGCTGCGCGTGATCTCGCGGACGTCGGCCATGCGCTACAAGAACGCGCGGCTGCCCCTTCCCCAGATCGCGGCCGAGCTCTCGGTCGACGCCGTGGTCGAAGGCACCGTGATCCGGGCCGGGGACCGGGTCCGCATCACGGCGCAGCTCATCCACGCCGCCAGCGACACGCTCCTCTGGGCCGAGAGCTTCGATCGGGATCAGAGCGACATCCTGACCCTGCAGAGCGACGCGGCCCGCGCGATCGCCGGCGAGATCCGGGTCAAGCTGACGCCGCGCACGCGCGAGCGGCTCGCCGTCGCCCGGCGCGTGAATCCCGCCGCCTACGAGACCTACCTGCGCGGTCGACACCTGATGAATCGCCGGACCGAAGAGTCCCTGTTGAGAGCGATGGACCACTTCCGTGCGGCGATCGATCTCGATCCGACCTATCCCCTCGCGCACGTCGGTCTGGGGGACGTCCACAATCTCCTCGGATATCACAGCCTCCGCGCTCCCGGGGAGTCGTTTCCCCGCGCCAAGGCGGCCGCCTTGCGCGCCCTCGAGATCGACCCCGACGCGGGGGAGGCGCACACGTCGCTGGCCTACGCGCTCCACTATCACGACTGGGACTGGACCGCCGCGGAACAGGAGTATCGCCGGGGTCTCGATCTGAGCCCGTCGTACCCGCAGGCCTCGCTCTGGTACCTGAACCTCCTCGCGTCCCGGGGACGGTTCGACGAGGCGCTCGAGCAGAGTGCTCGGACCGTTGTCCTCGATCCGCTCGCCGCGATCGGTGCGATGTCGGAGTCGTGGATCTTGTACTTCATGCGCGACTACGATCGTGCGATCGCGGTGTACGAGCGCGCGATCGCCATCGACCCGGGTTTCGCGGCCGGGTACCTGTGGGGCTCGTGGTCGTGCATCCTGGCGGGCCGCCACGAGCAGGCGGTGACGATGATCAAGACCGCCCTGTCGCTGGCCCGTCAATCTCCCATGATGTCGCTGACGCTGGCTTACGCCCACGCCTACGCCGGAGACCAGACGCGAGCCCGAGAGATTCTCGACGAGATGCTCGCGCTCCAAGAGCAGCGCCACATCCCGGCGTACCTCGTCGCGATCGCGTACGACGCGCTGGGGGAGAGCGCCCGCGCGTGGGACTGGATGGAGCGCGCCCTCGCCGAGCGCTCCCATTGGCTCGTGTTCCTCGACGTCGACGCGCGGTTCGACGGATTCCGGGGAGACCCGCGGTACGCCGGATTGCGGAAGGCCATCGGCCTCTAGGCGTCGTTCCCCAAATCCGTCGATCCCAAGGCTTTCCGGGGCTCTCTTCCCTCGGCCGGCGTGAATGGCTTGACTACAATTGTAAGCGCACGTATGCTTCCGGCTGACTACACCTGTAGTCCGGAGGCTCCGTGACCCTCTCGCTCGTCGTCAAGGTCGTCCTGGAGGGAGCCGTCCTCGCCGTGCTCGTCGCCGTTCTGTGTGCGCTCTTCCCGCGCCTTCGCCCCGCGCACCGCGCCCTGCTGTGGTGGATGGTCAGCGCGAAGCTCCTCTTCGGGCTCTTGCCGTTTCCCGCGGTGCCGATCGCTGCGCTTCCCGCAACGACGGTCGCCTCGTCTGCGCCGGCCGCGCCGCTCGAGGCGAGCGTCGACTCCACGCCCCCGCCCGCCGAAGCGCTGGTCTCCGGCTCCTCGCGTTCTCTGGTCGCCGCCTCGATCTGGCTGACCCTCGCGATCGCGCTCGCCCTGATGGCGATCCCCAGCTGGCTCAGCGTGCGTCGCCTCGTGGGCCGGGGACGGCCTCTGGACGACGATGCCTCGAATCTCGCGATCGCGAGAGCGTGCGCGTCCGCCGGCCTGCGTCGTGCGCCGCGCGTTCTTTCCGTCGCCGGCCTGGATGCGCCGATGGTCGCAGGTCTGCTCCGGCCGGCGGTGCTGCTCCCGGCCGACGGACTCTCGAGACTGGCGCCCGGCGAGCTCGAGATGACGCTCGCCCACGAGATGGCGCACGTCGCGCGCGGCGATCTGTGGCTCGGCCTCGTGCCGGCGATCGCGCGGCGCCTCTTTTTCTTCCACCCGGCGGCTTGGATCGCCGAGCGGGAGCACGCCATCGCCCGAGAGGCGGCCTGCGACGAGATCGTCCTCGGCCGCCCGGGCGCCGACGCCTTCGTCTATGGACGGCTGCTTCTTCGCGCCGCGACTCGCCGCGCCGCCGCGACCGCGATCCCGATGTCCCCACATTCGATGCTCCGAAGGAGGCTCGAGATGATCGAATCCACGTTGCGCCGCGCCCCGATCGGCCGCGCCGGCTGGGCGGTCGTCGCCCTGGCGGCGCTCGCTTTCGTGCCCGTACGCCTTCTCGCGAGGGACTCGGACGAGCCGCGTTGCCTCGACATCGGCTCGTCGAAGGACAACGCCTACGTCGTCACCGAGGGCCGCAGCCACTCCTCCTGCGGCGACGTGGACGACATCCGCATGGCCGACCGGGAGCGCCAAGGCGGAAGGGATGTCGTCTGGTTCCGTCTCGGCGATCAGGAGTGGGTTGTCCGCGACCCCGCCGTCGTCGCCGAAGCCCAGCGGCTCTTCCAGAGGGTCGGCGAGATCGGCGCGCAACAGTCCGAGGTCGGAGCGAAGCAATCGCGCATCGGAGAGGAGCAATCCAAAATCGGGGGCGAGCAGGGGGAGATCGGCCAGCGCCAGGCGAAAGCGGCGCTCGAACAGGCGGAAGTCGAGCTGCGCCGGGCCGAGCAAGACCTGGTCCGGGACCAAACGGAGCGGGCCGCCGATCGGGTGGCCCAGGAGCGCCTGGAGAAAGAGCTGGCCGAAAAGGAGCTCGAGGCGGCGCGTGCGAAGTCGGCGAACGAGGATGTGCGCTCCGCCAAGGAGCTCGATGCGCGCATGAAAGCTCTCAGTGACCGCATGGAAGCCTTGGGCCGCCAGCAGGAGGTGTTCGGCGAGCAGCAGCGCGCCCTCGGCGATCGGATGCAGCGGGAGATCGCCGAAGCCCAGCGCGCGCTCTCCGAGCTCCTCGAGCGCGCGATGCGCGAGGGGAAGGCGCTCAAAGTCGACTAGTCGGCCGTCATCGCGAGCCGGCAGGGGATGAGATCCTGTCCGGCCTTCTTCTTGACGGCCTCGACGTCCGTCGCCTTCACGCGCGCGGCGTCGAGGCCCCCCCCGCCCGCCAGCTCCGCGCCGATCGCCGCGCTCCTCGCGCGGGCGAGGGCATCGAGCTCGTCGGGCCCGACGGGCTGCGCCTTCAGCAGCTGTTGGCGTATCTCCTCGAAGTAGCCGGCCGCGTCGAAGCCCGGCGGGGGAGCCGGGGGCTGCTTGCCGGAGCGTTTCTTCGGCGGCTCGGCGGGGGAGGTCGCCTCCGCGCTCGTGTGCTTGCGTTTGAGCGCCACGCGGGCGTCCGCGGAGAACGCTTCGTCGTAGAGCGATTCCATGATCCGGTCGAGCACGGCTTCCCCTTCTTCACCGGCGCTCGCGCTCATCGCCTCCCGCCGCGCGGCGATCTTCGCGTCCAGCTTGTCGCGCCGGAGCGCGGCGGCGTCCGCGTCGGGATCGAAGCGGCCGCCGATCTGGAGGACGACGTCCGGCTTGTCCTTCAAGACTCCGACGAGCTTGCCGAGCTTCTCCTTCTCGGGGGGCAAGAGCTCGCTGCGCCCGGGCTCGAAGCTCACGCTCTCCAGGTCCTCCCCCTTGATGCCGAGCAGGCGCCCGAGGAAATGGAACGGCGCCGTCGTGATGTTGATCAGGACGCGCTTGAACGCTTGGAGGATGACCTTCTTGTATCCGAACTCGGGGTCGTCGACCGATCCCTCGATCGGGACCTCGAGCTCGATCTTCCCTTCGGAATCCTTGAGGAGCGCGACGGCCAGGCGGAGCGGGAGGTTCGACTTGGCTCCGGGCACCTTGTCGCCGAGCGTGAGCGAGGTCGCCGCGACCTTGTGATTGCCGACGAGAGCGCGATTCTTGATCTTGTAGTCGACGTCGACGTCCAGCCGCCCTTCCTTGATCGAGTAGCCGGCGAACTCGGCGGTGTAGGGGGTGAGGCGGTCCATGTCGACGTTGCGGAAGAGGACGCGGATCTCGCTCTCGGCGTAAGGATCGAAGATGCGGAGAGCCCCTTCGGCCTTGGCGTAACCGTGTTCGTCGACCTTCCCCTCGAACGCCAGACGCGAGCCGGCCGATCCTTTCGACGACAAATCGGTGAGCGCCCCCTCTCCCGAGCGGATCTGCGTCTTGAACGGCAGGATCAAGCTCTCGTCTCCGTAGTCCACCATCGCGTCGTGAACCTGGATCGAGCCGATCTCGAACGGGAAGGGAGATCGCGCCTGACCGGGGGGCGGGGGAGCGGCCACGGCCGCAGCCTGCGGCCGTGACGAGGCCTCCGAGAGGCGGAGTTTCTGGACGCCGACGACTCCTTGGCGGTCGATCAGGATCTGGCCGTACGGTTTCTTGAAGGCGATCGTCTTCACGCGGAGCTGGTTCGGCTGGAGCGCGAGACGGATGTCCTCGATCGCCAAGGCGTCCCAAGAAAGGATGCGGATGCCGTCGGGATCGGCGACCGCCAGTCGGTCGAGCGTCGCACGGCCGTCGAACTTGAAGACGGGCTTCCCACCGTCGTGGTACGCCAGCCTTCCGCCGACGCTGGCGGCCCCCGATTGGAGCTGGACGCGCACGATCTGCGAGGCGAACGGCTGGAACGCCCCGGTCTCGAATCCCGCCAGCTCGACGTCGAGGTCGACGGAGGCCGGCTTCATGCCGATCGTCCCCGATGACGTCACGGTGCCGGTGCCGTTGAGCTTCGCGGATACGCGAGCCTTCAACGGAGTGGATGCGTCCGACCTGAAATCCTCGACGCGCGACTCGAGGGCGGTGACGGCGAGCTTGGCCGGAGGATCGGTCGTCCGATCCTCGTAGTCGATCCCGCCGCCCGCGATCTCGACCGCGGCGCAGGTCGCCTTCCACGCGGGCGACGGCGGGCCGCTTTCGGACCCGCCGCTCGGGCCTCCGCTCGAAGGGAGCGCCCTGAATTGATCGACGAGCGTCAGCCAGTTGAGCTTCCCGTCCGGCGCCAGCCACGCCTTGACGGCGGGCTCCGAGATCCGCACGAGCTGGACGTCCGCCGTGTGCTCCGGCCATCGGACTCGGCCACCTTTGAGATCGACGCGGCCGAGCTCGACCCAATCGGCGTCGGCGTCGCGGGGACGCGCGGTCACGCCCGAGATGTCGACGGCCACGTCGTGGGCCTCGAATCGCAAATCCCCCGACGCGGTCTTCTCGAGCACGTAAGGAACCGCGACATGCGCCGCGCCGGAGGCGAGCTGGATCGGATAGGTGCGCCCGAGGTACTCCCAGATCCGTGTGACGCGCGTCAAGGAAACGTCCAGCTCGCCCTCCAATCGCAGCGGCTGCATGGACATCCGCCCCGACCATTTGGCCTCGCCGCGATCCTCGATCCCCACCGTGAACGAGTGGCCTCCCGAGCGGTCCGGTATCGTGGTCAGGCGGGCCACGCTCACGGACAGAGGCTGAAACTTCGTCGTGAACGGGGGGGATTTCGAAAGGTCCTGAAACTCGATTGTTCCCGAACCGATCTCGAGGTCGCTGATCAGCAGGCGCGGGATGG
>JACXTT010002987.1_pt1 | contig 26436 bp, 26 predicted proteins | sample 9270951 | NCBI WGS metagenome assembly JACXTT01 (sample SAMN15532306, study PRJNA645909) | rock metagenome | isolation source: weathered quartz diorite | place: Puerto Rico | collected 2017-06-21
ACACCTCGCACTGGATCGTGCAAGCCGGTGGCCATCGCAGGATCGTCGCTACTGCAGCTTTTTGAGGCCTATGTTACGGAATTCGACCTTCATCGGGGGGCCGACGTGGATCTGGAAGCCGAGCAGGCCTTTCATCATGCGGTTTTTCGCGTCGTCATCGACGAAGACCGCCATCACGTGGCCGTTCACGATGTGGGTGAGAGTGTTGCCGCGGGCGATGATGTGCATCGTATTCCAGTCGTTGATCTTGAGAAAACCCTTCAACTCGTCACCGCCGTGGATGACGCCGAGGATCTTGCCCTTGGTTTGGCCTTCCTGGATGGTGGCCATTTGGCCGCGGAGGGCGAGAAAGCCGCGGCCGCGCTCTTCGTACAACTGGCCGGAGTAGGTGTTTTGGAAGTCGATGTCCGCCTGATAGCCCTTGAGCACCCACTTGCCGACGTCAGGCAAGGCGACGCTGCGGTACTGCACGCCGCTGTTGGTGTTGTTCATGCGGTAGTCGAGCTTGAGTTCGAAGTCGCCCGGTTCGCCGCCGCGCCAGATAAGAAAAGTATTGACCTTGAGCGGCTTTTCCTTGGTGGTTTCGCCGACGATCACGCCGCCTTCGGCGCGCCAGAAGTCGGGGTCGCCGTCCCAGCCTTTGAGGGAGGCGCCATCGAAGATGGATTCAAAGCCAGTGCGGTCGTCGAGCGGGACGGCTTCAGGGCCCGGGATTCCGCGGCGCTGCTGCTGACCGCCGCCTCCGCCGCCCGGGGGTTGGGCGAGAAGCAGCATGGATCCAGTAGTGAGGGCGAGGAGTACGGCGGCAAGGGGTTTCATCATCATCGGGTTTCGATTCTCCAGCAAGAAGCATCATACATTACGAGAGTGACAGGGCGCGCGGGATCGGCAAGAATAAGAGCAGTTATGAATCTCAACGAAACGTTGCAGTCGATCATTGCGGACGTCGGCGCCGATAGCGGCACGATTCACCTGTTGCGGGAGGATGGGGTGTTGCACCTGGAGGCTGCGTCAGCGGGGATTCCTCCGCCGGTGATCGAGGCGGTGCGGCTGGTGCCGGTGGGCAAAGGCATGGCGGGGCTGGCTGTGGAACGGAATGAGCCGGTGACGGCGTGCAACATCCAGACCGATACGACGGGGGATGTTCGCGCAGGGGCGCGGGCGACGGGGCTGCTGGGGGCGATTGCGCTGCCGATCCGCGATGGTGGCGGCCAGGCCGTGGGATGCCTGGGGGTCGCGAATTTCCGGGAACGGACGTTCACGGAGGCGGAAATCGCTTCGCTGATCGCGGAAGGCGAGCGGATCGCCGCGGGGCGGGTTTGATTGGTTTCAACGGCTTGCACACAAACGGGGACACTCTTCCTATGTCACCGATCTACCCCTTGGCGTAGGGAATTTCTTGTGGTGGCGGCTTAGGCGCTCAGGCCGGCTCGGGCTACGGCGGCGGCGCCTACGACTCCGCCGTGATAGCCGAGCGCGGAGACTCGCAGCGAAACCTGGATCTTTTCGGCGAGGCGATCGAGCAGAAACGGGTTGTCCAGCGCCAACCCTCCGGAAAGTACAATCAATTCGGGGTCGAGCAGCGCGATGGAAAGCGTGAGTCCGCGGGCAAGGTGGTCGGCGAGGCGATGGATCGCGGCGCGGGAGTTCTCGTCGCCGGCATGAGCGGCGCCCAGGACGCGGCGGGCCGAGTGGTATTCCTTGCCGGCGTAGCGCAGCAGCGCCGTCGCGTTGGCGTACGGTTCCAGGCAGCCCCGCTGGCCGCAGGTGCATTCCAAGCCGCCCGGCTCGATGATCACGTGCCCCAGTGAACTGGCGCGAAATCGCGAGCCCCGCACAAGGCTTCCGTTTGCAAAGCACCCTGCGCCGACGCCAGTTCCGAGAGTGACGCAAAGGAAATTGGCGAGCCCCCTGGCGGCTCCGCAGCATTCCTCACCGACCGCGAGAGCATTGGCGTCGTTCTCGATGAACACCGGCATTTCGCCTCCGACGGAGCGCCTCGCCGCGCCTACTACGTCGGCGCCGGACCAATCGGGCAGATTCGCGGTGCCATATGAGATGCGTCCCGTTGCCGGATCGGGCCAACCGGCAGTGGAAATCCCCGTGGCGAGCGGATGCAGGTGCTGCCGTTTTGCGTCCTCAAACAGACGCAGCGCGATCGACTCGACCTGGTCGAGTATGGCTTGGCGGCCACCCTGGATCGCGGTGGGTTCGACGCCCGAATTGCGGACTGCGCCCGCCGGGGTCACAATGCCGAATTTGATGTTCGTGCCGCCGATATCGAGGCCCAAGTAGCAGCCCTTGCGTTCGCCCCATGGTTTCAGCCTTCTCGCGTAATAGGCGGTGATGTCGCGTGGCCGGGTGATGGCGGAACCGACCACGACGGCGAAGGCTCCGGCATCGAGCGCGGCTTGCGCCTGCCGCGGGCTCCAGATGCGGCCTTCGGCGATGACAGGGATGGCCAGGTTGCGAACGAGTTCCTCGACGAAAGCGGGCTCGAACGATGCGATGTTCGCGGTTTCATCGGTGTAGCCGCGCATGGTGGTGAGGATGAAGGCAGCGCCTGCAGCCTGCGCCGCCAAGGCCTCATCGAGCGTGGCGATATCGGCGGCCACAGGCGTTTTAAGCTGGTTGACGATCTGCCCGATGCGTTCGAGCGCGCCGTGCCGTTTGCCTCGCGCGGTGCAATCGAGCGCGACCGCGTCGGCGCCGGCTTCGACGAGGGCTTGTGCGTCCTCGAAGGCAGGCGTGATGAGGACCCGCCCGTCTTCGGGGAGGGTTCGCTTCTGGATGGCGATCACCGGCACTGCGGGTCCCAGGGCGGTCTTGATGTCGCGCACGTCGCACGGTCCATTGGCGCGGATGCCGGCCGCGCCGCCTTCGATGGCGGCTTGAGCAAAGCGGCGCATCAGGCCGGGGCCGTGAAAGGAGTCATCCTCCCAGGCTTGGCAGGAGACGATGAGGCGGCCACGCAAGCGGTGGAACTTTTCGGGGATCCGGGGCTTCAAGTTGTTTTGTATTGTAATGCGCGGTAGGTTGTGCCGGCGTTTCCCACGCCGCTTCGCTATTTCGCGGCGGCATTGGCGCAGGGCGGCTGACCTTCGTAGACCGGCATCTTTTCAGGCGATTTCGCCTTGCGTGCGATTTTGGGGTCGATGGAAGGATCCGCGGGAATCGTGGCGATCACGGCGCATGGCTGTGATTCGGCGTCAGCCGGGCCATGTTGGAGATTGATCGTGCGAGGCAGGGCATTGGCCCGCACCGCCGTTTCGCCAAACCCGGGAACCAGCCTGATATGAGCGGGAAGCTTCCTGTTGTTTGATTGAGCAAGGTTTGATTGAGCAAGCGCGCAGGAGGCAAGGATTAACAGCGCTCCGAAGGTTCGCGGCATCATGATGGGCTCAGCGTATCACGCGGCGTCCGTCGATGCGGTAGGCGCCGCTCAGCACCAGAGCGATGCCCTCTGCGTAGATGCGATGCTCTTCGGCGAGGATGCGCGCGGACAGTGTTTCCGGCGTGTCTCCGTCGAGCACCGGAACCACGGCTTGTTGCACGATGGGACCGGAATCCAGGTTTTCATCTACGAAATGCACCGTGCAGCCGCTGTATTTCACCCCATACAGCAGGGCCTGATGTTGGGCGTCGAGGCCTGGAAACGCGGGCAGCAGCGACGGGTGGATGTTGAGGATCCGCATCGGGAACGAACGGACGAAGTAGCCGCTCAACAGACGCATGTAGCCGGCGAGGCAGACGAGATCCACGCGATGTTCCTCGAGGATTTCCACGAGTTGACGGTCAAACGCCTCGCGGTCGACTCCCTTGGACGATAACCCGATGGCTTTGAGTCCCAGCGATTCCGCGATCGCCAGACCCGGCGCATCGGGGCGACTCGAAATCACCACGGCGATTTCCGCGTCCAGCGAACCCGCATCAATGGCGCGCGCGATGGCCTGAAAATTCGACCCGCGGCCGGAAAGCAAGATGCCGAGGCGTTTCTTCTGCTGCGTCACTCGTAGGAGACCCTTGGCGCGGCGCGCTTAAGCTTGACGACTTCGCCGATTTCGAAGAACGGTTCCTTGAGGCTCGCGAGAATCTTCGACGCGGCCGCCACCTTCTTGCGCGGAACCACGAAGATCATGCCGATGCCCAGATTGAATGTCCGGCGCCAGTCGTCTTCCGGAATGCCGCCGATGCCGCGCAGCAGTTCGAATACGGGCAGAACGGGCCAGCTCTTCGCGGCGATGCGGACGCCCAGGCCCTTGGGAAGGACGCGCGGCGTGTTGTCGGTGATGCCTCCGCCGGTGATGTGGGCGGCGCCGTTCAGGAGCTTCTGCGAATGGAGCGCGAGCAGCGGTTTCAGGTAGCTCTTGTGGACCTTCAAGAGTTCCTGCGCGACGGTGCAGCCGAGTTCGGCGACCATGCTGTCGGGCTTGTAGCCTGCGATTTCGAAGACCAGCTTGCGGGCGAGCGAATAGCCGTTGGTGTGCAGGCCCGTCGAAGGCAAGCCCAGCAGCGCGTCGCCGGCCTGGATGTTTGCGCCGGTGATCATGCGCTTCTTTTCCACCGCGCCGACGATGAAACCCGCGAGGTCGTATTCGCCCTCGGCGTAGAGGCCCGGCATTTCCGCAGTTTCGCCGCCGATGAGGGCGCAGCCGTTCGCTTTGCAGCCGCGGGCGAGCCCGGAAACCACAGCCGCCGCGACCTTGGCGTCGAGCTTGCCAACCGCGAAGTAGTCGAGAAAGAAGAGCGGCTGAGCGCCCTGCACCGCAATGTCATTCACGCAGTGGCAGACGAGATCTTCACCGATGGTGTGATGCTGTCCAGTGAGAAAGGCCAGCTTGATTTTGGTGCCCACGCCGTCGGCCGAACTGACGAGCACGGGTTCGCGCAGGCCATTCAACAGGTATCCGCCTCCGAAGCTGCCGATATCGGTAAGGACGTTCTTCGAGAAGGTCTTGCGGGCCATTTCGCGAATGGAATGGACCGCGCGGTCTGCTTCGTCAATGTTGACTCCCGCGTCCGCGTAACGAATTTGTTTCTTTGACGCCATTATAGGGGTTCGAACCCTCTATAATAGCCGTTTAACCCATCATGCGAAGAATCCTTACTCTACTCGCGCTTGGATGCGGGCTCCTTTTGGCCCAGCCGCCATCGGGAATCGCCATCCGGAATGCGCGTATCGTCACCGGCGCCGGGCCGGTGATTCCGAAAGGCACGGTCGTTTTGCGGAACGGTCTCATTGACGCCGTCGGCGAGAACGTCAAGATCCCCGGAGACGCCTGGGTTATCGAAGGCGAAGGCTTGACGGTGTACCCCGGCTTGATCGATTCGATCAGCACCTGGGGCATTTCGGATTCTCCGGCCGCGCAAGCTTCCACCGCCACTCCTCGCGGGGCCGGTGGGGCCGTCGCCGCTACTCCAGCCGCGGTCCCGAGCGGACCTCCGGCGCGCGGACCGGAAGACCGGCCCATGACCACCAGTTGGCTCAAGGCCGCGGATCAGTTGAGCAGCGCGGATCGCCGCATCGAGGCGGCGCGCAACGCCGGCTTCACTTCCGCAGTGACTTGGCCCAAGCGCGGTATCTTCGCCGGGCAGGGATCGGTGATCAACCTCGCTGGCGAGAAGCCGGCTGACATGATCATCCTTCCTTCCGCCGGCCAGTATGTCACGGTTTCCAATGGTGGCTTTGGCGGCGGCTTTCCCGGCTCGCTGATGGGCTCCTATGCGTATATCCGGCAAGTATTCGCCGACACCGATCGCTATGCGCACATCAAGAAACAGTATGCCGAGAATCCGCGCGGCATGGCGCGGCCGGAATACGACCGGGCGCTCGAAGGCCTGATGGAATCTCCGCGCATTCTGCTGCCGGCGGTTCGCGCGACCGAGATCACGCGCATGATCAAGTTCGCCAAGGAGCTGAAGCGGCCGACGATTCTGTATGGCTTGCACGAGGGCTACAAAGCGGCGGATGCGATCAAGGCGTCGGGCTTTCCAGCGCTCGTGAACCTCCGCTGGCCGGAGAAGGCGCGCGACGGGGATCCGGAAGATTTGGATTCCATGCGCGCGTTGGAGCTGCGCGACAAGGCTCCGACGACGCCCGCGGAACTGGCGAAGAAGGGCGTGCTATTCGCCTTTTACGCCGACACCATCGAGCAGCCGGTCGACATCATCCGCGCGATTCGCAGAGCGATGCAGAACGGCCTTTCAGAAGCGGATGCACTCAAGGCCCTGACCATCAACGCAGCCGAGATCTTTGGCGTCGCGGATCGTTTGGGCAGTATCGAAAAAGGCAAGATCGCGAATGTGGTCGTCACCAAGGGCAACATCTTCGACGAGCGCCCGCAGGTGCAACACATCATCATCGACGGCGTGAAGTACGAGCCTACGCCTGATGCGCAGCCACCAGCCGGCGCGGGCAACAGACCCGGCGCCAGACCAGGAGTGAACCAGTAAATGAAGACTCTCATAATTCTGGCGGCGGCGATTGCCTCGATCGCTTCAGCGGAAGTTTTCGTCATTCAGAACGCCACCATTTGGACCATGGCGAAGGGCAAGATCAACGGATCGGTGGTCGTCAAAGACGGCAAGATCGATCAGGTGGGAGAGAAAGTAATGGTGCCTCCTGGCGCGCGAGTGGTAGACGCGGGCGGGCAGCATCTCATCCCAGGCATTATTGACGCGCACTCGCACATTGCCGCGGAATCGATCAACGAAGGCAGCGTGTCGGTCTCTTCGATGGTGGGAATCAGCGACGTGCTGAATCCGGACGACATCGCGATTTACCGCGCGCTCGCCGGCGGCGTGACAACCGCGAACATCCTGCACGGCAGCGCCAACGCGATCGGCGGTCAAACCGTAGTGACCAAGATGCGCTGGGGCAAAGACGCCGAAGGCATCCTGTTTGAAGGGGCGACGCCGGGCATCAAGTTCGCGTTGGGCGAGAATCCGAAACGCGCCGGCAACGCCACGCCGAACGTCGGCGCCGGCGGTAGCGGACGCCAGCCGCGTTACCCGGCGACCCGCATGGGCGTCGAGGACGTGATCCGGCAGGCGTTCATCGATGCGCGCGAGTATCAGAAGACCTGGAAGGATTACCGCGAGCGTCTGGCAAAGGGCGAGCGCGTGGTGGAGCCGAAGAAAGATCTGAAGCTCGAACCGCTGGTGGAGGTGCTCGAAGGCAAACGCCATGTGCATGCGCACTGCTATCGCGCCGATGAGATTCTGATGCTGCTGCGCGTGGCCGACGAGTTCGGGTTCAAGATCCGCACGCTGCAGCATGTGCTCGAAGGCTACAAGGTGGCGAAGGAAATCGCGGCCCACGGCGCGGGCGCCTCGACGTTCAGCGATTGGTGGTCGTACAAGGTGGAGGCGTTCGACGCCATCCCGTACAACGCCGCGCTTATGCAGAAGAAGGGCGTACTCGTTTCGTTGAACAGCGATTCCGCCGAACTGATGCGGCACCTGAATACCGAAGCCGCGAAGGTGATGAAGTACGGGGGGCTGACGGAAGAGGAAGCGCTGGCGATGGTGACCATCAATCCAGCCAAGCAGTTGGGCATCGACAATCGCGTGGGCTCGATCGAGCCCGGCAAAGACGCGGATCTCGTGCTGTACGACAAGAATCCGCTGTCGAATTACTCGAAGGTGCAGCGAGTCTGGATCGACGGCCAGCAATACTTCGATCGCGATAAGGACGTCAGCGAACGCGCGGCGAAGGACGCGCGCAAGAAGGGGCTGATCGAGAAAGAGAAGCAGCAGCAACAGCAGAACGCGCCGATGCAGAAGAAGGACGGCGGCGCACGACGGGGAGGTCCGGCAGCATGGTAGCTCGTACGTTTTTCATGACAGCGGCAGCGGCGTTGCTGCTGTTGGTGGGCGCCGCCCCGGCGGCGCAACCGGGTCCGAATGATACATTCCTGATCCGCAACATCACGGTGCATCCGGTTTCCAGCCCCAGGCAGGAGGGCGCGTCCGTGTTGATCGTCGATGGCAAGATCGCCGACATCGGACCGAAGATCGTGGTGGCGAAGACCATGCGAGTCGTCGAAGGCAAGGGCTTGCATTTGTATCCCGGCATGATCAATTCGGCGACGGAAGTCGGCATGTCCGAAATCGGTTCGGTGCGCGAGAGCGCGGATACGGGCGAGCTCGGTGATTTTAACCCGCAGTTGCGTTCGTCGATCGCGGTGAATCCGTCGAGCGAACACATTCCGGTGACGCGCGCCAACGGCATTACGAGCGTGATCGTGCTGCCCGGCGGATCGTCTGAAAACCGCGGGTTTGCGTTCGGATCTCTGAATCCGATCATCACCGGCCAGAGCGCTCTCATGCGGCTCGACGGCTGGACCTGGGAAGAGATGGAGATCAAGCGTACGGCTGCGATCCAGTTGAAATTCCCCGTGATTCAGACGATGTCGGCGCGCGCGATGATGATGGATCTGCCGTCCTCGTTTCCGCAGACGAGCTTTGCCGAAGCGAAACGGTCGTACGATCGCCGGATCGCGGAAATGCACGAGTTCTTCGAGAAGGCGAGGCGATATCAGAAGGGCAAGGCGTCGAAGGAGCCTGGCCTCCGCACGGACCTGAAGTTCGAAGCAATGATTCCGGTGCTCGAAGGCAAGATGCCGCTGATGGTGGTGGCCTCGAAGTCGCGCACGATTCGCGAGGCGATCGATTTTGCCGACAAGGAAAAGATCAAGATCATTCTGGCTGGTCCGGATGAAATAGGCGATAACGGTCCGCGCATCAAAGAACGCGGCATCCCCGTGATTCTGGGGCCGACCCTCGAGTTGCCGGGCGCGGAAGACGACCCGTACGACGCGAAGGCGACGCTGCCCAATGAATTCTTCAAACAGGGCATCAAGATCGCGTTTGGCTCGTTCAATACGCAGTTTGCGAGGAATCTGCCGTATCAGGCGGCGACAGCGGTGGCCTTCGGGTTGCCGTACGAAGAGGCTCTCAAGGCGATTACGATCAATCCCGCGGAAATCTGGGGCGTCGCGGATCAGGTGGGTTCCATTGACAAGGGCAAATGGGCGGATCTGATCATCACCGATGGAGATCCGATGGAGACCGCGACGCAGATCAAGCAGATGTTCATCAAGGGCAAATCTGTGGATCTGACGAGCCGTCACACGAAGCTGTTCGAAAAGTACATGGGCCGCCAGTAAGGCTGCCCCTCTCGAGGCCCAAGTGACCGAACGAACGGCATGGGTGCAGCGCCTGCCATTCATCATCGCGGAGGTTACGGCGCGATGGTCTTTGACAGGCGTTGGACCGCCGTTGCGGGATGCTACGGATGATGGGTGCGCCTGGGTGTCGTTCGTGGGTCGCCGGGATATTCCTGGCGATCTCGCGGTGCTGAAGATCGGGTTTCCACATTTCGAGGAAGAGGACGAGATCCAGGGGCTTCGCTTCTGGGATGGGGATCCGGCCGTGCGTTTGCTGGAGGCTGATGAGGGCCTCCACGCGATGCTGCTGGAGCGGTGTGATCCGGGGACTTCTTTGCGGGAATTGCCTGAGGATGAGCAGGATGCCGTTGTCGCCGGTTTGCTTCGGCGGATGTGGAGACGTCCGTCTGCCGCGCTTTGGCGGTTCCGGCGATTGGAAGTGATGCTGGCTTCCTGGATTGAGGAGGCAGAGGCGGGAATTGCGCGCTCCGAGGATCCAGGGTTGGTTCGGGAAGGAATCTCGCTGTTCCGGAGTTTGCCGGAGTCCGCGCCGGGTCCGCGGGTTCTGCTTGCCACGGACCTCCATGCGGGGAATGTCCTGTGCTCCCAGCGGGAACCGTGGCTGGCGATTGATCCGAAACCGTTTCTTGGCGATCCCGCCTATGATGCGACCCAGCACCTGTTCAACTGTAGGGACCGGCTTCTCACTCAACCGGACCGGACCATCAAACGCTTTGCGGATTTGCTCGAGGTGAGCGCGGAACGGGTCGCGCTTTGGACGTTCGCGAGGGCGGCGGCAGCGGCTTCGAGTGAGGCGGACAGGCAATCGGCTCGTGCGCTGCAGGTGAAGTAAGCCCCCTGTACTTTGCAAGAAAAAAGTGCTAGTTTTTCTTGCAGGATGTAGATGGGTGTAGTGATGAAAGCGATTGAAGAGCAAGCGCTTAGCAGGATTTATGGGAATGGGAGGGGTTGGGCGTTTTCCCAAGCGGATTTTGCCGATCTGGGAACGCGCTCGGCCATCGATTCCAGCCTGCACAGACTGGTGAAGCAGGAGCGCATCCGGCGGGTCATTCGCGGGATCTATGACTACCCGCGCTTCAGCGAACTGCTGCAGCAGAATGTGAGTCCCGACCTCGATCAGGTGGCGAATGCCTTGGCTCGCAAGTTCGCCTGGCGGATCCAGCCCGATGGGGCTACCGCGCAGAATATGCTCGGACTGACGACGCAGGTTCCAGCGCGTGTCGTTTACCTTTCCGATGGACCTGACCGTTCGTACAAAATTGGCCGGACCACGCTTGGATTCGAGAAAAGCACGCTCAAGGAGGCGGGATTCAAGCTGAAGGAAAGCAGGCTTGTGGTTCAGGCGCTCAAGGCTTTCGGCGAAGATCGCATCACGCCTGCCGTTATTGCAGAGATTCGCGGGCGGATTCCCGAGAAGCTTCGCCAGAAGATGCTAGTCGACACGAGAACCGCCACGGGCTGGGTTTACGCCGCGATCCAGGCGATTGCGGCGGCGCCGGATGCGAGGCGGCCTTCAGGCAATGGATAAAGTCGCGCGCCTTGCCGCTAACGATCGCCGCGCCCTCTTTGCCGAAGGCGCTGCGCAACTGGGGCTCGCGCCAACCGTCGTCGAAAAGGATTTTTGGGTTTGCTTCGTCCTGCGCCTTCTGTTCGAACGATCCCGGTTCAAAGACCACCTCGTCTTCAAGGGCGGAACTTCGCTATCGAAGGCGTTTGGCTTGATTGATCGATTCTCCGAAGATGTTGACTTGGTTCTCGATACGCGAGTCATTGGAATGGAAGGCGGTCTAGAAGGTGGACCACTGTCCAAAACCCGGCAGGACAAACTGAACAAGGACCTCAATCGCCGCGCGGCCTTCTTTATCGACACTCAACTCATACCAGAGCTACAGACTCTAGTGGAGCGCGTTGGGCTGAGTTTGCAGGTCGCGATCGACGCTTCCGATCCGCAGACGGTCAATGTGCGCTACCCCGCCGCATTTTCCGAAACCTACATCCGGCCCGAAGTGCGTCTGGAAATTGGCCCGCTTGCATCGTGGGTTCCATCGGCGGTCCACACCATTCAGCCTTACGCCGCGCCGCTGTTTCCGGCGCTTTTCGAGAAACCCGCTTGTTCCGTTGTGACGATCATGGCGGAGAGGACGTTCTGGGAGAAAGCCACGATCCTGCACCAGGAAGCGCATCGGGAAGGCCTCATTCCGAAGCGTTATTCCCGGCACTACTACGATCTCCACAAGCTTGCGGCGAGCCCTGTGAAAGCGTCTGCGTTTGCACGGGCCGAACTGCTCCAGGATGTTGTGGCTTTCAAGGCGCGCTTCTATCCCTCTCGATGGGCGCGCTTTGATCTCGCGATTCCCGGTTCCTTCAAGCTCCTACCCGCGGACCCGGCGAAGATCGGCCACTTGGCGCAGGACTACCGGGATATGCGGCTGATGTTGTTTGGGACCCCTCCGGCGTTCGAGGATATCCTCACAACTCTTCGTGAGTTGGAGCGCGCGATCAATGAATCGGCGCCGCTTTCGGCGCTCGCCGTGGGGTGAGGCACAGTAGCGTTTGACTTCCGGACCCCGCAACCGCGATACTAGTAGTTTCTGGTGCTTGGCCGGGAGATGTATTCCCCTGCCTAAGCGGCGCGCTACAAAGAGTGGCGGCAGCAGCAGTCAGCCTTCCTGTTTCCCATAACGGATTCATGTGAGCTGTACCTCCTGTGCGGATCGAAGCGGTTTTTTTCGAACCTCGCGGCAGTTGCCGGATTCTTGCGTGTCTCCAAGCCAGAACCTCACAGAGGAGTTTCCGATGCGGAAAGACATTACTATCGAAGCCCAGGCCCGCGACGAGCGCGGCAAAAATCCCGCCCGCCGGTTGCGCGCCCAAGGTTTGGCGCCAGCCGTCCTGTACGGTAACGAAAAAGATCCCATCTCGGTGACGATCAGCCCCAAGGAGGTCAACAAGATCCTCCGCTCGTCCACCGGCCACAACACGATTTTCAATCTCGCGATTCAGAATGGCGAAAGCACGCCCGTCATGATTATCGACTGGCAGCACGATCCGATCCGCGAGAATCTGCTCCACATCGACATGAAGCGCGTGGATCCCTCCAAGCGCATGACCGTCAAGGTTCCGGTTCACATCGTCGGCGAGTCCAAGGGCGTCAAAACCTTTGGCGGACTGCTCGAAGTGATCACCCGCGACATCGAAGTGGAATGCCTGCCTGACGACATTCCGGAAGCGTTCAATGTGGACGTGACCGAGATGATGATCGGCAACAGCATCCGCGCGGGCGCTCTCGACCTCGGCGGAGCGATCAAGCTGATTTCCGACAAGGAATCGGTGATCGTCCACGTGGTTGCGCTCAGGGCGGAGGCGGCAGCGGAAGAAGCGGCTGCGACAGCCGAACCCGAAGTCATCAAGAAGGGCAAGAAGGAAGAAGCCGGCGCGGCTCCCGCGGGCGGCGACAAGAAGGCAGCGGCCCCCGCAGCCAAGAAGAAGTAAACGGCCCTACGGCGCCTGTTCTTCCTCTTCCTGGACTCTTCTTTATAGCCCATGGACTTTCTGGTGGTTGGCCTCGGGAACCCCGGCGCGGAGTACGAACGTACGCCGCACAACCTGGGGTTTCTGGTGGTCGATCACTTGGCGGCGCGCAACGGTGGCATCAGGGTCAAAAGGCCCGAGTGCAGCGCGTTCGCCGGAGTTGGCAGAATCGCCAACCGGGATGTCATTCTCGCCAAGCCGCAAACGTTCATGAACCTGAGCGGCCCCAGCGTGAAGAAACTTCTCGACAAGCATTCGCTGCCCCCGGAGCGTCTCATTCTCGTTTACGACGAAATGGATTTGCCCTGGACGGCGTTGCGGATCAAAACCGATGGCTCGGCGGCCGGTCACAACGGAGTCAAATCCGTCATCGGCAGTCTGGGCACGCAGCAGTTCATCCGCGTGCGGATTGGCATCGATCCCGGTGAAAAATCCAAACGTGGAGTCTCGCTTGTATTGGGTCCCTTCAGGTCCACGCAGGCGAAAGATGTGGAGGAACTGATTTCGTATAGCGCGGAAGCAGTGGAATCCATAATTGCCGAAGGCGCCGAAAAGGCCATGACGAGGTACAATCGTCGCGCCCGAGGTTCAAACGAAGAGGCGAAATGAGAATTTACGAAGAGCTGTTCATCGTACGGCCCGACGCAACGGAAGAAGAAATCGAACCGTTGCTCGAGCAACTCAAATCCGTCATCACCAAGTCGAAGGGCACGGTCGACAAGGTCGACAAGTGGGGCGTTCGCAAGCTTGCTTACCGCGTGAAAAAGCGCGCGGAAGGCATCTATATTCTGATCCAATTCTCGAGCGATCCTGATGCGGTGAAAGAACTCGAACGCCGTCTGCGCGTCTCCGATCTGGTGATCAAATTCATCACGGTCCGCCAGGACGTCAAGATGAAGATGGATGCGAAGATGCGCAAGAAGAGAGAAGCCCGCGCGGCCCGCAAGCCCGTGGTGCAAACCGTGACCCCGGGTCTGGTGATGCCGTCCGAACCGGCGGCCCCCGCCGTTCCGGCTGTAGCGTTGCCGGGCGCGCCTGCCCCTGCAATGCCCGCGGCCCCCGTGGCTGCCGCCCCCGCTGCTGCTTTTGAAGCAGCGCCTGTTGCCGAAGAGGTGAAGGAGTAATTATGGCTGAAGGAAAAGGTGGACGTCCAATTGCCGCTTCCCAGCGGCCGACCGGTGGCGACAAGGCCATGGGCGCCAAGAAGGGCTACTTCCGGCGCAAGCGCGTGGCGCGCATCAGCGATAAACGCATCGACGAGATCGATTACAAAAACATCGATCTGTTGCGGTCGTTTCTGACGGAACGCGGCAAGATCATCCCACGCCGCATCACGGGTGTTTCGCAGCGCGTGCAGCGCCGCGTGACCGAAGCCATCAAGCAGGCGCGCAACATCGCCATGCTGCCGATGGGCGGACAGGGTCTGTAAAGAGAAGGAGGATTATCAGCGATGGAAGTCATTCTCAGACAAGACGTCGAAACGCTGGGCACGACCGGACAAGTTGTGAAGGTCGCCGCCGGCTATGCTCGCAATTTCCTCGTTCCCCGCGGACTGGCTGTGGCTGCAACCGCATCCAACAAGAAGATCGTGGAACAGCAGCGGCAAGCTCACCTCCGCAAGGAATCGAAGCTGGCGGCTGACGCAGTGGAACTCGGAAAGCTGATGGCGAATGTGTCCATCAACATTTCGCAGAAGGCCGGCGAAAACGATCAGTTGTTCGGTTCGGTGACGGCGCAGGATATCGCGGATCAGCTCGAAAAGCAGGGTTACCACATCGACCGCAAGAAGATTGCGCTCGATCACCCGATCCGCTCGATCGGTTCCCACAAGGTGGCGGTGAAACTGCACCGCGAAGTGACCATCGAGATTCCGGTGAACGTGACCAAGGAAGAAGAGTAGTAACCGCAGTTTGCGTTGTGAACGAAGAGGCCTCCCGGCGACGGGAGGCCTTTTCTTTGTTGTTGACATTCTACAACAAATCGATGAGACTTGTTGTAGATTGTCGACATCATGACGCAGGAACCTCGATCCGATCTGTTACAAGGCACGCTCGACCTGTTGATTCTGCGGGCGCTGCAGTCGGAGTCCATGCATGGCTGGGCGATTTCCGATCGCATCCAGCAGGCATCCGACGATGTGCTGCGCGTCAACCAGGGTTCGCTCTATCCGGCGCTGCACCGGCTGGAACACGAAGGCTGGATTGAAGCGGAGTGGGGCGTGTCGGAACTGGGCCGCCGGGCGCGCTTCTACAGACTCACGGCGAACGGCCGGAAGCAGTTGAAGGCCGAAGAGCGCAAATGGGAAACGATGGCGGCGGCGATCGGAAAAGTGCTTCGGATGGCGTGATATGACCTTCTTCAAAGACCTCCGGCTGCGTCTCCGCGCCCTGCTCTTTCCTTCTCGAATCGAGCGCGAACTCAAAGAAGAATTGGAATTCCACATCGAGCTCGAAACCAGAAAGAACATCGCCGCTGGATGCAATCCGCAGGATGCCGAGCGCAAGGCGCGCCTCGAATTCGGAGGAATCGCGCAAGTAGAAGAAAAATGCCGCGACACACGGGGCGTGGAGCTGGTCACGACAACCTTTCGCGATCTCCGGCATGCCTTGCGCACCTACCGCCGCGCGCCGCTTTTCACGGCCACAGTTGTCCTGACGATCGCGCTTGGATTGGGGATCGACACGGCCCTGTTCACCATCTTCGATGCCTATTATTTCCAGACGGTGAATGTCCGGGACCCGCAATCGTTGTATGAGTGCAACTGGATAGACGCCACCGGGTCCGGCCACGATTTCACGTGGGACGAATACCGGCAGTTCGCGGGCGCGAATCCGGCGTTCGCGGAGGCGTTTGGATACCTGCACACCGCCGTTCGCGTAAACGGACGTAACAAGACCGCGACCCTGGTTACGGGGGACTACTTCCAGATGCTGGGTGTGAGCTCGGCGATGGGCCGGACTCTGCTACCTGAGGATTCCGCCACTCCCGTTCTTGTCCTGAGCTACGCCGAATGGCAGAACCACTATGCAGGCGATCCGGGGATCGTGGGAAAGACTGTTTTCGTCAAAGGATATCCGTTCCAGGTGATCGGCGTCGCGCGGACGGGTTTTACCGGGTTGGGTTCGCGAACTGCAGCTTTCTGGATGCCGATCAGCGAGGCTTCGCGATTTGACGCCGGTCCGGATCTGTTTGGTTCCGCGCAACCACGAAACGTTTCGATCGTCGGCCGCCTCGGGCGGGGAAGCAACTCCGATCAAGCTCTGGCGGGATTGAACGTGTGGGTTCGGCGTTTCGAGATTATTGGGCCGAAAGAACGAACGCCTGTCCGCGGACTGTTGACCTCGCGTGCAACCTTCAAGCCCTGGAGAGCGGCGAACGCTTTTCTGTTTGCGCCGATCCTGCTGGCGTTTTCGCTTGTGCTGATCATCGGCTGCGCAAACGTCGCGAACATGCTGGTGGCCCGCGGCATTTCCCGGCAGCGTGAAATCGGGATCCGCATTTCACTCGGAGCCTCGCGCGGCAGATTGATTCGCCAGTTGCTCACGGAAAGCCTTTTGCTGGCGTTGCCCGCGGCCGGCGCCGGCTTTGTGTTCTCATCCTTTTTGATCCGCCTGTCCTTGCGTATCCTCACGTCCACGCTGCCGCCGGGCGTCAGGGACTTCGCCGGCAGAATTCCAGCGCTGACGCCAAACCTCGAAGTGTTCGGATTCTCGATGGCCTTCGCAATGCTCGCTTCGCTGTTGTTTGGCCTGATTCCAGCACTGCAGCTCTCGCGGGGAAACATCGCGCAGTCGGCCGGGAACCACGCGGGGTTGGGAGTTTCGCGGTGCCGCAATGTGCTCGCGGCCGGTCAAATAACGATTTGCGTCGTTCTGTTGATCACTGCAGCTGTCCTTCTGCGGGGAATCGAACACATCCGCGGCCTGAACGCAGAACTCAGCAATCAAGAGACGATCCAGGTCACCGTGCAAGAAGCATTTCGCGCGAGGGCGCTGGACCGGCTGTTGGCTGACCCTGAGGTTGCGGCAGTCGTGAGCGCCGAGAGATCTCCTGTGGAGCGGAAAACCAACATTGACGTCAATCCAGCGGAAGGCGGCGGCCGGGCTCAAATCGCATCGAACCTCGTTTCGCCCGGCTACTTTGCAGCGTTCGACATACCAATCCTTGGCGGCCGAGGGTTTACAGAGGGCGAGGCCGACGCACGCCTGCCGCTTGCGATCCTGAGCCAAACCGCAGCCCGCCGGTTGTTTCCGAATCAGGAGGCGATCGGGCGTTCCTTGCGGGTTACAGACAATCCGGAAACCGGCCCGCGCCTCCAGCCATTTCAGACGGTGGCCGTGATCGGAATCGTTCGCGATGAAATCAGCCGGTGGATCTCCAACGGAGAGGACAAGGGACTTGTGTACCTGCCAGCGAATACCCGCACGCCAGGCACTGCTCTTTTCGTGCGGCCCCGCGGCGACGCGGAAACAGCGCGGCAGAGGATTGATAGCGAGATTCTGAGCATTGACCCGAATGTAGCCGATGAACTGCGCCGCCTACACGTGCGAGAGTGGGTTGCGGAGGAGGCCTATAGCTTTCTGATCGCCTATTGGGCCTCGACTGCGATCGGCCTTCTGGCGCTCATGCTGACTCTATCCGGAGTCTATGGCGTGCTAGCATTTTCGGTCTCGCAGCGTACGCACGAGATCGGAGTCAGGATGTCGATGGGCGCCACCGCCTCTGGAATTCTAGGCCTGTTTCTCAAGCAATCCGCCCGGCTGGGGCTTTATGGAATCGCGCTCGGATGCCTGCTGGCGCTTGGCGTTTCCAGCCTGCTTCGCTCGGTGTTGGTGGTTTCCAACCCGTTCGATATCGTTGTGTACGCGAGCGTTGGTTTGCTGGTGATGTGCGCGTGCCTCACAGCCGCCTACATTCCGTCCCGGCGGGCGGCGCAACTGGACCCGTCCGTCACGCTTCGATGCGATTAATCGCGCTGGACGTAGGCGCGGGCGAGTCCCACATATCGGAGCGAACCATTCAAAAGAAAATCGTAGTCGGATTCGGAATGAGCAATCGGTTTCCAGCCCTCGGCGGCGCGAACGGATTGCAGCAGCCTCCGGATCGCAGCAGGGTCCGGCGCGCCTGCGCCCGCCTGAATCCGGTGCGCTTCCGCTTCCATTTCCTTGAGCTGCTGGCTCCGGCTCTGCTGGACTCCCGCGCGCTCGTAGTACATCGCCGCCTGGCCCAGCGCTGTTTCGAGCCATGTGAGCGCGAACTTATGCCGCGAGCCTGACGCCTTTTCGGCCTCCACCGCCGCGTCGATCGCGTCGCCGAAAAGCCACCAGGTGTCGGTTCCCGCAAAGCCGGACATCGGGCCGATGTAGAGACGGGCGGCTTCCGCCGTATCGTTGAGGAATTGGCTCTTGCTCAGGCCCTGCATGTCGATGTCGACCTGCCAGACCAGGCGTCCTCCGTCGTCGCCAGCGTCCCAGGTGGCCCGCCAGGGCCGCTTGGCGTCAATGAATTCAAGAAACGCCCCGCCGACATCCCCATTCCATTTCTCGAGGTGCCGCTCGACATCGCCGGGCTTCCGGTGCTCGGCGTAGTTGACCCTGGATGTCAGCCGCACGCTGTTGGGCGCGACAAACGAAATCTCGAAATTCGTCCAGTTCTTTCGGCCGTCGTTCCACTCACCGGGGTACTTCGCTCCAATCTTTTCGCCATGCGCCTGCGAAAGCCGCCGCGCCTTGTCCTCGCCGGACATGCTCGCCGTTTGACGGTCGTACGTGAAGGAGATCAGGATTGCGAGTCCCACAATGACGCCGATCACGACGGCGCCTTGCTTCAGAAAGGCCCACAGCGACTGCGATTCGCCGCTTCGCACCAGCAGGACCAGGCCAGTCAAGCTGGCGATTCCTACAACCAGCAGATGCAGGCCGATGGCGACCATGATGCCCATTGCAAGCCCTGACCGGCCGGATCCCGCTTCGATCTTTTCCGCGAGCATGCTCGTTGAAAAGCAGACGCCAATGCCGGCCGCCAGAGCGAGCCGCATGAGGAGCCACCACGAAGGCGGTCCGGGGAACTTGAACTGGAAGCAGAGTGTGAAGCTGATTAGAGTCGCAGCGGAAGGCGCGACCCAATACAGCCACGAAAGAGCGTTGTTGAGCGGATAGGCAGGCGCTACATTGCGCCCCGCCAACCACGACGCTCCGAAACACACCGCGAACCAGAACACTTCCGGACCAAACAGGATCAACATCTGCTCTCTCCTACCCGCTCATGCGCGAATGGAGGACGATTTCGATCGCCAGACTACGATTTGACGCTCATGCCGAGAGCGGCGGACCCAGCAGCTCCATCCCGTAGGTCTGCATCAACTGTTCGACGCGCGCGAAATCCGGCTGGCTTAAGCCCTTGTTCATCGCGGTCACCTCTTCGAAGAACTGATCGAGCCCGGCCGGAGTCACCATCGCGAGGATGTGCGCCGCCTGGTCGTGAAAGTTCTGAAAGGTGTGCGCCGTGCCCCGCGGGACGAATGCGGAAAAACCGGCGCCACCCGTAAAGCGCTGCCCGTCGACCTCCCAAGTCAGTTCGCCGTCGAGGATGTAGAACCATTCATCTTCGCGCGAGTGCCGGTGCAACGGCGGGCCACTCAGCTTGGGCACGGTCAAATGCACGATCGACACCGCATTGCCTGTGTCGGCGCCGGCGAGCTTGACCAAGCCCGGTTCACCCAACACATCGAGGGGTTCGCGCAGGCGGTAATCCTGCGGACCCAGCACCAGCGTCTTCAGTTTCTGTCCTGTCATTGTCATTGGTTCAATCCTCTTATTGTTTGGCTTTGCCAGTCTTCTTCTTCGGTTGACCGGCGTGGAGTGTGTCGAGCAGCGCCTGCGCGGCCCAGGTGGCCGCGGCGATCGCTTCCGCGCCGGAAAGCCCGCCGCGGTCGCGCAGCATCTGCCAGAAAGGGCCGGAATGAATGCCGTGAAACACGGCTCTCATTTGCCGGCGTTGTGCGGGAGTTCGACCTCGCAATGCCTCTTGCAGGCTGCGGTCGAAACTGGTGCGGCCTTCTTCGGCGCCGCGTTCACGGACGCGCGCGCCCGCAGGCGATTCCATCACTGCTCGCACCAGTCTTTCGTTTTCATCGAAGGCCTGGTACAGCGTGCGGATCCGCGGAACAATCTCGGCTTCCGAGGCCGGAAAGACGGTTCCGGACCGCTCCCGGACCTGCGCCCACAAGGCTTCAAACAGATCGGTCTGCGCGGGAAAATAGCGGTAAACCGTGCGTGCGCCCACGCCCGCCGCTTTCGCGACAGCTTCGTGAGAGAAGGGCTCGCCGGGATGCTCCACCAGGAGTTCTAACGCCGCGCCGAGAATGTGTTCTCGTGTCGCTGAGGTCTGTTTTTCCCGCAACGCCGTTGCCATGACAGTATACTGCCACTAATGGCAGTATACTGTCAATAAGAAAATTGCGCCTATTCCGAGCGAAGCGCGGACTGCGGATCGACGGCGAGCGCGCGCCGAAGCGGCCCGAACGCGGCGGCCAGCGCCGCCAAGGCGGCAGTGGCGAAGCTCAGCGCATACGCCGAGACATCCCCGAGATGGATCATCAGTTCGACCTGCGACGCCACGAACTGCAGCAGCCCGATTGCCAGCGCCAAGCCGGCGAGGACCCCGATTCCGGCAAGGCGGGCCGTGTATCCGAGCACCAGCCTCGCGATGCGAAACGAGTCCGCGCCAAGGGCCATGCGAATGCCAATCTCTTTGCTTCTCTGACTCACCGAATAGGCCATCACGCCATAGATTCCGGTGACGGTCAGCAGCAGCGCGACGCCGCTCAGCAGGGTGGCCAGCCAGGAGAGCGCCCGTTGGGGATAGGTTTCCCAATCGACCGTTTCCTGCATTCCCACGACGCTCGCGCCGTGCGCGGAACCTGGCGCGCGGGCGAGTGCGGCTTCCAGATGCTTGCGCGTCTGCTCGGGGGCGCCGGTTCCGCGAACCAAAAGTGTCGTTCCCCGGCGGAGTTTGTCGGGGAAGTACACCGCCGGCCGAACTCCGCGGTCGCGCGCTTTCACGACAATGTCGCGGCACACGCCAATGACGACGGCTTCACGGAACGGCGGCCGGAAGATGTCCGGCGGGCTGCTATTGGGGGCCATCTCGGCCGCGGATTGCATGGCGAGCGTCTTGCCGATCGGATCTCCGGCTGACGGCCACAATGCGGCGGCAGCGAGTTCGCTTACGATCGCTACCGGCAATCGATTTTCCGATTCGTCTTGTGTGAACCGGCGCCCTCGCACGAGCGGAATTCCCACCACATCGAGCAACCCGCTGGAACCGCTGTCGTAATACATCGTTCGCCAGCCCGCAACGGCGATCCGCGACGGGTCGGCGAACGGCAGTGAATTCATTTCGACCAATGGACGCGATAGCGCCGCCGCGGTGTGCACCCAGCGTTCTTCGGCGAGGATCGCCGCGAGGGCTTTTGCGTCTTCCGGACTTCGGTTTAACGCCGCAAAGACGCTCGTTCCGTCGTAGCCGCGCTCGAGATCCGTCACCTCGCCCGTGCCCCGCAACAGCACGACCGACGCGGCGAGCAGCATGACGCAAAGAGACACCTGCGCCACCACCAGCACGTCGCGGAGCTTCGATGCGGGCAAGCCGCCGCCTATTTCGCCGCCTCCGCCGCGCATCGCAGCGGACAATGAGACGCGGGTTGCCTGCGCCGCGGGCGCGAGCGCGAACAGCATGGTGGTCGCCACAGCAACGAGGAACATGTACACGAAGACGTGTTCGTCGAGCGCCAAATCGGGGATGCGGAACCGGCGCGTCAGCGTCTGCGGCGCGGTCGACTGGATTGTTTTCGCCAGAATATCGATGGCGATGCGCGCAACGAAGAGTCCCACAGCGGCTGCGAGCGCCGCAAGCAACAGCGCCTCCGTCAACAACTGCCGCACCACCCGGCCCCGCCCCGCGCCCAGAGAAAGCCGCGTTCCGATTTCGCGCTGCCGGAAGCTGGACCTGGCCAGCATGATGTTCGCCGCATTCGCGCAAGGAACCACCATCGTCAAGGCGAATGCGATCAGCAATGGAAACGAGTAACTCAGCGCGGTCCACGTGACCGGAATGTCGAGCGACTCGACTGACACGCGATAGATGCGATAGTGCGCCGGACGGCTGGCGCTCAGTTCGCGCGCGTAGCCAGTGAGCATTGCCTCCACTTTGGTGGATGGAGTTTCAGGCCGCAGCCTTCCGATGATTCCCCGAACCGGGGCGGTCAATTGTTGCTGCGTCCAGGACTCCATGGGAATCCAGCAGTCCGCGGAAGCGAAGCCAAATCGCGCCATCTTCTTCGGCACGAGTTCGACGGCGCCTACGGGGACGCCCGTGAAGGTTTGGGAGGCAACCCCCACTACCTCAAAACGCTTGCCTTCCAAAGTGATGGTTCGGCCGATGATTGCAGGGTCGGACGCATAGCGGTCCTGCCAGACTCGATAGCTCAGTACGGCCACAGGGTCGGATTCCTCCGGCACAAACAACCGGCCGGCGGCAGGCGACACGCCGAGCATCGCGAAGTAGTTGGCCGTGACCAGGTTCACGGCGGCGGCGCGGCCGTCGAGTCCAGTGCCGATGAACGTGGTTGCAGCGGTCTCCTGAAACGGCGCGTATTTGGCGAGCAGACGGTATTCGGGCCAGGTCAGATGTACCGCGGCGCGATCTCGCGCTTCGAGTTCGATCGAGGCGAGAGACGCGGGGTCCCGCACCGAGAGGCCGCGGAGGAGAAAGGCGTTGAACACAGTGAAGAAGGCGGAGTTGAGCCCCAATCCCAGACCCAGCGTGAGGACCACGGCGAGCACGAAGCCCGGGCTCTTGCGCAGCATCCGCAGCGCGAAGTGAAGGTCGCGCGGCATGGCCGAAAGCCATTCCCACACGCGGCCACTGCGAGTCTCGTCAGCGGCGAGCGGCCGGATGACGGGTTCCGCAGGGCCACCGGTGCGGAGATAGTCGCTCCATTCGCGTTGAAACTCTTCCTGGGCGAGAGTCGTGCCGTCGCTGTTGAGTTGGAACAGGTCGACTTCCGATTCCGGCGCTTCCTCATATCGAAGCGGAGCGATCGCCCAGACGCGGAGACGCGCGCGGCGCAGCAGGGCCCACAATGCATACTCGAGCGTCAGGACAATCAGGAACGAAGCCGGGTTGGTCGCGGCATGATACAGGATCCACGCGACTGGAAACAGCAGCGGCGAGAGGCAGGCGAAGATCGCGATATTGACGATGAGCGGGCGCTTGCCCGGCAGATACGAGCAGGTGAACGGCAGCTTGCGCCATTCGCGGAAGAGGTGTTCGAATGCGGCGGCGCCGAACATCCAGGCGAGCGCGGCCCACGCGAGCCCGGTCCACAAGCCGCCGTGGATCCCCGCCAGGACGGCGCCCACGACCGTTACCGGAGCAACGCCGCAGGAGAGGACGAAGCGGCTGGTCGCGTTTCGCCATGCGGCCCGGCAATCGCGTTCGGTGAGTTGAAACATCCAGTTCGCGCGCAACTCGACCGGCAGGGCAAATAGATGCCGCATGCCGAACAACGCGAGCGCCATGAGCACGAGTGGATAGACCGTGAACACCGCGCCTTCGTTTTCGTTGTTCAGCTGGTTTGTCGCAGACTGCATCAACCACGCCGAGGCAAGGCCTGCATACAAGAGCACCGTCAACCGGTGGATGCGGGAGCGGCGCATGGTCTTCCAGAAGAAGGCGAGCGCGGCCTGCTCGCGCGGGTCTTTGACGCACAGATGCGTCAAGGCGTCGAAGAGATCCCATTGCTGGAGGAGACCGCCACCGACGCGCGGGCGCGGCGCCTCGAGCAACAGTTGGCGGGAACGCCCGTAGCTCGCGGCGTATGCGAGGAAGGCGAGCGCGGCCGGGATGAGGAACGCCGCGGCCAGCCATTGGTCCGGTACGCGTGGGATGCCGTTCCGGGAGGCGTACGGGAGGCCCCCAAGACCCGCCGCGACGAAGGCGGCCTGCATCCAGATGGCGGCGGATTCGAAGAGACTCAGTGGAAGAATCTGCAGCAGGACGCCTTGCACGGCGATCGATCCAAAGAAGACTATCGCGCATGACGCGGATATGTGTAGCAGCGCCTCAAAGAAGTTGACGCCGCTCATCATCGACAGCACAGCCGCGGATGGCAAGGGCATCAATACGACGAATGCTGCCAATACGAGCACGAGCGAAAGGAACTTCGATGCGAACAGATCCGCCGCACTCACCGGCATGCCGGCGAGCGCGAGACAGTCGGTCAGCGACGGGTAGATCGACTGCCAGATGAGCCCGAGTAAGAGCAGCGTGAGACAGACGGCGATGCCCGCAAGCGCGTCCTGATCCGCGAGCATCTCCGACCGGATTCTTGCGGCGGTGAAATGCATTTCAGACAGCTTGTGGTATTTGGCGAGCAGCGTGAAGGCGAGCACGATCCAACCGGACATCAGAACGGCGGCTGTGCCGGCGGCGACGTTGGTCCAGGCGCCCGGCGTCGAGATCAGCTCGCTATCGAAGAAGCGCGGCGTGAAGTGGCGGATCAGTTCGAAACGGGTTCCATGCGTTTCTTCGAGCCAACGTTTCATGGCGCCGACACCGTTTCGAGAATGCGTTGCGCGACAAGGGCGGCGCCTTCGCCGCTTTGGGTCAATTGAGCAAACACTCCTTCGAGCGATTGCTGCGCCATGAGGTTTTGCAGATTCGCGACGGAGTCGTGAGCGGCCACACGGCCGGCTTTCAAAATCAATACCGAGGTGGCGACTTTTTCCACGACTTCGAGCACGTGAGAACTGTAGAGGACCGTCTTGCGCCGCGCGGCGAAGCCACGCAGCAGCGCCCGTAGAACCATGGCCGCGTTTACGTCGAGGCCTGAAAACGGCTCGTCGAGGATGAGAACTTCAGGATCGTGCAGCAGAGCGGCGGAAAGCAGGATCTTCTGGCGCATTCCCTTTGAGAAGGAGGCGAGGAGGGAATGACGGTCGTCCCAGAGTCCGAAGAGACGGAGGAGTTCGTCGATTTTGGGGTCCAGGCTGGCGCGCTGGATTCCGCGGAGCCGCCCCGCGAGTTGCAGATATTCACGGCCGGTGAGGTGCGGGTAGAGGTGCGCCTCTTCGGCGACGTATCCGATGCGGCGCTGGTACGATTTCATATCGCGCACGACATTTTCGCCACAATAGAGGATCTCGCCGGCAGAGGGCTCGATCAGGCCGGTGAGCATCTTGACAGTCGTGCTTTTGCCCGCGCCGTTGGCGCCCAGGTAGCCGAGGATTTCGCCAGGACGGATCGTGAAGCTGACCTGATCGACGGCAGGGATGCCGCGATAGCGTTTGGATAGATTGCGCACTTCGAGCATTTCGCCAATTAGACGCCGAAAACGGGCGAAAAGTTCCGAGGGCCCGCCAAGCATCCCGTGGGACAGCGGTAGCATAGGGCAGGACCACGGATGAAGGATCGTTTTCGTTACGATGCCGTCGTCAAGGATTTGTTCCAGCGGGACCGTCCGAGCCTGCTCGACGATTTGACGGGTGGTGTTGCGGTCAAGGAGTTTCTGAATCTGGAACTCTCAGCCGTCGAAGAGCGGGTCGCCGATCTATTGGTGTTGCTGGCGGATGAAACCATCCTCCACATTGACTTTCAGAGCACCAATGATTCGGAGATGGCGTATCGCGAGGGCTTTTATGGCGTTATGGCGGGTTGGAAGTTCCGGCCCAGAAAGGTCCGGCAGGTGGTTGTCTATATGGGTCGCGCCAGGATGCGCATGGCGGACCGGCTCGACCTCGGCAGCGTGCAGGTGCAATACCGGCTCATGGATATCCGCGAGCTGGAATGTGACGAGTTGCTTGCGAGCGGCCGTTCCGGTGACTTCGCCTTGGCGATGCTGGCCGAGGGCGGCATCGCCAAGCTGCGAAAGATCGTGCAGCAGGCAAATCATCTGCCCGGACCGCAACGGCAGCGGGCGTTTACGCAACTCGCGATTCTGTCGGGCTTGCGCGGGGCTTCAGAACGATTGACAATGGAGTTCAAGACCATGGGAATCAGTGTCGAGATCGATCAGAACGTTTTTCTGAAGGACATCCACGACTCTGCGATGACGCGGGGTATGGTCCAGATCGTGCGCAGACTGCTCGAAGCGAAGTTCGGAACGTTGCCCAAGTGGGCCGACGACCGGCTCGCCAAGGCTACTTCCACGCAGGCAGAGCGGTGGTCGACGAAGATCCTCACCGCAGATACGATCGAGGGCGTATTGGGCCGGAAATAACCTCATCGCACTCGCATCATGGGAAGTAGCGCCGAGATCGATCAGAACGTGTTTTTGAAGAACATCCACGACTCCGCGATGACGCGGGGTATGGTCCAGATCGTGCGCAGACAGCTCGAAGCGAAGTTCGGAACGTTGCCCAAGTGGGCGGACGACCGGCTCGGCAAGGCTACTTCCACCCAAGTGGAGCGGTGGTCGAAGAAGATTCTTACCGCCGATACGCTCGAGGGCGTGGTTGGCCGGAGGGCTTAGGGTTTTACGATCCGGTCCAGGACTACTCTGCCGTTGTTGATGACCGCAACCACGTCATGCAGCGCCTGGATGTCCGCGAAGGGGTCGCCGTCGATCACGATCAGGTCCGCTTCCATTCCGGGCTTGATAGAGCCGGTGCGCTTGCCAATCCCCAGCAATTCCGCGCTGGCGGCGGTTCCA
>JACXTT010002988.1_pt1 | contig 26427 bp, 25 predicted proteins | sample 9270951 | NCBI WGS metagenome assembly JACXTT01 (sample SAMN15532306, study PRJNA645909) | rock metagenome | isolation source: weathered quartz diorite | place: Puerto Rico | collected 2017-06-21
ATCACGCGTTAAACTTTTCGAATGAGCTAAATTTGATAAAGGCTTTAAAGTCGGGGCATATGATACAGGCCTACTCTTATGTTAGCCATTCGGTCGAGCCAGAGAACCTGGTGATAAGCCCCGGCTATAACGAGGCGGTATTTAACCACAATGTGCCTTACGCACAACTGGAGCAAAATGTGAACATACCCAGCTGGTACACCAATAATTATCTGGCGTTCAGGTTGCCATCCGGGTTGTTCACGCAGAGTTACAGAACAGGCTTTAGCGTCCTGTCGCAAACACTCACCTCCGATCTGAGCGTTGTGCAAAATAATAACAGCACCAACCTGCAAGCAGACAGTACCCAAAACCATACCAACTGGACAAAGAAAAAACTCTATACCGAAGCCGCGTATGATCTGCCCGGCGAATTTTTAAAAGCGCACCTTGCGGTGCCATTTACGCTACAGCAGATCGGCTATGCTGATAAAACCTTAATACGATGGTATTTTGACCCGCTGTTGAACATTAAATACCAGGTAAGCGCCGAAAATTACCTAAACTTTAATTACAGCTACCGTAATAACATTGGCACTATAGCGGATGTTTACCCGGGCTATATCCTGACCAATTACCGTACCCTGCAGGCCAATAGTACCGACCTTGGCGAACAGCAGGTACAGCAGGCCAATGCCGGTTTTAGCTACCGCAAAGCCATCACGCTGCTTTTCTGGAGCTTTAATGTAGCTTATAACCATACAACGGCTAACAATATCGCGTCGAGCGTGATCACCAATAACCTTCAGCAAGGCGTTGTGCTGCCCTACCCTAACAGCACCAACTCCTGGATATTGGCCGGCTCCATCAGCAAATATTCGTTTGCTGTGCTCACCACGTTTAGTGGTGGCATAACCTGGCAAAGCAACCATACTGTGCAGCTACAAAACAACGCGTTGTTACCATTCAATACCACAACCCAAGCATTCAATGTTTGTGCCGATACTAAAATAAGTGATGATATTAATTTTAGCTACAAGGGCACTTTAATGCAAACCGCCAGTCATTCGCCTACAGTGGCCCCCGCCCACCAGATTGGCCAGTTGTTGCAGCAGGCATCGGTTAATTACGACCCGATGGATATATTGCAATTCAAACTATCGGGCGAGCATTATTTTACCCGGCAGCAAGGCAATCCCGATCTAAAATACTTTTTTGCCGATGCCTCGTTAACGTTCAAGGCAATAAAATGGAAAACCGATTTTGAACTCGCAGCAGTAAATTTGGGTAACATTAAAACGTATAACGCGCTTTACTTATCAGCTAATACATTGACATACAACTCGTACGCCTTGCCGGGAAGGATCATTCTACTAAAAGTGCTATTTAATATCTGACTGGTAGCGAACGACGCAAAATCACATTTTTTAGCAAAAACTATCTTGGAAAGGAAACAGGTCTTATAGAAACAAAAAAACACTATTCAGCGTTACCCTAAGCCGTTTAATGGCTTTTGTTAAATGGCCTTCCACTGTTTTTTCGGAGATACCCAGTTCGAGCGCTATCTCTTTATTTGTTTTATTGCCGTGGCGGCTCATCTCAAATACGGAGCGGCATTTTTCGGGCAGGTCGTTTATCCCTTTGTCAATATTGCTTTGCAGGTCGCGGGTGTCAATGCTTTCCTGGGTTGAGTTATCAATATCGGCTTTAAATAAATGGATGAACTGGTTATAGGCCTTACGGCGTGTTTCTTTAGCTATATAATTAAAAACCAGGTTACGTACAGCGGTATAGATATACCCTTCGAACGAAGTTTTAATAACAAGGTTTTTGCGACCAGCCCATAGGTTGGTCAAAAAATCCTGTACAATCTCTTCAGCTATTTCTTTACTGCGTACCCGCTTATAGGCAAACGAGTACAGATTTTTCCAATAGCGGTTATACAATTGCTCAAATGCCTCTATGTTGTCATCGCTCACCATACCCAGCAACTCATTGTCAGTCAAGCGGTCAAATGGGGTATGGTTATTGTTTAAAGGCATTTTCAGTCAGTTACCAATCGCTATATCAAGTGTAAGCCAACAAGTAATACCTCAGCAAGCAGTGCCGCGTACCCGCATTAGTCAATATGTGTTTCTCCCGGGGAAAGGGTATTACAATTAGTTGTGTAACAAACGTAATACGTAATTACAATTAAACTGTCATGTACAATCCTGTATTTTTTCTGGAGCAGCAAATTTATACCCGTTAACTTACCGGCAACTCAAAATAAAATTTGCTGCCCTGGTCTATCTCACTCTCCACATCAATTTTGCCGCCCTGCGCCTCAATAAAATCTTTGGCTATAGCCAAACCCAGGCCCGTACCTGTTTTATCGGGCCCGGCGCCGGGCACCTTAAAGTAGCGTTCAAATATGCGCGATAAATACTGTGCATCAATACCCCGCCCATGATCTGTAACCGAAAAAGTAATGGCCCCGTTATCCGTTTCGGTAACCGATACCTGAACAACTGACCTTGCCGGACTGTATTTGATGGCGTTAGACAGCAGGTTGATCAATACCCAGGTTGTTTTATCAAGGTCGGCATTTACATTGGGCAAATGTTTGGGGCAGTCAATATTGATAACTATTTCTTTTTGGTCGGCAATAAATTTTACGGCCTGCACCGCGTAGTTAACTATGTTTTGCGGATGGGTGCTACCAAAATTGAGTTGTATTTTGCCGGTCTCAACTTGTGCCATGTCTAACAGTTCGCCTGTAATCTGCAATAAACGCCGGGTGTCATCATCAATATTTTGCAGCAGTTGCCTTTGCTCGGTATTAACCATCCCTATCCGCTCATCCTCAAGCAGTTGAAGGCTCATTTTTATAGCAGAGATGGGCGTTTTTAACTCGTGCGAAATTGTGGCGATAAAATTAGTTTTAGCTTCGTCCAGTTGCTGAAACTCCGTTATGTTTTTAAGGATGATGACTTTGCCAATGTTTTCATCTTTGTTCACCACGTTGAGCACGTCTTTGGTAAAATAGCTTTCGAGGCCATCGGTCAAAATTTTCATCCGCTGTTGCTTTTCATGCAAAATTTCACGTAAAAGGTCGTTCTCCAATGCTATGTCGGGCGCATATTTGCCGATAAGCTTATCCTCTGCCATTCCCATTAATGTACACGCTATTTTGTTGGCAAACACAATGAGCATTTTATCGTCGAGGCCTATAATGGCGTCTGTCATCGAATTGATGATCGTTTCGATGCGTTTTTTTTCAAGAAGCAGGCTGGCCAGGTTGCTGTTCTCGTACTCATCAAGCCGTTGCGCCATTTGGTTAAAGGCCTGGGCCAGGTCGCCAAATTCATCTTTCGAATTAAACCGGATGCGTTTCTGATAATTTTTATTGGCTATCTCCTTGATCCCCTGTGTCAATTCGGCGATGGGGTTAGCAATATATCCCGGAAAATTGACCATAAATGTAAAGGCGATCAAAAAACACAATGAACCCATGAACGAGACGATAATAACCGCGGTATTGGCTGTATTACCGGCAGTTTTGTTTTTGCGCTCTACAGCGGCCATGTTTAACTGCATAATGGCATACAGTTCGGTTTTCATTTTAAACTGCAGCAGGTCTGTGGGGCGTTTGTCTCGCAGTGCCGCCTTGTACTGTTCAAAATCAGCACGTAACGAACCTGCCAGCGTCATTTCGCCCGGCTCTGTTATGTTGTTTTCTTCCATGCGCAAATTGGCTTCAATTGCGGCAAGCTGTTCCTGCTTTACCTGCCCGTCGAGCGCCTGGCTTATGTTTTTGGTGTAGATAACAGACCGGTAGTTGTCTTTCAAAATGTCTTTCGAATCTGCCGAAAGGCGGTTCAGATAGTAGGCGGCTAAACCGGCGGCAATCAGCGCCATCAAAAACAAAAAGCCGATACCGGCCCTGAGCTTATTTTTTATACTCATCATCAATAAATATGACCAGGTTACCCTGTGATCCAAAATTATTTAAAGCTACATTTAATTGTTGCACATTTACTTTTGGCAGGCGCAAAAATGGCCGGTCGTTCGGGTAATGTATACGGAGCCCTCCCAATTGAAATGCCAGTTAACATATATCCATAGTAATAAGCTGGCTTACAATTTATTACACGCCTAAAACCAGGTCAACAAAGTTCCTCACGCTATCAAAATGATAAGCTTTGATTATAATGATAGTATAAAGCAAAAAAGCCCGGCAATCAAAATTGATTGCCGGGCTTTAGCATTTATATACCAGAACTATTTAGCCTTGCGGATAAATATGCTGCCGTTAAAGGTTTTCATCATCATTTCGGGGCCGCCGCCGTCAATTTTACCGTAAACCCAGTCTTCCATTTTCAGGCTGTACATGCCATCCTTTGCAGAGTGGCTTGCCACTGGCTTGCGCTGATCGGTTACCACATCAAAATCGGTGTAAATATCGCCCTGATCGGTTTTTAGTTTAACGTTGGCTTTTAAACCCGCAGGGAAGGTTACATCAATTTTACCGTTAAGGCTGGTGAAAGCCATCGGCGCTTTAGGGTCTATCTTATTAAAGGCTACCACTACCGGGCCGTTTACGGTATTAGCTACCACCGAGCCCGATATGCCGCTCATTTTAATACCGCCATTGGTGTTGCTGATCTCCATTTCGCCGCTCAGGTCGCTTACCGAAATATCGCCATCGTTTACCGTAGAAAGTTTAAGGGTCACATCGTTTTTTGGTACTTTTATAGTAAGGTGCACCGGGTTGTTTAGCATATTGGTGTTTACAGTTACCTTGTTATTTTTTTCTTCGGCACTAACATCCAGGTTGCCGCCCCCACCTAAGCGTTTCATACCGTTTGCGGCTTCGGTGTGTTTCTTTTTCCTTTCCGGAATTTGGGCATCAATTACAATATCTTTACCCTCGTAACCTATCACCGTGATAGATCCCGTCAGGATATCAACGTTTAATTTATAGGGCTTGCCAGGGTCGCTCAGGGCAACGGTCAATGTTTCTTTACCGGCGGCATCCTGCGCCCATATTTTGGTGCTTAAAAGCATCGCTATTACTATTACACTTGCTAATTTTATCGTTTTCATGTTGTTGGATTGTTATTACTTTTAATTGTTTTGGGTTGTTATTGTTTTTTAATATAAATATCTCCGTTAAGTGTTTCAAATTTAAATACCTTACCGCCGGCGCCTACCCTTACCTGCTGGTTTTTGTTGAGCTTATATACGGTGCCGCTATTACCTTTTGCGGCGGTTTTGATGACCTGGGCTGGCAGCATTTCAACATCCGGAAAATCGGTATAAAACTGGCCGTTCATGCTTTTAAATTCAAGGTCGGCAGCCAGGTTTGCAGGGAAAGTAATATTCATCTTGCCATTTATAGTTTGGTATGATGATGCATCCGGTGGTACGCTAAGGTAATTAACCGTAACCGGGCCATTAACCGTATGGGCATAAGTTGCGCCTTTGGCATTAACAATCTCGATACCGCCGTTTACATTAGTAACCTTTAAAGCGCCGTATACATTTTTAACATACATGTGGCCATCGTTAACGGTGGATACACACAGGGCCATATTAAATGGCACTTTTATAGTATAATCAAGTTTATAGGTATATTCAATACGGGGGCGGTATTCGTATTCGCGCTGCCAGCGGTGAGGCCTTGAATCATAAGGTGCGGCTATATAAGCAATAACGCTATCCGCTTTTTGATCAAACATCAGTTTAAATTCTTTTTTGCCTTCGTCCACTATCTGCTGGCTATCTCCCGAAATCGTTTCATCAATTTCCATGATGATCTTATCGCCCGCATAGCCTTCTACATTTATAGACCCGAACACATTATACACGGCAAGCGTACCGTTGGCCATAGTAAATTGCTTGCTGATATGCTCTTTATACTCCTGCGCATGGGCCGAAATTTGGGCAAAGCACAGCCCCAGTCCCGTTAAAACGGGGATCAATAGTTTTTTCATAATCGTTTTTTAAATGAGTTTGGTAATGGTTTGCCTGATCTTATCCCTCACACCATTGTCGAGGTTTTTTTGTTTTAATAGTTGCCTGAATGAACCCACCGATCGCTTTTCCTGCAATTTGAGCATCACATCGGCTATGGCCGACTGCATTAGCGGCGACTCTTGCTGCGCGATAGACTGGATCAACCCTTCTCTTACTTCGGCATGGTCGGCCAGCCGGGCAAGCGCGTCGAGTGTGCTTAAACGCACGTTTACATTACTATCGTTGTTAAGCGTTGCCAGTAACGCGTCAATCACTTCTTTATCGGCATTTTTCAGATCGCTGGTGTAGCTTACGCCGCGCATCCGCTCAGATGCCGAGGGGTTTTCTAACAAAGCCAGCGTCATGGTTTGCCGTAACTCATGCACTTGTGTGGTAAGCGCTTGCAATTCCTGATCCTGCCCACCAATTTTACCCGAACGTAAAAACCAGAAGCCCCCACCCAAGCATATCAGCACAAGCGCCATGCTGTATGCCAGGGGCCACCGGGGCTGCGATCGCCACAAACCTCTCAACCGTTCATTCAAGGTAGCCCAGGTGCTTTTACTATCCGCTTCCGATTCTTTATAAGTAGCCAGCATGGCATTAAACTTCACCTTTAAATTAGGCGAAGGCTCCGGTGCTTCAACCGCCCCCATTATGGCCCACAGTTGCTGTATTTCTGCAAATTCCTGGCTGCAGGCAGCACATCCTGCCAGGTGTTCCTCTACAGCCTTTCGCTCGGCTTGTGGCAACTGATTATTGGCCAAGTCGGTCAGTTTATTTTCGTAATCCCCGCAATTCATCATCTTCAATTTTAGCGTTCTGTTTTTTTATAAATATTCCTCAGTTCCTGCATGGCCCGGTGTACCCGTACTTTTACAGCTCCCTCGGTTGTACCCAATATTTGGGCTATCTCCTGGTGTTTTAACTCCTGGAACCGGCTTAGCGTTAAAAGTTCGCGCTGCTCCTCGCTCAGCCTTGCCATAGCATTGTGCAGTTCCTGTTTCGCCTGTTTCTTTTCCAGGCTTTCATCGGCTAAGACCCCGCCCCCTATCCGATGTTCCACATCATCAATATCATACTGGTGCATTTTGCCCTTGTTTTTTTTCGCTTCGTCTTTTATCGTATTTCGTGCTATTTGGTACATCCAGGCTACAAATTCGCCATCCCCGGTAAATGTATGCCTGTATTTAAGCATCTTGTAAAACACATGCTGCACCATATCTTCGCTTGCTTCACGCTGATACGTCATGTGGAACAAAAAGCCGTATAATTGGCGGCTATACCGCTCAAATAACAGTCCCATCCTATCCAGGTCGCCGGCTTTTACCCGGAGCATTATATGGTTATCGGTCAGCGTATTCAAACAGGTGTTTTGCTATTTATATGATTGGAAACTTACGGAAAACAAAATGGTTACAGGAAATTACCATTTTTGTTAAAAAAAACATTGTTTTTTCACAAAAAGGTAATTATCAACTCTTTAATTACTTGATATAGCGCATCTTCTCAATGTATTATTTCTTAAATTTTTAAACTATTAATTATATGGTCTATCTGCTGATTTATACCGATTGTGCGCCCTGGCGACTAAGCATGATTGATTTTTAATTTTAGTTAAAATAATATCCTAAAATTAGGATACTTGAAAACCAAGGTTAAAATCACGAAAAAAGCTGTATTTACTATTCAATTTCAACGGGGAAAATTTAGTGTTTACATTTAAAAAAAAGATATGGCCCAAAAAAAAGATCAATAAAATGGTAGATTTATGTGTACCTCGGGCTACTTTTTACGGTGATCATTCTTCAAAAAAACAGTCATTGCGTTTAAAAATGGCACTATGTAACAAATAATGTCAGCATCTAAACCTATCCGATAAAAAAATACCTGCCAGATAACTGCTTTTTGTTTTTGTAAATAAAATGTCATGGTTTTTAACCCAATTACCCGCTAAATATTTTTATAAAATTTGTTAAAAACAATACTAATTAATAACTTGCACCAAATTATGAGGAACCTTATACCTTTTTTAACGCTCGCCGTAATTTTAACCATTGGCCCTGCCGCTTATGGTCAGATGATTGAGCGTTCATTTATAGGTAACCAGGGCCAAACTGTAAGCGCACCTAATATTAGTATTACTTATAACGTAGGTGAATTTGTTGCCGACCTGTTTGCCAACACACCCAACTCCGCTTATCTGACAGCAGGCTTTTCGCAACCGGATGTGGAGATACAACTGGTTAATACCGATCTGACCAAAAACCTGATCGCTTTTCCCAACCCAACCGCGAGTGGTAAAATAAAACTGTCGTTTATTAATTTACCTAATTCGCTTTATTCGGTGCAGGTTATTGACGCGCTTGGGCGTGTACTGCAAAGCCAGACTGCTGATTATCACGACCACAATTTTTATTATATTGATATGGATATTTCATCGCTCAAAGGCGGCCTGTATTTTATAAGGGTAACCGGTAGCAGTGGGTTTCGTGGTGATGTTAAAATAGTGCGACTTTAAAAAAAATCAATAGACAAGCTTATACCTATTATATAAGTATATGAAAAAACAACTACTCCTTCTGTTTTTTGTATTAGCCATGTGTGGAGCTGCAATGGCCCAAACACAGGCCTTTAAATACCAGGCGGTGGCGCGTGGTGCCAACGGCGGACTTTTGGTAAATACTACCTTTAATGTGCGTATTAGCATACGTACAGGCGCCGCTAACGGAACGATCGAGTATCAGGAGGTTCAAAACGTAACTACCAATAGCTTTGGTATATTTGCCATAGAAGTAGGCAGCGGCACAGCCACAGTTGGCACTTTTTCTACTATCAACTGGGCAAGTACTGCTCAAAAATACATTCAGACAGAAATTGACTTAGGCGCGGGTTACCTGGACATGGGCTCATCTAAATTGCTATATGTGCCCTTTGCCCTATATGCTTTAAACCCGGGGCCTAAAGGCGCTACCGGCCCAACGGGCCCTACTGGCCCAACTGGTGCACAAGGTATTCAAGGTATAACAGGCGCAACAGGTTCTGCTGGTGCCAATGGTGCCAATGGTGCCAATGGTGCTACTGGCGCACAAGGTATCCAAGGCTTAACAGGCGCAACCGGTCCAACAGGCGCACAGGGTATCCAGGGTATAACCGGTAACAACGGGGCAACCGGCGCTACAGGTGCTACAGGGGCTGCCAGTACAGTTGCAGGTCCTACAGGTGCTAACGGCGCTACGGGCGCACAAGGTATACAAGGCCCAACAGGTGCAAACGGTGCCGTAGGTGCTACGGGTGCTAATGGAACCACCGGCCCGCAAGGACCAACCGGTGTCGCGGGTTCAGCAGGTGCTACCGGTGCTGTTGGCGCTACGGGCGCACAAGGTATACAAGGCCCAACCGGGTCCACGGGTTCAGTAGGCCCTACGGGTGCTAATGGAACCACCGGCCCGCAGGGGCCAACCGGCGCTGCCGGTGCTACAGGGGCTGCAAGTACAGTTCCAGGGCCTACGGGCGCTAACGGAACCACCGGCCCGCAAGGGCCAACCGGCGCCGCCGGTGCTACAGGGGCTGCAAGTACAGTTCCAGGGCCTACGGGTGCTAATGGAACTACCGGGCCACAAGGCCCAACGGGAGCGACGGGTACCCCAGGTGCAACGGGCTCACAAGGTATTCAGGGTAATAGTGGCGTAACCGGCCCCACAGGGGCTAATGGTCCAACGGGGGCAGCCAGCACCGTTGCAGGGCCAACCGGCGCACAAGGCTCAACCGGTGCAGCCGGACCTACAGGTTCGACTGGCGCGGCCGGGCCGACAGGCTCAACTGGCGCGGCCGGACCTACAGGCTCAACCGGTGCAGCCGGACCTACAGGTTCGACTGGCGCGGCCGGACCTACAGGCTCAACTGGCGCGGCCGGACCTACAGGCTCAACCGGTGCTGCAGGACCTACAGGCTCAACCGGTGCTGCAGGACCTACAGGCTCAACTGGTGCTGCGGGACCTACTGGCTCAACCGGTGCTGCGGGTGCCACAGGCGTTGCAGGGCCGACAGGTGCAACTGGTGCTGCTGGACCTACTGGCTCAACTGGTGCTGCGGGTGCCACAGGCGCTGCGGGGCCTACAGGTGCAACTGGAGCTGCGGGCCCAACTGGCTCAAGCGGTGCCACAGGTTCTGCAGGTGCTACGGGTGCTGCGGGACCTACCGGGGCAGATAGTACGGTTCCGGGGCCAACCGGCGCGGCCGGTGCAACCGGGTCAGCCGGCCCTACAGGTGCTACAGGTGCCGCCAGTACAGTTCCAGGGCCAACCGGCCCTGCCGGGGCTACGGGACCAACCGGCGCAGGTACTACGGGTGCTACAGGGCCAACCGGCGCTAATGGTACTGCCGGGGCTACGGGTGCTACTGGACCTACTGGTGCAGGCACTACGGGTGCTACCGGACCTACCGGTGCCGATAGTACAGTTCCCGGACCTACCGGTGCTACTGGGCCAACCGGTGCAGGCGCTACAGGTGCCACCGGCGCTACAGGACCGACCGGCGCTAATGGTACTGCCGGAGCCACTGGTGCTACAGGACCGACCGGCGCAGGTACTACGGGCGCTACAGGGCCAACCGGGGCTACAGGCTCTGCAGGTGCCACCGGCCCTACAGGTGCAGGTACTACAGGTGCTACCGGACCTACCGGTGCCGATAGCACAGTACCTGGGCCAACTGGTGCTACTGGTGCTGCGGGCGCTACTGGTTCTGCTGGCCCTACAGGTGCAACGGGTTCTGCAGGTCCTACAGGTGCAACAGGTTCTGCGGGCGCTACTGGTTCTGCTGGCGCTACTGGTTCTGCTGGCCCTACTGGTTCTGCTGGCCCTACTGGTGCTACAGGTTCTGCTGGCCCTACTGGTGCAACAGGTTCTGCTGGCCCTACTGGTGCTACCGGGTCAAATGGAGCTACTGGCCCCACTGGTTCTACGGGTGCTACGGGTTCAAATGGTTCGAATGGAGCCACTGGCCCCACTGGTTCTACCGGCCCTACAGGTAATAATGGTGCAACTGGTGCTCAGGGCCCTACTGGTGCTACGGGTGCAGCTGGTGCTACGGGTGCTACGGGCGGCAGCTCTGTTGTAAATTACTCGCTTAGTACCCACTCGTTTACTACTGCCCTAACTTATTGGACACCTAACCAATCCTTCCAAACAAGTGCACTTGCGGGTGTCCAATTTGTTACTTACATTCCAACAACCTGCAACGCAACGTTTTCTGTATATAACAGTGGTACATCCGGGCAGTTTGGTAATGTTGATCTGTATACAGTTACTTTTTCGGGCACCACAGGTACTTTGGCTACTTTACTCACGACGTGCTCTACTTACACATCCGGCGTATGTACTTCCAGTTCAGTACAAATTACAGGGGGGCAGTATGTTACTTTAAAAGCTGCAGTAGTTACTGCAACCGGCCTTGCCGGCCTCGCTTTTCAATGCCAGTAATATAAATAATAATCTAAAATAAAGATACTATCGTATAGGCCCACGTTGTTACGTGGGCCTATTGTTTTTTGCGGATTTTGGGTTAATGTTACAAAATCATTGTTTACCCGCCGTGTGCAGTAATTACATGACCATGGCTGTAAATCCCCGGGTTTAAAAACGGTTGTGTTGTACACGCAATGTCTGGTTTTTACTGATGGCCCGATATATTACCGATCAATTGAAGGCATTTGATCTTTTGACTTTATGATAGCTTTGCAACAAACCCATGCGGAATGACTTTTGGGCATTGCGTTCAACACAAATTTACCTATTTAGCAGGTTCCGACATTACGCAAGCTACCATTCACGCTTTTTATTTTTTTATAGCGTTTTTCACTTTGATCAAAGCATCCAACTGTTCAATGCTGAGGTGTTTGGCAATAATGTGCTTTTGCGCGTCGAGCAGGTATATGGTGGGGGTTTCGTAAATATCGTACAATTGATGGTAGTTAGGTTTTCCCGATTCAATTACCGCTTTAGCCTGGGCATCGGTTTGGTAAGCAAATATCCAGCTATCATCTAAATTTTTATCCTTTGCAAACTTCAGCATGTCGTTCATTAAAGATGCGTTAATATTTACGCTGAACAACTTTACCCCCATTGCTTTCCATTTAGCACGATAGATCGAGTCGATGCGTGGTACCTCATGCTGGCAGTGGCTGCACGATGGGTCCCAAAAAATAACCATGGTATAAGGTGCCGAAAGGTTATATAGCGACCGGCTTTGCCCGCTGCCGTCCGTCATCTCCAATGGCGGTGCAGGGTCGCCCACCTGGTTGGCCATCAGCTGGTAGGCCCTGTCGAATATCATTTTTTTTGATTGCGGGTTAAAAAGTGCGGTATCACCACGCATCAAAAACTCATTAAACAGGTATAAAAACACCTTGTTCTGGCCAATATGCTCAGGGTTAAAATAGCGGTTGGTAAACTTAACCGTCAGGTATGGGTACATCTCTTTACCAGTTCGGGCGTATAGCAACATATATTGCACTTCTTTAATTACCGAATCGGCCACGGGCGACACATAGTATTTAAAGTACGCATCTATCTTAGGTTCAAAAAACGGGGTATATAATAACCGGTCGTCGTTAAAAGGTGTGTTGTCCCAATAGTGCTTCTTAATATACTGACCGGCCCTGAGCGTATCAGCATGGGTTTTTATAGTCATGCCAGCAGGCAGCGATGGCTGGTTACCTGCATTAAGCAATAAAGTGTTTAATGAATTGGGCGCAGCCTGTATAAACGAGTCTTTGATCTTTTGAAGCTGCACATCCAATAAAACCAATTGCCCGTTCACATTTTGGCGTTCGGCCGGGGTTTTAGCTGCGGCCAGGGCCTGGTTCAATACACCTATCTGTTGGGCAAGCCCGGTAACATTTGACACATATTTTTTAAACAGGTCGTTTTCGGGCGAACCTGTTATAACCACATTGTTAAGGGCCGTTGTATCGGCACTGATGCTGAATTGCTGAAGGCTATCCAATAAAAACTCGAACAGTACCTTGTTTTTAGGCGATACCACAAAGTACATACCCGGAGTGAGTTTTTTTTTGCCTTTAAAATGCCCCTCACTTTTTTGATCGAGCCAGGCAGTATCGGCAAATATTTTACCGTTGCCGTAATAATTGGCCAGGTAAACGGTAACATTGTTATACGGTGTTATTTTGATAGCGATATCGCGATGGATGGGTTGGCCCGATAACCTTAGCGTACCACATATCAAACAAGCAAAAAACAGTAAAACTTTCATCCGGCTAACAAATAAAAAACAAATATAAAATTACCCGCAAAAAAAATCCCGGTAAACAATGCTTACCGGGATTTTATAACCGCACCGTATGATCCTTTTACTTAATTGCGGCTTGGGTATATACCTTGCAAACAAATAATATAACTTATACCGATAGAAGGCATCATGTTCGAAAACGGTGCGCTACTGCCCGCAGCACTGTTAACAATTGTTCCGGCCCCGGTACTGGCAGCTTCGCTTATTGCAATACCTGTAAGGTTAACTGATGGGGCCGGGTCGTTAACATAGTCTGATATACTATTTAAAGTAAAGCCAGCATCCGTATAGTTAGCGCAAGCTATTGCACTGGCACCCGCGGTCGCAGTCTCTTTCTCGCCGGCTTTTGTCGAAGCCTTAAAAGATGCCGGAACCGTGCCGCTTGGGTTAGTACCGGTAAAAGTACCCGCATGGGTGTGCGCGGGCATGGTAGCGACAGTCATCGTTGTGCTTTCTGTTCCGCCCGGGGTCCCTAATACCCTATTGGTTAAGCCCGCGCCGGTACCGGTACCCACTGCCACCCTGCCGCGCATATCGGGCAGGCCAAAAGTTGTTGTACCGTTACCGCCAAATACAGTACCTAATATTGAAAATAATGCCTGATTTTGATTTATGGCCATCATTGCGCCTGCGCAGTATTGCCAGTATTTTGGGGCAAAATCGCCCGCAAACATCCTAACCTCTCCTATTGTACCTTCCATAATATTTTTTCTGCTAATGTTGTGATCATTTTTTATTTTGTTAAAACAGCCTTATCTATTAATTACGCGCAGGGAAATAGCCACGCAGGCAAATAATAGGATTTAAACCTAAAAACGGCTGCATGTTTGAAATTGCGCCGCCAGTACCTGTTATAGCCGTAGTAACTGTACCTGTTGTTGCAGACCCGCCTGAAGCACTTACAGTTAGGCCCGATAATGATACTGTTGGTGCCGCATCAGCAGCGTAAGTTTGAACATTTGCCGGGATGCCCGATCCATCCGTAACATTTGTGGTTCCAAGTGTATTTGAACCGTTTGTGCCTATTACACTATCGGTAGCTACTTTTGATGATACGCTTAAAGTAGCCGTAATTGTTGCGCCGCTAACCGATGGCGTAAACACAGCGGTATGGGTATGAGCGGGCAAGTTCAACAGGCTGATACTTACGTTTTCTGTTCCGCTTTTGTCGCCAACATATCTTGGTGTCAGGCCTGGTCCGGCCCCCGTGCCTATTGCTACCCGGCCCTGCAAGTCGGGCAGGCCAAATGTAGTGGTGCCATTACCACCATAATATGTACCAAGTATTGAGAACAGAGCTGTGTTTGATTGTATTGTTATAACTTGCGCGCGGCAAAATGCCCAGTTCATGGGTTCAAAGTTGCCTGCAAAATAACGGATCTCTCCTACATAACCTTCCATAATTTTATTGATTACTTTTTAAAAATTTGATTTTTATTGATCTATGTATGCCTTGCCGGTTAGTTGCGCATTGGAAATATGCCCTCTACACAAATAATATAGTTTAAGCTTAAAAATGGCTGCATAGTTGCAAATGGTTGCGAGCCGCCTGCAGGGGCATTTGTAACCATGCCGCCCTGGGCGCCAAAGGGGCCTACGGTAAAACCAGTTAACGGAAGAGTTGGTGCCGGGTCATTTACAAAATTATTTACGTTATAACTACTAAATCCCGAATCGGTAAAATTACCCTGCCCAATACAGTTAGCACCCGAAGTACCAGGTAAGTATTGCGTTGCCGGTAAAGTTGAAACTTTAAAACTGCTGGTAAAAGTTGGTGCAACCGGTGCCTTGGTAACCGCAAAAGTTGCTGTATGTGTGTGGTTGGCTAAATTAGCAGTTGTTAGCTGTGTGTTTTCGTTGCCCCATTTTGCGCCTAATGCCACGCTGGTTAAGCCAGGGCCCTGCCCAAAGCCAACGGGTACGCGGCCACGCATATCGGGCACACCAAATGTTTGTATGCCATCACCTCCATAATAGGTACCCCAAATGGCATAAGCGGCCTGGTATTGGCTTATTGAGATATTTTGGCCCTGGCAAAACATCCAACCCTGGGGTGCAAAAGTACCCCCAAACATCCGGATCTCTCCAATTGTTCCTTCCATAATAATTGTTTTAAAAGTTTACGGTTTTATTGATTTTTGTTAAGATAAACCTATACAATATTTTTGTATTAATCAAATATTTGAGCGCAAATAAATATATATCAAAATGCCCCTAAAACAATGATAAACCCACATTACTTAAATATAAATTAATTATTAATTAACACGCCTATAAGTGTTGCCGGGGGATATGTAAGGCCAGGGGAAAACAATGCAGCGGATTTTTACAAAGGGCTTATTATATCTACATACCCGGCAATACCTCAAACTGCATAACAAAAAAAGCCCGGGCAGCGTTTAACCGCCCGGGCTCAAATAGTATTCAAAAATGTGTGGTCTCGTCAGTTCCTTATCGGGAAAATACCTGTATTGGCTATAATATAATTAACCACCTGGTACGCGGGCATAACATTAATGAAGGCATCTGAGCCGGTGTTACCAATTGTTACTGTACCCTGGCCACCACCTCCGCCAGTTTGCGTTACGGTTACACCTACCAAAGGCACCGATGGGCTTGGGTCATTAACATAGCCAAGTACATTGGTAGCAGTGAATGAAGAATCCACCCAATTTGGCGCGGCTAATGTGCGCGCACCGGCGGGGTCGGGTACACAGTCGGTACCAGCCATGGTTGAGGCATTGATGGCTACATTAACTGTGGGGGTGCTACCACCGTTCCCATTAAATGCTGCAGCGTGGTTATGGGGTGGTAATTGTGCTACAGTAAGTTGGATACCAGGCAGAACGCCGCCTTTTGCACCCATTAAATATTGAGGCAATGCCCCGGTTGAAACCGCCCCGCCAAAGCCCATACCCACAGGCACACGGCCGCGCAGATCGGGGATACCTACAGTTGTTCTGCCGTCACCTCCATAACTTGTACCTAATACCGCATATAGTGCCTGGTTAGCATTTAAAGGTACGGTTTGCCCGTTACATTCGTAAAAACCTGATGGGGCAAAATTAAAGCCCACCATAATGATCTGTCCGATAAAACATTCTGCCATAAAATTATTTTCTAAAGGGTTAGTGATTTTTTTTAAATCTAATAAATATTCTTAATAAATAAAAGTATTTTTTAACGTTCTTTTTAAATTATCGGCTTATAAAAAGGGGCCTTTTAACACCAAAAACCAACAATTGTTCTCAAAATGCTACAACACCCTCGAGATAAAACGTTACAGGATTTTTTATTTACATAAAAAATAATATTTAAATTTTTAATTAAAAACCTCGCCCAATTGAAAGCCCAAGCCAAACATCTTTACCCCCGATAAATACCCTTCGGGCAGTTTAACGATGTTGATCCTGAGGTATTTTTTGTCGCGGCAAGCCACAATTAACCCATAAGTAGCATCGGCATACACTATACTGCCCGGCTGCGCCTGGTTATCGCCGTTCAAATCAACCGGCGATACTTCCAATATTTGTAAAGGCATTTGCCTTATGCTGGTAATTGCACCGCCGTACCGGGGGTTGGTTGCGTTAATAAGGTACTCTATCTCGTCGGCAGTTTGCTGTTGCCAGTTAATGGTTAATTGCTCAATTGTAGGCTTTTTAAAAAACAAAGCGGGCTCATTGGATAACGGCGTGTAGGTTGGCACGTTACCACTCTCCAGCATAGTAAGCACCTTGTTAACGCTTTGCACCACATAGTTACCCAGCCGCTGTGCGTGCAAACCGCTGGTCTCGCCCGGTATCATGGGTGCCTCTTCTATAAACAGCAGCGGGCCGGCATCAATATCGGCGGTCATTACGTGTACACTTAAGCCTCCTTTAGGCTCCATGTTGCGTATCTGCCAAAATATGGGGTCGGCACCTTTATATTTAGGCAACACCCCTACATGAAAATTGATACAACGGTTAGTTAACAGACTTAGTACATCGTTAGGTATTAGCCAGGGGAAGGTGATTGTAAATAAGGCTTCGGCCCGATAATGGGTTATTAGTGTTTCCAGTTGGGTTGCAAAACCATCTTTAGTTAACACATGTATATCCGCATCGCCTACACCGTATTTTTTGAGTGTAGGCAACAGCACACCTGCCGATTTTTGCGGCACCCCTACTCCATGCAGCTTATTTTGCTGTAGCAGGCTGATAATTGCCGGCATGGCCAGCGTGTCCGAATTGCATAATACCAGTGCTTTCATCCTTAAATGCCTAAATATGGGTTCATCCAGCCCGCGCTTATCTCGGCGGTAAGGGGTTTTAAACTTTCGCTATCCATGGGGTAAGCATCGCAGGTGCCAACTGGTTTTGTCGAAAACTGCTGCTCACCAGCCACAATATCGTTTTGAAGGATGGTTATTTTTGAGGACGCTGCAACCGAATGATCAACATTAAATAAGGTATTAACCTTAGCTAACTGAGCTGCAATATCGTTATCAACAGCAGCTATAGCCGCTTTCGCGATGATCTTGCCGGTTTGCAGCCCTAAGTTAAAAAATGCTTTTTCGGGTTGTATTTCGGGTTCATCTTCAAACAATGTGGCCGTGTATACGGTCACACCATCATTTAAAGGGTTAAAAGGTGCCAAAAGGTACGGCAGCGCAGTTATTTTTGTGCGCTTGTGCCATCCCCTGGCTATCATCTCGTTTAAAAACAAAGTAGTTTCGGCCCCGCAAAACACGGCGAAAATGAAATCGGGCTCATACTGTTCTAAAAACGGGAATATAATACTCATATCGGTTAGCCCACCGGGAGGCGGCAGTGGCGGTACCGAAAAAAACCATTCGCTGTCGGGGTCGGCAGCTTTCATCCCAGCATGAAACATTTGCGAAAAGCTGTAACCGGCATCATATACGCTGCTTACAAACATGCCTTTTTTACCAAACTGCTTTACCCCCCAATAGCCCATGGCATAAGCGTGGCGCCATAACTGTGGCGAGTTAAGAAACATTTGTTCATTGAGCTTTAAAACGTCGGGGACGTTTTCGCCCAGGTTATTGACCAAAAAGGGCACCTGCTGTTTTTTGAAACGCTCGGCTACTTCGTTAACAGCCCGGTTCGGTATTACCCCGGTAACCAGGTTCACTTCATCGAAGCTAAAGAACTTATTGCAGGCTTTATCTACTTGTTTAACATCGCCCTGGCCTATAAATTCTTTTACTATTTCTACCTCTAAGCCATCGCCAGCCTGTTTTAGCCCTTGTTTTAAGCCTTTTTCAAAATCTTTACCCATAGGCAGTATGGTTGATAAAGGCAACAGTACGCCAATTGAAATTGTATCCATTTAGTTTTATCGTATAGTGTTTAGGCTTCGCTAAACATGCGTAATAAATTGCTGTGTATTTGTTGTGATAAAAGGTGCAGCTGCGACCCTTGTTGCTGCTGGTTAAGTGCTTCCTGTAACGACTGTAGTTGAAAGAGCAGGTCGCGCTGTTCGGTGCTCTTAATAAAGCTCTGTATCCAGCTAACCGCCACCGACCGCACGCCTGCCGTTACCGGCCTTACCCGGTGCAGCTTGGTTGTAGGGTAAACAATAGCATCGCCTTTGTTCAATTTAAAAAGTTTGCTTTCGCCTTCGGTCTCAATCTCCAACTCGCCGCCTTCGTATTCGGCAGGGCCGTTCAAAAATATGGTGATGCTCAAATCCACCCGCATGGTGCCGCTCTCGTCGCCCATTAACGGGCTATCAACGTGCCAGCCATACTCCATACCAGGCAAATACCGGCTTATTAAAAATGACGACGGCATACTTTTAACAAGTGTATAGGCCCTAAAAAGCGGGCTGCTAAACAATGCTTGCTGCAAAATTGCTGTTATGGCTTTGCGCGCCTGATCATTATTAGGCAACTGCTCATTGTTTTTAACTTTTAAGGCCGCGCCAGTTGCTGTACTATTGCCACTTACATACGCGCTGTCGGTTAATAAGCTATTTATTTGATCCAGTTCGCTTGTTTTTAATAACCCGTTAAGTAAAAGATACATGCTTAGTAGTTATGGTGTTTTACATTTCTGGTTAAAACCTCAATGGTTATTTCCAGGTAGTCGCCTCGGGTATTATTGCCGGTGCGTAACTTATATACTGTACAAAACGTGGCTTTTTTGCAGTATTTGCGCTTGCACCATGTGGCAAGGCCTGCAGCCAGATGATCATGTCGCCGGCGTTTGCGGCTATGGGCAAACTGCCCAGTGCATTCAGGTCCTGTTCGCGCGGGTTAACGCCTTCGGGCAGGTTGTTAAGCCAATCGGTTATGCGGTGCTGAAAGCCTGGCACAACGGTAAGCGCGCCTTGATCTGGCGCGGTATCGGCCAGGTAAAGTATCCCCTGCAAACCAAACGGAATAGGCAATTGCAGGCTTACATCCCAATGCAGGCCGGGTAACGGGAAGTGCCAGGTATCTGTCTCCGGTGGGTTAAACCCTACCCTATCAGTAGTTTGCCAAATGTCGGTACGGTTCCAAAGCTGCTCAAAAGCCTGCCTTATTTTTACCGATGACCTGTTTTTTTGCAGTACCGGGTGCTGAAAAAGCTGTACCATTATGGTTTGCTTTGCCGGGTGCAAATTGTACCATGTAGCGGGATTATTGCGGTCAACATCAATAAAGTCACAAATCACTTTAATAGTATCTTCGCAATCTTGTTTTGGCACGGCGTTGCGGATAATAATATACCCGCTTTGCGCCCAAAATTCCAGTTCGGCGGCCGACAGTACGTTAGGCACAACATCGCTTTCGGGTTTTTTTTGTGTGTCAAACAAGCGGTTAAACCTGGCTATGTTTACGGGGGACGGTATACCAGCTGTGCTAATTATCCAATCTTCAAATTCATCAAAACCGGGTGTTGTTTTATACAGGTAGTTAATGGTTTGCTCTAATCCAAGCCCCAGGTTATATAAAAGTGTTTTATCCAGTTGCGCTTCGTCGCTAATGGTATCACTCTTAAATTTCTGTGCTTGGTGCGACAACATTTTGCTCCAATATCTTTTTAAATGCCTCACACCCAATTTACCTGTTTCCATAGACGCGGCTATTGCAATTGTTTCGGCAGGTAGCGATGCTGTATTCATCAACGTTAAGGTTTATAATTAAAGTAATTGGTTATACTTATGTGAGGCTAATTTATATATTAGGTTTTAATTTTACATGTACAATTTAAAGTATATTATAGTATTTTTAAATTTAATTGTGGCTAAATGGATCATATAATTGGTTTTGCTAAAATTGCTATAGATGTACCACATTTTAACAGTATGCAGCAGCTTTTGGCGCAAAACTGGCAGGCCCATTATAACATGAATGGGTACGAAGGTGGCTGGGATGTGCTTACGTTACGATCGCCCGGTGGTACTGACAGCATATTTGCCGACCTGATGGGTGAAGCAGGATATGCTGATACGCCCAAAATGCACGATTTTCCATCAGTAAAAGCATTATTGAACAGTTTAAAATGCCCGTTGATGGCGGTGCGGTTCCTTAATTTAAAGGCCGGCGCCATAATTAAGCAACACAGGGATTTTGACCTGTGCTTTGAAAGCGGCGAAGCCCGGCTGCATTTCCCAATCATTACAAATAACCGCGTGGAGTTTTACGTGAACGATGTACGAGTAGATATGCAACCAGGCCAGTGCTGGTATATTAATGCCAACCTGCCGCACCGGGTTGCTAATTTGGGCGATACAGACAGAGTACATTTGGTTGTTGACTGTAAGGTGAACGATTGGATGAAAGACATTTTTGAACGATCGGAAAAAACAACGTTTAAGCAACCATTGGATATTGAGCAACTTAAACTGACAATAACCAGTTTACGGATGCACAAAAACGAAGCGTCGGATAAACTTGCTGATGAGCTTGAATTAAAATTAGCTGCCCAACTCAATGGTTAAGCCATCAATATCGCCCATGCAAGGCTGGATACCTTATAAATTAAAAATTGCCGACAGCGGTATACAATGCCACTGGTTAAATACCCGCAACAAGCCTTATGTGGAACCTTTTTTTGACGAAACAATACTCAAGATCAAAACTTTATCGGCAGCCAATGCCTCGTACAACTCGGTAAGTGATCTTACTATGCTCCAAAACTGGGCAACTTTACCATCTGTTGAGCCTGCTGCCTTTATTTTTCATATATCGAGGTGCGGGTCAACATTGATAGCCCAATTACTAAGCGCCGATGAGCAAAATATTGTATTAGCCGAAGTTCCGTTTTTTGATAATGTTTTGCGCTTGCCTTATCAACTGCAACAAGTCGGCCTTAACTATAGCAACCAATTGTTGCGGGCAGCCCTTAACTTTTACGGTCAGAAAAGGACAGGGAACGAAAAGTACTTATTTGTAAAGACCGACAGCTGGCATATGTTTTTTTATAAACAATTGCGCGCGCTTTACCCGCATACACCTTTTATATTGTTATACCGCCCGCCCACCGAAGTATTTAATTCGCATACCATTAAAAAGGGTATCCATGTGGTACAGGGGCTTATTGAACCCGAAATACTGGGTATGGGTAACACTTATCAGGAGCCTGATGTTTACCTGGCCAGTGTGCTTGAGGCTTATTTTACCATGTACTTAAAAATAGCCGATGAAGACAAACTAACGCTTTTGCTGAATTACAACCAGGGTATAATGCCGATGATGGATGAGATAGCAAAGTTTACAAATACGCCTTTTAGCGATGAACATTATGCTAAAATGAACGCGCGGATAAACTATCATTCAAAATATCCTGCTAAAGTATTCAATATAGAAGATACACCCGAACTTAACCCTGTTTTGCAAAAAGCACATACTTTATACGAGCAAACCGAGCAAAAAAGGTTGAGTATGCTTTAATTAGATAGCATATGGCTTAAAATGATTGCTGTTAATCTTTTAAATATTATAAAATTTAAAATACTTTTTGCTAATATTACCTTACAAACCTTTAACCTTACCCTAATGAAACCTAAATTGCTTTTTTGCGGTGCAATTACCGCAGTTTTATTAACCGGTTGTACCGGCGTAAACAATAGCACCGACTGGCACAAAACACTTGCCCTGGTGGTTATTTTAGCCATAATTGTTGGCTTTTTAGCATTGGCTATTTTTTCGAACATGCTGCGCGACCAGGTAAACGATTGTACCGCCTATGTGCTTAAAGCCGATGCCGCCGACCCCTTCAGCCTATCGCGCGTACAGCTTGGCGTTTGGACGGTGGTTATATCGTGCACCTATGTGTACCTGGCTTTATGCCGTGGCAATTGCGATATGATCGGTATCAACCAAACCGCGCTGGTTTTAATGGGCATTGGCGCCAGTGTTACTACGGCCGGCACCCTGATAGATAAACGCGATATACAGGCTAACGTTCCGCGCCATCAAAACGCACCATCGCAAGGCTTTTTAATTGATATCCTGTCCGATCAAAAAGGCATAAGCATTTACCGCGCGCAAAACGTAGTATGGACCGTTATTGCCATTATAGCATATCTTAACCAGGTGTACATGGTAAAAACAGGTTGTGCTTTACCCGAGTTAAGCGACACCCTTTTAAGCCTTACCGGTATAAGCGGCGCCACTTACGTTGTACTTAAATCGCAGGAGAATACTACTGCACCTGCAACAAATAACCCTACAACGGCAGCAGCACCGGGTGTAACGGCAGCAGCGCCAGGTGTGGCGGCAGCAGGCCAAACAGTAGCAGCACCCGTTGCCGACCAGGCACCTCCGGCTACTGATATACCGCCCGCACAATAAACCAGGGAGAATATTAATGAACAAAAAACAACTGATAGACGATATTGTAGCATTTATTAGATGGTGCGGCATTGAGGTTTGCTTCGAAAGTATTTTGGGGCAAACTTTTTTGCCGGGGATGTTAATACGCCGGGGTGTTTTAGTGATAGATACTGACAAGCTAAAATACCCGGGCGATTTGCTGCATGAGGCCGGGCACATTGCCGTAGTACCAGAGGATGTACGTAAAATTTTGAGCGACAATATTAACGATACAGTATTGCCCGAAGGTGGTTCATTGGCTGACGGTGCTACCGAAATGGCCGCCATTGCATGGTCGTATGCGGCGTGCAGGCATTTGGAGATCGACCCGCTTATCGTTTTTCACCCGGATGGGTACAAAGGCGGAGGTGACGCCATTGCCGATAATTTTAACGCGGGAAAATATTTTGGTGTGCCGATACTACACTGGCATGGTATGACCAATTATAGTTACAATAACCCCGAACCTTTGGCCAGCACTTATCCAACAATGCTGCATTGGTTATCGCAAAAATAGCTTTACAAAACGTATGCTGCTACTTTTTTTGTTTGGTGCTGTCCAGCTTATATCCAACTGTAAAGCGCAATGTGTTTGATAAAGGGCTATATTCCGCAATTGAGACCAGATATGACAGGTCAATGTTAATATTATTAACCAGAACGCCTGCCCCGAATGATACAAACTGACGGTTACCCTTATTGGGGTTTTCGTAAAAATAGCCGGCACGGATGGCAAGTTCATTACGGTACCATACCTCGGCTCCGGTAGCATAACTTATTTCCTGCATCTCTTCGCTAAAACCTCCCGGGGCATCGCTAAATGAGCCAAAAATACCTGATACGACCGATCTGTTATCATCAGTTCCGCTAATTATGTTGCCGTTAACATCACGTATCGGTGGCGTTGGCACCAATAGTTTGTTAAGGTCGAGGCTTAAGGTTATCTTACTTTCATCCTCAAGCAGCCAGGTATTGGCTGCCCCTACCCTTAAATTGGCCGGTAAAAAATATTGCTGTTTGTTACCGGTATAGCTTACCTTGGGGCCTATGTTAGATATGTTAACCCCATAAGCGAAGATATTATCGGTGCTTATATGGCGTGAGTATAACGACACATCGGCCGCAACTGCATTGGCCGTGTTGGTTTGCTGCCCGTTAAAAATACCCTGAATAATATTTGAATGGATATAGCGCGCGGTTACCCCCATCGAAAAATTTTCGCCAAACTTACGCGACAGCGATACGTCAAACGAATACTCGTTAGGCTTTGAGGTACCCAACGACACCTGGTTCTCATCGTAAAGGTAAAGTGTGCCCAGGTTAAAATACCTGAGCGATGCGCCAATGGTATTACGGTCATCAAGCTTATGCGCAAAATTCAAATTCGCCAAACTAACATCAGATACAATATTGCGCAACCAGGGGCTATATGACAGTGAAAAGTTTGTTGGCTGATCTAAAAATACCAGTTTTGAAGCATTCCAGTATTGCGAATTCACATCGGGAGATAATGCTGCCCCTGCATCGCCCATGCCGCTGGAGCGGGCATCGGGAGAAATGTTTAAAAAATCCACCGGGGTGGTAATTACTGTTGACGAGCCGGATTGCGCCAACGCAGCAGTTGTAAAGATCAATATTATAAACAGGGGGTAGCAGTACTTCATTGCCTGGATTTAGAATTATCATTTAAAAATAAATAGTTTATTCGATACTATTATATTTTTTTTGATTAAAAGTTTTCACTTTCGATAAAGTATTCTGCAATTAATTAATAGTATAAATTACTTCACTAAAAAAGATCAACCACCCCTTAGTTTGGGGCTTTTTTTCTTCTATCTTTGCGCCCAATTTGGGTGAGCGGTTTATTGAGTTGATTAGGTTTATTTGGTTAATACCCGGTCTCAAAAAACTTAATCAACTACTCACCCAATAAACTTAATCAACTAAAAAATGGGTTTACAGTGTGGAATAGTGGGTTTGCCAAACGTTGGTAAATCAACACTTTTTAATTGCTTATCAAACGCCAAGGCACAGGCGGCTAACTTTCCGTTTTGCACTATTGAGCCTAATGTGGGCGTAATCACCGTGCCCGACGAACGAATTACCAAACTGGCCGAGCTGGTGAACCCGCAACGTGTTGTACCTAATGTTATTGAGATAGTGGACATTGCCGGCCTGGTAAAGGGTGCAAGTAAAGGCGAAGGCCTGGGCAACCAGTTTTTGGCCAATATACGCTCAACTAATGCCATTATACATGTGTTGCGCTGCTTTGATGATAATAACGTGATCCACGTGGATGGCTCGGTTGATCCCATACGCGACAAAGAGATCATTGATACCGAGCTACAGCTGAAAGACCTTGACTCGATAGAAAAAAAGATAGCTAAAGTTGCCAAAGGCGCCCAAATAGGCGATAAGGAGCAAAAAAAAGCCTTTGATGTATTAACGATTTATAAAAACCATTTGTTAGCGGGTAAATCAGCACGTACGGCACCGGTTGCAGACGAGGATAAAGAATATATAACCGATATATGGCTGCTCACCGCCAAACCTGTGATGTATGTTTGTAATGTGGACGAGAAGTCGGTGATTGCGGGCAATGCTTACGTTGAAAAAGTAAGGGCTGCTGTAAAAGAAGAAAACGCGCAGGTACTGGTTATATCGGCGCAAATAGAATCGGAAATTGCACAACTGGATTCGTATGACGAGCGCCAGATGTTTTTGGATGACCTTGGATTGAAAGAATCGGGCGTGACCCAATTAATTAAGGCGGCTTACCGATTGTTAAACCTGGCTACTTATTTTACCGCCGGAGTGCAGGAGGTACGCGCCTGGACCATTACACAAGGCTTTACCGCGCCGCAGGCCGCCGGCGTTATCCACACCGATTTTGAAAAAGGCTTTATACGCGCCGAGGTTATTAAATACGACGACTATATTAAATACGGCACCGAAGCCGCCTGTAAGGAAAATGGCAAACTGAGCGTTGAAGGTAAAACCTATATTGTGCAAGACGGCGATATTATGCACTTTAGGTTTAATGTATAGCGTAAAGCACGAAGCGTGAAGCCGGAAGCTTTTTATTGTTTCTTCTCGCTTCAAGCTTCTTGCTTCGTGCTCACAAAAAGGTATATTTGCAGTATAAATGCTTCCGTAGTTCAATGGATAGAATTATGGTTTCCGGTACCATCGATATGAGTTCGAATCTCGTCGGGAGCACTTTTTAAAAAGCTACTTAGGTAGCTTTTTTTGTTAGGAGTATGTACGGATAAGCATTGTTATCGCAAAAATAATTCCTGTTATTAACATTAAGAAAAACAAAAATAGTTTAA
>JACXTT010002989.1_pt1 | contig 26420 bp, 22 predicted proteins | sample 9270951 | NCBI WGS metagenome assembly JACXTT01 (sample SAMN15532306, study PRJNA645909) | rock metagenome | isolation source: weathered quartz diorite | place: Puerto Rico | collected 2017-06-21
GACTACTCCGAATGTTATTGGATTTATGGCAGAGCCGAGTTCGGCAAGGTTGGAGCGGTACTACGAAACTCTTGTTTTGAAAAAAACATGCCCCCCGGAAATCTATGGGGGTGAACAACATTGTGGGAGCGGTGCTTGCCCGCGAAGCTTCTAGCGCCCTTGAGGGCCCCTTCGCGACGGTCCGGCGCCCCGGCAAGCCCTGCTCCTACGGAATCAGCAACTCCCGCACCCCGTTGGCGTGCCGGATCACCTCGCCCGGCAAGCGCAGGCGCTGGTCATCCAGATAGCGGTAATCGCGTCGCGCCGCCGCCAGTTGGTCCAGGTCCAGTTGCACACTGAACTGCCCTTCCTCGCGCCCGGCCTCGAACAGCAAGCTGCCGAACGGATCCACCAGCGCACTGCCACCGGCGAACAGCAGGCCGCCATCGCCCTCCCCCACCCGGTTGACCATCAGCGCGAACGCCTGGTTTTCCTGGGCTCGGGCCATGATCGCGGTGCGATGGGTCGGTCCATAGGGATCCATGTTGCCGTTGGTGACGATCAGCAACTCGGCGCCCAACTGTGCCAGGGCCCGGGCGGTTTCCGGGAACTCGATGTCGTAGCAGATCAGCAGGCCGACCCGGATACCGTTCCACTCAACAGTGACGTAGCGGTCGCCGGCGCTGAACACGCCGCGATCCGAGGCCCACAGGTGGGTCTTGCGATAACGCAGGGCGATGCCTTCCGGGGTGATCAGCAAGGTGCTGTTGTAGAACTGCCCGGCGTCGTTCTCGGCGACGCCGATGACGACGGCCAGGTTGCGTTCCCGCGCCGCCCGCTGCACGGCCTGGACGGTGGGGCCGTCCAGCGGCTCGGCAATCGCGGCCACGGTCTCGGTGGACGGAAAGCCCATCAGGTGGGTTTCCGGGAACACGACCAGCTGCGTATCGGCGGCGCAGGCAGCGATCGCCGCCAGTGCCCGCCCGAGGTTATAGGCAGTATCGTTATCCCGGCCCGCAAACTGGGCAAATTCGACCTTCATGTATTTTTCCTTGTTTTCGATAGCCGGCCAGGCTCAATGACGGCGCCGAGCTGGCAGAATGAGCGCCCGGCCATTGTGTGGGTCCAGTATGCGCACTGGGGGCGGGCCGTGGAAATTACGCGGCTGGGGTAACCTGATAGGGGTAGATGAATGACACTCAGCCTGGATGACATCGCCTGGCACCGTGCGGTGGGGCAAATGATCGAGGCCCTCGACCGGCCGAATTTCTGGACGCAACTGGTGCGCCTGCTCAACCAGTACGTGACGTTCGACAGCTGGGTGGTGCTGCTGTTCAGCAACGGCCAGCACCCTGAAGTGTTCGCCGAATGCCCGGGCGAGGACGGTGGCCCCGACCCGTTGTTCCAGGATTACCTGCGCGGCCTGTACCTGCTCGACCCCTTCTACATCGCCAGCCGCGAACAGCAACGCACCGGCCTGTACCGCCTGACGGAAGTCGCGCCGGAGCATTTCGAGCTGACCGAGTACTACCAGCGCTACTTTCGCCTGAACGTGGTGGCCGATGAAATCCAGTTCAACTGCCAGCTCGACGGCGACCGCACCCTGTGCCTGTCGCTGGGTTCCACCACACCCTTCAGCGGCGAGCAGATCGCCCTGCTCTCGTTGATCCAGCCCTGGGTGCTGGCGCTGTTGCGCCAACGCCTGCCCCATGAAGCCCAGGAGACCGTGGCCCAACCGAACACGGCGGGACAAGGCGACTGGCGCACACAACTGGAAGCCTCGGTGCAACAGCTCAAGGGGGCGCAGTTGACCGCCCGCGAACTGGATGTGGGACGCCTGATGCTCAGCGGTTGCTCAAGCAAGGAAATCGCCCGCAAGCTGGAGATTTCCATCGAGACCGTGAAGGTCCACAAGAAGCACATGTACAGCAAGTTGGGGATCAAGTCCCAGTCCGAGCTGTTCTCGATTTTCCTCCAGGCGCAGAAGGCCTGAGCCATCATGCGCCTCGATGGCCTGATCACCGTTTGTCAGAAATGACCACGACCTGTCATTTCTGACAGTAGACGCCCTCCTCTCCTGATCGAACAATCCTGTCACGAGCTGATGGAGTTGCTGTACGCCGACTGCCCGCCTGTACGGAAGGAACAGACGCAAGGACCGATCCGCACGCGAACGGCCCCCGCCACGGACAGGCAAGCCAGTGAATTCGAGCGTTAACGCTTGCGTTTTCACTGACTACTTTCGGCGGGCCACCATGTTTACACGTCGCTCTTTCCTGGCGTTTGCCACACTTTCCCCCTGGTTTGTCCCATTGACTGCGCAACAGTCGGCATTGGCCGATGAAACCCTGAAATTGGGCGAGCCCGTACCGTTCTCCTTCGACAACCTGATCAAACACGCCGAAGAAACCGCCCTCAAGCCTTATGTGCTGACGCCCACGGTGCCGGAACAACTGCTGTCCAGAATCGACTACGAGGCCCACGGCAAAATCAAATTCGCGCCTGACCATGCGCTGTTTGCCCGTGGTCCCGGACAATTTCCAGTGACCTTCTTCCACCTGGGAGCGTTTTTTCGTTTTCCCGTGCGGATGCACGTGATCAAGCAGGGCGGCGCGCAGGAAATCATCTACGACGAAACCTATTTCGACATGCCTGCCGATAGCCCCGCGCGGCAGCTCCCGAGCAATAGCGGGTTTGCCGGCTTTCGTATCCAGGAGAATCGGCTGGGGCATAAGAAAGCCCTCGACTGGCACCAGAACGACTGGTTGGCGTTCCTGGGCGCTTCGTATTTCCGCGCCATTGGCGAGCAGTATCAATACGGCCTTTCGGCGCGCGGCATCGCACTGGAAGTTGCACAAGCTGGTATCGCCGAAGAGTTCCCCAACTTCTCGCATATCTGGTTCGAGACACCCACCGATGACCACAGCCAGAGCCTGACCCTCTACGCCTTGCTCGAAGGTCCGAGCATTTGCGGCGCCTATCGATTCGAGATCAAGCGCGACAAAGGGGTGGTCATGGATATCGAGACGGCGTTGTTCCTGCGCCAGAATATCGGCCGCTTCGGCATCGCCCCGCTGACCTCCATGTATTGGTTCAGCGAAGTCGCCAAACGGACCGCTGCCGACTGGCGCCCCGAAGTCCACGACTCAGACGGCCTGGCGCTCTGGACCGGCAATGGCGAGCGCATCTGGCGCCCGCTGAACAACCCTCCGCGCACCATGGCCTCGGCGTTCAGCGACAACCATCCGCGCGGCTTCGGCCTGCTCCAACGGGACCGGGATTTCGATCACTATCTGGATGGCGTGCACTACGAGCGCCGCCCCAGCCTTTGGGTCGAACCGATTGGCGACTGGGGCGCGGGCAGCGTGCAACTGGTGGAAATCCCCACCGACGACGAAATCCACGACAATATCGTGGCGATGTGGGTCCCCAAGGAACCTGCAGAGGCCGGCAATCACTATCGGCTGCGCTACCGCCTGCATTGGCTGGCGGATGAGCCGTATCCGTCGCCACTGGCCCGTTGCGTGGCAACGCGCCTGGGTAATGGCGGCCACCCTGGACAACCGCGTCCCAAAGGCGTGCGCAAGTTCGTCGTCGAATTCAAGGGGGCCCCGTTGGAGAAACTGCCGTCGGGGCTCAGGCCCGAGGCCGTGTTGTCCGCGTCAAGGGGAACCCTTGCCAATGTGTTCACAGAGGCAGTGCCCGATGGCGTGGCGGGTCATTGGCGGGCTGAGTTCGACCTGAGCGTCGAAGGCAAGGACCCGGTGGAAATGCGCCTGTTCCTACGCCTGGACGACAAGACCCTCTCGGAAACCTGGCTGTATCAATACCATCCATTCGACTCACAACCGGGCGCAATAACGCGACAGGAACCGGGCGATCAATCAACCGCCGAGCGCCAGGCCTAACCCCATGCGCGTCTTGACCCTACACTTTATGGTGGCCCTGCTGATGACGGCCGCCGTGGAGCCCTGTGTGAACGCGCATGCCGACTCACCCACCGACAAAGCACAACAGATCGAGCAACTGCTTGCCCGGATGACCCTCGAAGAAAAGGCCGGGCAACTCACTCAACTGAGTGTGCAAAGACACCCCACCGGACCGGTAGTGGAAAACGGCGGCGAGGACGTCATACGCAACCCGGGAGTCGGCTCTCTTATCGGCGCCTATGGCGTGCAGGACACGCGCCGATTGCAACGCGTCGCGGTGGAAGAATCTCGTCTACACATCCCCCTGTTGTTCACCTTCGATGTCATCCATGGCTTTCGCACGATTTTTCCCGTTCCGTTGGCCGAAGCGGCGGCCTGGGACCCGGATCTCGCACAACGCACCGCCCGTGCCGCCGCCATTGAAGCCAGCGCCAGTGGTGTGCACTGGACCTACGCGCCGATGGTCGATATCGCCCGCGACCCACGCTGGGGACGCGTCGTCGAAGGGGCCGGTGAAGACCCCTTCCTGGCTTCCGCGCTCGCCGTGGCCCGTGTGCGCGGCTTTCATGGCGAGGGGCCGCCTGACGTCTCCACACTGCTGAGCACCGCCAAGCACTTCGTCGGCTATGGTGCCGCCGAGGGAGGGAGGGACTACAACACCAGCGACCTTTCGGAACGTACCCTGCTGGAAACCTACCTCCCGCCGTTTCGTGCCGCCGTGCAAGCCGGAGTGGATGCCGTCATGCCCGGATTCAACGAACTGGACGGTGTTCCCATGCATGCCAATGGCCCGTTGCTCAAGGATAAACTGCGTGAGCAATGGGGCTTTCACGGCATCGTCGTCAGCGATTTCACCGGTGTGCGGGAACTGATGCAGCACGGTATCGCCGCAACGCCGACGGAGGCAGTCAAACTCGCCTTCGGGGCCACGGTGGATATCGATATGGTCAGTGGTCTCTACGCACAGGAACTACCGGCGATGGTGCGCAACGGCCAACTCCCGCAGCGCGCACTGGACGCTGCCGTACGCCGTGTACTGGAGGCCAAGCAACGGCTTGGGCTGTTCGACGATCCCTATCGCTACAGCGATGCGGCCCGCGAAAAGGCCAGTCTCCTGACACCCCGGACACGCGCCCTGGCCAGAGAGGCCGCAGAGAAATCCATGGTGCTGCTAAAGAACGAGGAAGCCTTGCTGCCCTTGCACAAGGGCCTTCACAAAATCCTGGTGGTAGGCGCGCTCGCCGACGACAGGCTCTCCACCTTGGGTTCCTGGCCTGGCGATGGGCGTCCCGAAGAATCAATCAGTGTGCTGCAAGGCATCAAAGGCGCGGTTTCGCCCGCCACCCAGGTGGTCTACGTCCCCGGGGCCTCACCCGAGGACGCCGACCTCTCTGGCATCGACCAGGCGCAGCAAGCGGCCGCCGATGCCGATGTGGTGATTGCCGTGCTCGGCGAGCGTGCGGACATGAGCGGAGAAGCGCGCAGTCGCTCTTCCCTGGGGTTACCCGGGGCGCAGGATGCCCTGCTGGCCCAGTTGGTCGAAACCGGCAAGCCCTTGGTGGTCATTCTCATGAACGGTCGCCCGCTGGCCATTTCCGTGATGGCCGAGCAGGTCCCGGCGATCCTCGAATCCTGGTTCCTCGGCTCGGAAATGGGCAATGCGGTGGCCGATGTGCTGTTCGGCGACGTCAACCCCAGCGGCAAGCTGCCCATCACTTTTCCACGCTCGGTCGGACAAATACCGATCTACTACGCTCACAAGAACACCGGTCGCCCCCCCAAACAAGCAGAGCGATACACCTCGAAGTATTTAGACAGCGCCTGGACCCCACTCTATCCATTCGGTCATGGGCTGAGCTATACGAGCTTCGCCTACGACCCGCCCCGGCTCAGTGCCACGCGGCTGACCGCCGAGGACACCTTGAAAGTCGAAGTCACGGTCCACAACACCGGCCCGCGCGAGGGCGAAGAAATCGTGCAGCTCTACCTGCGCGACAATGTGGCCAGCGTAACCCGCCCGGTTCGGGCCCTGCGCGGCTTTACCCGAGTGAAACTGATGCCGGGCGAAGCCTGTACGCTGAACTTCCTGCTCGACAAGAACGACTTCGCCTTTCTGGACCACTACTTTCTACGGCGAGTGGAGCCCGGCACCTTTAGCGTTTTCGTCGGGGGCAGCTCCGCCACCGACAATCAGGCCAGCTTCGAAGTGACCAACCTGGCCCGGGTGGAAGGCCTTGGCTCGGCTATTCCGCGCACGTTGCGCACCATCGCGAACAAAACCGACGAGTGACACGGATTTGGATGACAGACTTTGTGTCACCTTCCCGACAAGCGCAGAATGCCTGACCGACCTGATGAGTCCGAACCAAAGGAACCCGTATGAGCCTGTCCCTTCTGAGCCGCTACGCCTTCTTTGCCGGTTGTGTGATCTTCACCCTCGCCAGCCTGCCGTTCCTGGCACATGACTGGCTCTGGCCGTTCACCTTGCTGACCGGTCTGCTAAGCCTGCTGGGCCTGTTCGATCTGCTGCAAAGTCCCCACGCGGTGCGCCGCAACTACCCGATCCTGGGCAATATCCGCTACCTGGTGGAAGGCCTTCGCCCGGAGATCCGCCAGTACCTGCTGGAATCCGACAGCGATGCCCTGCCCTTCTCCCGGGCCCAACGCTCGCTGGTGTATTCGCGGGCCAAGAACGAAAGCGCCGACAAGCCCTTCGGTACCCTGATCGACGTGTACCAAGGCGGTTTCGAATTTATCGGCCACTCCATGCGTCCGGCGCCGTTGAGCGATCCAAGCAGCTTTCGCGTCACCGTCGGCGGCCCGCAGTGCAAGCAGCCGTACTCGGCTTCGGTGTTCAACATTTCGGCGATGAGCTTCGGCTCCCTGAGTGCCAACGCCATCCGCGCCCTGAACCAGGGGGCCAAGATGGGCAATTTCGCCCACGACACCGGCGAGGGCAGCATCAGCCCCTACCACCGCGAGAACGGCGGCGACCTGACCTGGGAGCTGGGCAGCGGCTATTTCGGCTGCCGCACCGCAGACGGCCGCTTCGACCCGGAACGCTTCGCCGCCCAGGCGCAGACCCCGCAGGTGCGGATGATCGAAATCAAGATGAGCCAGGGCGCCAAGCCCGGCCATGGCGGCATCCTGCCCAAGCACAAGGTGACCCAGGAGATCGCCGATACCCGCGGTATCCCGATGGGCGAGGACTGCGTGTCGCCATCGCGGCACACGGCGTTTTCCACGCCGGTTGAAATGATGCACTTCATCGCCCAACTGCGTGAGCTGTCTGGCGGCAAGCCGGTGGGCTTCAAGTTCTGCCTGGGCCATCCGTGGGAATTCATGGGCATTGCCAAGGCCATGCTGGAAACCGGCATCCTCCCGGACTTTATCGTGGTCGATGGCAAGGAAGGCGGCACCGGTGCGGCACCGGTGGAGTTCACCGACCATATCGGCGTACCGATGCGCGACGGCCTGTTGTTCGTGCACAACACCCTGGTGGGCTTGAACCTGCGGGACAAGATCAAGCTCGGTGCCAGCGGCAAGATCGTCAGCGCCTTCGACATCGCCAGCGTACTGGCGATCGGTGCCGACTGGGCCAACTCGGCGCGAGGCTTCATGTTCGCCATCGGCTGCATCCAGTCGCAGAGCTGCCACACCAACAAGTGCCCGACCGGCGTCGCCACCCAGGATACCTTGCGCCAACGCGCCCTGGTGGTCCCGGACAAGGCCGAGCGAGTGTTCAACTTCCACCGCAATACCTTGAAAGCGCTGGCTGAAATGCTCGCGGCGGCGGGCCTGGATCATCCGTCGCAACTGGAGGCCAAGCATCTGGTGCGCCGCATGTCGGCCACCGAGATCAAGCTGTTCTCGCAGTTGCATGTGTTCCTCAAGCCGGGTGAGCTGCTGACCGGCGAGGTCAATGGAGAGTTCTATTCGCGCATGTGGCAGATGGCGCGAGCGGATAGTTTCGAGGCGAATGCGGCGTGAATGAGCTGGGCTTTGCGGGTCAGACCCGCAAAGCCCAGAGGCCAGGTGCCCCGGTTTTCACCTGAGAATACCCGCACCCGCGATGCTGACTCTCTGTGGCGGGAGGCACAAAGAGGCACTCATTGTGTACCAGCCCTGTCATCCTGCCGATTATTTTGTTTCATCCTGATAAAACCTTCTTGCCCTATCAGATAGATATCATAATATTTATTATTGACTAACGGCACGCCGAGTGCATCTATTTTATCCTGGGTAAAGTATGACTCATCTGCCCACTGGACATTATCTATGCCCACGCTTACAAGAGCATCTGGATAAACTACAAACCCCAGGCCCATGATTTCATGAACACCCGGCATTACCGCCCGAGTGCCTTGATTGGCCGGCACCCAATCATAAACACGATCCCCCAGAAGATAAAATTTCTTGACCTGTCTCAACGCTGCACGACTGGAAATATCGTAACTCAAGTTAAATGAAACCGTTTTTTCCATTTCCTGTTTCATTAGCAGCGCTCGCCCATAGGCGTAGGAAAAGGACAACATGTACAGCAGCGGCACAGCCAGTAAGATTCCGGCTTGCGGATGACACCTCGTCAACGCAGAAAAGCTTAGATAAAATAGAAAAAGCAGGAGCACGGAGGCCCCGACCAAGGTTCGAAACCCCAGGTTAAAATAGGCTAACAGGAGCATGATCCCGTGAATTGACAAACACAGAACTCCCAGTAACACGCCCTGCAGAAAAAGTCTTGTCAATTTCTCCGAAACACGAATATTGGAGCTGAGCATTTTAATAATGACATAGCAATACCCTGCCACCGCCAGCCCTAATAGACACAGAAGCAGCCAGCTGCCTCCACCACTGAAAACGTGGGGAACCATCTTGAAAAACAACAGGATTCTTGAACCGATTTCAGAGACCGTGGACGCATCAAACCTAATCAACTGATTACGATTATCGCCCATCAACGGGTACGCAGTTAGATAATAAACACCTACCCCCGCCCATAACTGAAGCAGCTTATTACCTGCCGCCTTGAAGATCTTCTCAAGCGGCTCTCCCCTCTCCAGCAACCTGAACACCTCGATACAACACAAGCCCACAAAGACATTGATCGCAGGCTGATAAAAAGCCAGGAGCACAGCGACCAATAAGGCCGGCACTACCCAGCGTTTCCAGACTCCCTGTTCCTGGTAGGTGACGGCAAGGATGCTCGCAACGATACTGAGTATCATCGCCGGCCCATCATACTGATAGGATAGATTTTGCAGAAAAAATGGACAATACAACAAGGGTAAAACAACCAGGCAATGGCTATACGTCAAGTCAGGAAAATAATGCCTGGACAGGCGAGCCAAGGCCAATGCCAGTCCTGTAGTAGTCAACAACAGCGCCAATGGAAACATATTAGGTGCGGCATGACTGAATGATAATACCTTGTAAATAACATCCGCCAGGACTCGCCCCTCATAAGCCAGATTCGCTCTGGCAAAGGTAGCCCGCAAACTGTCATCAATATAGAGATAATCGGAGAGCATGAAGGGCAATACATATAAAAAGCTGGCAACCAGGTAAAAAACCCTCACCTCGTCCTGCGACAGGTGCCGCTTCATAAAATCAAATTTCATGATAGGCCATTCATCCTTCACTCCACTTTTGACTGCCGAGAACCCCAAGCACTCCCCCTCCCCGAAACCACGTCTTTAACGATGTACCTGGGCCGATGTTTAGCTTCCATATAAATTCGTCCAATATACTCACCCAGGACACCGATACCCACGAGCTGTACCCCTCCCAGGAACAAAATGGCAACCATCAATGACGGATACCCGGGCACGGCGTTTCCAAACAAAACCTTATCCACTGCCATATAAGCCGCGTACAACAGCGCAAACAATGAAACCGCACCGCCAATATAGCTCCACAGACGCAACGGAATCGTACTGAAAGACGTCACACCGTCCAATGCCAAGTTCCAGAGCCTCCAGCCATTAAACTTACTGGCTCCTGCCGAACGGACAGCACGATCATACTCAACTATCCGCGTATTGAATCCAGCCCACGACAGCACGCCTTTCATGAACAATTGATGCTCGGGTAGTTTTTTCACAACATCGACAACTTTTCGATCCATCAGTCGAAAATCACCAACATTCTCTTCTATATGCGGATAGGCAATACTGTTCAGCACATGATAGAAAATAGCGGCAAACTGCCGTTTCATATAACTGTCCGCCGAACGGTTTCGGCGCTTGGCCAGGACCACGTCCGCTCCATTCTCCCATTCGGCAATCAGCCGCGGAATGACCTCGATCGGATCCTGCAGGTCAACATCGATAGGAACTACCGCCTCACCGCTGGCAAACTCAAGGCCGGCAAACAAGGCCGGCTCCTTACCGAAGTTGCGCGAAAAATTGACCAGCACCACGTCGCCGTCGATCAGCGCCAATGCACGAGCGGCCCCTTCCGTACCATCGAAACTACCATCATTGATAAATATGATCTCGACCTGATAATTACGTAACCCAGGCTCTTGTCGGACCGACTGGTAAAAAAGTTCAATGACCTGTTCTTCATTGAATACGGGAACAATCAGAGAAATTTTCACGGCTGGCGCTCCCGAAAGACCACCTGTTTCGAATAGAAAAAGCCCGCGACCAGACTGATTGTCGAAAAGACCAGCAGCGTGATCAGACCTGGCAGCATCAAGCGGTCCGCAGTCCAACCGATCAGCAGGCTCAAAAATCCCATAAAGAGTATGAACAGGAGATAACGCTGAAGGGAGGCTTGTGCCCGAAAGGTATAACGAGCATTGGCATAGAACGAAAAGGTAGCAGCCAGGGCAAACGCGCCCCCATTGCTGAGCGCCTGGCTGATACTCAGCATACTGTGAAAGATCAGAAAGGCCGTCCAATGAATCAGGGTATTGAGCACCCCGATCGAAAAGTAATTGGAAAAACCTTTGAACAACAGATCCCCACGCATGAAGGTGGATTCCCGGTTTACATCAGCTCATCCGGTCCTGCGCAAGCGGGCATCGCCATACGCTGCTGACGTCGAGCATCACTCAACGATTACGTTAGAACCTGCCTGTGGGTCTGTCTACTGTCGCAAACCACGGGCACAGACAAGCTCCCGCTCGGAACTGTCACTCCGATCAAGACACCCTGCCTTCCTCCTGACACTTCCACACCTGTCATGTCTGACAGTAGACAGACCTGCCCAAGCGACCTAGTGTCAAACGCATGCACCCCAGGTATTGACTCAACCTCGGATCGCCGCCAGGAACGCATGAACACCCAGAAACTTTATGACGGAGCGCTTTGCACCCTACGCTGCCTGCCTGAAAAATACCTCTGGGCAGTGGTCTTGTCCCTGGCCGTCTATGTTCGATTTCATGCCATTCAGAGCCCGTTTTTTTGGACCGACGAAGCCTTCTCGGCCCTGATGAGCCTCCAATCCCCTGAGCGAATATGGTTTCACGCAGGACACGACGTCCATCCGCCCCTCTATTTCCTGCTGCTGCATGCCTGGATCGCCGTTTGCGGGGATGGGGTCTTTTCGCTGAGGGCAATGAGTGCCCTGGCCGGGGTGCTGACCACGCTGCTGGGCATGTGGTTGATGCGTTTGATCGATACACCGCGGACGGCCGTGTTGGCCGGACTGCTGCTCGCCTTGTTTCCGATCGCTGTCCGCTACAGCCAGGAAGCACGGATGTATACGCTGGAAAGCGTCTGGCTCCTGGGAGCGACCATCGCCCTGGTCTACTGGGTGAAAAGTGCCCGTGATCGGTACCTGGTGGTTTACGCGCTGCTCATGACGGCAGCGCTCTATACCCATTACTTTGCAGTCTTTTGTGCTCTGTCCCACTGGGCGTACCTGTCCATTCTGGCCTGCCAGAGAACGCCATCGCCCCGTCATTTTTTCCGCTGGCCCTGGTGGCTGGCGAATATCAGTATTGCGCTCTTGTATCTGCCATGGCTGATCAGCCCGATTGACGAGCTGTTTTTCAACTTTGCCAAGTTCAAGAGTGGCGGCGATATCTTGTGGGTGCCGAATCCAACGGTTTATACATTGCCGTCTTCCATCTGGCGGTTTTTCTCACTCAGAGACCGGCGTGATTTTCTAACGCTGGGCTACCTGCTATTTCCGCTGTTCATCATCGCCCTGGCAATAGCAGGCGCCTTACAGCTGAGGCGTCGTTTCAAATTCGGTGTTTTGCTTTTACTCCATACGTTCCTGCCGATACTGGCGGTTTTTCTGGTCTCATTTCTATTTCCCGTCTTTATCGAGCGTTACGTGGCTTTTGCGGCCCTGGGGCTGCCGATGTTGCTGGCCGTGGCCATCAGCAGGCTGGTGGATCGGATTCCCGTCCTGGCCTTGAGCACAATGCTGCTGATTGCCAGTGTTCAACTGATGGGGCTGCATACCCTTTACGCTCAACAAGACGATCTGGATGACCCACGTAATGAGCGGTCCAATCCCATTGATGAGATTGTCGCCTATATAGACGAGCGCTTTCTGGATGGCGACAGCCTCATCGTCGATGGGGGATATCAATACTTGAGCGTTGCCTATTACAACCGCGTGGGTGCCACACCATTGCTGTATGACCCACCCTGGAAGGGTGATGACAACCGACCTAATGGCTACGGGGCTTCCACCCTCATTTACGCAGATCGGGAGAAAGTGTTTTTCGAGGATTTCGAGCATTTACCACCGGGTATAAAAAGACGCGTGTGGTGGGTGACATCGATTCACTGGGAGCATGATCGGCGCCTGTTTCCAAGTAATTGGCAGTGCCAGTTTGCCCAGCGCGCAGGCAATATGGAGCTCAGGCTCTATGTCATCCGTGCCCCGGCAAACGGCGGCGGGCGAACCCCGATAGAACATTGTGACATTCAGTAATACCCCTCTTTTGCAATTCCCCCCGATTCCCGCCAACCTGCACGCCGCCGATGTGCGCCGTGCAATTTCTTACAGATGCAACAGTCCTATTCAACATTCATCCCAGAGTTTTACCGTAATGCCCTACGCCCGCGACCAGCGCATCGACTTTTTCCGCGGGTTGGCGCTGATCTTCATTTTCTGGGATCACGTGCCGCAGAACCCTCTCGCCCATCTCACCGTGCGTAATGTCGGCTTCAGCGATGCAGCGGAGATCTTCGTCTTTCTCGCAGGCTATGCCGCGCTACTGGCCTACGGCAAGATCGCCCGCCGCGACGGCTATCTGGTGGCCTGCGTGCGTATCCTGCGCCGGGCCTGGGTGCTCTATGTGGTACATATCTTCCTGCTGGCACTGCTGATGGGCATCGTGTTCTTTGCCAACAGCCAGGTGGAAACCCGTGATCTGGTGCAGGAAATGGGCTTGCAGTATTTCCTCACCCATCCGCAGCAAGCGCTGGTGGATGAGCTGTTGCTGCGCTTCAAACCCAACCTGATGGACCCGCTGCCGCTGTATATCCTGCTCTTGCTCGGTCTGCCGCTGATACTGCCGATGCTGCTGCGCAAGACCGAATACGCGGTGGGGCTGTCAGTGTTGCTGTACCTGCTGGCCCCCTGGTTCCAGTGGAACCTGGCCGCCCAGGAAGGCGGCGTTTGGTTCTTCAACCCCATGGCCTGGCAATTGCTGTTCGTCCTCGGCGGCGCGGCGGCAATCCACGGGCAGCGCGAAACCCGCCCGGAAACCCGTGCACTGTTGCGTCAACCGCTGTTCGTGACCTGCGCGATCTACCTGTTGGCCTGCGTGGTGATCGCCCTGTCGTGGAAATGGCCAGCGCTGCATGACGCCTTCATGCCCAAGCTGTTGGGCGAATGGCTCTACCCGATCAGCAAGACCAACCTGTCGCCGGCGCGCCTGCTGCATTTCCTGGCCATGGCCTATGTGGTGGCGAAGCTGTTGCCCAAGACGGGCTGGCTGGATCACTGGCTGGCCCGGCAGAGTCGCCGGATGGGCCGCTACTCACTGGAAGTGTTCTGCCTCGGCGTGCTGCTGGCGCCGCTGGCGGACATGCTCAACGCCCAGGCCGGCGACGGCTTGCCGGTGCGGGTGTTCAGTGCGCTGCTGGGGGTGGCGTTGATGGCGACGCTGGCGGGCTGGCTGGACCTCAACAAGCGCCTCGGGCGGCCCGCACAAGTGGCGGTGGCCTGAGACGTTGCACCGCCCGTCTTCTCGCAAAGTACCTCGAAGACCAGTTGAACCCAGAATTATAGATGGGATAGCGGAAAAACCTGACTCACTTCACATATTTTTCCCCGCCCCTATGCAGCGTCTAAGCTTCAGGCAAGTGCGATCAATCTGCGTGAATGGATGAATCGACTATGGGCGCTTTATGGCAATCCGATTCGAGTAACACTGTGGCGCCAGCCAACAGGGAGGATGAAGCGCCTTTACCGAAAAAACCGCGCAAACGCAGGCTGTGGTGGCGGCTGTTCTGCTTGGTGCTGCTGATTGCCCTGATTTTGCTGGGGGTTGCCGCCTCGCGGGAAATGCGCAGTTCCAAAATCCAGGCTCGCGAGTTCAGCCGTATCGCCGCGGACCTCGGTTATTCACTGGAATCCGGTCCCAGCGACTCGATGCTCTATCCCGGGGCCGGGCCTTTCGACAAGCGCCTGGGCTACAGCTCACTCGGCGAATTCCAGCAGCGCCTGCTGAAACGCAATTACCTGATCGAGGCCCAGGCCCGCTTTTCCCCGGCCCTGCTGGACTACAGCCAGGCAGGCTTCTTCGTGCCGTACAAGGAGAAAATCCAGGCGGGACTGTCGATCACCGATTGCCGAGGGGACGATGTCTACCACTACGACTATCCGCAACAACTCTATGCGAGCTTCGACGCCATTCCACCCTTGGTGGTCAACAGCCTGCTGTTCATCGAGAACCGTGACCTGCTCGACCCGAAACAACCCGAAGCCAACCCCGCCGTGGACTGGCCGCGCTTCGGCAAGGCGGCACTGTCGCAGATTACCAAGATGCTCCACATGGGCGGCCAGACCGCCGGGGGCAGCACCCTGGCGACCCAGTTGGAAAAATACCGGCACTCGCCGGACGGCCTGACCCTCTCCGGCGGTGAAAAGATCCGGCAGATGATTTCCGCCAGCGTGCGCGCCTATCAGGGCGGCCCGCAAACCCTGGAAGCGCGCAAGGATGTGGTGCGCGACTACCTCAACAGCGTGCCGTTGTCCGCCGTGCCCGGCCATGGCGAGGTCCATGGCATGGCGGAAGGGCTGCGGGTCTGGTACGGCGCGGACTTCGCCAAGGTCAACGCCCGCTTGAACAGCACCGCCAGCGACGCCCAGAGCCTTGCCCAACGGGGCCTGGCCTTGCGTGAAGTGCTGTCGCTGATGATTGCCCAGCGCCGGCCCTCGCACTACCTGGCCCGGGGTCGCGACGAACTGGCCGAACTGACCGACAGCCATATCCGCCTGCTGGCCCAGAACGGGGTGATCGATGCCGCCCTGTCCGCCGCCGCCCTGGCCAGCAAGGTGAGCTACCGCGACTGGCAACAGGAGCCGACCATCCAGCCGGTGGAGTCGAACAAGGGCATCAGCGTGGCCCGCAGCCGCCTGTCGGCCATGCTCGACCGCCCACTCTACGACCTCGACCGCCTCGACCTCTCGGCCACCAGCACCTTGCAGTCGGAGCTGCAAAGCCAGGCCAGCACCTACCTCAAGCGCCTGGCCGACCCCGAGTTCGCCCAGTCCCTGGGCCTGTTCGGCGAACACCTGCTGACCCCCACCAGCACGCAACAGGTGCGCTACAGCTTCACCCTCCTCGAACTCACCTCCGACAGCGCGCGGGTGCGGGTACAGACCGACAGCACCGACCAGCCCTTCGACATCAACGAAGGCAGCAAGCTCGAACTGGGCTCCACCGCCAAACTGCGGGTGCTGACCAGCTACCTGCAGATCATTGCCGAACTGCACGACCGTTATGGCAACCAGTCACCCGCCGAACTGAAAAAAGTCGCGAATGACGCCCAGGACCCGATCACCCGCTGGGCGGCGGACTACCTGGTGCAGAACAGTGACCATGCCTTGCCGAAAATGCTCGATGAGGCCCTCAGCCGGAAATACTCGGCCAGCCCCGGCGAAAGCTTCTTCACCGGCGGCGGCCTGCACCACTTCCACAACTTCCGCAAGGAGGACAACGGCCGCAGCCCGACCTTGCTCGAAGCCCTGCGTGAATCGATCAACCTGCCGTTTATCCGCCTGCTGCGCGACCTGGTGCGCTACAGCACCTACCAGGGACCGAACAACAGCGCCGAACTGCTCAAGGACGACAGCGAGCCCCGCCGCCAGGAATACCTGGCGCGCTTCGCCGACCGCGAGGGCACGGCTTTCATGCTGCGCTTCTGGAAGAAGTACCAGAACAAGACCTCCCAGGAACGCCTGGACACCTTCCTCGACGGCATGCACCCGACGCCGATTCGCCTGGCCGCCGTGCATCGCTACCTGCTGCCGAACGCCTCGCAGGCGGCCTTCAACACCTTCGTGCGGGCCCACCTGAAAACCGAGAAAGTCACCGACGAACGCCTGGCCAAACTGTACAAGACCTACGGACCCGGCACCTTCGACCTGCCGGACCAGGGTTTTATCGCCAAGGTCCACCCGCTGGACCTGTGGTTGCTGGGTTACCTGTTGAACAACCCACAGGCGCACTTCAGCCAGGTGGTGGCCGCCAGCGAGTTCGAGCGCCAGGAAGTCTACGGCTGGCTGTTCAAGAGCAAGCACAAGGGCGCCCGCGACAGCCGGATCCGGGTGATGGTGGAGATCGAAGCCTTCCTCGATATCCATCGGCGCTGGCAACAGGTCGGCTACCCCTTCGATCACCTGGTGCCGTCGCTGGCGACCGCCATCGGCAGCTCCGGCGACCGGCCGGCCGCGTTGGCCGAACTGGTGGGGATCATCCTCAACGACGGCGTGCGCATGCCGACGCTGCGCATCGACAGCCTGCACTTCGCCGCCGATACGCCGTATGAAACCCGCCTGGTCAATGACCCGGCCAAAGGCAAGCGGGTGATGCCGTCGGAAGTCGCCACGGCCCTGCGCGAAGCCTTGTCACAAGTGGTGGATGCGGGTACCGCACGGCGGGTTTCCGGCAGCTTCAAACAACCGGACGGCACACCGCTGGCCATGGGCGGGAAAACCGGCACGGGCGACAACCGCATCGAGGCCATCGGTTCCGGTGGCCGGGTATTGAGTTCGAAGTCGATCAACCGCACGGCGACCTTCGTGTTCTACATCGGCGCCCATCACTTCGGCACCCTGACCGCATTCGTGCCGGGACGCTCGGCCGAGTCGTTCAAGTTCACCTCGGCCTTGCCGGTGCAGGTACTCAAGGGCATGGCGCCGATCCTGACACCCTACCTGCAACCAGGCAGCAGCACCTTGTGCACGATGCAGAAGGTCGCGCAAACGCCCTGATGGCTGGAGAGGAGCCTCAACGGGTCGTGTGAAAACGCTTGGCGAGGGTGTAGCTCTTTTTCCAGTAGCTGTTGCGGAGGGAATCGATGCGCACCGTCTTGCCGCTGCGCGGCGAGTGAATGAATTTGTCCCCGCCGACATAGAGCCCGACATGATTGACGGTGCTTTGGCCATTGCGCCGGAAGAACACCGCATCGCCCGGCTTGAGATTTTTCCGCTCGATGGTCTTGGCATTGGAACGACGCATCGCGACGGTGGTACGCGGCAACCTGATATCGGCCTCCTGCTGAAACAGGTAGACCAGCAAGCCGCTGCAATCGAAGCCGTTGACCGACATCCCGCCCCAGCGGTAGGGCGTCCCGATCAGCTCATGGGCACGGCCAACGACATTGTCGATGCGCGCTGGCGGCGCCTTGGGGCGCATCCGCTGGATCACCTTGGCGGATGAACCGGGTTTTGCCACATCGATGGCCGCGTGGGCCGATAGGAACAAGCCCGGCGACACCCAGAGAAGTGCTCCCAACAAGAAACTGGACACGATAAGTCCTGCCCTTTTGACACAAGGCGGCATGGTAAAGAGCTGTCCCGGCGCTTGATTAGAGTGCTTTTCTTCAATTTACGTAGGGAGAATCCTCAGAAATAAACAGAAAACCTACCGTAAGCCGGGCAGATGCCCGAGCACCTCCTGACCGGGCAGCCGTTCGTCATTTTTTCTTGTCGCTCAATTAAGATATATCTTAAGGTATATCTTAACTAGACAGGAGAAAGAGAAATGAGAGAGCAACATCCCCATCTTCGACACCACCCCCGCGAATTCGGCGATAGCCATGACGGTTTCGAACGCCGCCCCGGTCGCGAACGCGGCGGACGCGGGCCACGGGTCTTCGCCCCCGGCGACCTGAAATTGTTGCTGCTGGCGCTGATTGCCGAGCAGCCCTGCCACGGCTACGACCTGATCCGCCAGATCGAAGGCATGTTCGACGGCGCCTACAGCCCGAGCCCTGGCGTGATCTACCCGACGCTGACCTTCCTGGAAGAAAGCGAACTGATCATCGGCGACGCCGACGCCGGGAAAAAGCGCTACAGCGTGACCGACGCCGGACGCCAGTCCCTGGTCGACCAGGCCGTGGCCCTCGATGGCGTGCGCACGCGCATCGATGTCAGCAAACGCTCACTGCGCGGCCATGAGCGACCGCTGGAAATCCACGAGGCGGTGCACAACCTGCGCCACGCCCTGCAACTGCACAACGGCCGCTGGAGCCCGGAAGAAATCCTTCGGGTTCGCGACCTGCTGAACAATACCGCCAAGGCCATCGTCGATGGGCCGGGCGCCACCCCGACCGCTCAGGAGAAATCGCTATGAATGCAGCCCATCAGGGGATTCATCGCGTCATGCACGAAATCAAGCGTCGCCGTCTGGAGGTGTTGCGGGTCGTCGACCTTACGCCGCGCATGCGCCGCATCACCGTGGGCGGGCCGGAACTGGCGGGCTTTATCAGCCTGGGCACGGACGACCATGTGAAAGTGTTTTTCCCACAGAGCGCCGCCGAACAGGCCGCCCTGGACACCCTGGTGCTGGGCGCCAAGGACAATGGCCCGATGCCAGCCATGCGTGACTACACCCCACGGCGTCATGACCTGGAAACCGGCGAGTTGGACCTCGACTTCGTCCTGCACGGCGACGGCCCCGCCGCGACCTGGGCGGCCCAGGCCGCGCCCGGTCAGTTCCTCACGATCGGCGGGCCGCGAGGTTCGATGGTGGTGCCGGATATCTTCGACAACTACCTGCTGATCGGCGACGAAACCGCGCTGCCGGCCATTGCCCGGCGCCTGGAAGGCCTGGCGGCCAATCGGCGGGCGCGGGTGGTGATCGAAGTGGAGAACGCCGGGGAGCAGCAGGTGCTGCAGAGTCCGGCGCAGGTCGAGGTGACTTGGGTGCGGCGCGATGCGCCGGAGCAGGACCTGCTGCGCAGCGTCGAACAACTGAGCATCCCCGAAGGCAGCCTGTATGCCTGGGTGGCGACCGAAGCGGCGCTGTCGCGCAAGATCCGCAAGGTGTTGCTGGGCCAGCATGGTTTGAACGACGAGTTCGTCAAGGCGGTCGGCTACTGGAAGCTGGACGACAGCGCCGAGGACTGACCCGACAACCGGGGGCTCAACAAACCTGTAGGAGCTGGCTTGCCAGCGATGAGGCCATCAAGGGCCCCTTCCCCGCCACCGATCCACCGCGATCAACAACCAAGACACTAGCAAAAACCCCAGCAGAATCTGCCCGGCATTGATAAACACCTGTGGATAACCCAACTTATCCACATCGACGAAGGGATACGGGTACACCCCGATCAGATGCCCGCGCAGTAGCACATAGGCGAAATAGACCACGGGGTAGATTGCCCAAGGCAACCCATCCCACCAACGCAAGGTGCCCTTCTTCACCCAGCAGCACCAATAGACCACGAACAGCAGCGGCATCACATCGTGCAGCAACTCATCGGCCAGCCACTGAAACCCCTGGGGATGCCACAAATGGCGCAACAACAGGTTATAGGCCAGCCCGACCACCACGATGCTCGCCGTTACGCCAGTTTGCACCGACGGTCTGAGAAACCAGTGGCGGCCCGCTGAGTCCCGCGAGGTCACCGCGCACGTCAGCACTGTCGCCGCCAGGGTATTGGTCAGCACCGTGAAGAAACTGAAGAAGGTCACCAGCCCGCCGATCAGGCTGGCCTCCACCTGCCAGCGGAAAATCAGCACCAGGTACATCTGGATCGCCAGCCCGGCCCAGCCCAGCAGCGCCGCCCCCATCAGCAGGATCCGCCGCCAGCCGCCCGAGGTTTGCACGGCGCGGTGCATCGCGCAGGTATCCGCGCTCACAGCTCGCGCTTGGTCCGCGCCAGCTTGATATAGAGGGCCTCGACCTTCTCCCGGGCCCACGGGGTCTTGCGCAGGAAAGTCAGGCTCGACTTGATGCTCGGGTCACTCTTGAAGCAACGGATATCGATGCGTTGCGCCAACCCTTCCCATTCGTAATGGGCCACCAGGGCATTGAGGATCTGCTCCAGGGTCACGCCATGCAAAGGGTTGTTGTTCGATGCCGTCATGCCAAGCCTTCAGGTCAGGAAATGGAAGAAGCCGCGCACCTTAGCCGAGCCTTGGGGCGGGGGGAAGAGCCACGGGCGAAGACCCGGCCTCCAGTGTCTGGAATGAGTGTAGGACTGATCCGAGACAACGGGCGACTTGCCGGCGAGCCATCAGCCGATCAGTGCTTACCGCGCCAGCGGTCCACGGCAATCAGCACCAGTGACACCACCACGAATCCCACCAGGACCATCACGGCATTGATAAACACCTGTGGATAACCCAACTGGTCCACATCGATGAAGGGATAGGGGTAGGAATTGACCAGGTGGCCGCGCACCAGGGCGTAGACGAAGTAGGCCGCCGGATAAATCAGCCACGGCCACACATTGCGCCATTGCAAGGTGCCCTTGGGCACGCAGAACCACCAATAGATCACAAACAGCACCGGCATCACGTCGTGCAGCAACTCATCGGCCAGCCACTGCAGGCCCTGGGGGTTCCATGTATTGCGCAGCAGCAGGTTGTACGCCAGCCCCACCACGATAATGGCGGCAGCCACACCGCCCTGGACCGCGGGGCTGAGAAAGAACCGACGCAGCGCCGAATCCCCGGACGTCGCCGCGTAGGTCAGCACCACCGCCACCAGGATATTGGTCAGCACCGTGAAATAACTGTAGAAAATATCCAGCCCGCCCAACAGGCTCTTGCCGGACTGCCAGCGCGAAGTCAGGATCAGGTAAAGCTGGAGGATCAAGGCAAACCATCCCAGCACGGCCGCAATCTTCACCGCAATACCGCCCCCGCTTTGCGTTAAAAGCACACCGTCGCTCATGACCTTGGCTCCTCGCTAGCGCGACACCTGCGACTGCAAAGCCCCAAGAGGTTGAGTGCTTGAAACACGGTGTCTGTTGAGCAAGACCCTAGAAGAACGCGGGACAGGACTCTACTGTCAGAAATGACAGTCCTGACCAACGGCAGCCGATCAGAGCTCGCCTCGCCACCGATCCACGGCAATCAGTGCCAGTGACAGCAGCGCGAATCCCAGCAGTACCCCACCAGCATTGATAAACACCTGGGGATAACCGAGCGTGTCGACTTCGATGAAGGAATAAGGATAGGAATCGATCAGGCGTCCGCGTAACAGGATGCAAATGAAATAGACCAGCAGATAGATCAGCCACGGCCCCACATCCCACCATTGCAAGCGCCCCTTGGTCACACAGAACCACCAATAGAGCAGAAACAGCACCGGCATCACATCGTGCATCAGCTCATCGGGTACCCACTGGAATTCCTGGGAACTCCACGGAACGCGCAACAGCAGGTTGTACACCAACGCCACCAGCATAACGCTGACCGACGCGCCGCCCTGAACCGAAGGACTGAGCAAGAAGCGACGCACGGTCGAATCTCCCGCTGTCGCCGCGCAGGTCAACACCAGCGTCACGAGGATATTGCTCAGCACCGTGAAGTAACTGAAGAAGACATCCAGTCCGCCCAACAGGCTCCCGGCGGCCTGGCAGTTCTGGTAGAGCTGGATACCCAATGTCACCCATCCCAGCAGTGCCGCCATCTTCAGGGCGATCCTGCGCCAATCTTGCGTCACAACCCTGTCATCGCTCATGGCCTTGGCTCCCGACTGTCGCCACCGCTACGATCTCAAAGCCCTCAAACAGCTTGAGCACTCGATAAAACACGCTGTCTGTCGAGCATAAATCTAGAAGAGCGCGAGCCAGGACTCTACTGTCAGAAATGACAGGCCTGACCAACGGTAGCCCCAAACACTGCAGGCGGATGAAGCGTACAGCGCGCGTCAACGCTCCCTGAAAAGGATCGATGGGGCCTCACCGAATGCGACTTTGCCCTTTCATTCGTGTGAAGTTTCCTAGAAAATCCTGACCGCTTGCGCCTGCCAAAACACGTGGCTAGTCTTCGTTCGTCACTGCCAATTCAGTGATCGGGTTTAGTCGCCCACTGTGAGTTAAGGCGCATAGCGCCATCGTCCTGTTCAGGCGCTTTTTTTGTAGCCTGCACTTTATGGTGGCTGTGCGCAGGGCGCCCTCGGGCGCGCCGGTTCCTTAGCTCGCCGGTCGACTAACCTGCGTACAGCTGCCACCCTCATCGTTTAGTCGCGACTCGGTAGCAGCTCAACCTACGTTGAGAGAGCTAGACCTATGTCGAAGATTACCCCCGATCCACCCGTCAACCCGCTGTACCCGCACGACAAGACCACCGACCGGGTGTTCGCCCATTACAACCTGCCACCGGTTGAACCGCCTGAACCTTACAAGCTGCCGGAAAGCCTGTACCGGATCCGCACGGATGTGCGCTCGGAAGAGTCGCTGAGCACCGCCTACGAGTTGCTGGAGGCGGCGGCCGCGACGGCCTATGAATCCGTGGAAAACCTCAGCGGCGCCAACCGCAAGGTGGTGCTCGGCGTGGTGCACCTGATCGAGTTGGCGAAAGCCTTGGTGGAGTCGGAGTTGAACAAACACCCGTAAGGTTCAGCAGCGTCTATCAAACCGACGCCTATAGGGACGGCGTCAAGCCGCAGGTTTCAGCCTAGTGCTGAACAACCTCGCCGCGCCTCGGCGCCAACCACACAATCAGCCGATTCTGTACCGGCACCGCAATACCCTGGACATCAATGAACCCTGACCGACGGCGACCCCAAAGGCAAGGCCACCCAGGCCTCGAACGCCGCCGCGGTCAACGGGCGGCTGATCAGGTAACCCTGGGCGGTGTCGCACCGCCAACGCTCCAGCAAGCGCAGGCTGTGGGCGTATTCGACGCCCTCGGCGACCACCTTCAGCCCCAGGTTGTGGCTCATTTCGATGGTCGAGCGGACGATCACCGCGTCCTCGCTGGTTTCATCCAGGTCGCGGACGAAGGACTGGTCGATCTTCAGTTCCTGCACCGGCAGGCGCTTGAGGTGCGCCAGCGACGAGTAACCGGTCCCGAAGTCATCTACCGACAGGCTGATGCCGCACTCGCGCAGCCGATGCAGAACCTTCAACGCTTGCTCGGGCTCGCGCATCACCGCGCTTTCGGTGATCTCGAAGATCAGTTGTTCGGCCGGCAATTGGTATTGCTTGAGCAGGGTCGAGACTTGGTCGGCCAGGTCGGGGCCGAGCAGGTCGTCCGCCGAAATATTCAACGACAACTGCAGGTGCAGGCCACGCTGGTTCCACTCCGACAACTGGCGCATGCCCTCCTCGATCACCCAGTGGGTGAGGATCTGGATGCTGCCAGTCCGCTCGGCCAGGATGATGAACTCCGCCGGCGAGACCATGCCGAACTGCGGATGTTGCCAGCGCAACAGGGCTTCGGCCTGGCGCACACGGCCTTGGCGGATATCCAGTTTGGGCTGGTAATGCAGCAGCAACTCGCCGTTGGCCGCGGCATGGCGCAGGTCACGAATCAGGGTGATCTGGCGCCGATGCGCCAGGTCTCGTCCCTGCTGGTAGATCTGGATATGTCCGGGGATCTGTTCGGCGTCTTTCATGGCGATGGCGGCGCGACCGAGCAGTTCCTCCGCGGCCAGGCCATCCCCCGGGAAGGCGGCAATCCCCATCCGGCACTCCAGGATCACATCATGCCCGGCAATTCGCTGGGGCTTGAGCAAGAGTTGCTGGAGATTGTCCGCCGTGGCGACCGCACCATCGCTGGCGGCATTCTGCAGCAACAGCAGGAACTCGCCACCGATCAGGTGCGCCACGGTATCACCGGCACGCAGGGCCTTCTGCAGCCGCTGGCCAACCTGTTGCAACACCAGATCCACCGCGTCGGGCCCACCGGCTTCGCTGATCGCCCGCAGATTGCCGATCTCCAGGTACACCAGGGCCACCGGACGCCCGGCGCTGATCGTACTGCCCAGGCGCTCCATGGCCAGCGCGCGGTTGGGCAGGCCGGTGAGGCCGTCGTGCAAGGCATTGTGCGCCAGTTGCTGCTCGCGCTCGGCGATGCCGCTTTGCATGGAGTTGAAGGCGCTGGCCAAAAGTCCCAGTTCGTCGCTGCGCTTGAGCGGCACGGGCGTCTGGTAATCGCCCTGGCCGATGCGCTCCGCCGCCTGGGCCAAGGCGCGCACCGGCTGCGAGACACTGCGCGCCAGCAGCAAGGCACCGGCCAGGGAGGCCAGCAGCGAAACCAGGGCAATGCACAGGATATTCTGGTCGAGCGGCGCGAACGCCTGCATCGCCGCGTCCAGCGGACTTTGCAGCAAGGCAATGACCTGATTGTCATTTTCCCCGGCATCGCGGGCCAGCATCAGCGTCTTGCTGAGGAAGCTGTGCTGCTCGTATTCGGTCAGTTCCTGCGCCTGTTTCGTGGCGTCGGCAAGCATCAAGTGTTCGATGCCTGGCGCCATGGCCGGCGGCTGGGTGCTCACCAGTTGCCCGGGCTGCTGCCGGTCCACGGCCAGGAACGACACTTCCAGGTTGCTCAACGAACGCAGCTCGCCGGCAAACGCGGTGTCCATGGAAAAGCCCATCACCACCCGGGCGATCGGCAACGGCGCCAGCACCGGTGCTTCCACCAGCAGGTGCGGCTTGCCCTGCAAGGGCACGATCAGGGTCGACTGCTTGAGCCGCCGCGCCTCGCGCAGGGCCCGGTCATAGCGGAATTGCGAACCGTCGGGCAGGTCGGCCAGGCTGCTGGCCAGGACCTTGCCGTCCATGCTCAGGAGAATCATGTCATTGGCGTTGATGCGCTTGCCGTGGTTGATCAGCACCGAACGAATGGTCGCCGAATCGCCGCTGGCCACCGCATCGCGAAAGCCGAAATCCGCCGCCAACAGTTGCACGCCGTCGCTCAGGCGCCGGCCTTGAACATCCAGCAAGCGCTCGAACACCCGGGTACCGAGCTGCAATTGCTCGCTGGCCTGGCTGCGGACCGCGCTGTTGGTGGCCGCCTTGACGCTGAAATACAGCGCGCCGATCACCACCAGCAACAGCAGGATCAGGACGCAGGCGACCTGTGCCTGAAAGCTACTTCGCAGTTTCACTGACAGCTTTATTGAAGGCATCACCGAAAGCACTCGTAGCGGGCGCCGTGGGTTCGTCCGGCGACAGTGGTTGGATCGACAGATTGAAGCGTTGCTTCAGACCCGTGGCGGACACCTCGATTTCGCCCCCCGGCTGCGCCAGCCTATCGGCGACCTGAGGGTGCCAGAGTGTCACGCGGTAGTGACCGGCAGGCAGTTTGTCGAAGCGGACCTGGCCCTTTTCGTCACTGACCGCGAACCAGGGATCGTCGGTGACATAGACATAGCCAAGCATCCAGTCATGGATGTTGCAACCCAGCACCACGATGCCCGGCTTGTCGAACAGCACCGGGTCCGACGGCGTGCCTTCGTACAGGCGCAGCTCGAAGCGCTTGGCCGGCGAGAAGGAATAGACCTGATGGCGGATATTGTCGCTGTTGGGAAAGCGGATCTGGGTACCGGTATGCACCGCCAGCACATGGGGGGCGTACTGTTTGTCGCGCTGGTCCATGTCGGCCTTGAGGCTGTAGGCCGGCGGCGGCGTATTGCCTTGCAAGGTCACGACCGCGTTCGACAAGGGCTTGCCCTGCTGATCGAGCATCTCGGCCTGGAAGCCGGCGGCAGTGCTCAGGCTGCTCGACAACAGGCACGCAACAAAAAGAAACAAACCAGTCAACGAGGTTGGGCGGGCCATACGCAACTACTCATAGGTTTCGTGAACGTGGGGGGCTGCCTTGGCATGAAAGGGTTCAGCGAGTGCAGATTACCGGGGCTCGCACAGAAGATCACGCGGCAAATAGGGCTATTTGCCACTATTCTGGCGAAGCCGACGAACGACCGCTCGCCGGAAAAAACCGCTCTATGCATAGTTTTTTTGTACAACCCAAGCTCAGGGTCTATCGGTCGACTTTCACAAAGCGGTACCTCGTTACCATTGAAACCCCCAGTGGCTCGCCCCATCTAATTGGCATATATCACTGTACAGGTGCCCCATGAGCGAGCAGCAGGAATTCCCTGAACACCCGACCTTACAGGCC
>JACXTT010002990.1_pt1 | contig 26417 bp, 22 predicted proteins | sample 9270951 | NCBI WGS metagenome assembly JACXTT01 (sample SAMN15532306, study PRJNA645909) | rock metagenome | isolation source: weathered quartz diorite | place: Puerto Rico | collected 2017-06-21
GCGTGCCGTTCTGCAGTGGAGTATGGTGCGACGGGCGGCTCCGACGGGATGGGGAAAGAGGGATTACAGTAGACCGAGCGTCTCAGTTACGTTTGGTAGAGAAAATCGAGGCAGGTCAGTCCATTTGGCGTTTCTGAAATGAATGAAACAATGAAAACCCCGTGGCTCGTTCTATCGAAGTCCGAATACCATCTTCCAGTTCAGAGAGCTCCTTCGTGAGACGCTTGAGGTCCGCATCATTGTGGGCGATGACAGCATCGGACTTGGACTTTGTTTCGGCTAACTGACCGTTAACCTGTTCGCGTATCTGCCCCAAGGCCATCTCCGTTTTTTGATTGGAGGAGCTGATCTGAGCCTCCAGTCTGGATGAGTGGGCAGTGTCCGCTTGAGCAAGCCGGTCGTTTGTACTCCCCACCAGCTGCGTAACCGCGTTATCAAGGTCCGCGAACCGACTTTGCAGCGCATTCACGGCCGAGTCGACTCTACCCTGGGTGGAGTTTATGAGTTCCTGGGTGGAACTCTCCAGTGTGTTGCGGAGTGCGGCGACTTGACCATCCGTGTCCGAGTGCAATTGATCGGCTCTGCGCTGCAAGTCGGTGATCGTCTGGGAGGTGGATGAAACCAGTTCACGACTATTCGCACTTAAGCCGGCAAATTCGGCCCGCGCGCTATCAATTTCAGGTTGCAAGGTTATTACTCGATCTGCGATCGCAGTAACCTCCGCAGCGGCATTCTTTGCGTTTGCACTATACTGTGCGGCCGCGGAATCGTGTTGCTGCACTTGGGTCACTATTGCCGCAACCCGCTGTTCTTGTTCGCCTACCTTCGCGTGGAGCGCAGAAGCATTATCAACCGAGGATTGGATGGAGGCTGCTTGGTCACGAGCATTTCGCTGCAATTCCTCAAGCTGCTCGACGCCAACGCGCGCGCGCCGAATCGTTGCCTCGAATTCCTCCGCTTCTCTATGCACTTGCTGGATCAGAACCTCCTGTGCCTTGAGTTGGTTCATCTTCGTTTCGAAACCCAGAACCTGTTCCGACAGATTGTGCATGTTATATTGCCAAAACGTCGCGGTAAGATCATCCACTGAGTCTTCGAGGGTCAGCAGTGCATCCGTTCCATTTACTAGAGCACTCAGGGCGTCTGCTACCTTTTGCAGTTGGGATAGTAGGCCGTATTGAAGTTTTAAAGGAAGCTGAACTAGCTTGTTCTTATCGACTGCATCGATCACAATGTCGCGATTGTGCTGGAGGTTGATCAACGTCTCCTCCAACGGAATCCGGCCTGTGTTGAGATCAAAACCTAGTTTTCGGGCTTTCGTCACGGCGGCTCTTTGCATTTCGTCACTTAAGGTGGATGCGACGCGCCAAACCTCCTTCGGGAGGTCTTGCTTGGGCGGAATCGGATTAGCGCTCATATCTGTTCTCCAATGGAATTGTAAGGGCGCTAAAGCTCCGGTTTCCCGTTTGAAACCCTCACTTCGCACCCCCTATGCAATTGCCGTGAATGTATACAGTATTACACTCGTTTGGATCGAGTATAGGGAGAAGCAGTCTTACAGGCGGCGCGACCAGTTTGCACGCTACGACCCTCCCCGGTCTGCGCTAGCGGTATCGTCCTCTCAGAACGCCGGCAGCAGAGCGCGCCCAAGAGCCTGTGGCAGTTCGATGGCGACGAAATACTTCTGAGGATAGAGGTAGTCTTCGCCAGACTCGTCGACGATTCTGATCTGACGCTGGGCCGCCGCCAAAGGATCTGGCAATAGTCGGTAGATCTTGCGTAACTCTAGCGAAGCCGTGTAATCGCGGTTCTCAACGCAAACCGCGAACCGCGTCTCCGCTTTTCTACGCATGTTCGCCACCTATCTCCCAAAGTCATGCAGGTGGTGCATCACAGCGCAACTGAGATGCCCCAAAACGAACCACACCACCGCTTCGAGCACTCTCTTGATTCTTGGCGTCATCAGGTAAGGTTAGCTCACCCCCACCCCTCCGCATTCAACAGATTCGCTGGACGCTTTCCCTCCAGCGCCGCCACCGCGTTTTCCGCCGCCATCATGCACATCTTCCGGCGCGTATCCACCGACGCGCTGGCGATGTGCGGCGCGACAACCACGCTATCCAGCTTCAGCAGCCCCGGATGCACCTGCGGCTCGTTCTCGAACACGTCGAGTCCCGCGCCCGCAATCGTGCCCTTCTCCAGCGCCTCCGCCAGCGCCGCTTCGTCCACCACCGGCCCGCGCGACGTGTTCACCAGAATCGCCGTCGGCTTCATCATGCGCAACTGCGCTGCCCCGATCATGTGGCGCGTGTGAGCCGCCAGCGGCACGTGCAGGCTCACGAAGTCCGATTCCCGCAGCACCCGTTCCGCGCTCGCGAACTCCAGGCCCAGCTCGCGCTCCACCGCCTCGGGCGCGCCCACCGCGTCGTAATACAGGATGCGCATGTCGAAGCCCCGCGCCCGCCGCGCCAGCGCCTGGCCGATCCGCCCCATCCCGAAAATGCCCAGCGTGCGGTGATGCACGTCCTGGCCCACCAGCAGGTCGATGCGCCATTTGGTCCACTGTCCGGAATGCACGAACTTGTGGCCCTCCACGACGCGCCGCGCCGCCGCCATCAGCAGCGCGAAGGCAAAATCCGCCGTCGTGTCAGTAAGGACGTCCGGGGTGTTGGTCACGAGGATCTTGCGCCTCGTCGCCGCCGGCACGTCGATATTGTCGAATCCCACCGCCACGTTGGCGATGATGCGTATACCATCGAGCTGCTCGATCACCGGCGCTGAAAACTTGTCGGTAAGCTGGCTGACCACCGCCTGCTTGCCGCGAATCCGTTCCATCAGTTGATCAGCGGTCAGGCCGTCGTCGGAGTCCGCGTAGTCCACCGCGGCGTGTTGCTTCAGGAATTCAATCGCTTCCGGATAGATGCGTTTCGTCACCAAAACCAGGGGCTTCATCGGATGGCAATTGTCGCACATGCCCGCTGCATCGTACAATTGCGGGTTCACACTAAAAACAGGAGAGTGGAATGGCAAAGCTGGGCTTTCTCGGGCTCGGAATCATGGGTTATCCGATGGCGCGCAATCTGCTTCGCGCGGGACATGAAGTGGGGCTCTGGTCGCACACCGCCGCCAAGGCCAAAGAACTGGCCGCCGCCGAAAAGGGCAGGTTTTGCGGTACACCGAAGGAGGTGGCGCAGAACGCCGAGTGCCTCTTCCTCTGCGTCGGCGACACCGCCATGGCCGAACACGTGATCCTCGGGAGCGATGGCGTAATCGAGGGCGCCCGCCCGGGAACCATCGTGGCCGACGCCAGCACCATTTCCCCTAGCGGAAGCCGCCGCATCGGCGAGGCCCTGGCCAAAAAGGCGGTCACATATCTCGATATTCCCTGTACCGGCTCGACCCCCGGCGCCAACGCCGGCACCCTGACCTTTATGGTCGGCGGCGATAAGGCGATTCTGGACAAAATCCGTCCCTGGATGGAATCTATGGGAAAGAAGATTTATTACTGCGGCGGCCCCGGCATGGGGCTACAGGCCAAGCTTTCGCAGAACCTCATTCTTTCCAGCATCCTGCAGGCTTTCAACGAGGGCATGGTCTTGGCCACCAAGGGCGGCGTCGAACCCCGGCTGATGCTCGAAATCCTCAGCAATAGCGCGGCTAAGTCCGGCTTGATCGATTTCAAGGCCCCCTATGTTTTCATCCGCGATTTCAGCCCCCAGTTCTCCGTAAAATGGATGGACAAAGACATCGGACTGGCGCTAGAATCGGGCCGGGAACTGAAAGTTCCCCTCCCGCTGACCGGTTTGACCCGCCAGATGTTCCAGGCGGCCATCGCGACAGGCCACGCTGAGGAGGATATCTGCTCTACAATCAAAGTCTTAGAGTCTGTGGCGGGCGTAGAGGTCAAACCCCGTTAACTTCAGATACAAATTTTGGTTGCAATTACGAAACAAGTATTCTAATATTGGAATCAAGCCGGGGAGGCAACTCCCACCAAAGCGAGACTAACCTCTAAATAAAGACCCCTGAAGCAATCCTCCCCGGCGCCCGAAAGGGTTTGGGTCTTTCAAAAAGCGGATTCCTGAAGCGAGCAAATAGCAGTTACACCGTGATTGGCCAGGCAAACTGCCGTTCCGTGATATGATCGTTGCAGCCGCTTCCACGCGAATGTCCCGCCTCACCCTCCTTGGCTCCACAGGCTCGATCGGCACCAGCACTTTGGACGTAGTCCGGCAAAATAGCCACCGGTATCAGGTGTATGCGCTCGCCGCCGGCCGCAACGTAGACCTCCTCGCCAGGCAGATTCTTGAGTTTCGACCTTCCGTAGCGGTTGTCCCTTCGGTGGAAGGCCGTGAGCTCCTGGTAAAGGCGCTGGCCGAATTGAATTTCGGCAAATCCGAGTGGCCGGAACTCAGGTTTGGGCCGCCGTCGCTGGTGGAAGTGGCCACCGCATCTGAGACCGCCACAGTGATCTCGGCGATCGTGGGCGTATCGGGACTCGAAGCCACATATGCGGCCGTGCGGGCGGGCAAACGCGTGGGCCTGGCCAACAAGGAAGTGCTGGTATCAGGCGGCCGGCTGGTGATGGACGCGGTTCGCGGGAGCGGGGCGGAACTGATCCCCATCGACAGCGAACACAACGGCGCGCACCAGTGCTTGCGGGCCGGGAACCGCGGCGACGTCACAAGGCTGATCCTGACCGCCTCAGGCGGCCCTTTCCGCACCACACCTGTTGAACAGCTCGATCGAGTGACACCGGAAGACGCCTTGAAGCATCCTACATGGAAGATGGGGAACCGCATCACCATCGATTCCGCCACGCTCATGAACAAAGGATTCGAGGTCATCGAGGCGTGCTGGCTGTTCGGTTTCGCCCCTTCGCAAGTGGAGGTAGTGATTCATCCACAATCTTCGGTGCACGCCATGATCGAGTACCGCGATGGAAGCGTGATTGCCCAAGTTTCCGCGACGGACATGCGCATGCCGATCCAGTACGCGCTGACGTATCCGGAGCGGGCGCAGGCACCGGTTTCAAAGATCGACTGGAGCCAGGCACGGCGATGGGAATTCGGTCCGCCGGATTTTGCGAAGTTCCCGCTGCTGAAGCTGGCCTATGAGTGCCAGGAGGCGGGCGGATCAGCGACCTGCACGCTGAATGCGGCGGATGAGGTGGCGGTTGAGGCCTTCCTCGAAAGAAGAATCGACTTTCCGTCGATCTACAAGATCGTAGAGCAGACGGTATCCAAGCTGGCTCGAAGGCAGCCGGCGACGATAGGTGATATTCTCGAAGTAGATAGAGAATCACGCTCCCTGGCTCGTGAGCTGATCGGGAGAGAGAGCAAAGCAGGCGCGGTAGGAAGTTCGTCCGCATTCGGGTTGCCAGAGTCGAAAACTGTTCGGCCGACGGCGAGGGCTTAAATTTTTATGCTCGTTCTGCAAAACATATTGTGGCTGCTGGTGCTGATCGGCGTGATGATCATCATTCACGAGGCGGGCCACTTTTGGGCTGCGCGATGGTTTGACGTCCGGGTAGAGGCCTTCAGTTTTGGGTTCGGACCGCGGCTGTTCGGCTTCCGCAAGGGCGAAACGGATTACCGGTTCTCACTGATCCTGTTCGGCGGCTACGTCAAGATGACAGGCGAACAGCCGGGCGATGAGAATGCCGACGATCCGCGCAGCTTTCTATCTAAACCGCGCTGGCAGCGCCTGGTGATTGCCTTCGCCGGTCCGTTCATGAACGTGATACTGGCGGTAGGCCTGTTGACCGGACTGTTCATGGTGAAGTACGAAAAACTGGCCAACGAGGACAGGCAGGCCCTGGTGGGCCATGTGCTTCCGGATTCTCCGGCGGCCAATGCCGGCGTACGAGCGGGCGACGTGATTGTGCGGTTCGACGGTAAAGACAATCCCACCTGGGAAGACGTCGGCATGAAGGAAATCGGGAGCGCCGGGCGAAAGCTGGACGTGGCGGTCAAGCGGGCCGGCAAGACTATCGAAACTAGCGTTACTCCGGTGCTGGATGACCACAGCGGGGTTGGTTCAGCCGGTTGGTCGCCCCAGGCCGAAGTGGAGATCGGCAATGTGTTGGGAGGACCGGCACAGAAGGCCGGCCTCAGAAAAGGTGATCTGCTGCTCACTGCCAGCGGTTTGCCGATCCATTCCGCGTATACGCTTCAGGATGTGGTCAAGAATTCGAACGGCAAACCCGTCGTCATGGAGTTCGAGCGTAACGGCCAGCATCAGAGCGTGACGGTGCAGCCGGAGATGAGCAAACGGGCGGGTCCACCGCAGTGGATGATCGGCGTTGAACTGGAGCGGCATCTCAACCTCATCACCACACGGCTTTCGTTTCCGGAAGCGCTGCGCGAATCAGTGGACGAAAACATAAAGGGCGCCACGCTGATTTTCAAGTTTTTACGCGGCATCATCGAGCGGCGCATGTCTCCGAAATCGCTCGAAGGGCCGATCCGCATCGCGCAACTCTCGGGCGAAGCCGCGCGCCAGGGCCCCTCCGCGTTTTTCATGCTGATGTCGATGGTGAGTCTGAACCTCGCCATATTCAATCTGCTACCCATCCCCATCCTGGACGGTGGCGTCATCGTGCTGCTGATGGTCGAAATGCTCATGCGGCGCGACCTCAGCCTCCAGATCAAGGAGACCGTGTTCAAGGTCGGTTTCGTGTTCCTGATGGTGGTGGTGGCATTTGTGATTTACAACGACCTATCGAAGATCCTGCCAGCCGGCTAGAAACATACTTAAAATGCACGGCTGGAAGCCTGTTCCACCGGGATACCGGAATCCTTCGAACCCCGTCTAACATCTGGTAACCTGAGCTTTGCATGGAATGTACCTGTATCCGTCAAACGGAACTGCCGCACGCGAGCAAGCTGTTCACGGATCTGGTCTACCATCCCGACCGAGTTCGCGCCTTCTATCCCTACTCCCCGCACGATCATGAATCTTACGCCTCGGCCGCCCGCCAGGTGAACCTGAGCACAGAACGCCGTGCGGCGCTGGTGGCGCTTCTCCGCGAGCAGAACGGGCCAGGAGCGTCGCTCGACCTGCTGGCCAAACCGGGGACGGTGGCGGTGGTGACGGGCCAGCAGGTCGGCCTGTTTTCCGGGCCGGCCTACACGATCTATAAGGCGCTCACGGCGGCGCACCTCGCGCGGGAACTGACGGGCCGTGGAATCCCAGCGGTGCCGGTGTTCTGGCTGGCGACAGAAGATCACGATTTCGCCGAGGTCAATCACGTCTGGGTTTTCGACGCGGAACACCGGCCGGTGAAGCTCGAGATTAACGGCTCCGCAGCACCCAACCAGCCGGTGGGAGAGGTGCGGCTGGGGGCGGTTCCGATCGACGGCTTGCGGGCGGCGCTACGTGACTTTCCATTCGGCGCGGAGGTCGCGGATCGCGTGGCCCAGGCGTACGCGCCGGGGCGAACGCTCGGCCAGGCGTTTGGCGCGCTGCTCCGCGATCTGCTGAGCGCTTTCGATATTCTGCAGATCGATCCGATGGCGCCGGCGGTGCGTGAACTGGCCGCTCCGGTGGTGCGCCACGCGATCGAGCAGGCTCCGGAGCTGAAGCGGCTGGTACTCGAGCGGAACCGCGAGCTCAATGCGGCGGGATACCATGCGCAGGTACACGTCGATGACGAGACCTCGTTCTTTTTTCTGCTGGAGAACGGACGCCGCATCGCGCTGCGCAAGCACAACGGGAATTACATTTCGCCGGAGGGCCGCTTCTCGCCGGAAGAGTTGATGGAGCGGGCAACGCGTCTCTCGCCGAATGCGCTATTGCGGCCGGTGGTGCAGGATTCCATTCTGCCTACAGTGGCCTACATCGGCGGGCCGGCGGAACTGGCGTATCTGGCGCAGTCCGAAGTGTTGTACCGGGCGCTGGTGGGACATATGCCGGTGGCGGTTCATCGCAGCGGCTTTACGGTGCTGGACCGGCGCAGCCGGAAGCTCATGGATCGTTATGGGATCTGCCTGAGCGACTTTTTTCATGGTGAAGAAGCCTTGCGCGAACGGATTGCCGCGGCGCTGGTGCCGCAGGGGCTTGCCGGAACGCTGGAGGAGACGCAAGGCTCGGTGCGGCATGCCGTCGAGCGGCTCGAAACCCAACTGGCGGCGTTTGACCCGACGCTCGACTCAGCCGTGCGCAAGAGCTACAACAAGATCGCGTATCAGCTTTCCAAGATCGAGCGGAAAGTGGGGCGCGGAATGCTCGCGCGCGACGAGCGTGCGAACCACGACACGAGTTATCTGTTCGGGCTGATCTATCCGCAAAAGCATCTGCAAGAGCGGCTTTATTCCATCATTCCGTTTCTTGCCAAACACGGGCTGGGGTTGATCGACGAGCTGTACGAGGGCATACACCTGGAGTGCCCGGATCACCAGTTGCTAGTAGCGTAGGCGGCGCTGAATGACGCTGTTCGTGGATGGATCAGGCGCGCTGTCGAGGGCGAAAGACGAGAATCGCGACGAGCAGGCAGATGACGACCAGGACAACCTGAAACGCCACTGGATAGTTCTGCCTGAGACAAGGGATGACCGTGCTATCGACGCGGCATGCGCCCAAAGAAGCGCCGCCTGAAGTGCCCGAAACGACGGAAGTTGCCGATTGGGCCGCGTATTCGACTACCGCCTGGGCGCGCGCGGCAGATGCGATGGAGAGCGCGCACAGACAACGCCGGGTGAGAGAGTGGACCATAGTGCAAGGATCCCGTTGCGTGCTTTATTCTAACACCCAGTTCAGGGTCATTCGTATCGCAGGGCGATGATCGGATCTACTTTGGTGGCGCGGCGCGCGGGAATATAAGTCGCGATGAAAGCCACGGCCGAGAGCAGCGCTGCCACCGTGATATAGGTCACGGGGTCGGTGGGCTTGATGCCGAATAGCAGGCCGGTCAGGAAGCGCGTCAGTCCGATTGCGGCGGCGATGCCCGCGGCGACGCCGATCACCACAAGACGCATGCCCTGCCCCACGATCATGCGCAGCACATCGCCCGGCCCGGCTCCCAATGACAGGCGAATGCCGATCTCGTGCGACCGCTGCTGAACAGCGTGCGACATCACACCATAGATGCCGATGGCGGCAAGCAACAAGGCGATCGAGGAGAAGATGACCAGCAGCAGCATTTGAAAGTTTTGACGCGCGGTGGCATCGCCGATGACCTGTCCCAAAGTGCGGACGCGCGCCACGGGCAGCTGATTATCGACGGCAAGGAATTCATGGCGAACCGCGGAGACGAGCGTCAAGGGATCGACGGTAGTGCGAATCAGCCAGCTGGTGGGGAGCACATTATTGGCCAGGCGCGTAAGCCCGTCGGGAACCTGTCCGAATGGCACGTACATCACTTCGGGAGGATCAGCGCCGAGCCCGTTCTCACGCACGTTGCCAACGACGCCGACGATCTGGCGTGTGGGGTCGTCGAAATCGGGCCCGAGGCCTTTTCCGATGGTGACGCGCTGGCCCAGGGGATCCGCTTTCGGCCAGTATTTCCTAGCCATGACTTCGTTGATGATCACCACGCCCGGCGCTTTGGCGGCATCCTGCAAGGTGAAGAAGCGGCCGCGCAGGAGCGGCACTTTGAGCACGTTGAAATAATGCGGCGTGGCGTAGCGGTACTGTGCATTGCCGTGATAGGGGCTCTTGTCCACGGGTGGGCGGCCTTCGATGGTGAAGGGGAGTTCGGGGCCGAGCTCGAGAGGAATGGAAATGCTGGAAGTGGCGGCCTCGACGCCGGGCAGGCTCTCCAGACGCTCCATCACGTGGCGGGCCAGGAGTTCGACGCGCGCGGTAGAGGCGTACTTGTCGCCGTTGAGCGAGGTTTGCAAAGTCAACACATGACGCGCATCGAACCCCGGGTTCACGGTGCGCAGGGAAACAAAGGTGCGGATGAGCAGGACGGCGCACACCAGCAGCACCAGAGCGAGCGACATCTCGCTGACCACGAGGGCGCCGCGGAGGTAATGGTGGCGACCGGTTGAGGAGCGCGAACTGGATTCCTTGAGAGTGGAGCTGAGATCGGGCCGGGAGATCTGAAGCGCCGGCACGAGGCCGAACAAAATGCCCGTCAGCACGGACACGCCGAGGGTGAAGCCCAGCATGCGGTAATCGATGCTCGCCAGGAACGAGCCGGCAGTCAGCTCATCGAGGCGCGGCAGATCTCCGGGGCTCAGGGCCAACAGCGCCCGCGCGCCCCAAACTCCCAGAGCCAGGCCGACGATGCCGCCGCAAACGGCGAGCAACACGCTTTCGGTGAGCAACTGGCGAATGAGCCGCATTCTTCCGGCGCCGAGCGCGACGCGGACGGCGATTTCCTTCGAGCGCGCCGCCGAACGCGCCAGCAACAGGTTGGCCACGTTGGCGCAGGCGATGAGCAGCACCAGGCCCACCGCTCCCATCAGGATCATGAGGGCGGGGCGAGTGTCGCCCACCTGGAACTCCTGCATAGGTTTGGCGGTGACGCTCTCTTCCGGTCCCATCCAGAGCGGATTCTGCCGCCGGAACTGCTCGCCGGCAGCCTTGAGCTGCGCGCGCGCCGCATCGAGCGAGACACCGCGCTTGAGCTTGCCCGCCACAAACAGATAGTGACCCTGGTTCTGGCTGTTGGGATCGGCCTGGAGCGGGATCCAGATGTCGGCGGGCGGGTTCGAATGGAAGCTCCGCGGAAGCACGCCGATGATCGTGTAGGGCTCGCTGTTAAGCACCAGAGAACGGCCGAGGACGCCAGGATCGGCGCCCCAACGCCGTTTCCAGATACCGTAGCTGACGACAGCGAGCTTGGGTCCGCCGGGCCGGTCTTCTTCGCTGGTGAAAACGTGGCCGATGGCAGGAGCCGCGCCAAAGACGGTGAAGAACTCCGCTGAGACGTGAATACCTTTGACCTGCTCGGGGGTGTCGGCGCCGCCGATGTTGAGCCCGGGACCAACGAAATCGTAGGCTGCCATGCCGTCGAAGGCCGCGCCGGCCTGCCGCCAGGCCATGTACTTGGGAATCGATGTCGGCGCATTGAATCCGCCTTGGCGGTAGTCGCGGCCGATCTGCACCAGGCGGTCGGAATCCTTGAACGGCAACGGTTGCAGCAGGACACCATTCACTACCGAAAAGATGGCGGTATTCGCGCCGATTCCCAGCGCCAGGGCGGCAACGGCAATGGCCGTGAAGCCGGGGCTTTTCCCCATGACGCGCAGGGCGTGACGAAGGTCTTGCGTAAGTGCGGACATGTCGGGCTCTCCCCAGACATACGAGCAGCCGCGCAGTCTTGTTCCGGCGATTCCAGCCTAATTCTTCGGATGTGGATTGCTCGTCAGCCAAGCAATGACTTCTTCGGCGTGCTTATCCGGCGGGAAGACGGGGTAGAAGACTTTCTCTATTTTGCCGTCCGAGAGAATCAGCGTGAGGCGCTTGAGGAGCGTGACGCCCTCAAAATCGAACGTAGGCAGGCGCAACGCCTTGGTGAAAGCGAAGTCCGCATCGCTCAGGACCTCAAACGGCAGGTGCAGGCGTTGCACCATTTCCTGCTGATAGGTGGTGGTCTGGGTGCTGAGGCCGAAAACCTGCGCGTGCAGCGCCCGCAGACGCTGATAGTGATCGCGGAAGCCGCAACTCTCGGGCGTGCAGCCACGCGCGCCAGGGATTTCGTCCCAGCCATTGGGGACCGGCTGGCCAGGCGCTCCGGTGCGCGGGTAACAGTAGATTACGGTGCGCTTGCGCGCCTGTTCTGCCAGGTTGACGCGCCGGTTGGCGGTAGAGGCGAGCGTAACGGGCGGCACGGGAGTTCCAGCCAAATGCTTCGCGGCGCCGTCATCCTTAGGGACCGGCAGGTTGGCGGGCAGTTTGTAGAACGCATCCTTTGGCACGGGCTGCTCCTGCTGTGCGCCGGCGACGGCGGCAGTTATGAATCCGAGGAGCGAACGGCGGGTCATCGGCGGCTCACCAAGATGGTACTGCAACGGACTCGGCTGTGTCAGCCTGCGATGCGGATGAGGTGATCGATCACGGATGTTGCGGGCGTTTGTCCTCGCACTCCGGAATCACCTGGGAGTAATGTTTCTCCTCGGCCCAGTTCTTCGCTAGCATTTTCAGCACTCGATTGCCCGACCCGCAGAAGTCCCGCGCCATATCGGGACGGCCATACGTCTCCAGAGCCTCCCTCAGAAGCTGCAGACTGTCCGGCTGGTCTCCACGACGAAGGAGGAACCTGTACGCCGCGGCGGCCAATTTCACATCTCCGGGCCGCACACCGGCATTCAACGTCTCCGCTGCCCGCGGGTCGTCAATTTGCGACAAAGCCTGCGCCGCCTCGAGCCGGACATCGTCGGTATCGGATCCGAAGACTCGGATGAGTTCGCCGACCGCGGGCTTGCCAATAGTCACTAATGCCGCCTCAGCGTCTGTAGATGCTACGGGATCTGCCAGACAGTCCGCTAAAGGCGCAACGGCAGCTGGACCGAATTTGGATAACGCGGGGCCGGCCTCCTGATTGCGATTTTTCAAGGCGGTAACCAAGGGCGCAACAGCCCGGGGATCTTTCAAATCCCCCAGGGCGCGGGCGGCCGCCTCCCGGACGAATACGTCGAAGTCTGTCAGAAGCTGGATCAGCGGTTCTACAGCCCGCGGGTCCCGGATACTACCCAAGGCACGAGCCGCCGAAACCCGGACCGGGAATGGCTCCCGCAAGGCCGTGATCAGGGGCGGAACGGCTTGGACTGCTTTGCGCGCCCCCAGAATGCTGGCCGCCCCAACCCGCGTTCGCAGCTGCGCGCTGGTCTGCAACTCGTCAATGAGCTGAGGCGTGCTCTTACTCTGCTGCGACCGGCACCCGCATATTGCCATCGCCGCGACCGAAACAGCCAGGGCGTGACAAAAAGTACGCTTGCCCGACATAGAAATCCACACTCCGCTTATAGGGTTACTTCTTATGAATTTGGAAGCCTTATCGTCAACCAGGGAAAATGCTTATCGGCCCTATTTAACCAGAATTTGTGAGATTATTTAACGGGTATTTTCCAGGAAATGTGCGGTATTATACTGACTTGCCGGAGAGGTAACAACTTCGGCCTTCCCGCCCTTGATTGCCGCGACAAAATGCACTTCGCTCGATGGACTCACCTGCTCGAGCAGGCCTAGCGGGGTGACCTCGCCATCCACTGCGACTGAGATATTGGGGCGCAGCCGGCCTTGATCGAGGAGACGGTCGCGGAGACCCGGATAAGCCTCTTCCAAATTATCGATCAACTGCCGTACCGTCGAACCCTCCGCCTGAACCGAAGATCGCCCGCCGGTGAGCGGCTGCAGCAGCGTGGGAATGTAGACCGTTGCCAACGTCAGTCCCGCTGGCTCCAGATGGCCTCCATGACGGCGGGCGGATTCATGGGCAGGCGGCGCATGCGCACGCCTACGGCGCGGTGAATGGCATTGGCGATAGCTCCGGGCGGCGGGATGATATTGGCTTCGCCGACGCCGCGCGCACCAAACGGATGGCCGGGGTTGGGCACTTCGACGATCACGGTGTCGATCATGGGAAGGTCGAGCGCCGTGGGCATGCGGTAGTCGAGCAGGCTCGAGTTCATCATCGCGCCGTCACGGTTCATGTAGTACTCCTCGTTGAGCGCCCAGCCGATTCCCTGCGCACTCCCGCCCTGCATCTGTCCCTCGACGTAACTCGGATGAATGGCCTTGCCGGCGTCCTGCACGGCGGTGAAACGGAGGATCGTGACTTTGCCGGTTTCGGGATCGACTTCAACGTCCACGATGTTGCCTGAGAACGAGCCGCCGACGCCGCGCGGATTTACGGCGCCGTTGCCGACCACGGGCCCGCCGGTCTGATCGAGCTTTGCGGCCAGGTCCTGGAAAGTAATCGATTTGTCTCCTGACTGGAACACGCCATGATCCGTTGTGACTGAGGCGGCATCGGTCTCCCAGAGCTTCGCGACACGCTCTTTCAATTGCCGCATCACGTCTTGCGCCGCTTCGTAGGCGGCCCATCCGGTGGCGAACGTCACCCGGCTCCCGCCCGTGACGGCGGTGAAGCCGACCGAATCGGTATCCACCACGGTTGGCCGCACATCTTCGGCGGGGATGCCCAGCACCTCAGCCGCCTGCATGGCGACCGAGGTTCGCGTGCCGCCGATATCGGTTGAGCCTTCGACCAGGTTTACGGTCCCATCGGCATTGACGCTGACGGTGCAGCTCGATGGCAGCCCGACGTTGAACCAGAAGCCCACAGCGACGCCTCGCCCGCGATTGAGCCCGCCGAGCGGCGCGGCGTAATGCGGGTGCTTCTTCATGGCCTCAATCACTTCGACGCAGCCGATGCGGCGGTACTTCGGCCCGTCAGCGCGGCGCGTGCCTTCCTTGGCAGCGTTCTTGAGCCGGAGATCGAGCGGGTCGATGCCTAGCTTTTCGGCGATCTCATCGACGACGGTTTCCGTTGCAAACGCGGCGTTGGTCGCGCCGGGAGCGCGGTAGGCAGCGGTGCTGGGCTTATTGACCACGACGTCGAAGCCGTCGATCATCACGTTGGCAACGTCGTAGGCTGCGAAAACGCACATGGCGCCGGGAGCGACCATCGACCCGGGATATGCGCCCGCCTCGTAAGCGAGATACGCTTGGGCCGCGGTGATGTGGCCATCTTTGCGAGCGCCGATTTTCACTTTGATATAGGAACCTGGCGTCGGGCCGGTTCCTTCAAAGACGTCCTTGCGCGACATCAGAATCTTCACCGGGTGGCCGGTCTTTTTCGAAAGCAGCGCCGCCACCGGTTCCAGATAGACGGGGATCTTGCCGCCGAATCCTCCACCGATCTCCATGGGCGTCACCCTGACGCGGGAAACGGGCACGTCGAGCAGGCAGGCGGTAACATCGCGCACCACGAACGAGCCCTGCGTGCTGCACCAGATCAGGATGCGGCCGTCGGTGTTCCAGAGCGCGGTGGCGTTGTGGGGCTCGATGTAACCCTGATGAACGGTCGCGGTGTGGAACTCGCGCTCGACGACGACCTCAGCTTCGGCGAAACCGGCCTCGATATCGCCCATCACGTGGCGAAAGTGCTCGGCGACGTTGCTGACGCGGCCGGTGGACTCGCCGAACTCTTTGGTCTTCAGATCCTCGTGGATGACGGGGGCGCCTTCCCGCATGGCTTCGGGCGCGGTGAGCGCGCAGGGGAGCACTTCGTAGTCGACCTCGATCAGGCCGGCGGCCTCTTCAGCGATATGAGCGCTGGTGGCGGCGACGGCGGCGACCGCATGGCCCCGGTACAGCACTTTGCCGCTGGCGAGCACGTTGCCACGCGCGTAACTGAGCGGCGTGTCGCCCTCGCCTAAGTCGACGAGGCGGTCGGGCGCTTGCGGGAAATCAGCGGCGGTCAAGACCGCCTTCACACCTGGAAGCTTCTCGGCCTTGGTGGTGTCGATGCGGCGAATGCGCGCGTGCGCGTGCGGGCTGCGCAGAATGTGGCCGTGAAGTAGCCCGGCCATCTGGAAGTCTGCGCCATAGAGCGCGCGGCCGGTCACTTTATCCGCGCCATCGTGCCGGATGGGGCGTGTGCCAACGACGGTGTATTCCTGGGCTTTCATGCTCTCACCTCCTGTGCTTGCTCGGCGGCTTGCTGAACCGCCCGGATGATTTTGTCATAGCCGGTACAGCGGCAGAGATTATTGGCGAGCCACACCCGGATCTGCTCTTCGCTGGGGTTCGGATCGCGATCAAGCAACGCTTTGGCGGCCACGATGAATCCGGGCGTGCAAATACCACATTGCAGCGCGGCGTTTTCGAGAAAGGACCGCTGCAGCGGATGCAGCTCGCTGCCCATTGCGATGCCTTCGATGGTGGTGATGCGGCAGCCTTCGGCCTCGACTCCGAGCACCAGGCAGGAAGTCACCACCCGGTCGTCGAGCATCACAGTGCAGGCGCCACAATTGCCGTCGTTGCAGCCTTCCTTGGTGCCGGTCAGGCCGACAACATCGCGAAGGCATTCGAGCAGGCTCTGGCGCGGCTCGCACAGAAACTCCTGCGGCTCGCCGTTGATAATGGTCTGGACGCGAACTTTCGCGGGCATTGCTATTTTGCCTCCCTGGCTCTTTGAACAGCGGTTTCGAGCGCGCGGCGCGTGAGCACGGCGCACAAGTGGCGGCGGTATTCGGCCGTGCCGCGCATATCCGTGATTGGTTTGGCTGCGCTGCGGGCGGCGTCAGCAGCGGCCGCGATTCCGGCTTCATTCACTGGTTTACCCGCAAGCCCTTCACCGGCCTCGCGCACGAATAGCGGCGTGGGCGCGACCGAGGCGAGCGCTATGCGCGCTGAGCGGAACGTGCCGTTTTCGAGGACCACTTCCACGCCCGCCCCGGCAACCGCGATATCCATTTCGTTACGTGGAATGAAGCGCAGATAGCGCGCGCCGGAATGCGGCTTGGGCGGCGGCAGATGGAGCGAAACAAGCAGTTCGCCGGCTTCGAGCACCGTGCGGCCGGGCGCGATGCAGAAATCCTCCACGGCGATTTCGCGGGTTCCTTTGGTCCCGGCGATGCGGCACCGGGCGCCCATGGCAATCAACAGCGGTATGGAATCGGCACTGGGCGCGGCGTTGCACAGATTGCCTCCGATCGACGCCCGCCCCTGAATTTGCGTGCCGCCGATCAGCGCGGCCACTTCAGCCAGCGCCGGGTAGTTTCGCGAAACCGCCGAGTCGCCATAGATGCGATAGCAGGGGACGGCGGCGCCCAAAGTAAGACCGCGCTGCGGATCGTAATCGATGGCGTTCAACTCCGGGATGCGCTTGAGATCGACGACGTAATCCGTTTCTTTGCGCCCGGCACGAAGTTGCACGAGCAAATCCGTGCCTCCGGCCAGCAGGCGCGCACCGGGATGAGACGCGAGCAGACCAACGGCTTCGGACACTGACCGGGGGGCGGCATAATCAAACCACTTCACAGATGGAATCTCCTTGGGTCAACGATGTCGTAATTAACAGGATATCCAAACATGAAGGGCACGGTGCGCCCTGGCCCCTGCGAAGCCGTATGCTCGCGCACGATCGCCGCCGACACCCGCCTGAATGGTGAGCGATGCTTCATCGCCGCGGTCACTTGCCGTGGATCGCCTTGCCCACGCGCCGCATCCAGGCGAGCTCGGTTTCCGACATCGGACCTTGACGCACGGCGGCCAGCGCCTCGTCCATCTGCGCGGCGTTGGCGGGGCCGGTCATGCAGACATCCACTTCGGGACGCGACAGCACGAACCGGTAGCAGTCCGCCGCCGTCGGGACTCTCTCGCCTTTCGGAATTTTCCTGGGATTTAATAACTGCTTCCAACTGGTCGCGGTGTACGACACCATGCCGGGGCGGTTCTGTTCGGAGAGGAACGGGAAAATTTCGGTTTCGGCGCCGGTATGCGCGGCGTTATAGCGAAAGTGAAAGACGTCAAATGCGTGTACCGCCACCAGCCGCCCCAATAGCGGCCGGCGGTGCGATGAGAGCGCGAGGTGCCGGACCAGCCCTCGCTCCTGGACCTTGCGTGCGGCGTCCAGAATATGCTCCGAGACAGGCTTGTTCCACAGACCCAGGAGCAGAACGTCCGCGGAGTCCATTTGCAACTGGCGCAGAGCACGCTCGAGGCTCCACCCAACTAGAGCAGCGATCCGCGAAAAAGACTGTATGACCAGAACCAGGCGATCGCGTTGCGAGCGCAGATTGCGGATCGCCTCGGCGAAAGTGGCACTGCGCCGGCTGCCCCAGTATAAGTAGTTCACGCCATGTTCAAATGCGTGCTCCACGGCGCGGGCCGGTATGCCGTAGCTGGCTGCAACCCCGAGACGGCCCACACGCAGGCCGGTCGAGCCCAGGATTGTCCGATCAAATGCCCGCTCGATGTCCGCTGGACTCACGCTACTAGCGTAGCTCAGGCGCGCTGATGTAACTTGACTACCAATATGCTTGCTCGAATGAAAACGATCGTGTTTGTGCTGGCCGCCGCAATGACCGTCCGGGCTGCTGATGATCTGGCCGAGAGAATCAACCAGCGCAATAACGCGTACGGCGCGGAACTGGAGCAATATTTTCGGGATTTTCTAGTGACGAAGTATCCCCAGCGCGCCGCGAAGGCCTGGCACCGTTCTTATGAGAGCCAGGACGCGTTTCTGCGCAGTGTCGAGGCTAACCGCGAACGCTACCGGCGCATGTTTGCGCCGCCCGATCTGCAACCTTCGGGCCCGCTCGAGCGAAAGCCGCGTCCCGATATCCCGGGCGTGAAGGCGGAGTGGCTCACGCTGCCACTCGGATTCATCAAAGCCGAGGCGTTGCTCGTCATTCCGGACAATACGGCCAAGCCAGTCCCGCTCGTCATCGCGCAGCACGGCATCGATAGTTTCCCGGAGCGCGTGTTCAGCGTCGCCGACGACAAGAACCTGTATCACGATTACGGCCACGCGCTGGTCCGCGCGGGATTCGCGGTGCTCGCGCCGATCAATCTCAGCTATGTGCCCGACCGCAACCGCATCGAGCGGCTGGCGCGGCTCGCCGATACCACGCTACCGGGACTCGAATTGAGACGAATTCAACTGCTGCTGGATGAACTGCTCAAGGACAAGCGTATCGACAAGGACCGCGTCGGCATGTGGGGCATCAGCCTGGGCGGCATGGCCACGATGTTCTGGATGCCGCTCGAGCCGCGGATCAAATGCGGAGTGGTGACCGCGTGGTTCAACCAGCGCCGCAACAAGATGGTGATACCGGACCCGCGCTACAGTTGCTTCCTCGAAACCGATGAAGACCACGCGTTCTTCCGCGGCTGGCTTACGGAGTTCACCGACAGCGACGCGGTGAGCCTGATTTGTCCGCGGCCTTTGCTTGTGCAAACCGGTAAAAAGGACGGCATCGCCTGGTGGCCGCAGGTGATAGACGAGGTCGAAGCGTCAAAGGAGCATTACCGGAAGCTCGGCATCGAAGACCGCATCGCGATGGATCTGCACGATGGCGGGCACGAAATCCGCGTGGAATCGGGCGTAGAGTGGATGAGGAAGTGGCTGCAGTGACTTCGAAATGCGCCGCCGCAATAGTTGAAGCTTGTGCGCCGAACCGCCACAATAAATCTAATGGCCGATCCGGCAGTTCTCGAACAGATGCGCGCCGACTGGAACGGCCGCGCCCGCGAGGATGCGCGCTACTACGTGGCGTTCGGCCGTCGCGGTCAGCAGGATGAGGAGTTCTTCGCCTCGGCCGCGGACGTGGTGCGGTCGCTCGAAGGGGAGCTGAAGCGCCTCCCTCGTGAGATCCCGGCCCAGGCGCGGCGTGCGCTCGAGGTAGGTTGCGGCCCCGGCCGGCTGATGCGCCCCATGAGCCGCAACTTCGGCGAGATCCACGGCGTGGACGTTTCCGACGAAATGATCCGGCTCGCCAAGGAACGGTTCGGCGGTGCCAGCGGCATGCACCTGCACCTGACCAGCGGCGCCGACCTCTCACCCCTGACCTCCGACTACTTCGATTTCGTCTACTCCTATGCCGTGTTCCAGCACATTCCCAGCCGCGAAGTAGTGCTCGCTTACTTCGATGAGATCCGGCGCGTGTTGAAGATCGGAGGCATCGCGCGCCTGCAGTTGAATGGGCTTCCGCAGGGCGGCAAAGCGCCCGACACCTGGGAGGGTGTGCGCCTTTCCCGCGAAGAAGTGGCGGATTACGCGCGCGACCATGGGTTCCAGCTTCTGGCTATCGAGGGCGCGGGCACCCAGTATCTATGGACGACTTGGCGGAAGCAGGCCGCCGGCTGGCGCGCAAGCCTCAAGAATGGAGGAGCCCCGGCCCGCATCCAGCGCAGCGGAGAGGCGCACACCGGCGAGCCGGCCGTACCTCAGTCCGGGCGTTTCTCATACGTATCATTTTGGCTGGAACGGCTTTCTCCGGATTGCGATCTGAACGACCTGGGCGTGACCTTTGATGGAACGGCCGGCACACCGTGCTATATCGGCCCCCCGGAATGGGGCGGCCTCAATCAACTCAACGTGCTGTTGCCGCGCGGCGTACGCACCGGGCTTGTGCCCGTGGAACTGTTGTGGCTGGGAAAGCCGCTGTGCGCTCCGGTATGGTTGCGCATCATTCCACCCGGTCCGGCGGTGCCGCGCATCCGCTCGGTGAACGATGCCTTGAACCTCATGGGTGGAACGCGGATCGAGAGCGGCATCATCAAGCTAGTGGTCGAAGACTTTGCCGATGCTGAGTCCGTAAGGGCGCTCGTCGATGGTCAGCCCGCCGCTAAACTCGAATGGTTCCAGACCGACGCGCTGACGGGCAGTTTCGAAATCAACCTGCATCTGCCGGCTGAACTGGCGCGCGGCAGCCATCAGATCGAACTGAGCCACGGATCGCGGCGTTTCCCTCCTATCGCGATCGAGGTGGTTTGATTGCGGCTGGCCGCGGCGTTCCTGGCGGCGGCGTCGCTGGCTGTTCCCGGTTCGGAATCGACAGGAGAAGCGAGGATCCGCCGCGCGCTGCGGGCCGAAACGGGTGTAATCGAACTACCGGCCGGCGAGATTGAGATCTCTTCCGAGTTGTCAATCACAGCGGGCGCGCACGACCTCGAAATCCGCGGCGCTCCCTCCGGCACGACACTGCGTGCCGCGCGCGGCTTTCGCGGGCGTGCAATTTTCGTCTGCGAATCGGCCAGCCATGTGCGATTTGCGGGCTTCACCATAGACGGCAAGCGCGCCCAACTCGAGCAGCGCAGCGGGCTTCCGCCCTCCAATCAGCCGTTCGCGCAATTCACTCGAGGGAACGGAATCCTGGCGGTCCACGCGGCGGCCCTCGCCGTCTCTGATGTGCGTTTTGTCAACGTGCCGGGTTTTGCCATTCTGACCAGCGCCTCACGCGATGTCGAGATCGATCGTGTGGCGATTGCGGACAGTGGCTCCCGCAACGCCAAGGGCCGCAACAATACGACCGGCGGAATTCTGCTGGAGGAAGGCACGGAGCACTTTCGCGTCACCCGATGCGAGATACGCAACGTCCGCGGCAACGGGGTCTGGACGCACTCACTCTACACTTCGCCGCGCAACAATGACGGCCGGATCGCGAGCAATCGCTTCGAGCAAATCGGGCGTGACGCCATTCAGGTGGGCCACGCGGCGCGGGCCCAGGTAGAGAACAACACCGGCCGGCTCATCGGCTTTCCCGCGGAAATCGTGGACGTGGAGGGTTTCGGCACGCCGGTGGCGCTCGACACGGCCGGCAACACCGACCATTCCGCCTATGTCGGCAACCGGTTCGAAGAGGTGAACGGGCAGTGTATCGACCTCGACGGCTTTCATGACGGTGAAGTGCGCGGCAATGCATGCATCAACCGCCAATCCACCCAACACTACCCCAACGGACATTACGGAATCGTGGTGGGCAACAACAATCCTGATATGCGACCCGAGAGGATCGATATTATCGACAACGAAATCGATGGCGCAATCTACGGCGGGATCTTCCTCATCGGCTCGCACAATCGAGTCCTGCGAAATCATCTGCGGCGCATTAACCTGGCCCACTGCGAGGGCAGCGCTGCGACACCCGCCTGCAACTACGCTCTCGACCAGCCGGACCTGCTGCGCAGCGGCATCTATCTGGGGACCGGCGGCCCGCGGCCGGCGCCGGCGCGCGGCGATGTGATCGAAGGTAACGAAATCTCAGGCTTCGGCATCAGCAAGCATTGCATCTCTGCCGCTCCGGGCATTTCGCTAAGCGCCAACACCATCGCGCGGAACACTTGCAAGGACGATCCGGCGCAATGAGCACGGCCAAGGCAGCGCCCACAGAACTACCGCGCGCGCTCGGGTTGTTCGATGCGGCTTCCATAGTTGTGGGCATCGTGATCGGCGCCGGCATTTTCCTGGTTCCGCGTCTCATCGCGCAGGCCCTGCCTTCGCCGCCCATGATTCTGGCCGTCTGGATTACGAGCGGCGTTCTGTGTTTTTTCGGCGGCCTCGCCTACGCCGAGATGGGCGCCATGATGCCGGAGACCGGCGGGCATTACGTTTACCTGCGCGAGTGCTATGGTCCGCTCGCCGGGTTTCTCTGCGGCTGGACCTTCACGCTGGTAGTGCTTTCAGCAGCCATGGCGTGGCTCGCGATGAGTTTCGCCATCACGCTCGGATATTTTCTGCCGCTCGGCGCCCTGAGCTCGAAGTTGATAGCGCTGGCGCTGATTATCACGCTCTCGGCGGTCAACTATCGTGGCATCCGGCTCGGCGCCAGGGTGCAGAACCTCCTCACCGTGCTCAAAGTTCTGGGTCTGGCCATCGTCGCCGGCAGCGCATTTCTTCCCGGCCGGGGAGCCTCAGCCGCGGATTGGTCCATTCCGCGCAGCGGACTGTCGTGGACCGCCGTCGGCGTGGCCATGGTCCCCGTAGTGCTGTGCTACGACGGCTGGCCCAGCGTCAGTAACGTCGCGGGCGAGATCCGCAATCCGAAGCGGAACATTCCGCTGAGCCTGGGGATGGGCCTCGCGGCCGTCATCGTCATATACGTGCTCGCCAACATCGCCTACCTGCGCGTGCTGTCTGTGACTCTCATTGCCGCAACCGATCGCACCGGCGCAGCGCTGGCGGAACGGACTCTCGGCCGCGCGGGCGGCACGATCCTCTCAATCACCATCCTGCTCTCCATCGCCGGCGCCATCAACGGATTCATCATCACCGCGCCGCGCCTCTGCTTCGCCATGGCGCGCGACGGCCTCATGTTCCGGAGATTTGCCGCGATTCATCCGCGCCATCAGACTCTGTCGTTCGGTATTGCGGCGCAGGCCATTTGGACCGCGCTGCTGGTGCTTACCGGAACTTTCGAGACTCTCGTGCCTTATGCCATGATCGCTGCGTGGTTTTTCTACGGCCTGGCGGTCGCGGGCGTGGTAATCCTGCGCCGCAAATATCCGGATCGCCCGCGGCCCTACCGCATGTGGGGCTACCCGCTGACGCCGTGGCTCTTCACCGCTGTGGCCGCGTGGTTCGTGGCCAACACCTGGATCACACAGCCGTGGCCCTCAACGGTGGCGTTTTTGATCGTGTTGAGTGGAGTGCCCGTTTACCTCCTCTGGCGGCGCCGGCGCGCTTGAATCCCGGCGGCCCGTTCCGTCATCACAAAGCATGTGTAGCGCCTCGGCATTCGTGTCTGATGACAGTTCCGCGCCGGAGCCCGTTCCGGCGCCGCCGGAGGCTCGGTCTGACGGCGAACTGCTCGACGCTTACTCGCGCGCGGTTATTGGCGCAGCGGAAAGAGTCAGTCCCTCCGTCGTCAATATCGAAATGCGCCACCGTTTCCGCGGCCGGGAAGCGGGCGGCAGCGGATCGGGCTTCATCTTTACGCCTGACGGATTCATTCTCACCAACAGTCACGTCGTCCATGGCGCAGCGCATATCGATGTCGCGCTCTCCGATGGCCGGCGATCCCGCGCCTATCTCGTGGGCGATGACCCGGACACAGACCTGGCCGTCATCCGCATCGATGCGCCCAACCTTGCGCCCGTGGTTCTCGGGGATTCCCAGCAGATCCGGCCGGGCCAACTCGTGGTCGCTATCGGCAATCCGTATGGCTTCCAGTGCACCGTGACCTCCGGCGTCGTCAGCGCGCTCGGACGCTCGCTGCGCGCGCAGTCAGGCCGCCTGATCGACAACGTGATCCAGACCGATGCCGCCCTGAACCCTGGTAATTCCGGCGGGCCGCTGGTGACGTCGCGCGGTGAGGTGATCGGTGTGAACACGGCCGTCATTCGCGGCGCCCAGGGCATCTGTTTCGCCACCGCGATTAACACCGCCAAGTTTGTCGCCGCGAAACTCATCAAGGATGGTTTCATCCGCCGGGGACATATCGGCGTCGTGGGCCAGGACGTGGCGCTGCCCCGCCGCGTGGTGCGGTTCCACAATTTGCCCGTGGAAAGCGGCGTCCATGTCGAAGAGGTGCAAGAAGGGAGCCCCGCAGCCTTGGCCGGCCTAATTCGCGGCGATGTGATCGTTGGTTTTGCCGGGCGTCCCGTGGCCGGAATCGACCCTCTGCACCGCTCACTGACGGAAACTGAAGTCGGGGTTCGCTGCGAGATAACCGTCATCCGTGGCGCGGAAAAATTGGTGCTCGGCATCACTCCGCAGGCCCGGCAAACCACCGGCTGAGCCCGGAACCGATATAATACAGCCAATGCTTCGAACATGCGGCGCAGTAGCCGTCTGTGTCTTTCTTGCGCTCGCGTTTTCTGCTTCCGCGTGGGTCGATAAAATCGATAAGGACGTCGCTTCAGTTCTTGCGCGGCGGCATTATTGGGCGTTCCAGAAGCCCGTGAAAGCGGCCGTGCCGGATGCGCAGGGCGCCTGGGTCCGCAATCCCATCGACGCCTTCATCCTGGAAGCTCTGCATGAGAAAAAACTCACGCCATCCAAGCCACTCGACCGTGAACATCTCCTCCGGCGGGTGACCCTTGACCTCATCGGCCTGCCGCCGGAGCCGGGCGAGATCGACGCATTTCTCCGCGATAAGAGTCCCGACGCGTACGAGAAAGTGGTGGACCGCCTGCTGTCTTCGCCGCACTACGGCGAGCGCTGGGCGCTGCGCTGGCTCGATGTGGCCCGCTACGCCGATACCAATGGATACGAGGTTGACGCCGAGCGCCCCCAAGCGTGGCGTTACCGCGACTATGTCACCCACGCTTTCAACTCCGACAAACCCTACGATCGCTTCGTCAAGGAACAGATTGCCGGTGATGAGCTGTGGCCCGGCGATCGCGAAGCCCTCATCGCAACCGGCTTTCATCGCGCGGGACCGATTCACCTCGTGAGCGGGAATCAGGACGAAGAAGCAAACCGGCAAGAGGTGCTTACCGAGATGTCGGGTGCGATCGGCTCCGTGTTTCTAGGCCTGACGGTGGGATGCGCACGTTGCCACAACCACAAGTTCGATCCCATTCTGCAGTCCGATTACTATCGTCTGCAGGCCATCTTCGCGTCCACGGAATTCAAAGATGTCGATACGGCCGGCGCCACCGACAAAGCAGCCTACTACTGGGCGAAGAAAGCGTACGAGGCGCGCCTCGATCCGGTGAAGAAAACCATCGAGGAGATCGAGAAGCCCGCGCGCGCCATGCTGCACGAAAAGAAGCTGGCGCAGCTCGATCCCAAGCTGCGCGAGGTGCTCGCCGTCCCCGAGGACAAGCGCACCGCGGAGCAGAAAGAGCTCGCCAAGAATGCAAAAGATCAGGTCGAGCCGCTGTGGAACGAGGTAGTTGATGCGCTCGCGCCGGCCGATCGCGAGAAACGCACCGAACTGCGAAAGAAACTGCACGAGATCGAGTTGACCGAGCCTGATCCGCCGCCAGGGGCGTACGCCGTCGCCGATAGCGACAAGCCCGTTCCCGCCACTTACATTCTTAAAGTCGGTGATGTGAAGCACAAGATGGGGCAAGTCGAACCCGGACTGCTCACGGTGCTCAACACGGACAACACCGAGATCCCCCGAAGCTCCGCTGGACGCCGTGCCGTGCTGGCCAACTGGCTAGCCTCGCCGGAACATCCGCTCACTGCTCGCGTGATGGTGAATCGCATCTGGCAGTTCCGCATGGCCACGGGAATTGTCGCTACTCCGAATGATTTCGGCCTCCTGGGTCAGCGGCCCACGAACCAAAAACTGCTCGACTGGCTGGCGGTCGAGTTCATGGAGCACAACTGGAGTGTCAAAACGATCGACCGCATGATCGTGCTCTCGAGCACATATCAGCAGGCTGCGGCGGACGATCCGCTAAAGGCTAAGGTCGATCCCGACAACAAGCTTTACTGGCGCATGAATCGCAAACGCCTCGAAGGCGAGATTATTCGCGACACTGTGCTGTCGGCATCGGGCGCTCTCAATCCGCGGCTCGGCGGCAAACCGGTTCGCGCGCCCATCGAGCAGGAAGTTTACGACTTGATTTTCACCGAAGGTGAACGCGACGGCCTGTGGCTGCTTACGCCGGGTGAATTCGAGCAACACCGCCGCAGCTTGTATCTGCTCAACAAGCGCACGGTTCGGCTCCCCATGATGACCGCGTTCGACCAGCCGGATACCATGACTTCGTGCCCGGTGCGGCCGGTGAGCACGCACGCGTTGCAGGCTCTGTCGCTATTCAATAGCGATTTCATGCGCGCGGAATCGAACCGGTTTGCGGCGCGGCTCGATCGCGAATGCGGCCGCGACCCGGCCTTCCAGTTGCGGCGCGCCTACAAACTGGCTCTGGCGCGGTCCCCGCAGCCCGCGGAGATGAAGATGGGCCTGCAGTTTCTGTCATCCGGCGGAACCCTGGCTGATTTTTGCCTGGCGCTGATGAATCGCAATGAGTTCGTCTATGTACCCTGAGGATCCGTCGCAACACATCCGTCCCGCGGTCACGCGCCGTGACGTCCTGACGCACGCGGCGCACGG
>JACXTT010002991.1_pt1 | contig 26415 bp, 24 predicted proteins | sample 9270951 | NCBI WGS metagenome assembly JACXTT01 (sample SAMN15532306, study PRJNA645909) | rock metagenome | isolation source: weathered quartz diorite | place: Puerto Rico | collected 2017-06-21
TGAATGGCCTTCATCTGCTCATTCAGGTAGTACTCGCGCTGGCTCTTCTCCATCTGCGCCTTGACGCGGCCGCGGATGCGCTTCTCGATCTGCAGCACGTCCATCTCGCTCTCGATGGCAACCAGCATGTGCTCGAGACGCTTCCTGACGTCGAGGATCTCGAGCACCTTCTGCTTCTCGGCGAGCTTGAGCGACATGTGCGCCGCCACGGTGTCGGCGAGGCGCCCGGCCTGCTCGATGCCGGCGAGCGCAGTCAGCACCTCGGGCGGCACCTTCTTGTTGAGCTTGACGTACTGCTCGAACTGCGAGATGACCGAGCGCGCGAGCACATCGAGCTCTTTCTCGTCGTAGACCTCGGCGTCGGGCAGGAGCGTCGCGTCGGCGGCGTAGTACTCGCCCGCGTGCAGCTTCTCGATTCGGACCCGGTCGACGCCCTCGACCAGCACCTTGACCGTGCCGTCCGGGAGCTTCAGCAGCTGCAGGATGGTCGCGACGGTGGCGATGCGGTACAGGTCGTCGGCCTTCGGGTCGTCGACGTCGGCCTGTTTCTGCGCCACCAGCATGATGCGCTTGTCGGTGCGCATGGCGACATCCAGCGCCTGGATCGACTTCTCGCGCCCGACGAACAGCGGAATCACCATATGCGGGTACACCACCACGTCGCGCAGCGGCAGCACCGGCACGTTCTCGAGCGCAGCAGGAACGGCAGTCCCAGGATTAGTCGGTTCGGACACGCTCAAGCCCTCGATGGTGGATGGGACGTGGGCTCAGGCGCCTGTCAGAACCTGAGCCGACGGCGTTAACGTCGCTAGTGTAGCGGGAAATATGGCTGCGGCACCGCGTTTCAAGGGTGACGCGCCTCACAGGAGCGGCAGAGCGCCTTGGCTAAGGCGCCGGAACGGGCGGGATCAGTGGTGGTTCGAGCCGGACGCCCGGCGCGGCTCATCGACGCTCGCCAGGCGGCTGTCGTCGGAGCCGTAGACCACGTAGGGCTTGGTCTGCCCCTCGATGACCGTCTCGTCGATGACGATCTTCGAGACATTGCGCATCGAGGGGAGCTCATACATGGTGTCGAGCAGCACCGTCTCCAGGATGGTGCGCAACCCCCGGGCCCCGGTCTTGCGCTGCATGGCGCGGTGCGCCACCGCACGCAGCGCCTCCTCGCGGAACTCGAGCTCGGCGCCTTCCATCTCGAAGAGCCGCCGGTACTGCTTGGTGAGGGCGTTCTTGGGCTCGGTCAGGATCGAGACCAGCGCCTCTTCGTCGAGCTCATCGAGCGTCGCCACCACCGGCAGGCGGCCGACGAACTCGGGGATCAGGCCGTACTTGATGAGATCCTCAGGCTCGACGTCGTGGAACAGGTCACTGCCGTGCGGGCGCGCGTTGATGCCGCGCACCTCGGAGGTGAAGCCGATGCCGCTCTTCTGCGTGCGGTTCACGATGATCTTCTCGAGCCCTGCGAAAGCACCCCCGCAGATGAAGAGAATGTTGCCGGTATCGACCTGCAGGAATTCCTGCTGCGGGTGCTTGCGGCCGCCCTGCGGGGGGACCGAGGCGATCGTGCCTTCGATGAGCTTCAGCAGCGCCTGCTGCACGCCCTCGCCCGAGACATCGCGGGTGATCGAGGGGTTGTCGGACTTGCGCGAGATCTTGTCGATCTCGTCGATGTAGACGATGCCGGTTTGCGCCTTCTCGACGTCGTAATCACACTTCTGCAGGAGCTTCTGGATGATGTTCTCGACGTCCTCGCCGACGTAGCCGGCTTCAGTGAGGGTCGTCGCATCCGCGATAGTGAAGGGAACGTTGAGCAGCCGCGCCAGCGTCTCGGCGAGCAGCGTCTTGCCGCAGCCGGTGGGGCCGATGAGCAGAATGTTGCTCTTGGCGATCTCGACCTCTTCCTTGGAGGAGCGCGCGGAGCCGGCGCGGGTCTGCAGGCGCTTGTAGTGGTTGTAGACCGCGACCGAGAGCACTTTCTTGGCGCGCTCCTGGCCGATTACGTATTCGTCGAGGACTTTCTTGATCTCGTGGGGCTTCGGGAGCTTGTCGCGCGCTCGCTCGGCGCGGTCCTCGAGCTCCTCACGGATGATGTCGTTGCACAGCTCGACGCATTCGTCGCAGACGAACACCGAGGGACCGGCGATCAGCTTGCGGACCTCGTGCTGGCTCTTCCCGCAGAAGGAGCAGTAAAGAAGTTTGCCGTCGTCATGGCGGCTGCGGGAATCTTCACTCATCGAGGTCCCTCGAAAAACTCCACCGCGCTGCTTCTTCAGGGTGGTCAAACGCGAGTTTCTTATAGCACGGTGTCCGCCCATGAAGCAAAGCTTGGAAGCACAGCTAAGTACTTCTGCGTACGGGAGTTATATGACGTAGTTCACCTCTTTTACATCATGTGCCCGACTTGCCACGAGCAGGCCTGTTTTGCCCCGCACAGGCCCGAGGCGCTGCAGCCGCCCGTGCCCCGATCAGGCCGGTTTTCCGGGGGGCGTAGCCGGCAGCTCGCCGCGGCGCTCGAGGACCTTGTCGATGAGGCCGTACTTCACGGCCTCCTGCCAATCCATGAACCGGTCGCGGTCGGTGTCCTGCTTGATGCGATCGACGCTCTGCCCGGTGTGCTTGGCCAGGATTTTGTTCAGCCGGTCGCGCGTCTCGAGCATCTCCCTGGCGTGGATCTCCATGTCCGCCGCCTGCCCCTGAAAACCGCCGAGGGGCTGGTGAATCATGACGCGCGCGTGCGGCAGGCAGTAGCGCTTGCCGCGCGCTCCGCCCGCGAGCAGCACCGCTCCCATGCTGGCCGCCTGCCCGAGGCAGATGGTGGAGACGTCGGGCTTGATGAACTGCATGGTGTCGTAGACCGCCAGTCCCGAGCTCACCATGCCGCCCGGGGAATTGATGTAGATCGCGATGTCCTTCTCCGGGTTCTCGGACTCGAGGAACAGCATCTGCGCGACTACGATGTTCGCCACGTAGTCGTCGATCTGTCCCACGACGAACACCACGCGCTCCTTCAACAGGCGCGAGTAGATGTCGTAAGCCCGCTCGCCGCGCGCGGTCTGCTCGACCACGATCGGGACCAGATTCAAGCCACGTTCGTTCATGTGCCGCTCACCTCGTCCTGGGGTTCGTGCTGGGGTTCGTGTCGGGGTTCATGCTGGTGCGCCGCCTCCTCTGCGGCGCGATTTCTGCCGAAGCCCGTGAGGTCGGCGAAGCTCATGCGACGCTCCGTGACCCGGGCATGCTCGATCAGGTAGTCGATGACCTGGTCCTCGAGGGCTGCAGACTCGATGCTGCGCATCGCCTCGGGATTGCGCAGATACGCGCGCCGCGCCTCCTCGGGGTCGGGGTAGTTTTCCGCGAGGTCGCTGATGCGCGTCTGCACGCGCTCGCGGGCCACCTTCAGGCCCTGCGATTGCGCGATCTGGGCGATGAGGAGTCCGAGCGCCACGCGCCGCCGCGCCGTTTCCTCGAACGTTTCGCGCGGCGGCAGACGGCTCGCGTCGCGAATGCCTAAGCGTCGCGCGGTAGCGATCTGCAGCTCCTGAATCTGCTCCTCGATGAGGGCACGCGGCACCTCGATGGGGTTGTCCTTGTAGAGCGCATCGAGCGCCTGTCCGCGCACGCGGCCGCGAATCACATCGGCCAGCTCCCGTTCCATGCTCTTGCGAACCTCGGCGCGCATCTCCGCCAGTCCACCCTGTTCGACACCATAAGCACGGAAGAATTCATCGTCGACCGCCGGAAGGGAGTGTTCCTCGACCGCCTTAATGGAGAGATGCAGCTCCGCGGACTGCCCGGCGAGCTTCTGGTTCGGATGCGTCGCGGGGAACACCGCATTCACGATGCGCTGCTCGCCGGGGCGCACGCCCCGAAGTCCCGCCTCGAGCTCGGGCATCGCCTGGCGCGTGCCGAGCACGATCCGCACATCGGTGAGGTCGCTCCCCTCGAAGGGCTTGCCGCCGATGCGCGCGCGGTAATCGAACACCACGCGGTCGGTATCGCGTGCCTCGCGCTCGACGGGCGTGAACACCGGCCGCTGCGCGCGCATGTTCTCGATCATGGCGTCCACGTCCGCCTCTTCCACCGAGGCGACCGGGCGCTCGATGGCCAGCCGGTCGGGCGGATTCACGCGAACTTCCGGCAGCACCTCGAAGTGGGCGGCGTATTTGAGGTCTGTCTCCGGCCCCATCGCGATCGGCTCGATGCGCGGCCCGCCGGCCGGGCGCAGCTTCTGGTCGCTCACCGCCTGCGCGAAGGAGCTGCGCACCAGGTCGCTCAAGACTTCGGCGCGTACCTGCTCGCCGAACTGCTTGGTGATGACCGCGAGCGGTGCCTTGCCGGGACGAAACCCCTTGAGGCGCGCCGTGCGCGAGAGGCGCTTCAGGCGCTGCTGCACCTCGCGGGCCACCTCGGTGGCGGGCACGGCCACTTCCATGCGCCGCGAGAGACCGCCCGTGTCGGAGAGAGAGACTTGCATCAATAGAATCCTCGGCGCCGAAGGACCTCAAAGCCCCCCAGCCTGAGACCGCATTCCTCGAAGTGAGCCTTAAGGAGAACTGGTGCGAAAGGAGAGACTCGAACTCTCACGGGTTTCCCCACTGGATCCTAAATCCAGCGCGTCTACCAGTTCCGCCACTTTCGCCCGTGTCGTGCGCACCGGGCGTGCCCGATGCGGCTACACCTGACGGCCGTGCGTCGGGGTGCGGCGGATTATAGCCGATGGCACCCCGCGTCCCGCGCTGGCGGGGCCCCAGAAGGCCGCAAAGATCAATCCTGTAACACATTGACGGTTATCGGACATTTTATAGCTTGTCGGTGGGTGAGCTAAGCCGCTCGGGAGGCCCCGCGCGTTCTGGCAGCTGGGTGTGGTGGCCGGTGCCGGGATCGAGCCTGCGATCGAGGGACTGAACCCGGGACTGTGCCGCTCCGAAAAAGTCGACTCGCACCGCATCCTCGACGCCCTTCACGGACGCGGACATGCTGGCAGTCGTGCATTCGGTGGCGTCCAGGCAGCCAGACCGGCTACGGGCACATGTACCACGTCTTCCTGCCGCCGGGCACCGACGAGTGTTTCGACAACACCTACAGCGTCTGCTATTCGCCGGACCACCTGACGACCTGGTTCTTCTGCGCCTATCACGGGTTCGTGGACTTCCCGGACATCGGTCACGTGATTTACTCGGTGGAACCGTATCAGAACAACTCTGGCTGCGACGAGCCTCCGCGACGGGGACCTATCGGGTAACCGGGCTCGTACGCTTCGACTTGGCTCCCGGCACCCTGGCCGGAGTCCCGGGGTAGATGAGCGCGGGCCATCCGACATTGCCTGGCACATGCTGGCTATGGAATGGGCAGCGGTCTTGAAAAGGAGGCCGGTGCACCGCTGGTGATAGGAGATACAAGTATGGCCGCTGATCCACAGAGCGACGCTTCGGTCGCTCCGCAATGCTCGCGTGCGCTTGACCGGGTCAAGATACTCGGCGTTCCGATCAGAACGGTTATCGGCAAAATGGCCTACCTCGCGGCCATTCTGCTCGGCGGTTTAGCCACGGCTGGAGTTGCAACCACGCTGCTACGGACTCACGGGTGGCAGCTGGGTGGGCTCGGTTACACCTTCATAGTGATCTCCTTTGGGACGTGGATGCGCCATGTATATCGGTCGGAAGGCGGCAATATCGCCGCTCTGATTCTTTTCACTGGCGGATTTGCGCTCGCACTCATCGTGCTTGTCGTTAGCCGTGTGACGTGAACGCCGCGCAGCCGGGGCGACCGACTACCTGCACGGCGGACCGGGTGTTCCTCACCTGCGAGCAGTAGAAGGCCGGCGCCACGCACAGCCGGCACGTACGTGGTCGACTTCTCGACCACTCCAAGCCTCGCGAAAATGCAGGAAAACTGTGGGTTTTTGCGCATACTGCAAATCAAGTGCAAATTGATTTGTGGCGCGGATCCGCCGTGCAACGTCGCCTCCGATACCAGGGTCCCCGATCCTCAGCGAGCGTCCGTGATCGACCCCGTCAGTCGCCCTTACCAAGAACAGACGCTCAACGACTGCGAGGCAGACACTGAAGGCTGTGTCGCGTCGAGCTAGCCAGATTGCGCCTGCCCCTCGCGATAAACGTTGGGCATCGAGCCAGTGCGGGGCGTCGCAATTAGGTCGTCCACCATGGATCGGTATGCGCTGTGGAAGTAGTTCCTGCGGATATCCCAAACTGCCCGCAGTCCGGGGTAGCGAAGAAAATCGCTCATCATCGATCTATGGGGCTCGAAGATCGCGCGGCTCACGCGACCGTCACGATAGTGCAGGTACAGGCTTTGGGTTGTCTGAAAAAACAGGTCGGCATTCAGGGAGAACCTAACCTTATCGATGGGGTTGAGCGCCGCGAAATCGTGCAGCCCCGACAACCATGCTCGCGTTACATCAGGATAGTTGGAGATACCCATACGCACGGCGCGGAAATCGGCAAGTACCTCCTCGATTATTCGATGGCGATTCACCTGATTTGAGCCGCGCACCTCGACAGCTACGAACAACAGGGAACCTACAATGGCGAAAGCCGCGACGGTCTGGCTGAGATAGAACATGTTTTCGAGTGTCACTGCGAGGTCCTCCTCTGTGTTGCCGGGACTTGTCGCCCGAATCCGGGAGTCATGTCGGTTCGACAGCGCAGCAAGTCACCAACTCCCATGAGAACGCAGATATATGTCGATCGGCACGACCGCAACTTAACTGTGTGTTCTTGAAGGATGGCTCCGAAGGTGCCGACCATCGCGATCATGGTATTCCGGGCACGGGTCCGCTTAGTGGAGGCCTTGGCGGTCGAGCTGGGTGACCGGTTCTGGCCCGAACTGAGTCCTGCGGCGATTACCCGGCCACAAGCTTCGGTCATAGTGCGCTACGTCGCAGAGCGCCTGAATCTGGCGAGCTTACTTCGATGCCGTAGCTTCTCCGAAGCTGCCGCTGACAGGCCAGTCGATAGGCTCGATCCTGCGAACGATGACACCGTAGGCGACTATTCCAACGAGTGCGACGACAGCGGCGATTACGAAACCAGCGGAGAAGCTCCCGGTGCGATCAACAGCTATGCCTGTGATCACAGGTGCCGCGATTCCGGCAAGGTTGCCGACGAAGTTCTGTACGCCCATCCATCGGGCGGCCGCCGCTGGCCCAGCGAGAGTCTGCGCGGTGGCGAACAGGGCAGGCGTCGCAACCCCAAAGCCGACACCGCATCCGACGAGCGCAAGCACCGATCCGACCAGATCGGCGACGGAACACAAGATGAGACACCCTGCTATAAGCACCAGGCCTGTGATCAGAGCCGTCTTGCGTACGCGATTCGCTGTCGCGCCAGCCATCCGCCAGCGGTCTGAGCCCCATCCGGTGATAACCGAGGTTACAGCGTAAACGCCATAGATCCCCGCGCCCATTTGGGCCATTTCGGCGACGGAAAAGCCGCGGGCCTTCACCAGGTACACCGGTAACCAGCTCAACACCAAATACAGCGAGTACGTTTCGCAGAATTGCCCAATGCACGAGCCCCAGAGCTCGCGATTGCGAAGTAGCTCGAGCGACTGGGGGGCCGCGTGTAGTGGCGACGCCGGCGGCGAACCGCCAACGGAGCGGGACGTCCTCAGCCACGGCCACAACCATAGAAGCGACACAAGACCCGTGGCGATAAAAACAGCTCGCCAGCCGAGCCACGCCATCAACAACCCACCAATCAGAGTGCCGAATGCGGGGCCCAACGATTGTCCCGCCGCCAACAACCCGTTCGCACGCCCACGCTGCTCGTCCAGCGCATCGCAGGCGAGTAGTTTGAAGCTTGCAGGGTACATTACGCTCTCACCTAGCCCGAGCGCGAGGCGTAGCAGCAAGAGCGTCATGAACCCTGTCGCAATGCCGGTGACTACGGTCGCTCCACCCCAAACTGCTAGACCAGCGGCCAGGACAATGCGCGCATCGAACCTCTCTGCGAGCCACCCAACGAGCAACTGAGCGGGTGCGTAGGTCCAGAAGAATGCGGATAACAACATGCCGAGTTGTGCGTTGGAGAGGGCAAGCTCGTCACGAATGAGTGGTCCCGCGGTCGCAAGATTACCGCGGTCCACGTAGTTGATGAATGCAGCCAACGCGAGCAGCACTACGACGCGTACGCTGATGCCGGCCGCCGCGGATTGCGGACCACTGGCGGTACTCAGCGGTTTCATACTTCCGGCCGACGAGACCACGCCCCAACTAGTGCGACAAAAGGTACTACCGTGTGTGCTGCCGCCACTTCAGCTTGAACTCGCTGTGGGAGGGTATCGAAGTCGCCTAACAGTTCGAGGGCGGCGTTGTGGTCATGAATCTGTGCTCGCAAGCTGCAGAGCACATCGTAGATCCAGCGTGTAAAACTTGGATCACTACCGAGCAGAATTTCCATGCGCATAGCCGGCGCGGAGAATCCGGCATCCTGGAACATCTGATGAAGCGCGAGGCCGATCTCTGTATTGGCACCGGCGCGGCGCATTGTCTCGTCGACTAGCGAGACGATTGCGGACCACAACGGCAAGCGCGCAGACAGAGCTAGAAATGGCGTGTATGAGACCTCCTGAAAAGCAATGATGCCGCCGGGCCGAACTACCTGATGCAGGCGCTTAAGAACTGCAAGGGGATCTGGAAGAAACTGCAGGATGAAGCGACCGACGACCGCGTCGAAAGACCGATCGCACTCGACGTCCGAAGCATCGCGTTGAGTGAAACGTATATTCGTTAGTCCCGCGTCAGCAACCCGATCCCTTGCCCGGGCGATGGCGCGCGAGTCACGTTCTATCCCCACCACCTCCCCCGACGGACCAACCAGTCGGGCGACCAGCATAGCGACGTCCCCGACACCCGAGCCAATATCCAGAACGCGCTGCCCGGACCCAATGCCTGCTTCACGGAAAACTCGCTCGGTGCAGGGCACTAGAAGTGCAGCCTGCCGGGTCAGGCGTTCGTGCTCGACAGCCGTGCTGCCGAGCGCATAGCTAGATCTAGAACCGCTCGTGCTCGGATTCGCGGAGGACTTGCGCATGTTCACTCCGGCTGACCGCTCTTCGGTACCTCCCAAGCGTAGCACTTGGTTAGCCGAGGCCGTGGGACGCATGGTGCCCCCACGACCGACGCCTTGCTACCCTAGCTCCGTCGCTGAACGACAGCTTACGAGAGATTTCATAGAACTAGTGAATGGCAGCTCATTCCGGCGACCAGAATCGCACCGCGCCGGCATCGAAGCGTTGCAGGTCCGCAGTGGTGTACCTCTTGATTGCTTTCATGGTGGACGTATCAGACGGACGCATGGGAAGCTCCTGCAGCGCTTAACCCAACTGCGCTTGACGGCGGGTATTCCTCTACGGTAATACTATGGGTATGAAGGTCGCAGTCTCAATCCCCGACGAAATTTTCGCCGAAACGGAACACCTGGCGAAACACTTGAAGACCTCACGGAGCGAGATCTACAGCCGCGCTCTCGGTGAATTCCTAGGGCGCCACGCGCCTGACCGCGTGACGGAAGCCATGAACGACGTGATCGCTGAGCTCGGCGACACAGGGGACACTTTCAGCCGACGCGCTGCGCGGCAGCTTCTGCGGAAAGTTGAGTGGTAATCGAACAAGCGGAAGTCTGGTGGGCCGATCTCGATGAACCTACCGGGTCCGAAGCAGGATACCGCCGACCCGTCGTCGTGGTGCAAGGCAACGCACTCAACCGCAGCCGCATTGGCACGGTGGTGTGTGTTCCGCTGACAAGCAATCTCAAGTGGGCGAGCGCTCCCGGCAACGTGCTCTTGCCGCGTCCCGAAACGGGATTATCAAAGGATTCGGTCGCGAACGTCTTGCTTATCGTGGCCCTCGACAAGCGGCAACTCACCGAGCGGGTGCGCAAGCTTCCTTCACGACGCTTGCAGCTTATTCTCGCGGGCATCGACACTGTCCTTGGCCGTTGAGCCTGCGTTGCGGACTCCGCTCCAAAGCGCAGACGGGCATGGGACAATTCTGGGACATTCCGAAAGTGACGCTACGTGATATCGCGTGACATCACGTGATGGCAAGTGCCTGTTGCAATTGGGGACTCGACTCACAGATCGTTAATTCGTAGGCCCCTTACCCCGTTTCACACGGCAGGGGCTATCACAGGACCCGCGGCCGCTCAACGTCAGTCGACTCGTCGGTTAACGTTATTAGCGTTAAAGGATGCGGCCGTAGTGGGCGGTACTGGGATCGAACCTTCGAACCAGTCGCGTCAACAAGAACTAACCGGACGAGCTGCTCGACAGCTCGACACGCATCTGTTCGAGTCCGCGAGGAGTCGAGACAGTTATCACGGCCTGCCTGGTGGAGATCGAGAAGCTCCCAAAGGCGTGTACGGATCGGGGTTTACGGTCAAATTAACTAGGTGTCCCGCGGGCGGCCCTATTGACCGCCGCCACCCAGCGCTTTGAAGAGGCTCACGAGCGCGCTCAAGCGACCAAAGTGCGTCTGGAGCGCAGAATTTTGAAGGTTGAGCCAGGTGTTCTGTGTGTTAAGCATCGTGAGTGCATCGGTGGCCCCGCTCTTGTAGCGTATTTCTGCGAGCTCGAAAGCGTGCCTTCCGTGCTGTTCGGCCTCATCTAGCAGCGTCTCTTGAGCGCCCAGTTTCTGCAGATCCACCAGTGCACTCTCGACATCTCGCAGGGCGTTTAGAATCGTCTGGTGGTACTGTTGCAGAACTTCGTTGTACCGCTCGGTAGACCGATCAACGTTCGCTCGCAGGCTGCCACCATGGAAAATTGGCGCCAGCGCGCTCGCTCCGAACGTCAGCCTGCCACTAGAGCTCCTAACAAGAGTGCTCAACTGATCGCTCGTGTACCCCCCCTGCCCTGTAAGCAGTATGTTAGGGAACAACAACGCCCGGGCAGCCCCAATGTCCGCGTGCGCCTCCATGAGCAAGGCTTCAGCTTGCCTGATGTCGGGCCGGCGTTGCAGCAAGCCAGAGGGCATTCCGACAGGCACTGCGACAATCACCAACGACCGGATCATTGATCCTGGCTGGAGAGTCAGCTCGGAAGGGTTCTTGCCGACGAGGATCGCCAGCGAGTTCAGAATCTCCTGCCGGGTCCGCTCCAGGGGCGGTACGCTGGCTGCGATGTCCGCCAGATTCGTCTTCGACTGCGCGGCGTCCAACTCCGAGACTGCTCCAGCCTTGTATCGGGTCTGGACAATTGCATCGATTCTCCGTCCCGTGGCTAATTGTTGATTGGCCAACTCGATTCGCTGGTCCAGCAAACGCACCGCCAGATAGGAACTGGCGACATCCGCCGCGAGAATCAGAGCCACGTTCGCGCCGGCTTGGGAGGCGGCAAGCACGTTAGCTTCCGCCGCCCGACGTGAACTGCGCAACTCACCCCATACGTCTAAGTCGTAGGCGGCACTCAAGTCCGCGTCAAAGAGATTTGATCGGGCCGCCCCAGACAGCCTGCTGGTGCGCTCAGCATGCACCTTGGCATCCAGGGTTGGGTAGAGACTCGCACCCGCTATTCGCGCGGTCGCGCGTGCCTGCGCTATTCGGCTCAGGGCCGCTTTCAGGTCGTGATTATTGGCAAGTGCTGTCTCCTCGAGTTCGTCCAACGTGGGATCGAGGAAGGTTCCCCACCAATTGCGACTCGGCCACAGGTGCTGGGTACCGGCCAGAGCTTCAGCACTTGTCCACTCTGTCGGCATGGCCACCGGCGGCCTCACGTAGGCCGGTTGCACCGTGCAGCCCGCCGCCGCAAGGGTTACAAGCGAGACGCCAACGATGGCCTTCATGGGTACGATCACTCCCACGCGAGCGCCTGAACTGGATTTAGACGCGCCGCCTTTCTCGCCGGCAGGTATCCGAACGCGATACCCGTAATAAATGCGCACCCCAACGCCAGCACGGCTGGCAAAGGGCTAATGACCGTGATCCATCCCATGAACCTCGACGTCGCCTGCGCACCGCCAACGCCAAGCATGACACCAAGCACTCCTCCGATTGCGCACACTACGACCGCCTCCGTCAGAAATTGCAGCAGTACATCCGAGTTACGGGCACCAACCGCCATACGGATACCGATCTCTCGGGTGCGCTCTACAACCGACACAAGCATGATGTTCATGACGCCTATGCCGCCGACCATCAGGGAGATGACCGCGACGGCAGCGAGGAGAGCGGTGAAAGTGTTCTGCGCTTGGTTAGCGGTATCTATCAGGTCCGCCATGTTGCGGATATTGAAATCTTCCGTGCCGTGACTCTTGATCAGGACCGCGTGAATGGAGCGCTCCACCTGTTTCATCACGGACGCGCTGCGAACCTTGACGTTGACGTCCCCGAAATACCGATACCCGAACAGGAGGGTAGCTGCCGTGGTATAGGGGACCCACACCTGGTAATCCAGATCGTAGCCGCGACTGGAAATGCCCCTGGAGGTCATGACTCCCGCTACTTGAAACGGAGAGTTGCCAAGAAGCACGTAACTCCCGATCGGATCTTCTCCCGTCGGGAACAGCTGCTGGGCCACAGTTTCGCCCAATACCACGACCAGGCCGTAGCGCTTGATGTCGTCCGAGGTAAAGAACGCTCCCGACTGCAGTGGCCAGTTGCGCACGACTGGAAACTCATCGCTGGTCCCCACCGCCGGAACCTCCAGGTCCCTGTTGCCGTAGCGCAGGATCACAGTGGCATCGGTTTCGGGTACGGCGGTCGCAACGCCAGGCAAGCTCGTCAGCAGCGGAAGATCCTCCGGAGTCAGCGTCACGACGCCTTTGCTGGAACCGCGCACGGCAGCCACGCCGCGTTTGACGTCCAGCAGATCTGTTCCCATCGCCTGAATGCGCTCTAATACTTCCTTCTTGGCGCCATTTCCGATCGCCAGCATGGCCACCACAGAGGCAACCCCGATGACGATGCCTAGCATCGTCAGTGCGGTACGCAACCGATTGTGCAACAGGGATCGCACTGCCACCCGCAGCGCTTCGCCAAAAACTGCAGCAGTGGACCCCTCGTCGCGATCGACGCAGCTCGGCAACGCCGCTCCTGCCGGCCGCGCACCCCTTGTCGAGAACTGAATATCGGAAATCACACGCCCGTCGTGCAACCGGACGATTCTGTGCGCGCGTCGTGCGATCTGTTTATCGTGAGTGATCAGCACAATTGTCCGACCCGCACTATTCAATTCTTCCAGGGCTCGCAGGATTTCCTCCCCGGTCTGGCTATCCAAGGCGCCGGTGGGCTCGTCGGCGAGAATTGTCGTCGCCCCATTCATCAATGCGCGCGCGATGCTGACTCGTTGCTGCTCGCCACCCGAGAGCTGACTCGGCCGATGGTGAAGTCGGTTGCCCAATCCAAGCTGCTCGAGCAACTGCACAGAGCGAGGTGTGCGTGTGACCTCGGGTGCACCGGCATAGAGCGCCGGCATCGCGGCGTTTTCCACAGCATCCAGGTCCGTGAGGAGGTTGTAACGCTGAAAGACAAAGCCAAACGTATCGCGTCGGAGCTGCGCGAGCGCATCGGGTCCCAACAACGCGGTATCCCGTCCGTTGACTCGGTAGCTCCCACTGCTCGGCCGATCGAGGCACCCCAGGATGTTCATCAGCGTCGACTTGCCAGAGCCGGAGGGCCCCATGATGGCGACAAATTCCCCGGGGTGGATCGTCAAACTGATGTCCCTCAAAACGGCGATGCGGCCGCTCTGGGAGAGGAACTCCCGGCCTATACCGGACAACTCAATTAACGGTTGGCTCATCGCGGGCTGACTTTCTGTATGGCGCGCGTCTTATTTTGCGTTCCCGCCGGATCCACTTGTCCAACGACGACAGTGTCACCTTCCTTCAGCCCCGACAGAATTTGCGCCGCGATGAGGTTCCTAATGCCTACCTTAACGGCCCGCTCTTCGGTGCGGTCGTGGCCTAGAGAGAGCTGCACCGTGGTTTGGTCACTCTGCCCCGACTTCGACCGCCCCAACGCGGACAAGGGCACGTAAAGAGCGTCGTTGGCCTGCTCCAGGACAAAGAACACTTGCGCGGTCATCTGGACCTTCAAGTCCCGCTGCGGATTCCCGACGTCGAACAGGGCGTTGTAGAACACCACATTGTTGATGATCTCAGGGGACGGCAGGATCTGCCTAAGCGTGCCATACCAACGGCGTTCGCCTTGTCCGAGTATCGTGAAGTACACCTTCTGGCCAACCGTTAGCCGCGGCACATCAGCCTCGGGAACCAGCGCCGCAACAGTCATGGTCTGCACTTCGCCGATGCGCAGAATGATGGGTGCCTGTTGGTTTGCATTTAGAGTCTGCCCCTCCCGTGCAGTGATCGACACGACTTCACCGCCCATCGGGGCAGATATGCGCGTGTAACTGAGGTTGGCACGCGCGGTCTCGAGGGCGGCCTGCGCCTGTGTGATTTGCGCGTCGAGGGCCGTGAGCTCGGCGTGCGCCACTTTGAAGTTGGAATCCGCGATTTCGGCTTCGCTGGCCGCGGTCGCGCCTTGCCTCAACAGCTCGTCACTGCGAGCCTTCTGCAGCCGCGCAAGCTCTAGGTGCTCGTTCTTGGCGTCCCGCTGAGCGCTCAGATTGGCAAGCGTTGCCTCGGCTTCGGCGACCCGCGAAGCACTGATAACCGCATCGATCTCGGCGAGCAACTGGCCCTTCTCAACTCTATCTCCCAACCGCACGTACAGCCGCTTGAGCTGTCCCGAGACTTGCGCACCGACATCGACGAATTCAGATGGTTGCAGCACCCCAGCCGCCAGCACGGTGTTCTCGATGTGACCCCGCATCACGGTCGCAGTTAGGGGCTGCGCCACCGGCGGAGCGCCGATGCGCCAATACGCTCCGCTCGCCCCAAATGCAGCGATGAGCGCGGCGGCAACCCACGGCGATCGGCGGCGCGCGCGCCGACCGCTGACACTATCGGGCGACTGTCGCGAGAGATCCACCGACCGTACCACCCTCGGCTCGACTCGGGACTCCCGCACGCCAGGACCAGCAGCCTGGTATCGCACCTCGCCGCTGGCGCCGCGCCGCGGCGTATCCACAGTGTCGTTCATGCCAAAGCCCCCGTATCTAAACTCGGCGGGGCGATCGGACGGTCGATTCCCCCAGTACGCCGGTAGTGGAGTGGGACCAGCCGGCCGAAACTGATCACGTTGCACCCCTCAATCTCGCGCAATGCTGCGGCCGTGCACTGATAGCGATCTTGCGATCTCTCAGGATAAATATCTGATCAAAATCGTCCTCGGCCGCGATGTGATGCGAAATTATGAGCACGGTCTTACCCGCTTGAACCCGATCGATCGCGTCGTGAATCATCAAGGCCGATTTCGGATCGACGGCCGATGTCGGCTCGTCCAGGATCAGGATCGCGGGCTGTTTGATGAGCGCTCGCGCGAGACAGATGCGCTGCCGCTGACCACCTGAGAGTGTGCAACCGCGTTCTCCGATTATCGTCTCGTAACCCTCTGGCAATGACATAATGAAGTCGTGCGCGTGAGCATGCCTGGCAGCCGCCTCGATGGCGTTGTCATCCACCTCCGGTAGCCCGTAGGCGATGTTCTCGCGAACCGTCGCGGAAAATAGCACTGACTCCTGAAGCACGAACCCGATACTGCGGCGCAGGGACTCGCGCTGGTAGTCCTTTACATCGACGCGATCGATCATGATCGAGCCACCCTGGGGCTCGTAGAGTCGAAGAATCAATCCAAGGAGGGTGGATTTCCCGGTACCCGAGGCGCCCACCAACGCGACTTTCTGGCCAGGACGGATGTGAAACGAAACGTCCTCCAGCAGCGGATGCGTTTCATCGTACCCAAACGAAACGCCCCTGAAGACAATGTCACCCGCAAGATCTGTCGCCGCAATCGCAGTTGCTACGTCAGGCACTTCCTTCTCAATCGCCAACACCTCCTCGATCCGGCCCGCGCTCACGGACGCCCTGCTCACTTTGAGCGCGGATTTCCCCAGATCCCGGATCGGCTTGTAGATCGACTTCAGATATGACACGAAGATCAGCAGATCTCCGGGTGTCATATAGCCCTTGAATGCCTGCCAGGAGCCAAAGAGCAGCGTGACCGACGTGCTGGCGGCACAAACGATCTCAATCACGCGAGTAACCACCGCGGTTGTGCGTGCGGAAGTGATGCCTTCCGCCAGATTTCTCGCCGTTTCCGCCTCGAAACGATTCTGCTCAAAGTCGCGGCGACCGAACGCTTGCACCATCGCGATGGCACCAAGAACTTCGTTCATTCGTGCGGCAATGCGCCCTTCCTGCCTCCGCTGCCGAGTGACCGAAGACCTGATTTTCTGATTCAGCCTCGTAAGAGCGAGATACAGTACCGGGATGCTGCCGAGCACGACCAACGCCAATTGCCAATTGACGACGATCATGACAACCAGCATTCCCCCGATCACTGCGGATTGGTACAGTGCCCGAACGCCCCAATCCGTAAACAAGTCCCTGATAGCTGTGGTGTCGCTCGCCATCTTGACCACGAGATCGCCGGAATGTGCTCTGGTGTGAAATGCAAGCGAGAGTCTCTGAAGGTGAGAAAACAACTCAATCTTGAGTTTCGCGGCGAGCTGATAGCCGGATCTGGTCACCAGGTAGACTTGCCCGTAGGAACACGCTCCGCCCACGACCACCATCAGTAGCACCGCGGCGGACAGCAGGGCGACCGCGGGTACCGGCCCCCAGCGGAACAGCACACCGAGCTGCGACCATGATGGCGGCAGTGGCTTGCCCATCAGTACGTTGTCAAAGATTACTTTCAACGGCCAGGGCGCGAGCAACTCCATGAGGAGGGCGCCCAGCAGGCACAGCGCCGCGAGCGCGATGCTCAACCTTGTTTGCAGCAGGTGTTCGACGATTAGCTGCCGCAGCCGCGTGTGCCGAACCTTATCCGTGCTCATCCGCTTTGCCCGACCTGCTCATGTGTTGACGCCTCTCAAGTGCGGGCCCGCGACTGTCGTGGCCCTCGGCATCACCGCGGGCAGCAGCTAGCAGCAATTGCCGAAGCGTCTGCAGATTGTCGTCATTGCAGAACATCCTCGCGACCGTGCCGCGGGCTACTATGCCCAGACGTCTTCGCAACGAGGAATCAGCCAGTACGCGACCGATCGCTATCGCCAGCGCTTTCGGATCGTCCGGTCGTACCAGCAAGCCATTGACTTCGTGGTAAATAGCTTCTGGTATTCCGGAAACATCCGTCGACACCACCGCCAGTTCCATCGCCATCGCTTCCAGCAGGACGTTGGGTATGCCGTCCCGATCGCCGTCGCTCGCGACTTGACACGGCAGCGCAAACACGGTTGCGCTGCGATAAAGATCGATCAAGTTGTCTTGAGCCAATTTCCCGATCAGCTGCACGGTGGCTCCCAGCCCATGACGATTGATAAGCTCCGCGAGCCTTTCGTGCTCCTCGCCATACCCGACGACTTTACAGCGCACTGCCGTCCCCGCCTCGCGTAAAAGCCGACACGCTTCGATGAGCGTGGCAAAGCCTTTCTTCGCTCGCAGGCGACCGACGCCCAACACCAGCGGCGCGCCGACCCGGCGCTCAGCTACATAGCCAGGCTGAAACCGGTTTAGATCAATTCCATGGTACATGCGTAGCACCGTGGACTCCGGCGCCGCGATGCCGACCAGATATTCTCTGTTGTATTCGCTGCAGGTGACCGTGAAGCGCGCATTGCTGAGCTTGCGGCGCAAGGAGCTAGCCGATGAAAGATAGATATCCTTCGCATGAGCCGAAATGCTGTACGAAATCCCCGTGAGCTTGCTGACCAGCTCCGCTACGCCAGCGGGCTCACTTGCGAAGTGCGCATGCAGGTGGCGGATGCCGGCCTTCGCAAGCTGCTCAGCAAGGTAACCAGCCTGGAAAAAGGCAAACCCCCGGCCACTCTCTTCACGTCGCAGGACAAACAACAGTGTTTGTAGATAACGCCACGGGCTCTTTGCTAACAGTGAAACGTGCGCCCTGATTGCGGGCATTGCGTTCCGCAGGCCCGCCGAGGGCAGATAGGTCACTGGCGCCTGGACGGCCTGGCTCGCGGCGTGACAAATGGCGTCTGTCGGTCGGCGCATCGCAAAGATTTGCGGTCGCAGACCCTGGCGCTCCAGCCCCAGAAGTTCTTCGAGGATGAAGGTTTCCGAGATCTTGGGATAAGTTTTGACTAGAAACCCAATCGGCGTGTCAGAGATTGCGGATTGCATTGCCATTGCCAGCTTCTCTAGTACCTCATCGAGGTCGCTGCTGCTGCAACTTCATCGACCAATAGCGCGTACAGACTGCGCGCGACACGCGACATTCCCTCCAAATCTACTTCGTAGCCCGTGCGCGGTGCAGGGTCATTCGCCCAGAGCTCCTCCATGACTGCGTTTATCAGCTTCGTAGGCGTGAGGTGGTCTGGGTGAATCCAGCGCAGCAGCCCCAGGCGTGCCATGCGCTCGGCACGAATCCATTGCTCCTGCACCGGTCTAACGCGCGGCACGATGATCGATCGTTTATGCAGGCTCAGTATTTCGCAGATGGTGTTATATCCGCCCATTGACACGACGAGATCGGCGGCGTCCATACAGCCCATCATGTCATTGGCGAAATCTTGGACCAGCAGGCCCGGGTGAACTGCCGCGTCATGTACACGGCGCCGATGCTCCTCGGACATTTCCGGCCCGCAAATTAGCAGGCTCTTGATATTGGTCCCGGTCGGGAGTTGCTTGAGTCCCTCCACGTAATTGGCCAGAAGATGGTAGCCATCTTCGCCGCCGCCGCTAGTGACCAGCACCAGCTGCCGGTCGCGAATGTCAAGCTCGTCGCGGATCTGCTCCCGCGTCCGCTGTCCACGATCGCGCCGCAGATAGCCGCAGAACTGCACCTTGGACTCGCTGGAAGCCGGGAATTTGTACTCCGAAGCGAGGTCGAAGATCTCCGGCGACCCGACCACCAGGATTCGGTCGTAGAAGCATCGCACCGCGTCGTGATAGTGGTTACGCTCCCAAGTTGCGGTGGTCGTTTCCTGGCTGTCGAGGATGTCTCGCAGAAGCAGAACCACCTTCGGCAGAGCGCCCCGGCCATGCAGGAGTCGAAGCCCCGGTGAAAGTTCGTTGTTCACGCCAAACGGTTTCTTGTCGACGAGGATCAGGTGCGGCGAGTAGTCAAGAATCGCGCTGGTGATCAGTGTCGTTCGCAGGCGGACAGTCTCCTCATACCCAAGCCCGAGGAACTTCACGTCATAGAGACCGTCAAGTGTTCGCACCAGGCATGGGAGCTTGATGTAGTCGATGTGTGGGGGGATACGAAACGCATGAACAAGCGGTGAGCCGGAAATGATCAGCACCGAGACATCGGCGTAAGCGGAGACCAGGTGCTTGGAGATCTCCAGCATTCTCTTGATGTTGCCAAGCCCGAATGTGTCGTGTGAGTAGACGAGAATCCTTTTCTTGTCCGCGCTTGCCCGCGCCTCCGTCGGCAGCAAACGCGGGTCTGCGTCAGCGCTTTTGGCAACCAGGGCCACGCCAGCGACTCTCGGTGAATCAGTCCGGTCTGAACCATCGCTACGCCCTCCTGCCATCGCGTAGCGTGTGAGGCCATGCTCGCCGATCTCGCTCGCGCGATGACTGGGCTGGGCGTGCGTGTCAGTCATGTTGAGTGTTTCTCAAACCGCCGCACTCTTGTCATCAACTGGTCATCGAGCCGGCGTACAATTGGTTAATTCAGTCTGTCGGTCCCCAGCGGGCATTCCAAGCCCGCCCCACCCAGTAGAAAGTGAGTAGTTCTATGGGGTCGACTCTGTAGGCGCGTCGCAGAGTCGCGACGGTATACGGAGCGCCGTGCTGGCGCGCGCATGAGGCGATAACGCGCCATGCGATGAAAGGGCAAGCCGGCGGGGATCAATGGAACGGGCGAGAAGCCGCTGCGGGTAAATTTGCGGAGACGCTATGGCTCTAGGTAGTCGTTGCGTGAGCCGTCCTCAGGCACTCGACAGCGCTCGCCCGCCGGCTCCCAGCGCGTAAGTGATATCGCACGCTCGCGCGCTACGACGAGTGAGCCGCTCGGCGAGCTTGCACCACGCGAAGGCGGCAAGGACGCCGTCGTCACCGGGCCAATCGGCTATCTGCGTGTACCCAGCTCGGTACTGCGCCGCCGCATCGTTGTACGCCGCGGGATCGCTGTGATGCTGCAGGCCCAACAATTCGAGGTGGACTAGAAAATGGGCCACGTCGAACGCAGGGTCTCCCCGCCCCGCTTCGTCGAGGTCCAGCATAACCACGCCCCCGCGCGAGTCGACTACCTGCTCGTGGTAGTGGTCATAGTGGACCGGACGGGCGGGATCCTCGTGACTTACGAGAGCATGCGCCACCCGATCGGCAAGCTCGGCTACCTCCGCCGAGGTATCCCGCCACTGCGCCAATGACGTCCGCTGCTTGGCCGGCCCGCACAAGCGTGGAGTTGGCATGTCGCTGCCGTGGAGTCTCGCCGCCCAGCGGCCGGCCGCCCGGGCGACCGCTCTGGCCGTGACCGCCCGCTCCGCCAGCAGGTGTGTGAGGTTTTGACCGGGTACCCACACTGTTAGCAGCAGCCGCACCGCGGGCCAGTAGCCGATCAGGGGAGCGACCGACAGACCGATGCCTGACAGGTACTCCAGTTCGGACGCGACGACCGCGCCCCGGTCTTTCGCATACCACTTGCCGACGAGCCACGCCGTCTTCCCGTCGGCCAGTGCGACTTCGTAGCGGGTGACGACGCGCAGAGGTAAGTCCCTCAACACCTGCACGGTGGCGCTGACCGGTGTGGATCCCGAGTACCGGCCGATAGCGTCGCCCGCAATGGCAAGGACGGCAGCGCAGTCGACCGCGATGCTCCGCTCTGGCGCACTCACGCCAGGACCTTCTCGGCTTCCCTGATGAGCGATGCGGCGCTCAATGCCCACCTGTTGGGCTGGTGGCGGGCCAGATATGCGGCGGACTTGAGCAGCGCTGCCGCCCGGTACCAGCGCAGCCGGCCAGAGTCGACGAGGTCATCCACCTCGTCGAGGAACACGGCAACGGCTCGTTGAGCGGCTTCCGCATGATCGGGCCGTTGCACCGCCCAGCGGGCCGCCAAGGCGCACAGCATCCCGGCATCGATCTCGACAGGTCCCTGCCGGAATGTGTCCCAGTCGATGACGCCGGGCCCATCACCAAGGTCGAACACATGACTGAGATGGAACTCGCCGTGTCGCAAGTCGCAATAGCCCGGAGGCGGGATGTTGGCAGCAAGGCGCTCGCGCAAAGTGCCCGCCCGCTCACCGAGTTCCCCGGCTGCGCTTGCAATCGTGCACACGTAGCGGTGAACGTCCTCGAGTGCGTGCGGCGGGTCGTAGGGATCGCCCACCGTGACGCCAGGCTTAGCGGCCGCCCGCAGCCACTGAGCGGCGAGCCGTCCCGCTCGGTCGGGCTCGCCCCGCTCGATGAGCTCGGTGGTTGGAGCGGCGGCGTACATCTCCGTGACGAGCAATGCTGCCTCGAGATCCACTCCCATAAGCCGGGGGACGGTCGGCGCCCGGCCCGAGGCGAGCCCGACGCTGGTCAACACTTGATGAACGGCGGACAGCGCGAGCACTTTGGCCGCATCGGCAAACATCTTCACGACGTAGCGATCCGCGCCCGCTGCGATTGCCAGCGTGCACCGCGAACCCGGATGGTGCTTCAAAAGAGCGACGCTGCAGGCGCCCCGCAAGCCGGCGCGGGCGAGCGCGTCGGCGAGGGCGCTGTGACGCCCGCTTGCGAGCGCGGGGAGCGCCGGGTCCTGGAGGGGGCCAGTTCCTTCATCAGTGGACATAATGCTAAAGCGCCGTGCTGGCTTCGCCTGCAGCAGGCCGCCGCACGAAATAGACGCGTGCACGCACGGGTTGTCGATACTGCTTGTACTGTACGATGTGCTTCCTATTTCCCCTCAGCAATCTTACCCAGATCGTGGAGTACACTCTGCAGACCCGGCGAGAAAACAATAAAGAGGACAAATGGCCGGTCGGGTTTTTGCCAAGGTTGGTGTTGTAAAGCGGATTCTCGCGGTCCTGTTGCTGACTGCCTCGCTGGCGCCCACGCGCCTGCTTGCCAACGACGACGGCGGGAATGACTCTTCGCTACTTGGCTTCCTGAGCGCACAGGGTAGTGAGCGTTTCGATGCGGATCGGCCGACTCGCCGACCGGCTCGCGGGGAAGCGATCGCCGACCTGCTGTACACGCATTCCCACAAAAAACTGCGCTTGTTGGGTGAGTTTGAGGTCGCAAACGACGACGCGGAGCTGGACCGCCTTCAGGTTGGCTGGGAGCTTGTGCCGGATACCCTCGTATGGCTGGGCAGGCTTCACGAGCCGGCGAGTTCCTGGAACTTCGGTAACGATCATGGACACTACCTGCTGACGGCCATCTCGACACCGGCGATCGAGAGATGGGCGGACGATGCCGGCGCACTGCCGCAAAACATAACCGGAGTTCTTGTCGACTCGCGCCGACCGATGGGGACCTCGGCCGTCGAGGTCTCGCTAGCTGTCGGTATTGCGCCGAACCCAATTCAGAAAGATCACCGCTCATACTGGTTGGCTCCCATAAACCGGGGCAGTCACCGACCCGGCTGGAGCGCACGTTTCGCGCTGTTTCCTGACAATCTTCGCAATAGCGTCGGCCTGCTGGGCGCCCGGCACAGGCTCGACGCCGATGATTTCGCAGCTGCTGGCCTGTTCGATGCCCGCGTTGTCGATGAGACTGTGCTCGGTGCTTATGCGGACACCGATTGGGACCGGTGGACTCTGCATGCCGCCGTCTACTATGTTGACCTGTCTCTGCAAGCCACGCCCAAGCCGCGCAACGAAAGTTTTGCCGCAGGGTATGCGCAACTAGAACGTCGGTTTGCGGGCCGGTATACAGCGTTCGTTCGCCGCGAGGTTTCGGCGCGGGCACAAGAGTCCAGCTATCTCCAGACAGTTCAGAAGCGTTTTGCAGTTGTGAATTCTTTGGCAGGTTTGCGCTGGGATTTCACCCGCCACCAAGCCATCACTGCGGAAGTGTCTCGTACGACAACCTTTTCCAACCGCTTTACGAGGATCAGCTTGCAGTGGAGCGCAGTTGTTCCGTAACGGTGTACCGGCGCCGACCGCACCGAGAATCTAAAGAGACTCCCCCCGTGGCGCGTTCTCGCAGTGTGAAGCCCGCGCCGTGGGCCATGGCTGCAATCTTGCTCCTGGTCTGTGCCTCTATCGCGCGTGCGGACTCGGTTGTCCTCATCGTCAGCGCGCGAAGCCCGATTCGGGAACTTGAATCGGCTGAGCTGCGTAAGCTGTTCATGGGTTTCCGGGTGGTGAGCCCAGGTGGTGTGCCATTGCTCGCCGCCCGTAATCGCAGCGACCCTCGACTCGACAAGATCTTCTTCCAGAACATCGTCGCCGTGTCGGAGCTCGTATATGAGCGGCAACTCTTGACGCAAAAAATGCGGGAGGGCAGCCCACTGCCTACAGAATTTGTGAACAGTGACAAGTTGCTCGATGCAGTTGCCGGTGATCCGCAGATCATCAGTTACGCCTGGGGAGCGGCGGCGGCGAAGCGATCGGATGTGCGGGTGTTACGGATCCTATGGCACGACTAGACGTCAGCCTCGCACAACGTGCCATCCTAGCGCTGCTGGCTGTGCACCTGCTGACGTTCCCCGTCATAACCTGGGTATTGCTCGTAGTGGTTCGGGAGGCCCAAACCGGCAATTTCGTGCAGCATGCTCGCACCTTTGCGCGCGGGGTCGCGGACGGGTTTGAAATTTCTTCTGTGCTCGCGGATGAGGCGGAGAGCAGCAAGTTGCTCGATTCGGTCATTCTGACCGGCGAGGGGGTCTATGCGGAGCTGGTCGACGGCGGCCGCCATATGATAAGCGCGTTGAATCGTCCCGGCATTTTTTACACAGGCCGTCAGGACTTCGACTTTTCAGAGCATGAAGATGCCACCTATTTCATCGTCCTGCCGATTAACAAACCGGGTCACAACGCCGAGGTGAGATTCGGCTTCGATAAGCGCCCAACCCTCGACAACATAGCCAGTGTCCGTTTCCGAATTCTGGAAGTGCTGGCCTCGTACGCCGCTTTACTACTCGTCCTCGCGCTGGTGTCTGTCCGCTATCTGACGCGTCCACTGGCGCGGCTGCGGCAGTCTGCGCGTCGCATCGCGTCTGGCGAGCACGAGCGGCCGCTATGGGCGCATACCACCATACCGGAAGTGCACGACCTTGCCGCCGATCTGGAGCGGATGCGTGCCGAGCTGGTCGGAGTCAACGCACAACTGCGCGCGGAAATACACGAGCGCGAGCGGGTCGAGGCGCAACGGCAGGCGCTGGAGTCACAGCTGCGCCGCCGCGAGCGATTGGAAACGGTGGGCACGTTGGCCGGCGGCGTCGCACACGAGATCAATAACACGCTCGTGCCGATCATGCTGTTTGCGCAATCTGTCCTCGACGCTCTGCCTCCGGATAGCCCCAGCCGCGAGGAAGTACTTGGCATCCTATGCTCGGCACGGCGCACCAAGGAAGTTGTTAACAAGGTGCTGACCTTCAGTCGGCAATTGAGTCAAGGCAAGCGTGAGCGCGTGGACATCAGCGAACCGGTCGATGAAGCCCTCCGCTTTTTCGGGGCGTTGGCGCCAACCAGCATAACGATTGTGAAGCGCTTTGAAGCACCGTGCTTGCCGGTAATGGCCGACGCCACGTTGGTTAACTTATTAACGGTGAATCTCTGCACTAACGCGTTTCAGGCGATGAGCGCCGCAGGCGGCACTCTGACCGTGAGCCTGACGCCACGCACGGCAACGGGTCTCGACCCCGCCGGCGTCGCTGCGGGGACCTATGTGGAGCTAGGTATTCAGGACACAGGTCATGGCATGGATCGCGCAACAATGGAGAGAATATTCGAGCCGTTCTTCACAACCCGCGACCCGGGAGAGGGGACCGGGCTGGGCCTGGCGGTTGTCCATGGCATCGTTGAGACCTTGGGCGCGACTTTGCTACTCGACTCAAGTCCCGGCGTCGGAACGGAATTCAGGGTGCTCTTTCCCGTAGCAGAAGAAGCGGCGTCACAGCGAACAGAGGTACCGTATGACAATTCCTGATGGTTCACCTGAAGACAGTTCTCAGACCAGGGCCCCAATCCGTATCCTAGTCGTCGACGATGAGCTGAACCTACTGACTGCCCTGAGCGGCACCTTGCGGCGGGCAGGCTATTCCGTCCGTACGGCACACAGCGCGGAGCGCGCGCTGAGCCTGCTCGAGCAAGAGGCAGCGGACCTGGTAATCACGGATATCATCATGCCTAGGAAAAGTGGCATCGACGTCATCAACGAGATCCGCACACGATACCCATCGACTCGCGTGATCGCGATGTCCGGCGGCGGAAACTTTGGACCCTCGGGCTATCGGGCAGGTTCGCTTACTACGTCTGCATACCTCATGGCATCCGAGCGTGCTGGCGCGCACGCAGTGCTCACCAAACCGTTCGAGGCCTCGGAGATCTTAACGGTGGTCCGTAACGTTCTGGACGCTTGACGCTGTTGATGCGAAGCGACGGTTTCAACTGCGGCATAGCGCGCGTGCCCGCTGCGGACGGCCCGTTCCGTCGCATTTGCCGCCGCACCCCGCTCCGGAGTGCCGTGCGAATTTCCTCCTCCAATCCGGCAGCGTCATCGTCTCAGATAATGGCCCGCAGACTGCCTTAACCTCCAGGAAGTCCTCGATGCCGAACCGGCCACCTTCGCAGTCATTGCCGGAATGCTGGCGCATCCGCCACGTGGAGCGTACCCGGTGTACCGTCCCCGCTCACAACAAGGCGGCCGAGTCGCCGCCCGACGGTCGTTGGGTCCGCAAACGTGACTCTGAATAGGTGGGACACTTCTGGGACACTCCGAGAATGACACTGCGTGATATGGCGTGACATCACGTGACATTCGGGGTACACGCACCTCTTGAGCTGGGCGCGGTCGCGCTCCACGGTGGGTGCGGACAGCTCGCCGGCCGCGACTTCCTTTTCGCGCAGCGCGAGCCAGGCATCTGCTACGGCTTGGAAAGTATGGTCGTCCTCTGCCGCTTCTACGCGCCCTGCAGCGAGATGGTGTGAGCCGCTTGTCTCTTTATTTCTCAGTGGCTTACGCTGGTTGTGATCCCAGCAAGCCGCAGTGATCCGTGGGTCTGGTGGGCCGTGTAGGGATCGAACCTACGACCAAGAGATTAAGAGTCTCCTGCTCTACCAGCTGAGCTAACGGCCCTGTCCTTAAGTGCAGAACCGCCTGCGGCGCTTTCTGCCCGCGGGCGAAAGGCATCTTTCGCCCGCTGGATAATTTGGGGTGGACGATGGGACTCGAACCCACGACAACCGGGATCACAACCCGGGGCTCTA